>Ga0209048_10007019_pt1 | contig 10459 bp, 9 predicted proteins | sample FrelakmetCRP12CR_FD_187146 | JGI IMG/M metagenome (GOLD analysis project Ga0209048, IMG submission 187146) | Freshwater lake sediment microbial communities from the University of Notre Dame, USA, for methane emissions studies - CRP12 CR (SPAdes)... | ecosystem: Environmental > Aquatic >... | reverse complement strand
TATGGATCATTTCCGACGAGACGTCCATCAGCAAGCTGACCAAACCCAACACCCAAATCCCCGAGGGAATCTGGCGCAGGGAACGCTCCACCTGTGACTCGACTTTCATCGTGCAGACCCTTCTTGAGGCCCTTGTGCAACCCAGCGATACAACGCAGGCAAAGAACTCGAGACATTCTACTTGTTAAGGGTTGGCCTGGGCCACGCTTTGATTGTGCAGCGAAAGGCGACGGCTGCCTTGTGGGAGCCTTGCGTAAGGGAGGGGAAGGGGATTGAGAGGCAGTCTAGCTAGTTTGTTTGGTCTATCTGGTTTGTCTAGTTTAGTTCGTTCTCTGAACCAGACAAACCAAACGAACCACACAGACCAGATGAACCAGATCCCCGTCACGTGCCGAAAGGGGGTCAGGCCATATTCATTCTCGGCGCTTAGCGGACAACCGCAGTTTGTCTGATGGAGAAGCTCCCCACGCCCCTGGTGATTTTCACCTTCCCCGCCCGGCTTAAGCGAGAGATCTCCTCATAGATCTCGCTGGAATTGAACTCCGGATAGCGCGCCACCAACGCTTCGAATTCACAATCCTTGGAGCCTTGGAGTAGTTCGAGAATGCGGTCGGTAATAGGCCTCTGCGTCGACATGTGGATCCCTCCTTGCCGCGATGTGATCGTCTCGGGAACGTGTGCGGAGTGCGATGCCGGCGTTGGAGCGGCGGAGACTGGAGAATCGGTCGCGTTGGGAAGGGCGAAGAAGCGCGAGAGATGAGACAGTCGGCGTGGCTGAAACGTCTTGACTGTGATGCTACGCGCCTGGAGATCGCTCAGTCAAGCTGTCAAACCGGTGCACGCGCCTGTCATTGACTGTCTGCACTCCTCGATCGCCATCGACAGCGCGTCAGGCCTCGCTGGGCGGATTCGATGAGACATCCTGCTTTACAGGGGGCAACGACCACAGCAGGCGAGTCAGCGCTTTCGATTCGTGTTCAGGCAATTTTTGGAATTGTACACCGAATGAGTAGCCCGTTGCCCAACGCACAAGCGCGGTGGGGATATAAATGGGGGCGGCTTCATGAGGCCGAATCTGAAGTTGAATCGTTGTATCGGGAGGCATGGGAATCGTGCTCGCCACCCGACACCCTCCCAGAGAGAGGTCTAACACAACCGCTTCCTTGACCTGCACTGAATCAGAGGAATAGACCCCTTGGAAATTGACGTGGTGCCGTCTGTGCTTGCGTTGTTCAATGGGAGGGTTCATCTCACCCTCCTAATGTCCCTAATGGCGAGAGAGTCGAGATTGGCGATGGAGCACTGTGTCGAGCAGATTACGAATGGCTGTTCATCAGCCATCACAAGAATATTGGCCATTAGGTCTCCCTGATGAAAAATGATAATGACCGACCCTACCGCATCGACACTCCTAAGGCACCTGGCGGAACCGCCAGGGGACCAGAAAAGAGGTTTGGAGCAACTCTTTGTCCAAGACAGGATTCAACCCCTGTCTTCTCGCCTCTAACCAATTGAAAACATAGGCGACATACTTTGGTTGTGAATTGCGGTCTCCTGGTCGTGCAGATGTTGTCCAAGATCCAATTCTCAGATGGAGTCTTGGTCGCGATCAATCCGATGTCGTCTACAGCACGGACGAGACCCACCCACCAGCCGGGATAGCCAGCAACGGGCAGGCACAATGCCGTAGCACTTGTTCAGTGTGGCTGCCTCGCAAGGCGTCGAGAAAGCCGTTTCGTCCCTCGGTGGACATGACGATGAGATCGGCCTTCATCCCGCGAGCGGTCTGCAGGATCACCTCAGTGATATCACCCTTCTGCGACATCGTTGTCCACTCCCATCCCGGCACCTCCGGACAGCTGACCTCCGGGATCTCGCTGTCGTCACCCACATACAGGATGGTGAACTGACCGGTGGAACAGTTGAGCCGCTCCGCGAGTCGGACGGCGGCCTGGATCGCGGGCTGGGCCTTCGGAGCCGGCGCGACCGGGATCAGGATGTTCTTAAGCGACACGGAGCCGTCCTGCAACGAGACAAACCCCTCCACGCCTGCGGGAATGAAGAGCGTCATCTGATGCGATTCCCTGGCCACAGGTTTGGCAACGGATTTCTCCAGCCACAGAACTCGCCCTTTCTCCTGTTGCGTGGCGAGGACAATCAGGTCGCTGGGCTGGTGCTCAAGAAACCCCAGCACCGAACGCACCGGATCCCTGTCCTGAGCAATGACTTTCCGGACCTTGATGCCCAGTTCCGGCACGGCAGACTTGGGGCTGCCCTTTGGCAGGATTCCCCACCGCTCAAGTGTCTGCCTCACCCCGGGGAACTCCGTCCAATTTTCCTCCCGGTCGGGCGATACGTGGAAAATGGTGAGCGTGGCCTTGGCGATCAGCGCTGCCTTTAGCGCGTGGGCGAAAGCGGCTTCGCTGGCTGGGCTAAAGTCGGAAGGATGAAACACGTGCTGCAGAATTGGTTCACTCTGAGATGTCTTGTTCATGAGGCCCTCCAAAAATGAAATAAACGGAGTCTGTTCGTTCTATCGGTTCGCGGGTGAGGCTCTTAGAACGAACTAACCAATGCTTGCACAAGGCAAATGAGACTCATCACGAGAGCGCCGTAGGCCGTCACATATGCAAAGCTCCGAACATGTGTGGGACCCCAAATCATCTTTACGACTGTGGGGAAATAGATCACAGATGTCCATTCTGGGGGATCGGTGATCCAACGCCATTCCTGTTTGAGTCCATAGGCCAACACTAGGCCATAAACTACGCCGCCCGCGCAGACAAGAACTTCCATAACGTCGATGGAGCGAGCCTCTTCCATCCTGATTCCTCACAGATTGACGAAACCAGCGCATTCTACTTTTTCTGGCTTGGCGGGTCTATGGCTGTGTCGTGGAGTGAGGGGTGATTCAGAGGCAGTCTATCTGGTGCGCGGGTCTGTCGTGTCTATTTCGTTCCCTGAGCAAGAAAAACGAAACAAACCAAAGAAGCCAAACAGACCAGATAGACCAATTAAACCAGATTCCCACCACGCGCTGTGACATGGCGCCGGGCACTTGTTTCATCTCTCGACCACCGGATTGCGGTTTCAGGGATCACGACGCAGAAGACCGAGCGGGCGTTGGAGATTCACCGCCGTGCTCGGATTTGGAGAAAGTCTTGATGGACTGAGAGGCGATGGGTGCCGTCGGAGGTGGCGAAATGTTTTGCGACATAGGCTTCCAGGTCGCGCCGGGCTGGAGGCCCGTTGATCGGCAGGAGATTGAGCATGAATTCGGCGACGGTGTAGGCTGCGGTGGGCTCTGAAGTTTCCACATAGGCGGGGTCGAGAGTCATGGTAACGTCGAAACGGTCACTGTGTCTTGTGCGGAAGGTGTCGGCGAGCCCGCCGAGGTCGAACCGGTGGCCGAAGAAATGTTCCAGCATGGTCATACAATCAGTGCCGCGGTTCTGGAGCACGACGACCGTGATGCCCGTGGGCGACATCCAGGAGACGAGCCGTTCGAGGTGCGCGAGCCATTCCTCAGCCGGAATGTAATAGAGGGTGTGGGAACAGAGGACGAAATCGCCCTGGGTCTCTGGACTGGCGGCTAAAATCGACGTGCCGATGGCGTCGACCTGCGGGATGGCACGCTGGAGCTGGGTCAACAGATACGTGTTCGGTTCGATCGCGATGGTGCGGTCGAAGGCCACAGCGAAGGTGCGGGTGAGTTCCCCGTTGCCGGCGCCGGCGTCGATGAAGACCTTTCGCGCGGGCAAGTCGTTTACCAGCCCCTGCAATAACCGCTTCGCATTTCGCTTCTGGTCGGTGTGGTCGAGAAAGACTTGAAAGGCGCGTTTGTAATCCTCGCCCTGCGAGTCAAACACCCGAATGGGTTCCGGTTGTGTCACGGTCGGTGTCCTGCTGATGGTCGAATGGTTGTGTCAACCCCTTGGGGCGATCGGAGAATACGCTGTTCCACGCGAGAAAGCACCAAGACTTCCGATGGCAACAATCCAAAATGGATGCGTGTGTGAAAAGGGGCCGTTCGCCCGGGAGGTATGGCACGTGGATGGTTAGTCCGTCGGAGAGAGCACCGCGATCACGCGCAGCGGGCCACCCGTACCACCGGTAATCTTCATCGGCAGGGCAATCACTTCGAATCCCAGATTTGGAAGATTGCGGAGGTCACCAAGATTTTCGAATATCGGCACGTTCTGGGAGAGGAACGCGACATGCGTCTCAAATCTGGTGGATTGACCATAATCAATCGAGGCGGTGTCGATCCCGACGGCATTGATCTGTCGCTCACGGACAAGCCATGCTGCTGCCTCAGGGTGCACACCCGGGAAATGGAGCGAGCGCACACCCTCCGGCCCTCTCAGCTCTGTTCCCAGATATTGTTGCCGCGACGGCCAGAATCGGGCAAAACCGGTATCCACCAACACGATCGCCCTGTTCGGAATTCGCCCGTGTGCCACCTCCCATTGTTCGAAGTCTTGGATGGTGACAAGGTAATCCCGATCACGGGCACATTGGGCCGAGACGTCAATTCGGACGCCGGCTCCCACCAAGCGATCGAGCGGAACCTGATCCAACGTCTGCCCACTTCTGGCAAAGTGAATGGGCGCATCGATGTGGGTACCGCCATGTTCGGCCATCTCCATGCGGTTTGAGGCGTAGTAGTATCCACCTGACGTTTCCCCCGCCTGCTGCACGACGAGTTGGAAGTCATGTTCGGTCGGCCACACAATTGTGTCTGGCCCGAAAGAATGAGTGAGATCGATGAGCCGGGACTGCTCCCATGCAAGACGACTGAGCCGAGGATAACCGGCAACGCAGCCCACACTCGCCAGTAGACCCAGCACCACGAGCCCGCTAGCCAGTTGATGAAGTGTACACATCCATGAGCTATTCGTAGGATTTTTCACCATGGAATACTTCCTCGTTGTTATCGTACACGCCCTGTCCAACATGTCCGATACCATGTAGAGCTGGGCATACCGCGAGCGTCATCCGTCATGCGCCGCGAGGTGGCCCGGGCTCTTGTTGATTGCCTACTTTCATGTGCTACCGTTTTTCAGGCGGTATGGTTTGAAGAGTGGCCGAAAACAACTCATGAGCCGCGACATCAAGCGCCCTGTGATTGATTGGTGTGCTCACCGGGTGCTTACCAAGAAAGTTGTCATCTTTCTAGTTTTTCGACGGTCTGATGGGTCTGGGACCGAACCCGTCACCACAGCTGGGACAAACGTTGCCCAACACATGATCAACACATGCGGCATAGAACGTACTTTCATAGGAGCAGATACGTGCCTCCCCTGAGGTGGGTGGCAGCGTTTTGTTGCAGTGCTCGCAGATCGGCCTGAGTGTCAGCATGGCGTTTCCCATTATGTAGAGCGGCTCGCTCAGAGGTCTGTCGTGGCCAAGTCTACTGCAAAGTCATAGCCGTATTCATCACTGTGAGGCGATGGAGAAACTTTGGTAAGGGGAGGGTATGAGCGGAAATCGTGAGACAGGCGGGAAGAGCGCGAAAGGCAAGAAGTGAAGAGCGTGAGTTTCTACCTTGCCGCGCCCGTCTCACTCGTCCCGCTAGTCTTGCCGCTTTGCCCGTGATGGACCAGATCTCCGCCACGCGCCGCGAAATGGTTTTGACCTGTGTTCAGCTACTAAATAAGTCAATAGGCATGCCTGACGCCGGAGATGATCCTTTATGACACCGATTTAGGCACAGCCATTTGTCGCACAGCAGCCAGACCTTTCCAATCTTCCATATCTTGATCCGGTTTTTCTACCCGATATTTCGCATAGAGAGCAATACCCTCGGGATCTTCTTCAATATCAACCTGAACACCTTTTTGGCGGAGCATTTCTTCGTTGCCTGAAGCATTTGTCACATCACCCACGACGACCCTGTTGAACTGGCGCATATAAATCAACGTCGCACACACATCACAGGGGCTCAATGTCGTGAAAATTGTCGTCAGGCTGAAATCGAGGCGCCCGGCATCGCGTATCGCGGATGTTTCACCATGATTGTACGGGTGGTTCTCCTGGACAAGTGTGTTATGCCCTTTGCCTAAAATCTGGCGGGTTTCATTGCTGATAACCACGCCACCAATCGGACAGCCGCCTTCATCGTATCCCTTCTGTGCCAACAGTACCGCGATACGCATGAAGTCCTTGTCCGTTAGTTTCTTGAAAAAACCTTCCTCGACTATCTGCGGCAAGCTTTTGGTTGGAAGGTGGGCAATAGTCTTCAACACCGCATTTGTTACAGGCGTGTCCTGAGTAATGAACGTGTTCATGCCAGTTTCTCTCCCATCGTTATAGATTGAAATCACGTAAGCCTGAGTAGTCGAAAAGGGGACAGCAACTGCCTCCTTTTCTTTTCAATAACCCCGTCGGGGTAACGCGAGCAAGATGATTCTATGCTCTCATCGTCGGCCCGGTCTATCGCTGTGCGATGTGTGGGGATGGAGAAAAGGGTGAATGGTGTATGGTCAATGGATTATGTTACAGACGGGAAATCGATAGGAGAAATTAGGAACTCCGGACCGCCACGCGCCGCGAAATGGTTTCGCGCGCCTGTTTAGTTCCAGAAACTCAGAATGTTCCCGTTTCCCCTCTGCAGCTCCATCTCCCGCCTTGTTGGGGATAGCGGCCTGGCGTTTTCCCAGCGTGCACGTGTCCAACGAGGGCCTTTCGAGGCCGCGCGTTCTGCGAGCAACGAGGGCACCTGGCCACTCCCTTCCCGCCCTTGCATCTCCTTCTCCCTGCCCCGTACAATGCATTTTCTTAGGCTAACCCCTTGGCTTTCTGACTGTTTCGGGTCGCTTCGCAGCAGGGCGAAAGAAGGACCAGACCTCTATGCGGGTTGAGTATTCGAAGGGCGAACGGGCTTCCAAAGAACTAATCTTATTGCATCGCCAGACCTCCGAAGCCACCAGCGGCCGGAAGATGAAGGTCATGCTCATCTACCCGCCGGACTGGTTCCCCTCCGAACCCTATTTGAGCCTTCCCTCCCTTACCGCCGTCCTCCGTCAGGCCGGCCATACGGTCATCCAAAAAGACATCAACCTCGAAATGTACGACTGGTACTTCAGCGAGGACTTCCTGAAGAAGGTCCTACGCCGGGTTCCGCAGCAGCTCGACCGGCTGCGCAAGCTGTCGAAGAAACGAGATCTGAGCGCCGACGAGATGGAGTTGCAGCTGGCACTCTGTGACCTGACCCGGCAGCGGATCGACGAATTGATCAAGAAGGCGGAGAGGGCTAAGGCAATTATTCGTGGAGAAACCTTCTACGATATCGATCAGTTGGAGTGGGCAATCAATGTATTCCGTGAGGTCACGTCCGTGATCTCGATGGTCTATGCCCCGGCCAGGATCTGCATGCCGCCGATGGAGACGGATCTGTCCTACAAGGTCTTCGTGTCGTCCGAGGTGATGGACGCGGTGAATGATACACAGGTGAACATCTATCGTGACGTGTTCGAGCATCTCGTGAAGCCGGCGATCGAAAAGGAGCAGCCGGACGTGGTCGGCATCTCGATCGTCTTGCAGCAGCAGATGTTCTCCTCCATGACCTTCTGCGCCTTGATCAAGCAGCATTTCCCCCACATTCACGTCACGATCGGCGGCAACACGGTCACGCGCCTGCGCGATGTGCTGCCTCAGTCGCCCCTGTTCCAATACTTCGACAGTGCCGTGGCCTATGAAGGGGAGACGGCCTTTGTGCAGCTAGTCTCGGCTGTGGGGGCCAATCGGAGCCTCGCTGATGTGCCCAATACGATCTATAAGGATGAGACCGGCGTCCATACGTCCCCGACGAGCTACGCCGAAGACATGGCCTCGTTGCCGCCGCCGGACTTCGACGGCCTGCTGCTCGATAAATACTTCGTGCCAACAAAGATTCTGCCCTATCTGTCGACGCGGGGCTGCTATTGGGGCCGTTGCGAGTTCTGCGATCATGGCGAGGGCTATACGGCTGGCTACAGGACGAAGAAGATTCAGGACATTCTGGCCGAGGTCAAGCATCTGCGTGACAAGTACGGGGCGAAGCATTTTCACTTCACCGACGAATCCTATCCCCCCGCTCTGTTCCGCAAGCTGTCGCGTGGCTTGATCGATCACAAGATGGACATCGTCTGGACGACGCACATGCGGTTCGAGAAGAGCCTGCTGGAAGAGCAAGTTTGGCAAGACGCGCGCGACTCAGGATGCCGCTATCTCCACTTCGGCTATGAGTCGGGAAACGAGCGGGTGCTGAAGCTGATGGACAAGGCGACGACGACGGAGATCATCACGAAACACTTGCAGATGTCGGCCGACGTCGGCATCTGGAACCACTGCATGGGCTTCTTCGGCTTCCCCGGCGAAACCAAGGAAGAAGCCTGGTCCTCGGTGGAATTTCTCGAAGCGAATAAAGCGCATGTCCATTCGCTGGGCTTCGGCACGTTCGACCTCGGTCGGCATAATCCCGTGGCGAAGGATCCGGAGAAGTGGGGTGTGACCGCCTATAAGAACCCCGAATGGGATTTGGCCCTCGACTATTACTACACGGTGAAGAATGGGATGAGCATCGAAGAGGCGGAGCGAGTGTTCGAACAATTCGAGCAGAATCATAATCCAGGCTGGGACCTGCGCCTCTTCATCCGCGAATATATCTTCCTCTATATCGCGCGGTTCGGTTTGGAGAAATTGCCGGATCTCCAGTTTCAGGCCAGTCATATTGCTGGGGCGCCACCCTCTCTCGCGGGGAAGATGTGACGGGGCCCGTGAAACGTGAAAGGTTGTTTGAGGGGATGACAAACAGTTCCGGGTTGTGAATGTGGAGTGATGAGTTTCTCAGATCTAACGTTTCACGTTTTACGTTTCACGAATAACGACTATGAGTAGTTCCGGACTCGTACAAATCCAAGGGTTGGCTCCGATCCAGGGGGCGAGAAAGACCAGCAAGGTCATGCTGCTCTTTCCTCCTGAATGGGTGCCGACGGCTCCCTATCTGGCGTTGCCCTCTTTGACTGCCGTGTTGCGCGAGGCAGGGCATCAGGTGGTGCAGCGTGATATCAACATTGAAATGTACGACCACTTCTTCACCATGGAGTTCCTGATCTGGGTGAAGGCCCGGTTGGGCATGCAACTCAAGCGACTCCAAGATAAAGAGAAGGCTGGGGTACTGACGGAGCAGGAAGCGGATCAGAAGGCCGTGGTCGAGCAAGCCTATGCCGTCGATGTGTTCGATTTGGCAGACCGGGCCGAGGATGCCAAGCTGATCGTGCGCGGCGAGCGCTTCTACCAGGCTGACAAGCTCGAAGGCGCACTGAATTGCTTCCGCGAGACCATGGCCTATATTTCCACTGCCTACTATCCTGCGTCGCTCGTGTTCTATCCAATGGAAAGCAATCTGGGTTATCGACCCGGTGTCTCAAAAGAAGTGTTCGCCTGTTTGGACGATGAACAGGTGAATGTCTATCGGGATATCTGCAATCAGTTGGTCATGCCGGCTGTGGCGAAAGAGAAGCCGGACGTGGTGGGGCTCTCGATCGGGACGCAGATGCAGCTGCTGGCGGGCCTGACGTTTTGCAAGATGATCAAGGAGACGTTCCCGCATATCCATGTGGTAGTGGGCGGCAATGTCATCACGCGGCTGCAGGACGAGCTGCCGAAACAGGAGCAATTCTTCAAAGAGATCTTCGACTCAGCGATCCTCTATGAAGGGGAGCATGCGCTGCTCTGGCTCATCGAGGCGTTGAATGGCGAGCGGGCCATGGCTTCCGTGCCCAATTTGATGTACCGCGACAACTCTGGTATTCACCAGAACCCCGAAGTCTATACCGAGAAGACGACCGCACTGCCCTTGCCGGATTTCGAGGGGCTGCCGCTGGATCGCTACTTCGTGCCGGAGCTGATTATTCCCTACCTGGCGACACGCGGCTGCTACTGGGGCCGCTGCACGTTCTGCGATCATGGCCAGGGCTACTTCGATCAATTTCGCGGTAAGACGGCGCAGATGGTAGTCGAGCAGGTGACGGCTCTGCGCGACAAATATCACTGTACGCACTTCCTGTTCTCCGACGAGTCCTATCCGCCGGCGTTGTTCAAGAAGGTCTCGCAGTTGTTGGTCGATCAAGACGTCGGCATCAAGTGGACGACGCTGATCCGGTTTGAAGAAACCCTACAAAACCAGGAGATCTGGGACCTGGCGGCGAAGTCCGGCTGCTGCACCCTCTATTATGGGATGGAGTCGGCGAACGAGCGGGTGCTGAACCTCATGGATAAGCATGCCAAGAAGAGCGTGATCCAGACGAACTTGCATCTGGCGGCGAAGGCGGGGATTTGGAACCACGTGATGGCGTTCTACGGATTTCCCGGCGAGACGCGCGATGAAGCGCTGGAGACCCGCCAGTTCGTGATCGACAATCAGCCGGTGATCCATTCGGTGGAGCTGTTCTACTTTGTGGCCTATCGCCATACG
>Ga0209048_10007018_pt1 | contig 10460 bp, 7 predicted proteins | sample FrelakmetCRP12CR_FD_187146 | JGI IMG/M metagenome (GOLD analysis project Ga0209048, IMG submission 187146) | Freshwater lake sediment microbial communities from the University of Notre Dame, USA, for methane emissions studies - CRP12 CR (SPAdes)... | ecosystem: Environmental > Aquatic >... | reverse complement strand
ATGCGGACAGTCGCGCGCACCATGAGCCACAGCAGGACCGCCGTCAGGATCGAGACCGTGAACGAGTCGATGATGACGGTGTGCACGTACTCGACGAACAGGTTCAGCACCACGATGTAGACGAGGATCTCGGTCAGCGCCGTGGCGAAGCGGTACTGCGCTCGCGTTATGTTCAGTTCGGCTGTCGGTTCCTCTGCCATTCCCGCCGTCCTCATCTGGGGCATGATGTGCCCAAGCCCACCGGCGCTCCCGGTGCTGACGCGCCGCCCTCTGAGAGTGTCGTCGGCCGACGATCGACCGCGTCCACGGAGCCGTCATGAGTGTGGCCGCCGACGGCAAGCCCCCAAACCTCACGAACCAGATCGGTGATGCCTGCTGGGGCTCTCGTGGAGCCGCTTGGCAGGCGGCACCATGGCGCCGAATGGAGCCGTCTCCAGGTCCACCCGACGCGCAGCCACACCTCCAGAGCGCAGAGAAGACGGCAAGTTCATTGCCGCCATCGGGGGGGACGCGGGCCAGGGTCGTGCGTACCAAGCTGAGTGGCGGGCGGGACCTAACGGTCTCCTAACTCGACACGATTAAGCTGCCGGACTCCTGGGAACGTTGCGTGGAACCGACCTCGCCTCGGAGGCCGATGACCAGAGGAGGACGAACGTGGACGACCTTTCCGCACGGGTGAAAGGCCTCATGCCGCAGCTCAAGGCCGAGCTCGGCGAGCTGGTGGCGATCCCGTCCATCTCGGAAGTCGGGTACCCGGAGACGACGCGGTCGGCGCTGCTCGAGACCCACGAGGCGGTGGTCAAGCTCTTCCGCGACGCCGGCTGCGAGTACATCAGCTCCCTGGAGCTGCCCGACACGGCGCCGATCATCACGGCGGAGATCCCGGCGCCCGAGGGCGCTCCCACGGTGCTGCTCTACAGCCACTACGACGTCGTCGCGGCCGGCGACGAGGCTGAGTGGGAGTCGCCGGCGTTCGAGCCGACGGAACGAGACGGGGCGATCTACGGGCGCGGGGCGGCCGATACAAAGTCGAACATCGTGGCGCTCGCAGGGGCTCTGCGGACGTGGGGCGGGCGGCCGCCCGTGGGCATCAAGGTCCTGATCGAGGGTCAGGAAGAGGTCGGAGGCGGCGCCTTGACGACCTATCCCCCCCAGAATCCCGAGCAGTTCGCCGCCGACGTGATGCTGATCGGCGACATGGGCAGCGTGCGGCCCGGCGTGCCCACGCTGACCGTGGCGTTGCGCGGCATGGCGAACGTCACGGTCGAGGTACGCACGCTCGCCTCGGGCAAGCACAGCGGGCAGTACGGCGGGGCCGCACCGGACGCGCTCGTCGCGCTCGTACAGGCGTTGTCAACGTTGCACGACGAGCGCGGTGACGTCGCCGTCGAGGGGTTGCGCCGCAACGCGTGGACCGGCGGCGGCAGCAGCGAAGATGAGTTCCGTTCACTCGCCGAGGTCGAGCCCGGCATGCCGCTCATCGGCACCGGCGACCTCGGCTCACGCGTGTGGTCCGGGCCGGCGATCACCGTCATCGGCATCGACGTGCCCAGCGTGGAGAGTGCCGTGAACGCCGTGTCCCCCTATGCTCGGGCGCTGCTGAACCTGCGCGTACATCCCGAGCAGGACGCGGAGGAGGCGCAGGCCGCTCTCATACGCCACCTCAGCGCCGCGATGCCATTCGGCATCCAGCTGGACGTCCACGCCGGCGCGACCGGCAACGGCTTCGCGGCGCGCACCTCCAGCCCCGCGTACGAGGCCGCTCGCGCCGCATGGTCGGCAGCTTGGGACGCCGAGACAGTGACCGTCGGCAGCGGCGGGTCCATCCCGCTGGTGAGCTCGCTGAGCCGCGCCGTCCCCGCCGCCGACATCCTGCTCGTCGGCACCACCGACGGCTACGCCAACATCCATGGGCCGAACGAGCGGGTACTTCTCGACGAGTTCGAGAAGGCGACGCTCGCCGAAGCCGACTTCTTCGGCCGACTGGCCGCCGCCGTAAGCACGGGGAGGCGGCCATGAGCAGCGTCCCCGCCACTCCGTCCACCACAGAGAAACGGCCGGGACTGGTCCAACGGTCGCTCGGTTTCATCGAGCGGGCCGGCAACAAGGTGCCGCACCCGGCGATCCTGTTCCTCGCCCTGTGCGTCGGGATCATCGTCCTCTCGCAGATCCTCGCCTGGGCCAACGTGAGCGCGACCTACGAGGTCATCAAGCCGCCTCCGGTCCCGGTCGAGCAGCTCGACGTGGCCGGCTCGACGCAGCCCGCCGAAGTGCTGCCGGCCCATCCGGCCACCGCCGACGAGTACCACGTCGTCCACGAGACCGCCAAGGTCCAGAGCCTGCTGAGCGCCGACGGCATCCGCTTTCTCTTCACCTCGTTCGTGCACAACTTCATGGGCTTCACGGCGATGGGCATCATCCTCATCGTGATGATCGGCGTCGGCGTGGCCGAGATCTCGGGGCTGATCGCCTCGCTCATCCGCAAGCTCGTGGCCGTCTCGTCGGTCGGCACGCTCACCTACATCATCGTGTTCCTCGGCGTGATCTCGAGCATCGCCTCCGACGCCGGCTACCTCGTGCTGATCCCGCTCGGAGCGGCGGCCTTCAAGAGCGTGGGCCGCCACCCGCTCGCCGGCATGGCGGCGGCCTTCGCCGGCGTCGCCGGCGGCTTCGGCGTGAACCTGTTGATCACGCCCACCGACGCGATCCTCACCGAGATCACCAACGAGGCCATCCACCTCGTCGACCCGACGCGCTCCATCGCCATCACCGCCAACCTCTACTTCAGCATTGCCTCGACGATCGTCATCACGATCGTCCTCGCGATCGTCACCTCGCGCTTGGTGGAGCCGCGGCTCGGCGAGTACGACCCGGCCCTGGCGCCGGCCGCCGAGGAGCACCTCGACGAGCCCGAGGCGTTAGCGAAGATCACGCCGGCCCAGGACGCCAAAGGGCTGCGCTGGGCCGGCATCGGCCTGCTGATCATCGCCGCGATCATCGCCGCCCTGACGCTGCCGCCGGGAGCCCCGCTGCGTGCCCCGGAGACCGGCCGCATCATCGGCACGTCCCCCTTCATGGACAGCCTCATCGTGATCATCGCGCTGCTGTTCCTGGCCGCCGGCCTCGGCTACGGCCGCGGCGCCGGTACCGTGAAGACGAGCACCGACGTGATCAACGCGATCACGAAGTCCTGGGCGGGGCTCGCAGGGCTCCTGTTCCTGTTCCTGCTCATCGCCCAGTTCATCGCCTACTTCAACTACTCGAAGATGGCGCAGGTCGCCGCCGTCAAGCTCGGCGACCTCATCGAGAAGGTGAACGTCAGCAACATCTGGCTGCTCTTGGCAGCGATAGTCATCACCCTCGTGGTGGGCATCATCATGCCGCAGGCGATCGCCAAGTGGGCGCTCCTGGCGCCGATCTTCATCCCGCTGTTTCTGCGGCTCGGCATCGAGCCGCAATCTGTGCTCGCCGCATACCGCGTGGCCGATTCGCCGATCAACATCGTCACTCCAATCATGGCGTACTTCCCGCTGATCATCGTGTTCGCGGCGCGCTACGACAAACGCTCCGGGATCGGCACGGTGATCGCCCTGATGCTGCCGTACTTCATCATCCTCACGGTGATCTGGACGCTGCTCTTCGTGCTCTGGTACGTCTTCAAGATCCCGATGGGCCCGGGGGCGCCGGCATAAGGCGCTCATCCGAGATACCGCACTGGGGAGGCCGGTGACCGCGCCCGAAGACCAACCCGCGGCGGAAGCCGCCTTCGTCTCCACCGGCCACCTGCCGCCCAACAGGCGGGTCCAGGAGCTGGTGGAGGCGGCCTACGAGCGCTTTCGCCTGAACGGCGACGGTGCGAACTCGGAGGTCTACCCCGCACTGGCGCGGGTGTCGCCCGACCTGTTCGGGATCTGCGTCGCCGCGACGGACGGCCATGTGTACGCGGCCGGCGACCTCGACGCCGCGTTCGCGCTCATGAGCGTGGCCAAGCCGTTCGTCTTCGCCTTGGTGTGCCAGGCTATCGGGCCGGCGGAGGCGCGCCGCCTGGTCGGCGCCAACGCGACGGGACTGCCGTTCAACTCGCTCGACGCCGTGCGGCAGAGCGACGACGGCAGGACGAACCCGATGGTGAACCCCGGGGCGATCGCGACCACGAGCCTGGCTCCGGGCGACACCGCGGAAGAGAAGTGGCGCGCGATCCACGAAGTGCTCTCGGGATTCGCCGGTCGAACCCTGGAGCTCGACGAGGAGACCTACGCCTCGGCCTCCGCCACCAATCACAGGAACCGCGAACTCGCGGGACTGCTCGAGAGCAGGGCGCGCATCTTCTGCGATCCGGCGATCGCCCTGGACCTGTACACCCGGCAGAGCTGCCTGACCGTCACGGCGCGCGACCTCGCCGTCATGGGGGCGACTCTGGCCGACGGCGGGGTCAACCCGCTGACCGGGTCGGGGGTCATCGACGCGGCGCTCTGCCATCACACCCTCGCGGTGATGACGACCGCCGGTCTGTACGAGACATCCGGCGACTGGCTCTACGACGTCGGCCTGCCCGCCAAGAGCGGCATCGGCGGCGGGATCGTCACCGTCTCGCCGGGCAAGGGCGGCCTCGGCACCTACGCGCCCCGGCTTGACGAGGCCGGGAACAGCGTCAAGGGACAGCGTGCGGCGCGGTTCCTCTCGCAGCAGCTCGGCCTGGACCTGTTCGTCTCGCGGCCCGTGGCGGGACACCCGTAATAGCGCCGGGTCGCGCCGGCCGGCGCGCCGCTCTCGTTCGCGCCCGCTGTGAGAGGATGTTCTCCCACCGGCGAGCGAGAAGGAAGGCATGATGGCGACCGCGACGCTGCTGCCACAGGCGATGCTTAACTTCAGCCTCTCGAGCTTCGGCTTCTGGGCGCTCGACGTCCTCCTGCTCCTGGCCATCGCCGGCGTGGTGATCGCGCTCGCCACCGACGACCGCGAGCCGAGCATCGTTCTCGCCTGGCTGTTCGTCATCCTGCTGATCCCGGTGCTGGGCCTCGTCGCCTACTTCTTCATCGGCCGCAACTTCCGCCGCGACTCGACGGGGCGTGCGCGGATCCTGGCGCAGATGGAGGAGGTCACCGGCAAGACGCTCGCTCCGGTCATGGCGGCCAACACGGAGTTCTCGGAGGCCGTGGTGGCCGGGCTTGCCGGGACGGCCGGGCAAAGGATCGAGGCGACAGGCTACACGGAGGACGACGCCGCCCCGCTCCCTGCCGACACCGTGGACATCTTCTACGCAGGGGCGGAGAAGTTCCCCGCCCTGCTCGAGGACATGAGCAGGGCGCAGCGCTACATCCACCTCATGTACCTCATCTGGAAGCAGGACGAGCTCACGGCCAAAGTCACGGACGTCCTGCTGGAGCGCCTCGCGGCCGGCATCGAGGTGCACATCCTCTACGACTGGCTGAGCTGCCTCGCCTACAAGAAGGACGAGCTCAAGCGCCTCGCCGCCGCCGGCGCGATCGTGGCGCCCTGCTACAAGCGCCTGCCGCGCATCAACTACCGCAACCACATGAAGATGGCGATCGTCGACGGCGAGACCGTCTACAGCGGCGGCATGAACATGGGGCAGGAGTACATCGACGGCGGGCCGCGCTTCGACGTGTGGCGCGACACGCACTTCCGCATGACCGGCCCGGTCGTGGCGCCCTACCTCATGCTCTACGCCGCCACCTGGCTGCTCAACGGCGGCCAGGAGGACCTGGCCACGGCCTACATGCCGCCGCCGGCCGAGCACGGGCGCGGCGAGGGCGTCCCCGTCCAGGTGCTGTACTCGAGCGTCGGCACCACCTTCAAGACGATCCGCGACGTGTTCATCACCGCGCTCGTCAACGCCCGGCAGCGGGTCTGGATCCAGTCGCCGTACTTCGTCCCCGACGAGCCGCTGATGACGGCGATGTGTACGGCCGCCGCCAGCGGCGTGGACGTCCGGTTCATGATGGCAGGCGTCCCCGACAAGAAGATCCCGTTCTACGCCGCGCAGGCCTACTACCCGCAGCTGCTCCGGGCCGGCGTGCGGGTCTACCAGTACAAGGCCGGCTTCCTGCACGCCAAGACCGTCACGGTGGACGACCAGGTGGCGATCATCGGCACCTGCAACTGGGACATCCGCAGCATCATCCTCCACGACGAGGTCGTCTCGGTGTTCTACGATGAGGCCATCGCCCGGCAGGCCGCAGAGCATTACGAACGCGACATCGAGAGCTGCATCGAGGTGACGCCCGAGGAGATCGAGTCGCTCAGCCGCGGGATCAGGTTCCGCAACTCCGTGTACCGGCTGTTCTCGCGGCTTCTCTGAAGGGCGCCGGCGACGGCGCCCGCCGCCGGGCGTCGTGCTGGCGACGGCAGGGCCCGGCAACGTAGACTGGCGCTGCAGACTGGGGAAGGAGTCACATGAGCGCCAATGGCGAGTTCACCTACAAAGCCGCCGGCGTGGACGTGGAGGCCGGCAACCGTGCCGTCGAGCTCATGAAGGAGCGCCTCAAGAGCACGAAGCACCCGCTGGTGCTGGGCGGTCTCGGCGGCTTCGGCGGGGCGATGCGCCTGCCCAAGTACAAGGATCCGGTGCTCGTGGCCGGCACCGACGGCGTCGGCACCAAGATCGAGCTGGCGCGCACGATGGGCAGGCTCGGCAGCATCGGCATCGACCTCGTGGCGATGAGCGTCAACGACGTGTCGGCCTGCGGCGCCGTGCCGCTCTTCTTCCTCGACTACCTCGTCGTCGGCAAGGTCGTGCCCGAAGAAGTCGCCGAGATCGTCGCCGGCGTGGACGAAGGCTGCCAGCTGGCGCAGTGCGTCCTGCTCGGCGGCGAGACCGCCGAGCACCCCGGGCAGTTCCCCGACGGTGACTTCGACATGGCCGGCTTCGCCGTCGGCCTCGCGGAGCGCGACGAGCTCTGGGGACCGCAGCTCGTGGAGGAGGGCGACGTCCTCGTCGGCATGTGCTCCACGGGGATGCACTCCAACGGCTTCAGCCTCGTGCGGCACCTGCTCACGGAGCACGCCATCGACCTGCACAGCAAGTTCCTCAGCGAGGGCGGCGCTTTTTGCCGGCAGGCCGGGCCCAACGCGACGGTCGGGGACGTGCTCCTGGTCCCGACCGCGATCTACAGCCCGGTGCTCCACGACCTCGGGCACGCCGGCGGCGTGCACGCCGCCGCCCACATCACCGGCGGCGGCTTCCCCGACAACGTCGGGCGCGCCGTGCCGGACGGCCTGGCGGCGGTCCTCGACCTCGGCGCCTGGGACCCGGGGCCGGTGTTCGAATGGATCCATTCCCTTGGCGTGAAGCGCGGCGAGATGCTCGACACCTTCAACTGCGGCCTCGGGCTGGTGGTCGCCATGGCGCCCGAGCACGCGGAGAAGAACCTCGCCGTGATCGCCAAGCACAAGCTCGAGGGCACGATAGTAGGCAAGGTCGTCCCGCGCGGAGACGGCGCCGCCGTACGCTACGAGGGAGAGCTCAGACTGTGAGGTCGCTGGATCTCATCGGCTGCGGAGCCCTCAACGTCGACCTGATCTACCGCCTGCCGCGCAGCTTCCCGCTCTGGGACGAGCTGGGGCCGCCCGGCACCGAGCAGCTCATGGACGCCGACGTGCGCCGGGCCGTGGATGAGGCGCTGGTGAACGTGGAGCCCACCCGCTCCGGCGGCGGCCAGGCGGCCAACACGGCTTACGCTCTGGCGCGCCTGGGCTACAGGGCCGCCATGGTGGGCCGGGTCGGCGCCGACGACGACGGCCTCTACCTGCTCAGGGAGCTGGCGCCGGCGGAGGGCGGGATGGTGGCGCGCGACGGCGAGACCGGCCGCGTCTACGTGCTCCTCGACGAGGACGGCGAACGCCGCAACCTCGTGTGGCCGGCCGCCAACGACGGGTTCTCGCCCGGCGACGTGCCCAAGCGCCTGCCGAAGACGCAGTTCGCCTACTTCACCAGCTTCGTGGGAGACGGGCCGCTCGAGGCGCAGCTGACCCTGCTCGAGCGACTGCCCGCCGACATCGAGATCGCCTTCGACCCGGGCGAGATCTACGCGCGCAAAGGCGTCAAGCGGTTTCTGCCGATCCTCCATCGCTGCACCTACCTCTTCGCCACCGAGAAGGAGCTCGCGATGCTCTGCGGCCTCTCGCTCCCCGAATCGCTCGACTTCGTGCTCAAAGCCGGGGTCGGACTCGTGGTGTGCAAGATGGGCGGCCGCGGCGCCAGACTGGTCGGCCCCCGCGTGGACCTGTACGTGCCCCCGATGCCGGCCGAAGTGGTCGACGTCACGGGGGCCGGCGACCTTTTCGCCGCCGGCTTCATCGCCGCCATGATCGAGCAGGTCGGGCTCGAGGGCGCCGGCCGGCTCGCCGCGTGGGCCGCCAGCCGCGGCATCAGCGGCATCGGGCGCAGTACCTACCCAGACGCCGGCGCCTGGCAGGCGCGGCTGGCAGAGGAACGCGGAGAAGCGGAGAGCGTGACGCGCTTGAGCGGCCAGTGAGGATCGGTTGGCTCTCCAGCGGCCGCGACCAGGCGGCATGCAACCTGCTCGCGGACATCGTCGCCCGGGCCCAGCAGGACGACGTCGCCCTCGACATCGCCGCCGTGTTCTGCGACCGCGAGCGCGGCGACTCCGCCGAAAGCGACCGGTTCCTCGACCTCGTCGAGCGGCTCGACTTCCCCCTTGTGAGCCTCTCGAGTGCACAGAGCTGGGCGGCGGCGCAGAAGAAGTCCGTGGGCCGCGCCGACTGGCGCGACGAGTATCACCGCGGCGTGATGGAGCTGCTCGTGCCCTACCGCCTCGGCGTGCTCGTGATGGCCGGGTACATGCTCATCACGAGCCCGGCCATGTGCCGCCGCTATGCGATCCTCAACCTCCATCCGGCGCTGCCCGGCGGCCCCACCGGCACCTGGCAGCAGGTCATCTGGCGGCTGCTCGAAGACGAAGCCGCGGAGACCGGCGCCATGATGCACCTGGCGACGGCGCAGCTCGACCGCGGCCCGGTGATCGGCTACTTCCGCCTCCCGCTGCGCGGCGACGACTGGACCGGGCTCTGGGCCCAGTTCCGCGAGAAGCGCAAGACGATGAGCGTCGCCGAGATCGCCGCCGCGGAGGGCGAAGCCGAGCCCTTGTTCGCCGAGATCCGCCGCCGCGGCGAGGTGCGCGAGATCCCGCTCCTGTACCAGACGCTGCGCCTGTTCGCGGCGGGGCACCTCAACACCGCCGCCGGCGCCGTGTTCGCCGAGTCGGCGCGCCTGCCGATGGACCTGACCGAGCTGGTGGACGAAGAGGTCGCGAAGCGGTGACGCGCCGCATCTACGTCACCGACTGCGAAGGCCCGATCACTCGCAACGACAACGCCCAGGAGATCGCCGAGCGCTTCCTGCCCGACGGCGCCGAGTTCTTCGCGCGTCTCAGCAAGTACGACGACTTCCTCGTCGACGTCGCCCACAAACCCGGGTACAACGCCGGCAACACGCTGCGCCTGATCCCGCCGTTCTTCCGCGCCTTCTACGTGACCGACGAGGATGTGGAGCTGTTCAGCGCCGAGCAGGTGCTGGTGGTACCCAAGGCCCTCGCGACGCTGGCCGCGATCAGGCCGCTCCTGCCGGCGTTCATCGTCTCGACCTCGTACACGCCGTACTTGCGGGCGCTGTGCGAGCTGTCCGGCTTCCCGTTCGAGAACGTGCGCTGCACGGAGCTGAGCCTCGACGCCTGGAAGATGCCCGAGGACGAGGCCGAGTGGCTCCGCGACTGGGTACCGCGAGTCTGCGAGCGCCCGCTGATCGAGTACCCGGACGAGGCGATCACGGCCGGCGGCGGGCACGGCGCCGGCGCGGCTGCCGGCGCGGTCGGCCCCGGGCCGGCAGCCTGGAGAAGCCCGGGCGAGGCCCTCGCCTGGCTTTCGGAGGACGACCGGGAGACGGTGCGGCAGCTCGACGACCTGTTCTGGCAGGAGCTGCCGCGACGCCCGGTCAGTCAGGCTCTCGTCGAAGCGGTGCACCCCGTCGGCGGCGGCGCGAAGCTCGAGGCCCTCGAGGCCATCGTCGCCGCCGAGGGCGTGGACGGCGCCGGCGTCATGTACGTGGGCGACTCGATCACCGACACGCCGCCGCTGGCGGCGGTCCGGAGCTGGGGCGGCGTCGCCCTGAGCTTCAACGGCAACGCCTACGCCCTGCAGGCGGCCGAGTTTGCCGCCGCGAGTCCGGACGCCGAGGTCCAGGCGCAGCTGGCGAAGGCGTTCGCGGCCGGCGGCCGCGCCGCCGTCGAGGCCGCCGTGCGCGCCTGGCCGACGGTGCAGAAGAGCCGGCCTGCCGGCGTCGAGGCCGCAGAAGCCGAGCGAGGCGGCGACTCCGCGGCGATAGTGCCGGCACGTCGCGCAGCTCGTGCTCGACTTCCGGCAGACCCAGCAACGCGCCGCCTCCGGTTGCGGCGCGCCGCAGTGCGGGCAGTGCCAGAGTG
>Ga0209048_10007017_pt1 | contig 10460 bp, 7 predicted proteins | sample FrelakmetCRP12CR_FD_187146 | JGI IMG/M metagenome (GOLD analysis project Ga0209048, IMG submission 187146) | Freshwater lake sediment microbial communities from the University of Notre Dame, USA, for methane emissions studies - CRP12 CR (SPAdes)... | ecosystem: Environmental > Aquatic >... | reverse complement strand
CCGCCTCCAGCCCGCGTCGACGCAACACGGCCCGCACCAGCAGGGCTTGTGCCAGACAGCGCGATGCGAGGATGCCTCGTCGTCCGGCAATCGTGGCCAGCCGAGCCAGCCGTTCGGCCTGTTCCAGATCGAGGCCGGACGACGGGCGCACGGCTCCGGGCCGGATCACCTGACCCAACCACGACGCCGTCTGCTGCGCACCGAAGCACCGCAGCGAGAGCTCGACGACCGGCAGCACGCACGCGAGTCCGAGCAGCCTGCGCTGATCTGCGCCGCTCAGGGCCCGCCATGCGGCGAGGCGCGCAAACATTCAGCGCACCACCACGAGACCGGCCTCAGCCATGCGGTCGACCAGGGCAAGCAGGTCGCGTTCGAGCGCGTCCGGCGCGACTTCGTACTCGTCGACGAGGATGTCGAAGGCGCGCTGCAATCCGGCGTCTTCGTTCAGCAGCGTCCAGATCCGGGTGCCGATTGCATCGAGACCGAAGTAGTTCTCGCTGGCGAGTTTCAGCAATACCGATTCGCCGCCGACGTCCTGGAACAGGACGTCGTCCGAGGGTTTGGCGTGGTGTGATAGCGTTATGTTCATGCGTCAGAAAGCAGCATTGTCAGCCGCCCCGCGCAGTTCAGCAGCGCCTGCGCCGTGGCAGTTTAGCCCAACTCCTGGCGGCGGACGTCGCGACCGCCGGGCCGAGTCGTCGGCGTGACCGGAACGGAAGCGACTGGCGCGCCGGCACGGACCGGTCACGAGATCCCCTTCCTGGCGCGGTTGCTGTCGCCGTACCGCCGAGCCTTGTCGTCGGCCGTCCTGCTGCTCCTGTGTGAAAGCCTGGTCATGCTGGCGATGCCGTGGATCGCGGGCCAGGTCGCGCAGACGCTGCTCAGCGGCGAGGTGCCCGGCCGCCTGCTGCTGGCGTGGTTGGGGCTCCTCACCGTGCAGGCCGGACTGGCGTTCGGCAACGGACTGCTGCTCGGCAGCACCAGCGCCCGGGTGGTCACCGACCTCGGCTCGCGCGTGTACGACCATCTGCAGTCGTTGCCCTTGAGCTGGCACCAGGAACGCAAGCGCGGCGAGACCCTCGCGCTGCTGGTCAACGACGTCTGGCGGATCAACAGCTTCCTGACCGGGGTGCTGGCGCCGTTGCTCCCCTTGCTGGTGACCTGCGTCGGCGCTTTGATCCTGCTGGTGCGCATCGATCTGCGGGTGGGGCTGGCCGTGGCCGTCGGCGTACCGGCGTTCACGCTCGTCGTGAAGTGGCTGGCTCGCGAGTTGCGGCCGTTGGCGCAGGCTCAGCTGCGCGAGGACGCAGTTAGGTACGGCATGGCCGAGCAGAACCTGTCTACCTTGCCGCTGATCAAGGCCTACACGCGAGAAGGCGAAGAATCCGCGCGGTATTCCGCCCAGGGTGACAAAGTGCGGGCACTCGAGGTCCGGCAGCAGCGGATCGAATCGCTGCTGACCCCCGCAGTGCGCTGGCTGGCCGCAACGGCGGTGCTCGGCCTGCTCTGGGCGGGCAGCCAGGGCGTCGTATCTGGAGCGATCACGGCCCCCGAGCTGGTCAGCCTGCTGCTCTACGGGATGCTGCTGACCCAGCCGGTCGGCCAGCTGGCCGGAGTCTACGGCCAGGTCCAGCATGCGCGCGGGGCGGCGCGGCGCCTGATGGCCGCGATGGCGCAGGCTCCTGAACCCGATCCCGGGGAGCGCGAGCCGCCGACGGTGAGCGGCGACGTCGCTTTCGAATCGGTGGCGTTCGCGTATCCCGGCCGGTCGCCGCTGTTCGCCGATCTCAATCTGCAGATCCGCGCGGGCGAAACGGTCGCGATCACGGGCCCGAACGGCGCAGGCAAGAGCACGATCGCTCACCTGCTCATGCGGTTCGCAGATCCGTCCGCGGGCCGGGTCACGCTCGATGGCATCGATGTGCGCGAATTCACCTTGCGCAGCCTGCGCGGCCACATCGGGCTGGTCAGCCAGCACGTACTGCTGCTCAATGCGAGCGTGGCCGAAAACATCGGCTACGGCCGCCATGGCGCTGACCGCGCACAAATCGAACGTGCGGCACGCGCGGCGCATGCCCACGAGTTCATCGAGCGCCTGCCGCAGGGGTACGACACGTTGATCGGCGACGAGGGGCTGCGGCTGTCCGGAGGCCAGCGCCAGCGAATCAGTCTGGCCCGGGCGTTGCTGAAGGACCCCGCCATCCTGATCCTGGACGAGGCCACCGCCCTGTTCGATCCGGAGGGCGAACGCGGCTTCATCGCCGAATGCCACGAGCTGCTGCGTTCGCGCACGGTGCTGCTGATCACCCATCGCCCGGCCAGCCTGGCGCTGGCAGATCGCGTATTGCGGCTCGAGCACGGTCAGCTGAACCGAGAGGCCGTTCCGGCCTGAATCCGCAACGGATGCGGCGCGCCTATTCCCCCGAATCCGATTCGAGAACGTCGTGCGTCTCGCGCGCGGCCAGCTCCGGCGCGCGCTCGAGCCCTTCCTCGTACATCTCCCGGAAGCGATTGCAGATCGTGCAGAACAGCGCGGCCGTGCGCTCGGCGTCGTAGATCGCCGAGTGCGCCGCCGCCGTGTCCCAGGTCAATCCCGCCGCCGTGACCGCGCGCGCGAGTACCGTCTGCCCGTAGGCGACGCCGCCGAGCGTGGCCGTGTCGAAGCTCGAGAACGGGTGAAACGGATTGCGCTTGATGTCCGCGCGTGCGACCGCCGCATTGAGAAAGCCGAGGTCGAACGACGCATTGTGGCCGACCAGCACGGCGCGCGTGCACTCCGCGTCGCGCACGGATTTGCGGATTTCGCGGAACAGCTGCGTCAGCGCTTCCTTTTCCGGCATCGCCGGCCGCAGCGGGTGATGCGGGTCGATGCCGTTCACGGCGAGCGAGGCCGGATCCATGCGTGAGCCGTGGAACGGCTGGATGTGATAGCGGAACGTCGCGCCGGGGCGCAGCTGGCCCATCGGCGACATCTCGACGATGACCGCCGCGATTTCGAGCAGCGCGTCCGTGTTCGCGTTGAAACCGCCGGTCTCGACGTCCACCACGACGGGCAGGAAGCCGCGGAAGCGATTGACGATCTTCGGCGACTCGAGCGAGTGGTTCATGCGCGCACCAGCTGCCAGTTCACCGGCGAGCCGGCGCGCATCGGCACGATCTCGTCGTCGCCGAACGGGTAGCGCTGCGGCACGGTCCACGATTCGCGACGCAGCGTGATCGTGTCGACGTTACGCGGCCGGCCGTAGAAGTCCGGGCCGCGCTCGGACGCGAACGCCTGCAGGCGTTCGAGGCGGCCGGCCTGCTCGAAGGCTTCCGCATAGAGTTCGATCGCGGCATGCGCCGAGAAGATGCCGGCGCAGCCGCAGGACGTCTCCTTCGTGTGCACCGCGTGCGGCGCGCTGTCCGTGCCGAGGAAGAACCGCGGGTCGTCGCTCGTTGCCGCGGCCACCAGCGCTTCGCGATCGTCCTCGCGCTTCAGGACGGGCAGGCAGTACATGTGCGGGCGGATGCCGCCCTCGAAGATCGCGTTGCGATTGTGCAGCAGGTGCTGCGGCGTGACCGTCGCCGCCACTCCCGCGCGCGCCGAGCGCACGAAATCCACGGCTTCGCGTGTCGTGATGTGCTCGAACACGACCTTCAGGCCCGGCACGCGCTCGACGATCCGGCGGAGCACGCGATCGATGAACGCCTGCTCGCGGTCGAACACGTCGACCGACGATTCGGTGACCTCGCCGTGCACCTGCAGGACGAGGCCCGCTTCCGCCATGGCCTCGAGCGTCGGCCAGAGTCTGTCGATCGACGTCACGCCGCAGTCCGAGTGGGTGGTCGCGCCGGCCGGGTACAGCTTGGCGCCGACGACGAAGCCGCTGTCCCGCGCAAGGCGCACTTCGTCGCTCGTCGTCCGGTCCGTCAGGTACAGCGTCATCAGTGGCTCGAACTTCAGGCCGGCCGGCAGGGCCGCGAGAATCCTCGTCCGGTACTCGCCGAGTGCCGCGGTCGTGGTCATCGGCGGCTTGAGGTTCGGCATCACCACCGCTCGCGCGAACCGCTCGGCGGTGTAGGGCAGGACCGCCGCCATGTGCGCGCCGTCGCGCAGGTGCAGGTGCCAGTCGTCGGGGCGCAGGATGCGCAAGGCCTGGGTCAAGCGGGCGCCTTCGTCAGTTGGTCGTGGAGCCCGGCCGCATCGCCGAGCAGATGACACGCGTAGCGTACTCCGAAGCCGGTGAATTCGGTCGGGATGTGGGCGAGGCCGCCCTTGTGTTCGGATGCGGAAAGATCGACGTGCACCCACGGAATGTCCGCTGCGACGAATCGGCTGAGGAAGCGCGCGGCCAGGATGTGATCGCCCTTGTTGTCGAGCGTGCACTGCATGACGTCGGCGATCGGGCTGTCGAGCTCCGCGTCGAAATCCGCGTCGAGAGGGAAGCACCAGACGCGCTCGCCGGACCGGCGGCCCGCCGACTGCAGCCAGTCGTGCAATCGATCGCGATTGGTGAATGCGCCGCTGTAGCGCTCGGTGAGCGCCGCGACGCACGCGCCGGTCAACGTCGCGAAATCGAGGATGAACTCCGGCTTCTCGCGCGAGGCGAGCGCGAGCGTGTCCGCGAGCACCATGCGGCCCTCGGCGTCGCTGTGCACGACCTGGATCGTCACGCCGTTCATCGCGGTGACGACTTCCTGCGGCCGGTATGCGTCGGGGCCGATCTCGTTTTCCGTGAGCGCCAGCCAGCAATCGATGGTGTACGGGGCGGCCATCTTCGACAGCGACAACAACGTGCCGACTGCCACGGCGCTGCCCTGCATGTCGCCGTGCATCTGGTACATGCTCCGGTGGGGCTTCAGGTTGATGCCACCGGTATCGAAGCAGATGCCCTTGCCGACCAGCGCGAGTCGCTGGCGCGACCGGCGGGGACGGTACCTGAGGCGCACGATGCCGGCGCCGCGATGCGCATTGGCGCGCGAGACCGCCAGGAATGCGCCGGCGCCGAGGCGCTTCAGCGCGGGTTCGTCGTAAAAGCGGAAGCCCCAGCCTTCGCGCCTGGCGAGCGCCTGCAGTGCGCGCCGGTACGTCACGCAGTCGAGTTCGTTCGGCGGCAAGGTCGCGAGCCAGCGCGCGAGGTGGTTGCCCTCGGCCATCGCCGAACTGTGCGCAAACACGGCATTCGGTTGCGCGGCGATGTCGATGTGTGCCAGGTCGCTGCCCTTGACACGCTTCGACTTGCGATCGGGCATCGGCGCGGCGGCCGCAAGCGCGGCGCTCAGCAGGCTCTCGAGGACCTGGGTCCGCTCGTCGCCTGCGAAACCGCGCGCGTGCAGCTGCAGGCGCGTGACGCCGGGCTTCAAAGCCTCGCGCGCCAGTTTGCCGGCCAGTTCGAGCCGCTCGAAAGCCGACGCGCCGGCCTTGGCGAATCCAACGACCGCCAGCGTCTGCCGTGCATTCGGCAACCGGGTGACCAGGGTCGCGTTCGGGTCGGACTTGCGCGCGGCCCGGTGCAGCGCGCCCCAAAGAGGAGCATGCGGCAGCTCGCGCAACGCGGCTTCGGCGCCGGAGCGCTCCAGCACGAAGATGGCTGCATCGGCTCTGGCGAGCGATGCCTCGCTGGCGGCCGCGTCGCGGGCGGCGACCTCGATCGAGGATTCAGGTGGAAGGGTTTTCAAGGAGTATTGCCTTGACCGTGTGAGGGCAGGAAAGGATCATTGCCGGACCTTTTTTGCGCTGCCCGCACCGACGGTGCGGCGCCGGGCGCGCCGGCATGCTATCAGGGCAGGTCCGGCAAATCATTACTGCTGGCCGGGCGGACCCACGTGCCGGCCCGGGCCGGGAGGACAGGAATGTTCGAAGTCTCGAAAATCGAGGATGCCGACCCGGGCGAGACCCGCGAGTGGCTGGAATCGATCGATTCGGTCCTGAAGGTCCATGGAGCGGAGCGCGCGCACTACCTGCTCGAGCGCCTCATCGACCACACGCGCCGCTCCGGCGCGTACCTGCCGTTCAAGCCGAACACGGCCTACGTCAACACGATCTCCACGGCGCAGGAACAGGAGTACCCCGGCGATCGCGCGCTGGAGCGCCGCATCAAGGCCTACATCCGCTGGAACGCGATGGCGATGGTCGTGCAGGCCAATCGCCAGAGTTCGGAATACGGCGGCCACATCGCGACGTACGCGTCCGCGGCGACGTTGTACGAGGTCGGCTTCAACCACTTCTGGCGCGCCCCGAGCGCCGCGCATCCGGGCGACATGGTGTTCATCCAGGGACACTCGGCGCCCGGCATCTACGCGCGCGCCTACCTCGAAGGCCGCCTCACCGAAGACCATCTGCGCCGCTTCCGTGAGGAAGTGGGCGGCGGCGGCTTGTCGTCGTATCCGCATCCGTGGCTGATGCCGGAATTCTGGCAGTTCCCCACCGTGTCGATGGGCCTGGGCCCGATGATGGCGATCTACCAGGCGCGCTTCAATCGCTACCTCGAGCACCGCGGCCTCGTGCCGCCCGGCGATCGCAAGGTCTGGGCGTTCCTCGGCGACGGCGAGATGGACGAGCCGGAGTCGCTCGGTGCAATCACCATGCCGGTGCGCGAGAAGCTCGACAACCTGGTCTTCGTCATCAATTGCAACCTGCAGCGCCTCGACGGGCCGGTGCGCGGCAACGGCAAGATCATCCAGGAACTCGAGGCCGCCTTCCTCGGCGCGGGCTGGAACGTCATCAAGGTGATCTGGGGTTCGCGCTGGGACCCGCTGCTGCAACGTGACGAGAAGGGCCTGCTGCGCCGCCTGATGATGGAATGCGTCGACGGCGAGTACCAGAACTTCAAGGCCAAGGGCGGCGCGTACACGCGCGAGCATTTCTTCGGCAAGTACCCGGAACTGAAGGAAATGGTGGCCAACATGTCCGACGAGGACATCTGGCTGCTCAATCGTGGCGGCCACGACCCGCGCAAGGTCTTCAATGCGTACCAGGCCGCGTCGCTGCACAAGGACCAGCCGACGGTGATCCTCGCCAAGACCATCAAGGGGTACGGCATGGGCAAGGCCGGCGAGGGCCAGAACATCTCGCACCAGGCGAAGAAGCTCGACGATGCGGCGCTCCGCGACTTCCGCGATCGTTTCAACATCCCGGTCTCCGATGCGGACATCGACAAGGTGCCGTATTACCGGCCCGCGGAGGGCAGCGAAGAGTTGCAGTACCTGCAGCAGCGACGCAAGTCGCTCGGCGGCTACCTGCCGCAGCGGCGCACCAGGGCCGACCCGCTGAAAGTGCCGCCGCTCGAGGCGTTTGCCGCGCTGCTCGAGTCGTCCGGGGAGCGCGAGTTCTCGACGACCATGGCGCTGGTGCGCCTGCTCGGCGTGCTGCTGAAGGACCAGGAGATCGGCTCGCGCGTGGTGCCCATCGTTCCTGACGAAGCGCGCACGTTCGGCATGGAAGGCCTGTTCCGCCAGATCGGCATCTACTCCTCGATGGGGCAGCTCTACACCCCGCAGGACGCGGACCAGTTGCTGTACTACCGCGAGGACAAGAAGGGCCAGATCCTCGAAGAGGGGATCAACGAAGGCGGCGCGATGTGCAGCTGGATCGCGGCCGGCACGTCGTACGCCAACCACGGCGTGAGCATGGTCCCGTTCTACATCTACTACTCGATGTTCGGGTTCCAGCGCGTCGGCGACTTCATCTGGGCCGCGGGCGACATGCAGAGCCGCGGCTTCCTGATCGGCGGCACGGCCGGCCGCACCACGCTCGCCGGCGAGGGCCTGCAACACCAGGACGGCCACAGCCAGCTCGTGGCGACGACGATCCCGAACTGCGTCGCCTACGATCCCGCGTTCTGCTACGAACTGGCCGTCATCGTGCAGGACGGCCTGCGCCGGATGTACGCCGAGCAGGAGAACATCTTCTATTACATCACCTGCATGAACGAGAACTACGCGCACCCGGCGCTGCCGCAGGGCGCGGAGCAGGGCATCCTCAAGGGGATGTACCTGCTGCGCGAAGGCGGCAGGGGCAAGGTGCGCGTGAACCTGTTCGGCTCCGGCACCATCCTGCGCGAGGTGCTCGCGGCCGCGGCGATCCTCGAGAAGGAATACGGCGTGCCGGCGGACGTGTTCAGCGTGACGAGCTTCTCCGAGTTGCGTCGCGAGGCGCTCGATGTGGAGCGCTGGAACCTGCTGCATCCGAGCGAACGGCCGCGCCGGCCCTACGTGCAGCAGTGTCTCGCCAGCCGCTCCGGCCCGTTCGTGGCCGCCACCGACTACATGCGCATCGTGCCGGACCAGATCCGCCAGTGGGTGCCGGGCCGCTTCGCGGTGCTCGGCACGGACGGATTCGGCCGCAGCGATTCGCGCGCCGCGCTGCGCGGATTCTTCGAAGTCGATCGCCGCTACGTCGTCGTGGCGGCGCTCAAGTCGCTGGCCGACGAAGACAAGCTCGACCTCGCGACGGTGACCAGCGCGATCGAGCGGTTCGGGATCGATCCCGACAAGCCCAATCCCGTGACGGTCTGACGGAGCACGGCGGTGGCGAACCAGCTCATCGAAGTGCGGGTGCCGGACATCGGCGATTACCGGGACGTCGAGATCATCGACGTCGCCGTGAAGGCGGGCGACACCGTCGCGCTCGAGGCGGCGCTGATCACGCTCGAGACCGAGAAGGCGACGATGGACGTGCCGTCGACTGCGGCAGGCGTCGTGAAGGAGATGAAGGTCCGGCGCGGTGGACGCGTCTCCAGGGGCGACCTCATCGCGCTGATCCTGGCGGACGACTCCTCGCAACCCTCTCCGCCTCGCCCGCCTGCGGGAGAGGGCGCACGCAGTGCGGGTGAGGGTCCGCAGCGCTCACCCCAATCCTCTCCCACTGCGGCAGGAGAGGGAGCCTCCGCGCATCTCCCGCGTGCGGGAGAGGTCGCGCAACGCGCGGGTGAGGCGGAAATCGGGTCCTCGCGTTCGCACGCGAGCCCGTCCATCCGCAAGCTCGCGCGCGAACTCGGCGTCGATCTCACGCAGGTCGCGGGCACGGGCGCCAAGGGTCGCATCCTCGACGCCGACGTCAAGGCGTACGTCAAGCGCCGGTTGACCGCGTCGGCGGAGCCGGCTGGCGGCGCATTGCCGCGCGTCCCCGAGGTGGACTACGCCGCGTTCGGGCCGATCGAGCGACGGCCGCTGAGCCGGATCCAGAAGATCTCGGGGCCGCGCCTGCACGCGAGCTGGGTCAACATCCCGCACGTCACGCAGTTCGACGAAGCCGACATCACCGAAATGGAGGAAGCGCGGACCCGTCTCAAGGATGAAGCGACCGCGAAGGGCATCAAGCTCACGCCGCTCGCGTTCGTGATGCGTGCCTGCGTGCTCGCGCTGCAGAATTTCCCGACCTTCTGCGCCTCGCTCGATACGGCCGCCGGCGAGCTGGTCCTCAAGAAGTACATCCACATCGGCTTTGCGGCGGACACGCCGCACGGACTCGTGGTGCCCGTCGTCCGGGACGCGGATCGCAAGGACGTCTTCGAACTGGCGCGTGACCTCGCGCTGCTCAGCGAAAAGGCCCGCGCCGGCAAGCTGTCGGCGGCCGAGATGCAGGGCGCGTGCTTCACGATTTCGAGTCTCGGCGGCATCGGCGGCACGGCGTTCACGCCGATCATCAACGCTCCGGAGGTCGCCATCCTCGGTGTGTCGAAGTCTTCGTACAGGCCGGTATACGAACGCGGCGCGTTCGTGCCGCGGCTGATGTTGCCGCTGTCGCTTTCATACGATCACGGCGCCATCGACGGCGCCTCGGCCGTGAGGTTCACCAGCTTCCTCGGCCAGGCGCTCGCGGACGTGCCGGGCCTGCTGCGGGCGATTCCGTAGCGCGGCCCCGGAGGACACCGTTTGAGCGCCAACGACAAGCAGCAGCGCGCCTACATCACGGTCACCGTGCCGGATCTCGGCAATTTCACCGATGTCGCGGTCATCGACGTGCTGGTGACCGAGGGCGAGCGCATCGCGGTCGACACGCCGCTGATCACGCTCGAGACGGAAAAAGCGACGATGGACGTGCCGTCGAGTCACGCCGGCGTCGTCGCCAGCCTCGCGGTGAAGCCGGGCGACACGGTGTCCACCGGGTCGATCATTCTCACTCTGACCGGCGCATCGCCGGCGGAAGACCACGCCGCGACGGCCCCCGCGCTGCGCGCGGTCGAGCCGTTCGGCGGCGAGCCATACGTCGATACCGTGCCGATGGCGCCGTATCCGATTGACGTCAGGACGGGCGCGCCGACGCCGTCCGCGCTGGCCACGGCACCGGTGCGCAAGGCGATGCCCGCCCCGGCGGCAGCGGGGCCCAATGCGGCCGCGCAGATCCATGACTTCGATCTCGTCGTGCTCGGCGCCGGCCCGGGCGGTTATACGGCTGCGTTCCGCGCGGCCGATCTCGGGCTGAAAGTCGCGCTGATCGAACGCTGGCCCACGCTCGGCGGCGTGTGCCTCAACGTCGG
>Ga0209048_10007016_pt1 | contig 10464 bp, 10 predicted proteins | sample FrelakmetCRP12CR_FD_187146 | JGI IMG/M metagenome (GOLD analysis project Ga0209048, IMG submission 187146) | Freshwater lake sediment microbial communities from the University of Notre Dame, USA, for methane emissions studies - CRP12 CR (SPAdes)... | ecosystem: Environmental > Aquatic >... | reverse complement strand
CCCGCCACGCCGAGGTCGTGTCGGCGACGACGACGTCGCCGAACTCGACGATGAGATGGCTGGCAGTGCGCTCGAGACGAGGGGGGCGCGGGTAGTCCCACACGGACTCCTGTCCCGGCTCGGGCTCGATGCGTCGTGGCGTGCTCATATCGGGAAGGATGGTGTCCGTGGCGGCCAGCGCCAACCCCGAGAGCCAGGACGGACCGAGCGACGCCGACCTCGACGCGCTCACCGCCTACGCCGCGGAGCTGGCCGACGGGGTGGTGGCGGCCCTGCCCGGCTGGGTCGAGGCCTCCGTCGAGCGCCTGCTCCTCGCCTATCGTGGGGTCGCCGATGGCGAGGTCATGGCCCGGGCCCGCGCCGCCGGCCTCGCGGCGGCCGCCGACGTCGGCCCGAGGGTGCAGGCCCTGCTCGGCACCGACATCGACGAGCAGCGCACCAACCCGCTGGCGTTGGTGCGCGAAGCGGTGCGCTACCCGACCGAGGTTCTGCGCGCCGCCGGGGTGCCACCGGTCGGGCGCGATCCCGACGCGGTGCGCCGGTTCCCCGATGACGACTACGACCTGACCCCCGCCGCCTTCGTCGCCCTCGACCCGGCCCTGCACGAACCCGGGCTGCGTTGGGGTGCGGCCAAGGCCCACGTGTTCCTGGCCCGCCGCCGCGCCGAGGGCCGGGTCTGATCATGCCCGTCCCGCCAGCGGTCGAAGCTCCCCCGCTCCCCTGAGGAGGCCCTGTGCTGTCGAGGATCGTCGCTTACGTGCCCGACCTGATGGACCGCTCCAAGATCACCAACGCGGCCACCGTCGATGTGGTCTTCGTCAGGGACCCGGCCGACCTGGCGGCCGAGGCGGCCTCGGCCGACCTCGTCGTCGTCGATCTCCAGCGCCCAGGTGTCCTGGACGTGCTCCCCGACGTCACCGGGCTCGGTGTGCGAACGATCGCCTTCGGCGCCCACGTCGACCGCGACCTGATGGACGCGGGGCGGGCCGCGGGGTGCGACCAGGTGTTCACCCGCTCGGCCTTCTTCTGCAGCGTGGAAGCGCTGCTGGTGTGACGCGGCGGTCGGCGCGTCAGCGGTCGTCGTCGGCGATGGTCCAGCCGGTGTCGGACACCGAGCGGGGCTCGAAGAACAGGCAGCCTCCCGGACAGGCGAAAGGCGTCTCCTCGTTGACCCCGAGCTTGCAGCGCTGCATCACATCGCCGGCGGTGGTGCTGCGGGAGGAGTAGTGACGGCAGTCGTCGCGCACGGCCATGCCCTCAGTCTGGCACCGCCCGGTAGGGTCCTCGCATGATGGCGACCGCGCGCGAGCGACTCGTGGTGATCGGGGGCGACGCCGGCGGCATGGCGGCCGCGGCCCAGGCCCGGCGATTGCGGCCCGACCTGGAGATCGTCGCGTTCGAACGGGGCACGCGCACCAGCTACGCGGCCTGTGGCATCCCGTTCTTCGTCGGCGGGGAGATCGATTCGCTCGACCGCCTCGTGGCCCGGACACCCGAGGAGTTCCGCGAGCGCAACGACATCGAGGTGCACCTGCGGCACGACGTGACGGCGATCGACGTGGGCGGACGCACGATCGAGGTGTGCGATCTCGAGAGCGCGGCAACCCGGACCGTGGGGTTCGACCAGCTCGTCATCGGCACGGGTGCCCGTCCCTTGCGACCGCCGCTACCGGGCATCGACGGTCCGGGCATCTACGGCGTGCAGACGCTCGATGATGCCCAGCGCCTGGTCGGCGTGGCCGAGACCAGTCGCTGTGAGGACGTGGTCGTGGTGGGGGGCGGTTACATCGGTCTCGAGATGGCCGAGGCCTTCTGCCACCGTGGCGCCAAGGTGACGGTGCTCGATGCCGCGCCGCAGGTGATGCGCACGCTCGACGCGGACATGGCCGAGCTGGTCGTGGCGTCGATGCGGTCGCGGGACATCGACGTGCGCACCGGGGTGGTGATCACCGGGTTCGAGCCCGGCTCGGTGCTCACCGACGAGGGCCCCGTACCGGCGGACATCGTCGTGTTGGGCATGGGGGTCACCCCCAACTCCGAGATCGCCGGTGATGCCGGGCTCGAGCTGGGTGTGCGCAACGCGATCCGGGTCGACCGTCGTCAACGCACCAGCATCGAGGGCGTGTGGGCCGCGGGGGACTGCTGCGAGTCGTTCCACCGGGTGACCGGAGCCCCCACCCACATCGCGCTGGGCACCGTGGCCAACCGTCAGGCCCGGGTGGCGGGCATCAATCTTGCGGGGGGCTACGCGACCTTCCCGGGCGTGCTCGGGAGTGCGGTCACCAAGATCTGCACCACCGAGGTGGGGCGCACGGGGCTGACCGAGTGGGAGGCGACCGCGGCGGGCTTCGACACCGTTGTCGGCAAGGTGACCTCCTCGACGCGGGCTGGGTACTACCCCGGTGCTGAGCAGCTCGTGGTCAAGCTGGTGGCCGAGCGGGGGAGCGGCCGACTGCTCGGCGGCCAGATCGTCGGCGGGGCGAGCGCGGCGAAGCGGATCGACACGGTGGCCACCGCGCTCTGGGCGGGCATGCGGGTCGACGAGTTGGTCGACCTCGACCTGTCCTACGCGCCCCCGTTCTCGCCGGTGTGGGAGGCGGTGGCCCTCGCCGCCCGGCAGGCCGCTCGGGGTTGATCCGCGCGGGTTTGCGCCTTTCGCCGGACTGTCGTACACCTTTCGCTCGTCTTGACCAGCATCCCGGGTTGGCCCGGGAGCGCGGTCATCGATCGGAGGGCTCGACCACATGGCACTCGACAGCGGCAACACCGCCTGGATGCTCATCGCCACCGCACTGGTGTTGTTCATGACACCGGGCCTGGCGTTCTTCTACGGCGGCATGGTTCGGGCCAAGAACGTGCTCGGCATGCTCATGCAGAACTTCTTCGCCATGGGCCTGCTCGCGGTGCTCTGGGTGCTGCTCGCCTTCACCCTGGCCTTCGGTGCGTTCGGCAACGGCGGGCTCATCGGCAACTTCGACTACCTCGGGTTCAAGCACGTCGGGGCCCAGGTGATCGAACTCGGCACCAACAGCCCATGGATGACGTCGCCACTCGCGCTCACGATCCCGTTCATCCTGTTCGCCGCCTACCAGATGACCTTCGCCATCATCACCCCGGCCCTCATCACCGGCGCGACCGCCGATCGACTCAAGTTCGGGGCCTACGCCACCTTCATCGCGATCTGGCTGATCCTGGTGTACGCGCCGGTCGCGCACTGGGTGTTCGGCGGCGGGTGGCTGGCGAAGCTCGGTGCGCTCGACTTCGCCGGCGGCGCGGTCGTGCACATCAACGCCGGCGCCGCCGCTCTGGCGTTGGCCATCCTGCTGGGGAAGCGCCGCGGCTGGCCCAAGGAGGGCATGCACCCGCACTCGTTGCCCTGGACGCTCATCGGCACCGGCATCTTGTGGTTCGGGTGGGCCGGGTTCAATGCCGGATCGGCCCTCGCCGCCGACGGTGTTGCTGCCCAGGCGATCCTGAACACGTTCGTGGCCGCCAGCGCGGCAATGCTCGGCTGGGTCCTCGCCGAGTGGCTGAAAGAGGGCAAGCCCACCACGCTCGGTGCCGCGTCCGGAGCGGTGGCCGGCCTCGTGGCGATCACGCCGTGCGCGGGCTATGTGGGCAGCCTGGCCGCCATCGGCATCGGCTTCGCCGCCGGCATCATCTGCCTCTTGGCCATCCAGCTGAAGTTCCGCTTCGGCTACGACGATTCCCTCGACGTGGTCGGGGTGCACCTGGTGGGTGGGCTCACCGGCGCGTTGCTGCTCGGCTTCTTCGCCGAGAAGGCGGTCAATCCGGCCGGCGCCGACGGCGTGTTCTTCGGCGGTGGATTCACGCTGCTCGGCCACCAGGCCGTGGCGTCGCTTTCCGTTCTGGCCTTCTCGCTGGTCGTCTCGCTGGCGCTGGCCAAGGTGATCGACCTCGTCATCGGGCTCCGCGTGAGCCGGGAGGACGAGTACGCGGGCCTCGATCTCAGCCAGCACGCCGAGACCGCGTATAACTTCGGTGACGTGGCCTCCATGGGTCGCATCGGATAGGAGCGTCATGAAACTGATCACCGCCGTCATCAAGCCCCACAAGGTCGACGACGTGAAAGAGGCGCTCAAGGCCGTCGGCGTGCACGGCATGACCGTCGACGAGGTCAAGGGCTTCGGTCGCCAGGGCGGGCACACCGAGGTGTATCGCGGCGCGGAGTACACCATCGACCTGCTGCCCAAGGTGCGCATCGAGGCCGTCGTCGACGACACCGACGCCGAAGGGGTGGCCGAGGCCATCGTCGAGGCCGCTCGCACCGGCAAGATCGGCGACGGCAAGGTCTGGATCATCGACGTTGGCACCTTGGTGCGCATCCGCACCGGTGAGCGCGGGTCCGACGCGCTCTAGGGACTCGGACCCTACCGGCGGCCCCACGACTGCGCCGTCCGCCGGCCGGGCACGTACGCTCGATCCCATGGCTGCCACGCTCGACCGCGCCTCGGTCCTCCGTGACCCGTCGTTGGCGGGGGTCGCGCTGTGTCGGGCCTACAGCGATCTCGTCGACGACTGGCTCAGCGAGCTGTTCGATCTCGAGGTGGGCCCCGCCGCCACGGGGGTCGCCCTGGTCGCCGTGGGGGGCTACGGCCGGGCCGAGCTGTCACCTGGCAGCGACATCGACCTGCTGCTGCTCCACGCCGGCCGCAAGGACATCGCCGACATCGCCGAGCACATCTGGTATCCGATCTGGGACCAGTCTCTGAAGCTCGGCCACAGCGTCCGCACGGTCAAGGAGGCGCTCTCGTTGGCGGCCGACGACCTCGACACCGCCACCTCGCTGCTCTCGGCCCGCTGCGTGGCGGGCGACGACGGCCTGGCCCGAGAGCTGTCGGTCAAGGCGCTGGCGCTATGGCAGAAGCGAGCGAAGCGCTGGCTGGCGGAGTTGAGCCGCACCGTCCGGGAGCGCCACGAGCGTGCGGGCGAGGTCGCGTTCCTCCTCGAGCCCGACCTGAAGGACGGGCGCGGCGGACTTCGCGACGCGCACGCCATCCGCTGGGCCGAAGCCGCCCAGTCGGTCATGCTCGAGGGCGATGACGACGCCCTGACCGAGGCCTACGAGACCATCCTCGCGGCGCGGGTCGAGCTGCACCGTCGCACCGGACGGGCCGGCGACCGCCTGCTGCTCGAGGAGCAGGACGAGGTGTCCCGCGCCCTGGCCTACAGCGATGCCGACGAGATGATGCGCTGCCTCGCCGCTGCAGCTCGCTCGATCGCCTGGACGAGCGACGAGACCTGGGACCGGGTGGAGTCGTCCCTCAAGGGCCCGTTCCAGCGCAAGCTCTTCCGCGACCGCGACCTCGGACCGGGGGTCATCCTGCGGGAGGGCGTCGTGCGGCTGACCCAGGATGCCGACCCGGCCACCGATCCGTTGTTGGTGTTGCGGATGGCGGTGGGTGCGGCCCACAACAACGGCCACATCGACCGGACATCGCTCGAGCGGCTGGCCCTGACCGCGCCCAAGCTGCCCGACCCGTGGCCGGACGAGGCGCGGGAGCTGTTCGTGCAGCTGTTCCTCGCCGGCCGCCCCGCGGTGCACGTCATCGAGACGCTCGACCAGCGCGGGCTGTGGGTGCGCATCCTGCCCGAGTGGACGTCGGTGCGGTGCAAGCCCCAGCGCAACGCCTACCACACGTTCACCGTCGACCGGCACCTGTGCGAGACCGCGATCAACGCGTCCGCGCTGGTCGATCGCGTCGATCGACCCGACCTGTTGATCACCGGTGCGCTGCTGCACGACATCGGCAAGGGCTACCCGGGTGACCACGTCGAGGTGGGGATCGACATCATCGAGCGCATGGCCACCCGCATGGGCTTCGATCCGGCCGATGTCGCCGTGCTGCAGGACATGGTTCGCTACCACCTGCTCCTGCCCGACATCGCCACGCGGCGCGATCTGTCCGACGACGGCACCATCACGATGGTCGCGGGTGCCGTGGGATCGCTCGGCACGTTGCGGCTGCTCGACGTCCTCACCGAAGCCGACTCGATCGCCACCGGACCTGCGGGGTGGAACGAGTGGAAGGCCGAGTTGGTCGCCGAACTGGTGAGCCGCGCGGCGCACGTGCTCGGTGGAGGTGCGGTCGAGGAGCTGACGACCGAGGCATTCCCCAACGAGGCTCAGCTGGCCAAGATGGCTGAGCGCCGCCTCGTCATCGAGGGGCTCGACGACCGGCTGCTGGTCATCTCCCCCGACCGCCCCGGGTTGTTCGCCCGGGCGGCCGGGGTGCTCGCCCTCAACGGCCTCGACGTGTTGGAGGCCGCGGCCCACTCGAGCGACGACGGCATGGCCCTCGAGGTGTTCCGGGTCGAGAGCGGCAGCGGCCCGGTCATCGCCTGGGATCGCGTGATCGCCGACCTCGAGAAGGCGCTCGACGGCCGCCTCGCCCTCAACGCCCGCTTGGCCGAGCGGGCCGAGCGCTACCCCCGTCGCCGGGTCCTGCCCTTCGAGCCCGCGCCGCCCTCGGTACTCGTCGAGAACGACCTGTCCCGATCGTCGACGGTCATCGAGGTGCGGGCGCCCGACGCCATCGGTGTGTTGTACCGCATCACCCACGCCCTCGCCGAGTGCGATCTCGACATCCGCACCGCGAAGGCGCAGACCCTCGCCAACGAGGTCGTCGACTCGTTCTACGTGCGCGACCGCGCGGGGCACAAGGTCACCGATGAGGGGTACCTGGTCGAGATCGAGCGGGCGTTGCTCCACGCGCTCTCGGTTTGAGCGATCGTCGGTGGTGAGGGCCCTTCGCCCGGCCGCCGGAGCCGGTGCCGCGTTAGGTTGACCTCGTGGACCGGCCCCTGACCACGCACGATCTGATCCGGTGGAGCGAAGCGCTCGCCGGCATCGCGCGAACCGGTCTCGGGTTCACCGAGAGCCTCTACGAGCGGGAGCGCTTCGAGGAGGTCCTCGCGGTGGCGGCCGAGATCCGATCCTCGGCCGGCGCCGACATCGACGTGCGGGCGCTCGTGCACGAGTGGATGGGCTCGGTCGGCCAGGGCGTCGCCGGGTACCAGACCCCGAAGGTGGCGGTCGGCGCGGTGGTCGGGAACGACGCAGGCGAGATCCTGCTCGTGCAGCGGGCCGATTCGGGCATCTGGCTGTACCCCACCGGTTGGGCCGACATCGGCTACTCGGCCTCGGAGGTCGCGGTCAAGGAGGTCGAGGAGGAAACCGGGATCGCCTGCGAGGTGATGCAGCTGATCGCGGTGTTCGACGGCCTGCGCCTCGGGTTCACCCATATCCCGCTCTACTCGCTGGTGTTCCACTGCCGGGCGATCGGGGGCGAGCTCACCGCCCATCCTCTCGAATGTGCCGACGTGGGCTGGTTCGCCCAGGATGCGCTGCCCGAGTTCATCGCGGGGGCCGACCACTGGAGCGAGCACGCCTTTGCCGCCATCCGCGGCGAGCCGGTCGACGTGCTCTACGACCGACCTCGCAGCCCGGTGTGGCGAGAGGGAGCGACCTGACATGACCTACGCCATGCCGTCGGCCGTCGAGGCGGCCGATGCGGTCCGCTGCGGTGACCTGACCGCGGCCGAGCTGGTGGAGCGGTGCCTCGCCGCGGTCGATCGGGGAAACGACGAGTTGAACGCCTTCGTGTACGTCGACGCCGATGGCGCCCGTCGCGCCGCCGCCGAGGTCGACGCGGCGGTGGCCTCGGGGCGCGACCCGGGACCGCTCGCCGGGGTGCCCTTCGGGGTGAAGGACCTGGAGGACTGCGCCGGCATGCCCACCTCGAAGGGCTCGCTGCTCTACGTCGGCGGTGGTCCGGTCGAGACCGACTCGGTGCACGTGGCGCGCCTTCGGGCCGCGGGCGCCATCCCCATCGGCAAGACGGCGGCGCCGGAGTTCGGCTCGTTGCAGTACACCCGCTCGAACGCGTGGGGCACCACCCGCAACCCCTGGGATCCCTCCCGCACGCCGGGGGGCTCGAGCGGGGGCTCGGCCGCCGCGGTCGCCGCAGGCTGGGTGCCCTTCGGCACCGCCAGCGACGGTGGCGGCTCGACCCGCATCCCCGCCTCGTACTCGGGGTTGGTCGGCATGAAGCCGAGCCACGCCCGCATCCCCCATCCCGAGGCCGATCCGTCCCAGACGGCGGTCTACGGCATCGAGGCCACGACGGTGGTCGACGCGGCCCGGCATCTCGACATCGCCGCAGGTCCCGACGACAGCGACCGCCTCAGCCTCCCGACGCCGACCGTACGCTATGAGCAGGCCATCGACAGCCTCGACGTCGGTGGGTTGCGCATCGGCTGGTCGCTCGACCTGGGCTACGCGGTCGTCGATCCCCAGGTGGCCGAGCTCACGAGGGCGGCAGCGGAGACGGTCGCCGCCGCTGCGGGCGTGCAGCTGATCGACTACGAGGTCGCCCTGACCGACCCGGTGCGCACCTGGCTGGGTAACGGCGCGTTCTCCTTCTGGCTCGACATCGATGCCAAGCGGCACTACCCCGAGCGCCTCGACGAGCTCACGCCCTTCGTGCGCTTCGGGCTCGAGGCCACGGCCGAGCGGACCCTGCCCACGATGGCGTCTCCGTTGCGGAGGCGGCTGCAACTCGACGCCGACTGCGCCCGCATCTTCGCCGACGTCGACGTGCTGTTGACGCCGACCACCGCCGTGCCCGCGTTCGCCGCCGAGGGGCCACCGCCGCTCGAGATCGACGGCGTCGACCTGGTTGAGGTGTACGGCCCGATCGCGGCGGGCGCCATGAGCGTGCCGTTCACCATGCTGGCAAACCTGTGCTGGAACCCGGCGTGTTCTGTGCCCGCCGGACTCAACGCCGAGGGACTGCCGGTCGGTCTGCAGATCATGGGTCGCCGCCACGCGGACGAGGTCGTGCTGCGCCTGGCCCGGTTGTTCGAGCAGGCGCGCCCCTGGCCCCGTCACGCTCCGCCGGCTCCGTAGGGAGCGCTGCCCGGCGCGTCCGGTCCTCGTGTCGAGTCCGGCCCACCGCGTCACGTGCGTAGTGTTGTCGCCCCCCGACCGTGGATACGCATGCGACGAGCGGGCGCGCAGCCCTGCGATACGCGGGCAGGACCGGTGATGGGGTGTGAAGAGGATGCTCCTATGGATGTCAAGCGTCGAGTTGGGGTTTGAGGTCGGCTTGGATCGCGGTGAAGACCTCGCGGGCGATGTAGCGCTTGAGGCAGCGCATGGTGTCCTTCTTCGACTTGCCTTTGGCGGTGCGCCGTGCGGCGTAGGCGCGGGTGGCGGGGTCCCAGCGGAGCCGGCACATGACGATGCGGTAGAGCGCGGCGTTGGCGGCGCGGTCGCCGCCGCGGTTGAGGCGGTAGTGGTTCGCGTGCTTGCCGGATGACGCGGGGATGGGGGCCACGCCGCAGAGGTGCGCGAACGCGGCTTCGCTGGCGATGCGTTCGGGGTTGTCGCCGGCGGTGACGAGGAGCTGGCCAGCGACGTCGAGGCCAACGCCTTGGAGGGCGAGCAGAGTCGGGGCGAGCGGAGTGAGAAGCGCCTCGAGGTCGTCGTCGAGCTCGGCGATCTCGGTGTCGAGGACCTGGACTCGCCCGGCGATCGACGCCAGTGCTCGTTTGGTCGCCGCGGTCGGGTCGACGAGCCGGCCCGGGCGCGGGGCGCGCTTCGCGAACCGTGACGGTGTCGGCGCGTCGTCGCGGGCTGAGCGTAGGTGGGCGCAGGTGGCCACCAGGCGGGGGCCGTCGAGGCCGGTGAGCTGGGCGCGGAGCGCGTCGGGGGCGGTCACGATCAGGGCCTTGAGCTGGGTCAATGCCTTCGCGCGGGCGCGAACCGCGCCGGTGCGAGCCACGCGCACGACGCGCACTGATTCAACGTCGCCGGTGCGGGTCTTGGGGGTCCCGGAGGCTCGCCCGGACGCCACCGCCCGAGCGGCGGCGTAGGCATCGATGGGGTCGGACTTGCCCTGATCGCGGCGGGTCTTGCGGTCTGGTCGGTCGACCTCCACGACCGTGAGACCCTCCGCGGCGAGGAACCGGGCCAGGCCGGCGCCGTAGGCGCCGGTGCCTTCGACTCCGGCCAGAGTGACCACGCCGAACATGGTGGCCCACGCCAGTAGCGCTTTGAAGCCGGCCACGGTGGTGTCGAAGGTGGCATGGCCGAGGTGACGGCCGAGCGGGTCGATGACCCCGGCGACGTGGGTGTCGGCGTGGGTGTCGACCCCGAGGGTCACCTCGAGTGTGTCGACGGGGGTAGGGGTGTCTGCGACGATGGTCATCGCTGTCCTCTCGTTGTCCTTGAACGGGTGGGCAGCACGCGCCAGCAACCGGTGGACAAGACAGTGATGGGCCCCTGATAGCGCAGGCTCCTATGAGGTCACGTCGATCGCGAGCAGGTGCAACGAGGCCAGCGCCCTACCGGCCGACAAATCCCTTTCAGGACACGAAGTCAGTCAGACCTGGGGTCAGACCGGCGGTGCGCTGGCCCCACCCCATTCTCACTGTCAG
>Ga0209048_10007015_pt1 | contig 10464 bp, 13 predicted proteins | sample FrelakmetCRP12CR_FD_187146 | JGI IMG/M metagenome (GOLD analysis project Ga0209048, IMG submission 187146) | Freshwater lake sediment microbial communities from the University of Notre Dame, USA, for methane emissions studies - CRP12 CR (SPAdes)... | ecosystem: Environmental > Aquatic >... | reverse complement strand
CATCTCAAGCATACCCTCGCCGGGATCGGGCCACCTCAAACGCTTCGATTTCTCACGCATCATGCCGATGGAATCGGGTAACTGCGGTTTTTAGGATCAGTCAAGAAATATGCTCTCCGTGGGATTGACGGAGCATATGTTCCTTGGTGGCCGGCACCTGAAGGATGAGACTACATAACAAAAGGCCACCCCGAAAGATGGCCTCATGCGTTGTGCTAATGCTGGGTCAATGCATTCCACTAATCCGGTGTTCAATAGTGGTAGTGCAAGGCGTTCAGGTAGCGGGCGACCTCTGCAACGTCGCTATCGGTCCAGCCTAATCCCGCAACCTCCTGCCATCTATTCACTTCTGACTGCAAACTCGCCCGGTCAGTGACAAGTTGCTTGTCGCGCCAATGAATCTGGGTAGTGTGACAAGCGATGCAATGTATCGAGTACAGCAACTCACCTCGTGTGGCGTCCCGCATCGGCAATGCATCGGCATGCGCAAGATTTCCGAGCAAGATAAACATTGCAACGAGTAGCGATCTGTAAAACATACCGTCTCCCATCCGTACGCTAATGGTTTGAGTATAAGCTTACGGAACCGCAGACTGCTCAAGCAACTTGCATGCGCCCACCAGACGCTGCTACTTAACTCTTCGGATTCGCCCCTGGCTTCCTACCGGGTGCAGGGCGCGGGATGTATCCGGCAATCCTGCACTGGAACCCCTCCACTGGCTTGCCGTTGGTGTAGCTAGTGACGCTGCATCGGGAGATGTCACCTTGCGCGGACAGTTCCGAAAGCGATGTTCTCACCTCGGAAAGCGAAATTCCGGTGGCTGCCGCAATCTCCAGGTCGAGCAGTTGGCCGTGTTTCTTCAGGTATTCATAAACCTCGGAAGTGTGCATGTGGAATCCCTTTCTGAAGGCTGAGGTGCTGGATTGCGAAAGCAACAAACCAATTCTTGCGAACCGGCCTGCTGTTGGTTTTACTGGTGGGCCCGCAGGGACTTGAACCCTGGACCAAAGGATTATGAGAACAGCATATTCATTCGGCACTAGCCCGTAAGCCGAAGATTTCGAACAGACTTTTTTCCTTGGACCCGGCCCCGTCTCTGATTTCGAACCAGATACCGAACCTGTTTCCTAAAAACGCAATATTTGAACCGGAAATTTTAACACAAACAACGGCTTGCGTCTCTAGTTATGCCGAACTTTGCCGAACCGTCTGCCGAACTTCCAGCCGAAACGCTCGACAATCGCGATGAAAGGCAGGCGGGAGAACGAACCCCGCCGTTTCTGCAACGCCGGCCCAGGGCGACCCCGTAGTGCGAGGGTAGGGGTTGCGTGACCCTGGCGCGGCAGTCGGCCCATAGCGGCGCACGGCGGTATCAAATCGGGGCAATCCGCCGCCGGGAGTTGGCTACTCTCCCGGAGCTGCGGGTGCCGACCACGTTCACGCCGTTTTCTGCCCGCGCTCGATCATCGTCGATGCCGTATTGGCCGCTTCCTGCAACGACTTCATCGACAGGTGTGCATACCGCTGGGTGACCTGTGCATCGGCATGCCCGAGGATATGTTGCACTTCGTAGAGGGTGCGGCCGGAATTCACTAGGAACGAGGCGTACTGGTGGCGCAGGTCATGGAGACGCAATTTCGGCAATTCGGCCTTGAGGCGCAACCGCTCCCAGACCTTGTGCACGTAACGCAATGGCTCGCCCGTCTTGTCGCTGACGAATATCTGCGCGTGCTTCCCTCCCGTAGCGACCTGCTTCAGGACATCGAGTGCGCTGTCGTTCAAAGGAACAGACCTCGCCCGCTTACTTTTGCTGTTGCTGGCGGGAATGCGCCAGAGCCGGTTCGCTTGGTCGATCTGCGGCCAGGTGGCACGCAGCGCTTCATTCAGGCGAGCCCCGGTCGAAAGCAGAAAAAGGGCGACCAGACAGACCGAACGCCGTGGGTCAGTCCGCAGCACCGTCAGCAGGCGCTCCAGTTCAACGTCGTCAAGGTAGTGCTCGACCTGGTTGTCCTCATTGAAGAGATGCAGGCGCGCAATCGGGTTTGTGGACAACATTCCCCACTCAACGGCAAGGTTCAACGCATGGCGCAACAACTTGACGTAATGATCGCAGGTGGCGCCCGCCAGGCTGCCAGCCTTCAACGTGTTGTGAAACGTTTGCACCTGTTGGCGCGTGATGCCAGACAGTGGTAGGTCGCCGAACTCGGCCTGCAGGCGCAGGCGAAACAAGGAATCGTCTTTCTGCCAGCTACGTTTGCGCGGCTTGACGAAGGGCAGATAGTGAATTTCAAAGAACTCGGTGAAGGTCAGGGTGGTTGGGGCTACCGATACCTGCTTGCCGGGGGGCTTGCCGGCAGCGATCTCGGACTTCAAGGTCAAAGCCTGCTTGCGTGCCTCGGCGAGGCTGATCTCGGACGTGCGGCCGATCTTTTGGTGGCATGTCTTGCCGGTGCTGTCCTTGAAGCGCAGGAAGAAGGTTGATGTGTTTCCGGCGGCACTGACAAGGACGTAGAGGCCGGGCAGGCTGGCGTCACACAGTTCGACGCGTTGCTTGCCGGCAGGTGCTTCCAGTTTATGATTGATAATGCTCTGGGTCAGGGTGATGACCGGCATGATGGATTCTCCGATGCGATAGTTGTTTGAGAAAGATTTGGCGGCAATGGGCTGTTAAGCTATTGCCGCCGCATTGCCTAGATCAACGCAATTGGTGCTGGATTTCCGCGCCTTGATCGGCCGCCAACCTTTGAGTTTTTTGGAACACCTCCAAGACAGCAAGACCGTCGTATTTCTGACGCGGGATGCTCAAATCGAATGCGGCGATGCCTCGGATCGCAACCGATAAAATCACCGGGTCACAGTTAGGATCAAGCACGGTCATTGCGTAACGGGCATTTGGTGTCGTTTCCAGCATGGCCATAACGTGAGCATGCCGTTCCTCACGGTGCAACTCGGCAAGAACCTCTGGCTTGTGCTGCTTGATTAGCGGATGCCATTGGGCAATTTTTTCTCGCTCGCCATTTGCGGTAATGGTCTCAGCGGATGAAGCCTTGAGCGATACGCCATCAGCCAAGGCAGCGGCAATAATTTCCTCCGCTCTCATATATCTACCTCGATCATGGTGGTCGGCGTGCCTGTGACGGTATTGGTGGATGGGGCAACGGAAGGTGGTAAAGCCGGTGAAGCCGGTGCACTGACTGCGACGACACGCCATGCAGTCCGCCCGTCGGCCTCCGCCTTCTGGAACTCGAACCCGCCGATGATGCGGTCCGCGTTCTTTTTCAGCAGCCAGCCAAACTTGGAGCGATTGATCTCGCCACGTTCCTCGATCGGGAACTCGCGCATGGCGTCGAGCAGATCAGGGTGGGACTTCAAAGCCGCCGCTACGGCTTTGCGGACCGTAACTGCAGAAGAACCAAATGCTTGCCGCCACTCGGTCATAAGGCTGCCAAGGGAGTCGGCATCGGGGTCGTGACGAACCTGGGCCAGGAGCGCAGATGCCGGGTCGGGCAGGCCGAGCCACATCAGCGGAAAGCGGCAATAATCCGACCAGGCACCGCTGTAACTGACGATGTTGTCGATCTCCGCACGGGGCGCCCCGGCCTTCTGCCAGGCACGGATAATGGTCAGCACAGCCGCCACGTAAGCCCCCCGGTTCTTGCGGACCTTGTCGACCGGATTACCCGAGTACGTCATCGTTGCCGGGGTCGCGCAGCGTGGATCGACATGGATGGTCAGGACGCGGCGTAATAGGTCGCGCACCGGACCGACATTGTTGCCAGAGCCGAGGAACAGGGCGCGGGTGCTGACCGTCGCTGTCTTGCTCACGCCGAGGATGCGGTCGGTGATCTGGTCCGTCGTCAACATGCGCTTGATGACGCCATGGGGTATCCAGTCGGTGTCCATGTCGTCGAACTCGATCACGGCCGGACTGGTCAGCAACAAGGCCAGGACAACCTTGGTCGCCTCTTCCGAGGTCGTCGGATAGCTCACCTTGGCATTGCCGCCCGGTCCGGCGAAGGCACCGATCAGTTCGCACAGATAGGTCTTCCCCGAACCGAATACCGGCGCTCGAACATGGAAGGCCGGTGCCAATGGAAGCGACACTCGAACCACCGCCGTGAAGATGGCTGACAGCGCAGCAGCCTTGTCGGTGGGAGCAACGAAGTGGAATTCGACCAGCAACTCTTCAAGCATTGCCAGCGCTTGCCGAGCCGCTTCCATCGTGGGCTCGCCGAGCACGTACTGGCGGTTGTCGAACACACTGAAGCGCTGAGATACCGGGTCATAGCCCGGTGCCGTTACCAACACCCCGTCTGCTTCTCGAAAATGCGGCTGGCGAACTACACCCGTTAGCTGCGGCAGGTAGCGGAAGGTGCGCGAGTCAAAAAGGATGCCAAGGTGCCGGGCCGGTGGATCACAGCGCTTCCATTCCTTCGTGCGACCATCGTATTTTTCCCAGATGACTGCAACCGACAACTCGCGGGTCAGTGCGGGAGCGCTAGTGGCAACAATGGCCGGGTCGCCTGTCGCTGTGTCGGTTTCTACACTGACGATCAGGCCGCCTGCTTGGAAGTGCCGACCGAGCGAGGCAAGTTGCTCCTCGGCCGCGTTGACCACAGTATGCAGGTCGCCGGCGATGATGCGGATAACAGCCTTGTGCCGGGCTGCCGTCTTGGGTACACCCAGGTAGGCGAGAAGGTCATGGATGTGGTAGCGGTCGCCATGCGAATGATGACAACGAAAACCACCGGTCGGAAACGATTCTTCCGGCTCGAAATAGGCCGTGCCGTTGTCCACGCCATCGGTGTGCTCGTTCGCCCAGGGGCAGGTGATGTCGTGCTTGCCGGAGCCCAGCGGCGTCTTATACAGACCACGGTCGTTGAGCGCCGCGATGACCGGATTTTCAAGCGGCTTCGGCAGCAAGACCGTTTCAGGGTCGGGTTGGGTGGTTGATATACGGTCGCGCTGGAGGGGCTTCGTGCTCGGGCCAAGCTTGAGATTGAACTTGGCGATGATTTCTTCCGGCGTGTAGCGCTTTTCCGGATTCCAGACGACCAGGCGACAACGAAACGGACTGCCGGCGGCATCGACATGCTTCACTTTGCCATTGATGCCATTAGGAAGGCGGCTCCAGCGGGTCAAACCGCCAGCACCGGGGTCGCACAGACCGGCTTCGAGAATGGCCTGCTGCAGTTCCGTGGCCCTGGCTGCATCGGTCAAAGGCTCGGTAAGGGCAAATCCAACCTGGTAGTTGCCAGGGCTGGTCTCGATGCGCCAAGTCGGTTCGATTTCGCCCAAACGTTCGTCGGAAACCTTGGTGCCGATATCGTCCAGCATCACCGCATGGTAGGCGGCGAAGTTTTCCTTGCGCGCCTTTAGTTCTTTATCGTCGTCCGGATGAAAGGTCGAACAGTTGACGTAGTTGTTGTTGCCCGGCGGGCATTGGCTATCGACATCGACTACCGCTTGAGCTTTCCAGCCATCCTGGCCGGGGTCACCAGGCTTCGAACAGATGGCAACCTGAGCACCGTCCGGTACGTTGCCAAAGATGGCAGCGACGAATGTGGCATCGGTAACCGGCGGAACTCCGGCTTCACCACCTTCTCCGGCTTCGGGCGGCGGCACGTCAGAAGATTCCGGGGCGGCGGTCGATGCCTTCGCTACAGCATAGGCGGTCGAATCGAGTGGAGCAGAGACGGCAAGGGAAGGTAAATCAGGGTGGGCAACGGCGGGCGTCGGCACGGGTACTGCATCATCATTTTTCATAGGAAATCTCAAAACAAGCCACCGCAGTGTGCGGTGATTGAACTTGAGGCATTCCTGGATGTGCAGTGGAATACGGGGAATATGACCCCGCTCGCCGGACCCCGACAGTTGGTTAAATAAACCACTGCCCATAGCGAATTGGGTGAAACGATACAGCTGGCAAAAGGCCTAGTCAACAGATTTTCGAATCAGGCGATAAGTGGTCAATTTCCGTGGAAAGAACCACCCAGAGCGGTTTTTCGCGGGGCGGTGGACAAAAGGCGGTAAAGCCGGTGAAGGCGGTGCCGGGGTGGGCGAGGGGAAGGGCGGCAGCCCAGGAATCGGAGACGGCATCAGCTATGAGAAGGGAGCAGGCTTGAGTGTTAATGGCATAGGAGTTCGCGTGCCGATTATGCCGATCGAGTGTCAGCTTTCGGAACAGGCGAATTCACACTGTCGGCCACAACCGGTCCTTCGAGAAATTTCCGTATAGCAGCCATTGGTGCCTTCCCGGTGTATGCTGATGCGCTATAAATTGACGTGCTGAATTCCACAGTTTTTTAATGCAACTGTTTCAAGTCCGAAGTGCAACAAGTTGATGATGCTGAAATAAGTCGAAGAACTCCAGCATGAATAGTTCGGCTGTAATTTCATCCGAGACTCTTGCATGGGCGGCCATATAGGAGAACGCCATGTTTAGCACAAACGAATTTCCTGAACCGAGCTTGCTTGAGGATTATCGTTCAGGCATCAAAGGGTCTGGGTTCTCTCCAGACGAATTTGAGTTAAAGCAACAGAGAACACAGCCCACCGGCATGCTCTACGATCCATTAGCCGGTAATGTGACCGTTGTTTGCAAAGTGACTGGGGTTGAGAAAATCTACGAACTCAGTTCTGGAACCAGTTGGCCTGTCGAGTTCTTACATGACTTACATGGTGGTTTTTTTGGGCGAAAGGCATAAAACCATGGACGAGCCAAGCCAAGACAAAAAAGTTGAAATGCTAGGTCGTGCGGCCGAATCTATGCACTTGGAGGTCAATGAGAAGTTTGGAAAGGCATGCCTTCACGATAACCAACTGTTTGCGAGAAATCATGGCCTTGGTTATTTGCCCCGAGTGTAGAAGTAGCATCTCCACTAACGCGCCGTCGTGCCCTCATTGCGGAAATCCGACCGCTCCTACCTTGAGTAACGAAGCTTCGTCGTCAGGAAAGCGACCACATGGCTGGCTGTTGGTTACAGTATTTACCTTCACGTTCCTTTCGCCGGCACGGCTGATTTTTAACGGAGTCAATGACTTCTTGCACCTTGGTAGTTTTAACGAACTGTATCCACACGGATGGGAACTCGCCCTCGTGATAACGCTGTCCATACGCACAATGATCGCTGTATACGGTGTGTTTGCCGGCGTTCTCCTGTGGCGATTAAGGCCGACCGCCCTTACACACTCGCGTCACTATCTCAGGGCAACGCTAGGCTTCGGAATCCTTTGGCCGATGTTTTGGGTAATGCCGTTGCCAGGACGCGAAGCCGAGTTCATCATTTCGTATTGCATTGGCGTATTTTGGACATTCTCATACTTTATCGCTTTCTGGCTGTACCTGAAGCGATCGAAGCAAGTCATTGAGGCATTCTCACGACAATAGCAAATACAACTAAGGTAAGACACGAGGTCAGCATATGAATCGGTTTTGGAATACTTTGACGATAATGCTTGGCATCTTGATCGTGGTAGTAGCTGCTGCCATCGGATACGATGAAGCACCAGATGCTGAGACGTCTCGGCTGTGGGAAAACCGTCCGGCAGTCGCCGATGAAATCAATCTCTTCTTCGCTCTGGCCGGCGCAGACGTCGATGCCGACGAACCGCTGCATGTGATGGGACGACGTGCATTCGAGAGCCCTTCGCCACAGACCCTCACTCGGCTTACCGTATCGGACAACTTGAAGACTCAGTATGAGCAGTCTTGTAGCGCCATCACTCGGCAAGACAACTACCTCTGTCTGGGGATGCGCCTGCCGGAGAAAGAGGTTCTGGCAGCGGATGGTAAGCTGGCCGGGCGCTATCTAGCGCTGCGCAACTACACGACCTATCGCAGTGAACTGCGCAACGATGGCGATATTTTGCCTGTAACGCTTGTGAAGTTACATTCCGCATATTCGGCGACACGGCCCTCCGATACTCCGAAAAAATTGCCTGTGGACGAGCTTGTTGCCGACACCCTTTTCCTACGTGATACGTTAGCGAAGAGCGACCAGCTATTGCACCGGATGATTGTTGCAAATGTCCTTGAGCGCAACATTCGCGTCATCACAGAGCTTGTCGAATTGGGTAACCCCGCGCAAGCTTCTGCACTCAAGGCGGCACTGAAGCCCTTGCCAGATGTAGCGCTTAACCTTTCGCCCGACCTTGCTTATGCATATGCCAGCCGCCGGCTGGAATACCAGTTGCTGCGGAAGGATCTGCTAGCGGGAGGGGGGCAGTATCTAACGGCCCACATCAAGACACTCAAATTTCTCGATTCAGCTTCTCCGTTTCCCGAATCGACCTGGAAGCTTCGCCTCATGGGGCTATTGTTAAAACCAGAGATGAGCGCACATGCCGATTTACGGTTTTGGCGGGGGCCCATAGACCTCGCTGGTCGGCAGCCAGAAAATATGTTCGAGCACGGAATAAAAGCCTTGCTTATTGCTACCCCTCTGGCAATCGAACGTCCACTGGGCGGTCCCGGTTTGCAAAGCTACCGCCAGAATCTGATTGATCTCGATTACTACATTGCTCTAGTCGGCTTGGTAGCAGCGATGGGCGGTGATAACAAGGTGATCGACCCGTTATCAGTAGTCGCTGAGTGGAACGCTAAACTGGTTTCCGATGCAGTTGATTACCGGCTGCGTTGGGATGAAACGCGGTCTGCCTTCGAATTCGATCCAAAATCGGTTCGCTGGAAAAGGGCCGCCAAAGAATCTGGGCACGGCGTTCGGGTGCGCGTTCCCTCCTATTTGGTTCTCGAAGAGGATCAGTGGCGCGGGTATTCAGCCCGTTGCACAGGGAATCGCTGTGAAATCCTAGTACAGGGGCACGAACCGATTGTGGCAAAGGTCAAGGCCAGTCTTCCAAGGACACGCCAAAGTATTCCTAACGCTCTGAATCTGAAGCCGATCATCAGTGAAATTAAGCAGGGGCAATACATCACTATTGCTTGGGTAGAACAGAGCGATAGCGGCGACTGGAGCGAACGACAAGTTCGCTTGCGCGTGCCTGCAGTGCGCTGATACTAGGGCAATGTAGCGCAGTTTTGACAACCGTTTGAGCGGAATACTGGCGTTACGCTACAACCGCTGTCATCTGATTTCCATCAAAAATTGCATTTTGCGAGACGTCGACATGCTCAACAACCTGACCGGCAAGCAAAGAACCTGGGCAGTGGTCGCGGCGGCATGGATGTTGCTAGTGCTTTTTGTTTCTGCACCTTGGGAGCACTCTGGGTATGGTGAATCTGGTAATTGGAAAGGCTTCTTTATTTTCGGTATCCTCCCGATAGCCTGTGTACTTGCAGCCCTTTGGGTTCGTCGTGGTTATCGACTGGAACGTGAAGCAGAAGCGAAAGCAGTTGCGGAGGAAGTAAAAGCAGCTGTGGATGCTAGAGCTACAGCTACATGTCCAGGCTGTAAGCACCAAGTGCGCCGCAATTCGCTAGAGCAAGTTAAGTTCAACTGCACGCGGTGCAATACAACTTTTTATCGTTGCCGCAGTTGCGGTGCAGTGACTCCAGAATCGCCTGTGGCAGGGCGATAGGGATGAGCATCAGCATGGAACGCAGAATGCTGTACGTCCCTGTACTGCATATTGATACCAACCTTATCAACGCTCGCCAAAAGTTGTCTGCAATCAACCAGCTTGAGAAGTGGCATGACGATGGTGTTATTTTGATAAATATGTCCGCTACTGCGCATGGCGAAGCACAGGCGGATGGCAACGCCATGCGAACGCGAAAGGCAAATCAAAACATCTTTACGGCTACGCCGCCGGTAGAGCCTACCGATATTCTGTTTAATAAGGTGGAAAGCGAACTTTTTCCTAATGGTGCGAGTGACGAAAATCAATTGAGCGATGTACGCATCGTTTGCGAAGCTGCAAAATATGCAGCAATCCTCGATATTCGCGACGGCGGCTCAAAGACACAGCCGGGCGGAATTATCGGCAACCGTCACAAGCTGAGAAATTTGGTGAATATTCTCACGCCTGATGAAGCAGTTGATTTTGTACGAAAGAAAATTCAGGAGCGCGACGAATTCAACGTCCTGGTCGTCAAAGAATTCGGTGGCGAACTTCCACCGTGGACGGGTCATGACTAATTCTAGTTGGGCTAGATCACAGGAGGCTTCATGGAAGCAAGAGACGGAAAGTTGACTCGCCGCAATTACATTCTGCGGTGGGCGGCAGTAATTCCTGGTGCGTCCCTCAGCGTGTCGGCGCGCGTTTAAAAATACCCAGTTGTGCGCGTTGAACGATTACCCAGGGACGTTGGCTGCCTGAGTCAGGTCAGTCGAGTGTGAATGCCGGAGTAAAAGGGAGCCACTTGGTGGCGTAGTGGAAGCCAGTCCTGACGCCTAATCTTCGATCTGTGATGGATCGAGGAGGAAGGCAGGAAGGATGTACAAAGTGGATCTATACGCCAAAGTAAGGCGGGCCGTGATGGTGGAAGACCAGAGCGAGCG
>Ga0209048_10007013_pt1 | contig 10468 bp, 11 predicted proteins | sample FrelakmetCRP12CR_FD_187146 | JGI IMG/M metagenome (GOLD analysis project Ga0209048, IMG submission 187146) | Freshwater lake sediment microbial communities from the University of Notre Dame, USA, for methane emissions studies - CRP12 CR (SPAdes)... | ecosystem: Environmental > Aquatic >... | reverse complement strand
CCAGTCGGAGATGGCATCCGAGCCGTCCAGCATGGCCTCGGTCTCGCGGTTGGGGCTGGCGACCGAGCCACAATCAAGGTGATCGCGCCCGATGACGATGGGCGCCTTGAGAATCCCACTTGCGACCATCTCGTTGAATTTCAGCCCTGCTTTGAGGCGTTCACCGTAGCCGAGCCAGCAGATGCGCGCCGGCAGCCCCTGGAAGGGGACTTTTTCGCGCGCCATCTTCAGCCAGCGCCGCAGGTGATCATCGGCAGGGAACAAGTCCAGCACCGCGGCGTCGGTCTTATAAATGTCTTCGGGATCGCCGGAGAGCGCCACCCAGCGGAAGGGACCCTTGCCTTCGCAGAACAGCGGGCGGATGTAAGCCGGGACAAAGCCGGGGAACTCGAATGCGTCGGTTACCCCGTAATTGTAAGCCTGCTGGCGCAGGTTGTTGCCGTAGTCGAACACCTCCGCACCCTTGCGCTGGAATTCAAGCATGGCTTTGACATGCTGCGCCATGGAAGCCATGGCCCGCTTTTTGTATTCTTCGGGGTTGGACTTGCGCAGTTCGTCGGCGGCAGCCACCGACAGCCCGGTGGGGATGTACATCAATGCCTCGTGGGCTGAGGTCTGGTCTGTCACCACGTCGGGGATCACGCCGCGCAGCGCCAGTTCCTGATAGATGTCAGCGGCGTTGCCGATCAGACCAATGGACTGCGGCTTCTTTTTATCTTTGAATTCCTCGACGAGGGTCATGGCTTCCTCGAGATTGTCCACCACCCGGTCCACATAGCCGATTTCGAGGCGGCGTTTGGCGCGGGCGGGGTCCACTTCGACGATGAGACCGACACCCTCATTCATGGTGATGGCCAATGGCTGCGCTCCGCCCATCCCGCCCAGACCGGCTGTCAGGCAAAACTTACCCTTAAGAGAGTCCCAACCTTTAAGCCTGGCGAGAGCTCCAAAGGTCTCATAGGTGCCCTGCAGGATGCCCTGCGTGCCGATATAGATCCACGAACCAGCTGTCATCTGCCCGTACATGATCAGTCCCAGGGCAGCCAGCTTGTCAAAGTGCTCCCACGTGGCCCAGTGCGGGACAAGGTTTGAGTTGGCGATCAGTACGCGCGGGGCGTCTGGATGGGATTTGAAAATTGCCACCGGCTTGCCGGACTGCACCAGCAGGGTCTCATCGTCTTCGAGATTTTTAAGCGACTCGAGGATGGCGTCGAAACATTCCCAGTTGCGGGCTGCCTGTCCGCGCCCTCCATAGACAACCAGGTCCTGCGGGCGCTCGGCTACATCCGGGTCGAGGTTGTTCTGGAGCATGCGGAAGGGGGCCTCGGTCAGCCAGGATTTACAGGTGAGAGTTGTGCCGCGCGGGGCGCGGACGGTGCGGGGTGCGGACATGGTGGGGTGTCTCCTGTTGATAGAAAAGAATACCCTCCCTGCTATTATACGCAGGGAGGGGCTTTCAGGCGAATCGTTAATCAAAAGATCTTATTTACCAAGACACCATCCGGCGCACGCTGGACAAAAAGATCCAATGCCCGAGTTTAATTATACAGAACGTCGAAGCGGGTCTCGCTCAAGCGTTTGACCAGGCTTTGCTGCACCTCAATCCAGATCGGATGGACCAGGCAGTCATCCTCGAAAGTGCAGGGTTTGCTGGTTCCTACGCATTCGTTGAGCAGGATCGGCCCATCAATCGCTTCAACCACATCGAGAATTGAAATATCCTTCGGCTCACGCGCCAGCGAAACGCCGCCGCGCGCACCGCGCGAGGTACGCAGCAGGCCAGCAATGGACAACTGCGAGATGATCTTGGCCAGGAAGGAAGGCGGTATTTTCATTTCTCTTGCAACAGTGGAAGTCGCGACGCGCTGGCTTGACCCCTGCTTGGCGAGGTAGCGGACGGCGCGGATGGCATAGTCAGCTTGACGTGTGATTTGCATAGATTGATCCTTTTCTAAAAATAAGGTAATGTTTATCTTCTTATATTGTATTGTCAGCCCGGATGTTAGACAAGTGACGGAGGTCATGCTTGAAATATGACCTATTACTCCGAATATTGTCAGAAATACGAGAAAATAACCAAAAGAAAACGCCCCGCCATCTAATGAAGGCGAGGCGTTATGGACCCGCGAATTTATTTTGAACAAGCTCGAAGGCTGCTAGCGGGTGATGGTTAGATTCCCGGCGCCGATCTCGACGACGATGGTCAATTGAGGTCCGCTGCCAGCCTGGGAGTAAACATTGCCATTCCTGGTCCAGCCGGAATCGTGCGTGACGTTCGACAGCCCGCCATTCACAGTGATCTGAACAGGAATCCCGGAAGGGATGACCAGTGTCAGGTTGCTGACGCCCGTCCCAATGTGGACGCTGCCATCGCGCTGTAACTGCCCGGAAAAGTCGAGCGTGTAATTGCCAGCGCCGCTATTGAATTCCAGGCTGGCGAAATTGGCATTCCCCAGCCCGGTCAGCGAAACATTCGAGGCGCCGGTAGTGTAGCTCAGGAGGGACATCCCGATCAGGTTGGGAGAGGCGAAGTTCAATTTGGTATCGGCTGCGCCATCTGATATGGCCAGGTTGGCCAGAGCCAGCCCACCGAACTCGTATTCGGCATGATAGGCCCCAGCCTCAATTGACAGATTGAGGGGTACATTACCCAGTGCCAGATTCCATTCGTTCTTGATGTTGGTAATATCCGGGATGCCGGTCAGCCGCCAGTTGCCCTGCTCTATGCGGATGCTGGAGGCGTTGATGGTCACGGTCGGCTTGAAGTCGCTGACGTTATACGTGGCAATCCCGGAGACGATCGCTCCAGAACCGGGATACAATTTCAAGACCCCTGCTCCGAATTTCATGCTTAAATCCACGGTCCGGGTGGTATCCGCGGGCAAAGGGACGTTGATCCCGTCCGTCGTCGTCGGACCGGCCTTTTGGGTGACCGGCAGGCTGATGTGGAAGCTGCAAGCGGCCAGGACAAGGGTCAAAATCAGAATGGTGATGAACATTTTACGGAACATAGAATTCTCCTTCATTGCATAAGAAAGCCGGTACCTAGCAACCGGCCTCGGTTTCTATCAGGATATACGTTGCCCGAGGGGAATTGTTTCGATACGCCGGTATTATGCCTCGAGCACCTGCACCAGTTCCGGAGTTGTAGCCAGGATCATGTCCGCGCCGCAGCGACGGAGTTCGGGTTCCTCCCCGAAGCCGCACAAGACGCCCACTTTCTGGGCTCCGGCAGCGCTGGCGGCACGCATATCCACGGGGGTGTCACCGACCATCAAACAGGATTCGGGCGGTACGTTCAAGGCTTTGGCAGCATACAAAATTGGATCGGCGTAAGGCTTGGTGTGTTCAGCAGTTTGCCCGGTGACAATGATTTGGAAGAACTGTGTTAATTCAAAATGGTCCAGAAAGAGGTTTGTACTTGAAACTTCACGGGCGCTGACAATCGCCAACGGGTAACGCGTGGACAGCGATTGAAGCATCTCCCTGACACCGGGAATAAGGAGGAAATGCTTCAGCGGGCGCGGACGGCGGCGGTTGAGCCATTCCATTACTGCAGCAATCTCGTCATCCACACCCAGCGTATCGGGGATGCTGATCAGAAAATTGCCGGGCGCTTCGGACCACATCACAAGACGCCGGGCGGCACGCTGCGGGTCTTGATGAGGAAGGAGAAAACGAATGGGGCGCAGGAGACGTTCCAGCCTCTGGACATACAGATCATCCGTGTCACTCAGGGTACCGTCCACGTCAAAGCAGATGAGGCGGATTTTCTCTACATTCAAGGGCATGGGGAACTCCATAATTTGGATTTGGGACTGACGAATTAAATTTTACTCCACTTCCTGTATAATACGGACATGGCCTCCTGGATTGTCCATCTGCGCATAGCCGAGAACTTATTGCAATTGATTGACGGGTTGGAGGCCGGGAAGTTTGCAGTGGGCAATATCGCTCCCGATTCCGGCATCCCGGATGAGAAGTGGGAAAAGTTTTCCCCGGACCCCTCCGTTACCCATTTCGTCGATGTTTCCAGCGCTTATCGAAAACTCGCTGATATGGAATTCTACCGGCGATATCTCCTGCCTTTGCGCGGCTCAACGGATACTGCCCTGGTTTCGTTCCAGATGGGTTATTTTTTTCACTTGATCACAGATAATCTATGGAGCGAGAAAATTGGCGTTCCGACCATGCAGCGCCTTTCTGCTGAATTCGCGGCGGATAAGGACTTCATCTGGGAAGTCAAGAAAGATTGGTACGGGCTCGACTACATTTACATCCGCGATCACCCCAATTGCCTGTTCTGGCGCGTATTCCTGGATGCCAAGCCGGAAACCGGGGGATTGGAGTTCCTGCCGCTGGAAGCGGTACGCCAGCGGGTGGCTTATATCCAGCAGTACTATCAGCACACTGAAGAAGAGGTGAAAAAAGCGTATAATCGTCCTTACGTCTATCTTTCCGGTCCGGAGATGGATCGTTTCGTAGATGAATCCACCCGGCAACTTTCTCGTATATATCAACAGCTGTGGATTAGCGGTGCTCCCACGGACGGAGAAATATCCGCCCTGGATTTAACGATTTAACGAGGAGAGATCCAAATGGCAAACAAGCGTGACATCCTTTTCAACCAGAACAGCGGCTTCTTCCAGGACCTGGTCCTGCGGATCAAACTCATCCTGCGCCTGATGGGCGACCGGCGTGTCAATTTCTTATTGAAACTACTGCCTATTGCAGCAGCAATATACGTTATCTCGCCGGTGGACCTGATCCCGGGTGCGGTCTTCCCGGTAATCGGGGCTTTAGACGATGCCGTTGTGATCTGGTTGGGCACCACGCTGTTTATTACACTTTGCCCTGACGAGGTTGTCCAGGAACACACCAATGCATTACAGAAGGTGGTCACCAGCACCTGGCGGGATGCAACAGAGCGGGATGAGCACAGCGAAATTATCGAAGCTGAATCCAGCAATGTCCCGGATGACGTGTAACCCGCCACGCCCCCGACCAAGTTCTCTATGGGGGATGACAGGTTTACTGCTGGCAATAAGCCTCCTGCTGCCGGCTTGCGCAGCATCCACTGGGATTGCACCCACACCGACTGCATCCCTGACTCCCAGCCTGCCTGCCGCGTCTGCGACCCCCACAACCCCAGCCCCCACAGATACTTCCACAACCTCGCCCACCGCTTTCCCATCTTTCCCGGACCCGGCTGCCTTTGATTGGGTACCGGTCATTTCCGGGCTGGAACTGCCGGTGGATATCCAGAACGCCAACGACGGGACGGGGCGGCTATTCATTGTCGAGAAACGAGGCCGCATCCTTATCCTTCAGAACAACCAACTGCTGCCCCAACCCTTCCTGGATATTCGCAGCGAAGTAGACAGCAAAGCAAACGAACAGGGTCTGCTTGGGCTGGCTTTTCACCCCAACTATGCCCAAAATGGAACTTTTTTTATCTATTACATAAATTTGAATGGAAACAGCGTGGTGGCACGTTTGAATGTCTCAGCCGATAATCCGAACCTGGCTGATCTAGCGAGTGAAGTGGACCTGTTGCACGTCAGCCAGCCGTTCACCAATCACAACGGCGGGAGTTTGGCGTTTGGCCCGGATGGTTACCTATACATCGGGCTGGGGGATGGCGGCTCAAAGGGCGACCCGGACAGGAACGGACAAAGTTTACAGACCCTGCTTGGTAAAATCCTGCGCATTAGCATAGATTTAGGTGACACCTATGCAATTCCTCCTGATAATCCTTTTGCCGGAGGGGGTGGTCTGCCGGAGATCTGGGCGTATGGATTGCGCAACCCCTGGCGATTCTCCTTCGACCAGCTTACAGGTGACCTTTACATCGGTGATGTCGGGCAGGATTTATGGGAGGAAGTGGACTTCGTCCGCGCAGGGACACCCGGAGGGATGAATTTCGGCTGGAGTTATTACGAAGGCACGCACCCTTACCAGGACCAGCCGCCTGCCAGCGCGAGCTTTACCTCGCCGGTTGCCGAGTATGCCCACTCAGAGGACTGTTCTGTGACCGGCGGTTACATCTACCGCGGCTCAGCCCTGCCGGAGTGGCAGGGAGTCTATTTATACGGAGATTATTGCTCCGGTCGCATCCGAGGCCTGATCCAAAGCAGCCAGGATAACTGGGAATCCAAGGTCCTGTTCTCGACCAGTGCGAAGATCAGCGCGTTCGGAGTGGACGAGGCCGGAGAAATTTATCTTGCAGATTACGGGTCTGGAGCGCTATTACGTTTGACCCGCCGGTAACCTCCCTCCAAAATGCCAGGTTTGCCTTCCGAAATTCGCGATTTGTCACCCCGATTCGTGACGGTTCTCACTGGATTAGACGTCAAATATGCTCTAAATTGATGGTAATTATGGAGATATGCTATGGCTGAACGGACTTGGGAAGTGAGCAAGGTTTGTTTCTGCGACCACGTTAAACGCGAAGTGTCGTTGGAAGCCGAGGTGCTTTACCCGGCCGATACGCTCCCCGACCCGCCCCGGGTGCTCTCGCATCGCTGTTCGCTTGGCAGGCAGTGCAACCAGTTTGCCCAGCCGAGCTGTATCTGGGCGGGTACGAATCCGGATTACGATCCATTTCGCAGGTAAAATTAAGATCCTGCTCTCCTAGTATGGGCTTTATTCCAGTCGATATTTTAATACCCCATCCCCCTTTCCCCCTTCCCCAGGGAAAGGGGAATATTTTCGCATATTTTTCTGCGAAGCTTATTTGAGTTTTATGCGCGGGCTGTGTTTTCCGGAGGAATCCTTCCCGGCTTTCGCAGCTGCAGATGACCGGAGGCGGGCTGCCAACCCGGGAACAAACAGCAACCCAACCAACACGACCAGGAGGGCGGTGAATACAGGCCAGGAGGCAGGATGGGATACCTCGGGGAGCAGGCCGCCCGGATTATAGGATGCCTGGGTGGAGGTTGAACCTCCCAATGAGACGGTCAACATACGGCTGAGACCGTCGCGCAAAGTGGAGGAGGTTGTATAGGTGATGCTGTACTCGCTTTGCAGAGCCCGGCCATATTGTTCGTACAGCCCGCGCAACGCCTCGGGATCGCTGGCGTAACCATAAACGCCCCCGGCGCGGGCTGCCAGTGACTGCAGAACAGTTTCGTCAAGCCCGGAGTTAATGCCTAGCTTGGAAGGGTCGCCCAGACCGATGGTCGAGATGGAGAGGCCGCCTGCACCAATCGCCTGGATGACCTGGTCGGCAGTGTGCGTGCTGCGGTTGTCCAACCCGTCGGTCAGGACAATAATCGCCTTCCGCCCGGATGCAGACTGTAAAATTTGGGCAGCCTGGTCCAGGGCGTCATACATGGTGGTATCCCCCCTGGCGTCCAGGCTGTTGATGGCCTGGATGAGGGCAGAACGGTCGCTGGTGAGCTTCTGAAGATAGGTCACTTTCGTGTTAAAGGTCAGCAGACCGGCTTGATCGCCGGGGCGCATCTGTTCGATGTAAGCCTGTGCAGCAGCTTTGGCGGCGGTCAGTTTCCCGGCATCGTACATGCTGCCAGAAACGTCCATAACCAGCAGAGTGGTCAGGGACCCGATCTCGCCGGACCCGCTGATCTGCCCAGGCTGCATGGGTTGGTTGTTCTCGAAGACCTGGATCTGGTTTGGGTCAACCGGCAAGGGTTCACCGGCAGCATTCGTCACCGAGATATACACGGTTACCTGCGGGAACCTGGAATTGTCCACCTGGGTGATGCGGATGTGCGCTCCCGCAGCCTGGGCAAAAACCGTTGGGAGAGGCGCGAATGCCGGCAGCAGCGCCAGGCAGAAAAGAAACCCTCGCATGTGTATTTTCATCTCTACCTCTTCTCGTGATAGACCATGTCTGTGTTACCCATATGGATGGTGCAGTTATTGGTGAGTTGGGTCCGCTCGATGCGCCGGTTGTTGATCGACGTCCCCGAGAGGCTCATATCTTTGAGCGTAAAGTGGTTCCCATCTCCGGTCAGCATGGCGTGCTGGGGAGCGATATCCGGGTCAGGCAGGACGATCTCAGATTTGAGCGGGCTGCTGCCGATGGCGATGGCGGGTCCCTTGAGGCGCATGAATTTATCCAGGATGAATTCGGTCCCTTTGAGTTTGCCGGTTTTGACCTCCAGCCAGGCGCGTGAGAGCAAGACCACAATCAGCGAAATGAACGCGCCGACCGAGGCTCCCAGCAGGACCAATCCGAGGGCTTTCCCGAGCAGGGAGGCTTTCAGCAGCCCTTGCAATCCTTCCAAAAGGAGACCGCCCAACGCGCCGCCCAGCAGCCCGCCAAGCAGGCCCTTCCAGACCTGGCTTCTACCGCCCACGCCTTCAGCCAGGCCGATCAGCAGGCCGAATACCGCCCAGCCCAAGAGGCGGCCCCAAACCCCCGCGCCGACCGACTGGAACAGCCATTCTCCAAGCGGAAGACCGATGGCCCCGGCGCCCAGTCCCAACAGACCGCTCAGCCCTCCGGATCTGGCCAGCTGGACCAGGTTGAGGGTCAGTGCTCCCTCGGCAATCCCAATCAGCAGACCGATGCTCAATCCCACCAGCGCACCGACAACAGCTTCGCTAATATAAATGTTCGAGACGAATGACAGGCCGAGCAGGTTGCTGACCTGCCATCCGATCAACCCGCCGATGGCACCGAATACGGCATAGTAATACGTGCGCATGCGTCTATTCATTTAAATAAGCTCCTTTATTATCGGTTGCTTCCGATTCCTGTTCCAGATTGTTCCAGTGGACGATGCTCGGTCCCATGCCATCCAGTTCATAAAAGCCGAAACAGCGACCGGGATCCAGAAACCCGTCAGCCTGGCGGATAAAGAAGCCGCCGGCAGCGGAAGTTGGATCCATCACAAGAGCCACCTGCCAGGGTTCGGGGAAGAAGTGCTGATGGAGCCAAGCGTCGTTGGGGGACAGGAAGACGCCCATACCCGGGTGGGTGTGGTACCAGCCGACTATTTGTTTGTCCGGATAATGCTCATCCATTTCGGCATGCAGGTCCACCAGGCTGTCCTGTGTGAAAGTGAGATAGACACTGCCCTGCCTGGTAAAGCGCGCCGGTATGGCGGTTTCGACGACGATGAACTGCTGCCGGGTCTCGGAATCAATGGACCAGTTGCCTACCAGGGTACCGCCCACCTCACGTTCCAGATCGCTGGCAGCATGCTCCACGGCGCTAAGATAGGCGCTCTGGGCGACGAATACCGGGATATGCAGATGGAATCCCGTTTCTTCGTCGTGGGAGAACCAGCGCCGGGCGCGGTCTAGTGGAATGACTGCAGTTGGAGGAGCAGAGTTTTCAGGTGGAAGCACGTGAAGGTGGGAGGTGGTCATATTTATTTAATTCCATGATTGAGGGTCCGGACCGTGCCGGTGGGAGAACCAGGCGCGGTCAGTAACCAAGGAAAAGGTCAGCCGGCAGTGACATCGGCGGTCATCATCAGCCGGTCTTCCTTGGGGATACCAGCCTGTGACAGTGTTTCATCTTCTTTCAACTCCCGCCCAAGAGCCTTGCTGTCGAGCCGGTAGGACATCGGGCGTCCGTCCGGGCCGGTGACGGGGAGTTCCAACGAGGTGGTCAGTTCCGGGAGAAGCTCCTTGACCACTACATCATCGGGTAATTCAGCGGTGCGGCTGCCCCCTGAAGGAAGTACTACGGTAACGGATAGGTCGGACATGGTTTTACTCCTTTTGAGTGGTGGCTGGGTTTCAGCCGTTTGAAAAAATTACTTGAGGTTGATTTTGGGTTTTGGCCTGGCCAGGACCGGTTTCAATTTCACGCGTTCGGGACGCAACAATTCACGCTCATCCACGGGGAATGCATCCGGGTGCCCCTTGCGGTATTCCCGGCACCAGCGCGCGGCTTCCGGGTCCCAGGGGAAGGGCGGTTTGGTGGGGTCGTCGTGGAAGTTCTTGTACTGGAGCATCTCTCCCAGCATGACCACCAGGCGATCGAGCGAGCGGCTGGCGGTCCACCAGGCGGCGTCAATGCAGACTGAACCATTCAGGTGGTTGATGTTGGGGTGCCAGATGGGGGTCAGCCATTTCATGCCCGGCCAGCGTTGCGGGTACTGGTTGTGCAGATAGATTTCCACCTGGTGGCGGTTCCCGAATTTTGGGTTGCCCTGGCGGTCAACATCAATAATGCCTTTGCATTTGAATGTCACGATGTAGGTTTCGGGAGGCAGATTAGCGTGGGCAACCCTGGTCTCGAAGCTGATCAGATCGCTGCGGGAGACCAACTCTTTCATCAGATCGTGGTCGGCGCGCAGGCGGCGCATACGCGGGCTTTGGTCGAGGCCGGTGGCTCCGGCGGTGATGTCAGCGGTCAGCATCAACCGATCATTTTCCAAAACTCCAGCGGAGGCCAGGGTCTCATCGTCTTTGAGTTCACGGCCGAGGGCTTTGCTGTCCAGCCGGTAATACATGGGGCGTCCATCCGGGCCGACGGTGGGCAAGG
>Ga0209048_10007012_pt1 | contig 10468 bp, 13 predicted proteins | sample FrelakmetCRP12CR_FD_187146 | JGI IMG/M metagenome (GOLD analysis project Ga0209048, IMG submission 187146) | Freshwater lake sediment microbial communities from the University of Notre Dame, USA, for methane emissions studies - CRP12 CR (SPAdes)... | ecosystem: Environmental > Aquatic >... | reverse complement strand
GGGCCGTAACGTCGTCATGGAAAAATCCTTCGGCGCGCCGCGCATCACCAAGGACGGCGTGACCGTCGCCAAGGAAATCGAGCTTTCCGACAAGTTCGAGAATCTTGGCGCCCAACTCGTTCGCGAAGTCGCCTCCAAGCAGAACGACGCCGCCGGCGACGGCACCACGACGGCGACCGTGCTTGCGGCCTCCATCGCGCGCGAAGGCGTGAAGGCTGTGGCCGCGGGCCTCAATCCGATGGATCTGAAGCGCGGAATCGACCTCGCGGTCGAGGCCATCGTCGCGGACCTGAAGAAGCATTCGAAGAAGGTCACGTCGAACGATGAAATCGCGCAGGTCGGCAAGATTTCGGCCAATGGCGACGAGTTCATCGGCCAGGAAATCGCCAAGGCGATGGAAAAGGTCGGCAACGAAGGCGTGATCACGGTTGAAGAGGCCAAGAGCCTCGAGACCGAGACCGACATCGTCGAGGGCATGCAGTTCGATCGCGGTTATCTTTCGCCCTACTTCATCACCAACGCCGAGAAGATGGTCGCCGAACTCGACGAACCATACATTCTCATTCACGAGAAGAAGCTCTCGACCCTGCAGCCGCTGCTGCCGGTTCTCGAGGCGGTCGTGCAGACGGGCAAGCCCCTGCTCATCGTCGCCGAGGACGTCGAGGGCGAAGCGCTCGCCACGCTCGTCGTCAACAAGCTGCGCGGCGGCTTGAAGATTGCCGCCGTGAAAGCGCCGGGCTTCGGCGATCGCCGCAAGGCCATGCTCGAAGACATCGCCATCCTCACCGGCGGACAGATGATCGCGGAAGATCTCGGCATCAAGCTCGAGAACGTGACGCTTCCCCAGCTCGGCCGCGCCAAGCGCGTGCGCATCGAGAAGGAGAACACCACGATCATCGACGGCGCCGGCGCCAAGAAGGACATTGAGGCGCGCATCTCGCAGATCAAGGCGCAGATCGAGGAGACAACCTCGGACTACGACCGCGAGAAGCTGCAGGAGCGTCTCGCCAAGCTCGCGGGCGGCGTCGCGGTGATCCGCGTCGGCGGCGCGACCGAGGTCGAGGTGAAGGAAAAGAAGGACCGCGTCGACGACGCGCTCAACGCGACTCGCGCGGCCGTGGAAGAAGGCATTTCGCCCGGCGGCGGCGTCGCTCTGCTCCGCGCAATCACGGTTCTCGAGCACGTCAAAACCGCGAATGCGGACCAGAAGACCGGCGTCGACATTGTCCGCAAGGCGATCCAGGCTCCGGCCCGTCAGATTGTCGACAACGCGGGCGCCGACGGCGCCGTTGTGGTCGGCAAGCTGCTCGATTCCAAAGAATACAGCTATGGCTACGACGCGCAGACGGGTCAGTACTGCGATCTCGTGAAGTGCGGCATCATCGACCCGACCAAGGTTGTGCGCACGGCATTGCAGGACGCCGCGTCCATCGCTGGCCTGATCGTCACCACAGAGGCGACGATTACAGAGCAGCCCAAGAAGGAAGCGCCCCCGATGCCGGGCGGCGGCGGAATGGGCGGCATGGACTTCTAAGTCCGTTCCACTCTTTCGACAAATAAGTGCAAGGGCCCTGAGGAAACTCAGGGCCCTTTGTTTTTTCGGAAGTGTTGATCCGCGTGAGCGGGCTTCCTCATTCAGATGTCCGATGGATTTTTACGCCCATCACCCGTTCGGGGGTTGCCTGCCTATCAGCGCAGTTGTCTACAAAGCATATGGCTCCCGCCACTTTAACTGGAGGACTTATGATGTTGAAAATTATTGTTTCGATAGTTGCTTTGGTTGCGGCGACGGTCCCGGCGACAGCGAAAATTGTGGGCAATGGAGTTTCTTTAAACCGGATTTCTCTGAACGGGATTTCGTTGAACGGAACGTCGTTTGACGGAATTTCGCTGAACGGGATTTCGCTCAACGGCGCCGCGACGAACAAGATCATTTCAGACTCGATCGCCAGGAGCGCCCTGACCGGCGGTCTGCGCGCGACGGCGATCGAACTGCCCGCGGGCGCAATAAAATAATCTTCCCGCGAATGCGTCGACGGCCGGCCATTCCGGCCCTCGATATGCGGCTATTCCGCGCCATGCCATCGGCATCTTCAATGCGCCGCATCATCGGGCGTCGACAGCGCTCAAATTCGCGACGAACGCCGCCGCCGAGCCGCCGCAGACTGCATCCATCGTCGTTGAAGGAACGCGCTTCGTCGCGACGTTTCCTGACGGGCGCGTTCTCGACTCGACGCAGCTGATCGGCGCTGCGCTGACGATCGCCACCGCCGCCGGAACGCTCAAAATCCGGATAGACGGCGTCGAGCCCGACCGTGGCGACGCCAGCGTCGCAGCGGCGGCTTCCGCCGCAGTGTTGTTGCACAAATTCTCCTATCAGACGCCGCAGGGCGAATGGCGGGAGCTCCGCGAACCCGGACCGGGCGGACGCCGGCAAGGGTTTCCTCTCTCGGGCCGCGCGCAACCGGACGGAACGATTCATCCCGCCGAGCGCGGCGTGTTCGAAATCGTGTGCACGGGCGGCGCGCAGGGAAGGCGTGCAGGGAAAATGTGTGCGTTTCGGATATCGACCGTTCGACAAGCGTCCGGACGGCTCGCCAATGTGGAGCCTCTACAACAGTTGCATTCGCATGGTGCGCGCCGATTATTCCGGCGACGGGCGCGGAACGACGCGAGACGGGCAGCAGATCGACGTCTATGATTTCTTTGGCGTTCAGTCGAAAGCCGACCAGAAGGGGCATGAATTCGAAGCGGGCTGGTCGCCGCAAGGCGCCGTCTGCGTGCGCCATGTTCACGTCAAGGAAAACGCGACGCTCGCGGCGATCGAAGACAGCGCTCCGCGGCTCCTTGGGCGAACAGGCGCCATTTGCACGGAAGAATTTGCACGCGCGATGGCGCGATATTGTTCAATCGCTCGCCCCCTTAGGGCTAAGTTGAGCGGTCCGCCATGCTTTCGGAGCGCCTAGTCGCTAAAATGCCGCCTGAAAGACGGCGAAGCGAGCCTGAATATTCGCCCCATATCCATCGCCCCGTTGCAGTGTCGCCTCCGCTCGTTTACGATCTTTGCGTGGCGTTGGAGAAGCCGCAAATGAACGAAAAAGCGAGGGGAGACGAGATGACCACCAGTCAGGACGCAGCTGCTTCCGGCATGAACGCCGATATGGCGGAGCACGAGCGCACATATCGCGGTTTCTTACTGGTTCTCAAGCTTTCCGCGGCTGTCACTGCCGTGACGCTTCTGATGCTTTATTTCTTCCTAGCTCGCTAAACCCAACCTCTCCCAAAGCCGAGACGAAGGCGCTAGCGGCACGACGTCCGCGATAAACTCGCGACGTCCGCGGGCGTCCGCGCAACCGGAGATCGTCAATGCGCATCGCTGTTCCAGCCGAGACCGACAAAGCAGAGCCCCGTGTCGCGGCGACTCCCGAAACCGTGAAAAAATTCAAATCGCTTGGCGCCGAAGTGGCCGTCCAGGCCGGGGCTGGCGCCGCCTCCGGCTTTACGGATGATGATTACGCCAACGCCGGAGCGAAAATCGGCGCAAGGCCGGCGGACGTCCTCACCGGCGCCGACATCGTCCTGCGCGTGCGGCGTCCGAGCCCAAGCGAAATCGCCGGAGCAAATCAGGGCGTCGCAGTGATTTCGATCCTCGATCCGTTCGGGAACGAGCGCGCGCTCGCCGAACTGGCGAAAGCGGGAGCCACGGCCTTCGCAATGGAATTCATGCCGCGCATCACGCGCGCGCAGACAATGGACGTCCTTTCGTCGCAGGCGAATATCGCCGGCTATCGCGCAGTGATCGACGCGGCCGCGGAATATTCCCGCGCCATTCCGATGATGATGACCGCCGCCGGCACCGTCCCGGCGGCGAAAATCTTCATAATGGGCGTCGGCGTCGCAGGCCTGCAGGCGATCGCCACGGCGCGCCGGCTTGGCGCGATTGTCTCCGCAACCGACGTGCGTCCCGCGACAAAGGAACAAGTTGAATCGCTCGGCGCCAAATTCATTGCGGTCGAGAACGAAGAATTCAAACAGGCCGAAACTGCGGGCGGCTACGCAAAAGAGATGTCGAAGGAATATCTGGCCGCGCAAGCGGAGCTCGTCGCATCGCATATTTCGAAGCAGGACATCGTCATCACGACCGCTCTCATTCCGGGCCGCCCCGCGCCGAAACTCGTCTCGGCGCAAATGGCGCGCTCCATGCGTCCGGGGTCCGTCATCATCGATCTCGCCGCCGAGCGCGGCGGCAACTGCGAATTGACGAAACCCGGAGAAACGGTGATCGTGAATGGCGTGAAGATCGTTGGCGCCCTCAATCTTGCGGGCCGCCTGCCCGCTACCGCTTCGAGCCTTTACGCGAAGAATCTGCTCGCCTTCGTCGAAACATTGATCTCGAAAGACACGAAGTCGCTGGCGATCAACTGGGACGACGAACTCGTAAAAGCGACTTGTCTGACGCGCGGCGGCGCCATCGTCGATTCACGCTTCCAGAATTAAGGTTTGAGCCAGGCCGGACAAGTTCAAACGGAAAGGGCGCTCTCACATGGCAACCGACTCTACGCAGCAATTGCTCGATAAAGCCCGAGCGGCGGCCGAAGCCGCTCGCCATCTCTCCGATGCGGCGCAGACATACGCCGATCAACTCGCGCAAACGGCCGCCGCCGTCAGCGCTCATGGCCTTGGAGGCGGCGCGATCGATCCCTTCGTCTTTCGCCTCGCAATCTTCGCGCTGGCCGTCTTCGTCGGCTATTATGTGGTCTGGTCGGTCACGCCCGCGCTGCACACGCCGCTGATGTCCGTGACCAACGCCATCTCTTCCGTCATCGTCGTCGGCGCCCTTCTCTCTGTGCTCGTGGAAAATACATCCTCGACCGATAGCGGGTCGACCTGGGCGCGCTGGCTCGGTTTCATCGCGCTTGCGCTCGCGAGCGTGAACATATTCGGCGGCTTCCTCGTCACCGAACGCATGTTGTCTATGTACAAGAAGAAGGGCTGACGCGATGAGCGGCAATATCTCGGCCCTGCTTTACCTTGTAGCGGGCGTTCTCTTCATCCTCGCACTGCGCGGATTATCTTCTCCGGCGACTTCCCGCGAGGGCAACCGTTACGGCATGATCGGCATGGCGATCGCCGTCGCGACGACCCTTCTGCTCCGGCTCCCGACTGTCACAGGTCTGATCCTCGTCATTGTCGGCGCAGGGCTGGGCGGCTCGGTCGGCGCCTATGTGGCGAAGCGCATTGAAATGACGAAGATGCCCGAACTCGTTGCGGGCTTTCATGCGCTCGTCGGCCTCGCCGCCGTGCTTGTCGCGGGCAGCGCCTTTTTCGCGCCGCAGGCCTTCGGCATTGGCTCGCCCGGTCATATCGAAGCGGGCAGCCTGATCGAAATGTCACTTGGCGCCGCAATCGGCGCCATCACCTTCACGGGCTCGATCATCGCATTTCTCAAGCTCTCCGAGCGAATGACCGGAAAGCCGATCCTGCTTCCGGAGCGACACACGATCAATATCGTGCTTGGCGTCGCATTGTTCGCGCTTATCCTGCTATTCGCCTTGACTGAGAACGGCGTATGGCTGTTCCTGCTCGTGCTTGCGTCCTTCACGCTCGGCGTCACGCTGATCATTCCGATTGGCGGCGCGGACATGCCGGTCGTGGTGTCCATGCTCAATTCCTATTCGGGTTGGGCGGCGGCGGGCATCGGCTTCACGCTCGGCAATCTCGCGCTCATCATCACGGGCGCGCTGGTCGGCTCCTCGGGCGCGATCCTGTCCTACATCATGTGCAAAGGCATGAACCGCTCTTTCATCTCCGTCATTCTCGGCGGCTTCGGAGGAGAGACGGCGGGTCCCGCCGGCGCGGTCGAGAAGCGCCCGGTGAAGCAGGGCTCGGCGGAGGATGCCGCCTATATCATGCAGAACGCCGGCAAAGTCATTGTCGTGCCGGGTTACGGCATGGCGGTCGCCCAGGCGCAGCATGCGTTGCGCGAGATGGCGGACCTCCTGAAAAAAGAGGGCGTGGAGGTCAAATACGCGATCCATCCCGTCGCGGGCCGCATGCCGGGCCACATGAACGTGCTGCTCGCCGAAGCCAGCGTGCCTTATGACGAGGTCTTTGAACTCGAGGACATAAATTCGGAGTTTGCGCAGGCGGACGTCGCCTTCGTCATCGGCGCCAATGACGTAACCAATCCCGTCGCCAAGACCGACCCCTCTTCGGCGATTTACGGAATGCCGATCCTCGACGTCGAAAAGGCGAAGACGGTCCTGTTCCTGAAACGCGGCATGGGCTCCGGATACGCCGGCGTGGAGAACGAGCTGTTCTTCCGACCCAACACAATGATGTTGTTCGGCGACGCGAAGAAGACCGTGGAGTCGATCGTCAAGTCGCTCGCGCACTGAGCATGGCGGCGCGCGGCAGTCGTTGCTGCGCGCGCCGTTAACCTTCCTTGCCGGAAACTTCAGCCTGGCTGCTAACCCCGCGCAATCATTGGCGGCCGCTCGTTGTCAAAAAATAAAAAATCCGTTAAGAGACATTTATGTCACAGATGCGAGCCATGCGTATGGAGTTGCGTGCGATTGTCGCCGCAGCCGCCGTATGCGCGCTCGTATTTGGCCTGCTCGTTACGGGCGCCGGGCATCGTATGCAGAACGGCGCTTCGGCAGGAGACTCGCGTCAGGTTGGGGCCTATACGGCCATGTGCCAGCATTTTGGGCTCCATAAGGATGTGGGGGATTCCTCCACGCCCTCCGGCAAAGGGTCAGGCGGCGGCCATGCTCAATGCCCGAATTGCTGCCTCGCGGCGCTCGTCGTTTCCGCGGTCATGCCTCAACGGATCGCGACGTTCCTGCGTCCCGAAAGGACCGCCGAGCCGGTCGTATATTTCGCTTTAGCGACAAATATTTTCGAAACGCACGTCACCGGCTCCGTCAACGGGGCTCGCGCGCCGCCAGCCAGCAGTTCTTCTTCCTAATAAGCGCCATCGCACGGCGTTGAAGAACGAATTTCGCGTCCCTTAGCGATGAGATAAAAAGAACAAAACAACGCACCGTTGGCCGCGTAGCGCGCCCGCGTAACCCAAGGATGAGTAAAGGCCATGGATTATTCCACCATTTCCCCCATCGGCATGTTCATGAACGCTGGCCCGGTCGGCAAAGTCGTTATGGCGATCCTCTTGCTCGCGTCCGTATGGACATGGGTGCTGATCATCGAAGGCGTCGTTTCCGTCATTCGTATCGGCAAGGCCGCCCGCAGCGCCCGGGCGGGCGGGCCCGCCGGACTGCTGGCCCCGGTCGCCGCCGCCGGGCAGCAGGCCTTGTCGCTCGATCTCCCGGGTGAATCGGTCGGCGAAAAGCGTGAGCGCATCGCAGAATTCATGAGCCGCGCCGCGCGCGAATATCTGACGCGCGCCGAGGGCGGCTTGCCTAACCTCGCGGTCATTTCTTCCGTCGCCCCGTTCATCGGACTGTTTGGAACGGTGTGGGGCATCATGACGAGCTTCGCCGGCATTGCGCAGTCGCAGGACACAAGCCTCGCGGTCGTCGCCCCGGGCATCGCGGAAGCGTTGGCTGCGACTGCTTATGGCCTCGCGGCCGCAATACCGGCATCCGTGGGTTATAATCGCATCGGCGCCGCTTTCGCGCACACGGGACAGCAGGTCGCGCATTACATTGAGGACGAGGCGCTCGCGCTCACAAGCGGATATTCGACGCAGCCGCGCAAACGGGAGGCCGCGTGATGGCTCTCCCCACCCGTTTCAAAAACAACGGCAACGATCTTTACCAGCCTCTCGCCGACATCAACGTCACGCCGCTTGTCGACGTCATGCTGGTGCTCCTCATCATCTTCATGGTGACGGCGCCGCTTCTTGCGAAAGGCGTGAAGGTCAATCTGCCGCAGGCGAAAGCCGCTCAGCCGCTCAACCCCAAGGAGCCCATCGTCGTCGCCGTCGGAAAAGACGGAAAGGTTTTTCTCGGTTCCGATGAAATCAAGATCGACGGCGTAGCGGATGCAGTGCGTTCGGTTCTCGGCGAGGATCTCTCCCGCGTGGTGCATGTGCGCGGCGACAAGGAGGCGGCCTATGGCGACGTCGTCAGTGTGATGGATCGCCTGGCCGCCAATGGCATCACGCATATCGCGATACTGACCGATCCGAAGGGCGGCAAGAAGGGCGGCGCTGCAGGACCGGCGAGCGTCGCAGCTCCCACAGCGCCGACGACTAGCACGGCCCCTGCGGCGCCTGCGCCCGCTGGAGGAGGCGCGCCAAAATGACCGACGCGGCCCTACTCCCCGTCAACTCGATCGAGAGTCAGATCGACGCGACGCCGATCCAGCCGAAATGGCTGCGGCCCGCTGCTTTCGCTGGCGCCGTAGCTTTTCACGTCGCCGTCGCCCTGATGTTCCTGTGGCAGCCGGTGCCCATTCCGGAGTCGCTTGAGGGAATTGGCGTCGATCTCGAACAGGGCGACGCCGACGTCACGCAGGAAGAGCAGGAGAAACAGGAAGACGTGAAGCAGATGGAGACGCCCGACGAGGAGCTGGCCATGCCGCCGCCGCTCGTCATGTCTCCGGAGGCCGTGCCGCTTCCGCTCCAGCACAAGGCTGCGGAGCCCGCGAAAAAGCGGGTGGAGCAAAACGTCGCGAAGCATAACTCCGTCGATCAGCGGGCGACGACGCGCGGCGGAGCCGTCCGCAGCCATGGATCTGGTGGGGTGCAGTCGGCGTCGGCGCGAGCCGCCTTCCTGCGGTCGATCAAAACTCAGCTGATGATTCATCGACCGGCCAATGGAGAACCCGGCACGGCGAATGTGTGCTTCCGCGTCAGCGCAGGAGGCGCTGTCAGCGTCGGATCGGCGTCCGGCGCCAACGCAGCAGCGGCGCGGCGCGCGGTCGCCTCCATACATCCGATCCGAGACGCGACCGGACAGGGCTATTACGGCTGCCAGGTCTTCAACTTTCATTGAGTCTCTACCGGCCGCGGAGAATTGCGAACGAAGCTCTCTTCGGCGGGAGAGAATATATGCAAAGGGGCGGAGAATCATGATGCGCGCAATTTTGGCAGTTTCGATTTCACTTCTAGGCGTCAACGCTTTTGCGGAAGACGCCAAACCCGCGACCACGGATCAACAGCCCGCGGCTCAGGCGGAAGAAAAGTCAGAGAAACCTGCGCAGGCCGAAGAAAAATCCGAGAAGCCGGCGAAACCAAAGCCAGTGGCCCGTGCGCCAGCGCACCATGCGCCTGCCCAGGCGGAAAAGCCGCATGTGGCGGCGGCGCCGCGGACGATGTCGCAGAGCAAGTTTCTTGGCCTGCTCTACAGCGAGATCGCGAAACGCACGCCCAAGGATAACAAAGCCGGTCCCGGAGCGGTCGCCGCGAGCTTCCGCGTGAATGCCTCCGGCAAGATCATGCATGTTTCGATCACCAATTCGACAAGCCCCACTCATGCCGAGATCGTGAAGAAAATTCTCGCCGGCGTGCAAGCGCCGCCGCCGCCGAGCGGCTCCTTCGAGGCTTCGCAGAATTTCAAGTTTCACTAGTCTCGGCCAGGAAATCGAATGAAACGCTTGACGCTCGCTGCGCTCATCTCGCTCGCCGCGAGCGTCGCCATCGCGCAAGAGAAATCCGGTGCCGAAGCTTCCATGCAGTCCGCCGGCTCGGCCCATAAGGCGCATGGCGCGGCACCCGCCGGCGCGGAGCCGAAACTCGAATGCGCTCCGACGGCGACGCCCGTTTTCGCAAAAGACGGACGTCTGTGGGTCGCGTTCTCTGTCGGCGACGCCGTCTATGCGACGTTTTCCAAAGACATGGGCAAAAGCTTTGCTCCGCCGTTCACGGTGGCGAAAATCGAAGGCGCGACAATCGACGATAATAGCGAGGCGCGACCTAAACTCGTCTCGCTGGACGATGGAACTCTCGTCGCCAGTTTCACGACGCGGCCTGCGAAAAGCTACAATGGCACGATCTTCGTCGCGCGCTCGACAGATGGCGGCAGGAGTTTCTCCAAGCCGCAGCCGCTCGTCGACGGCGTCGGCCAGCGCTTCGAGATTTTTGCGCTGTCGCCGAAGGGACGGCTCTATGTCGCATGGCTCGACAAGAGAAACGCCGAGAAGGCGAAGACAGAAGGACGCGCCTTCGAAGGCAGCGGCGCCGCGGTCGCCTGGTCCGACGATGGCGGCGTAAGCGGCCGCGTGGGCGAAGACGAATGGGCGACGACCTGTCCGCATCACGGCCCCTCGCTCGCCATCGACTCCGACGGCCAATGGCATGTCGCCTGGTTCGCCCATGGCAAGAAACGTCAGGGCCTGTTTTACGTATTCAGCCGCGACGGCTGATCGGAAACAAGGGAATGGCCTATCTCTCCTGGATTACGCGCAAAGAGGGCTATCGTCTCATTCCGCTCGTGCAAACGCATGCGGAAACGCGCGCGGAGGCGTCAAAAGAGGCGGTTGTCGCGAAGTGATGCGACGCCTG
>Ga0209048_10007011_pt1 | contig 10472 bp, 8 predicted proteins | sample FrelakmetCRP12CR_FD_187146 | JGI IMG/M metagenome (GOLD analysis project Ga0209048, IMG submission 187146) | Freshwater lake sediment microbial communities from the University of Notre Dame, USA, for methane emissions studies - CRP12 CR (SPAdes)... | ecosystem: Environmental > Aquatic >... | reverse complement strand
CACGGACGCTTTCGCCCCCGATCTTTCCCCGGGCGAGATGCTCGTCGGCACCTAGGATGAAACGACCCCCACGCTCACTACGTTCGCTGCCCCCCGAGGGACGCCCGCGCGCGCAGGGCGAAGCCAAGGCCCGAAGGGCGCGGCTGCGCGCGCGGGTGGCGGCCGACTCCACGGCAAAACGCGTTAGGCATGACCTCGCGGAAGCCGCGCAGTCAGTACCCTTCGGACGGCCGGGCGGGTACTGAGATGAAACGACCCCCACGCTCACTACGTTCGCTGCCCCCCGAGGGGGCGCAGTCAGTACCCTTCGGACGGCCGGGCGGGTACTGACTTGCCCCCGCTTCGTCCCCCGTCGTCGCCCATCGTGGCAAAGAATCCGAACCAGCTGTTCGGCAAGATTCTCATCGCCAACCGCGGCGAAATCGCGCTGCGCATCCAGCGTGCCTGCCGGGAGCTCGGCATCAGGACGGTGGTGGTTCACTCCGAGGCCGACCGCGAGGCGAAGTACGTGCGGCTTGCCGACGAGTCGGTGTGCATCGGGCCGCCGCCGTCCGCGGCGAGCTACCTCAACGTCCCCGCGATCATTGCCGCGGCGGAAGTGACCGACGCCCAGGCGATCCACCCCGGCTACGGCTTCCTGTCCGAGAACGCGGATTTCGCGGAAAAGGTCGAGCGCTCGGGCTTCGTGTTCATCGGGCCGCGCGCCGACACGATCCGCCTGATGGGCGACAAGATCAGCGCCAAGGCGGCGATGATCAAGGCGGGCGTCCCGTGCGTACCGGGCTCGGAGGGGCCGCTTTCGGAAGACCCGAAGGAGATCGTGAAGATCGCGCGCACGATCGGCTATCCCGTCATCATCAAGGCATCGGGGGGTGGCGGAGGGCGCGGGATGCGCGTCGTGCACACGGAGGCGGCGCTCGTCTCGGCGGTGACGCTGACACGCTCCGAGGCGCAGGCCGCGTTCGGCAATCCGACGGTGTACATGGAGAAGTTCCTCGGCAATCCGCGGCACATCGAGATCCAGGTGCTCGCCGACGAGCACAAGAACGCCGTCTATCTCTTCGAGCGCGACTGCTCGATGCAGCGCCGCCACCAGAAGATCATCGAGGAAGCGCCCGCGCCGGGCATCTCGGCCCGCGCGCTGATCCGGATCGGCGAGCGGTGCGCGGACGCCTGCCGGAAGATCAGCTACCGCGGCGCCGGGACCTTCGAGTTCCTGTTCCAGGACGACGAATTCTTCTTCATCGAGATGAACACGCGAATCCAGGTCGAGCACCCGGTGACCGAGCTCACGACCGGAATCGACCTCGTGCAGGAGCAGATCCGCATCGCGGCCGGACAGAAGCTGCGTTTCCGGCAGCGCGACATCGTGCGGCGCGGCCACGCGATCGAGTGCCGGATCTGCGCCGAGGACCCCTACACGTTCGTGCCGTCGCCGGGCCGCATCACGTCGTACCACGCGCCGGGCGGGCCGGGGATACGCGTCGACTCGCACGTCTACCACAACTATTTCGTGCCGCCGTATTACGACTCGATGATCGGCAAGGTCATCGCGTACGGCGAGACGCGCGACCAGGCCATCGCGCGGATGCGCGTCGCTCTGTCCGAAATGGTCGTCGAAGGCATCAAGACGAACATTCCGCTGCACCAGGAGCTGCTGCAGGACGACAAGTTCCTGCGCGGCGGAACGTCGATCCACTACCTCGAAGAGAAGCTCGCGAAGCGCAAGCCGGCGTAGCGCGCCGCCATTGTGCGCCGGCACGTGCGCCATTTCCCCGTGAGCTATATCGCGCTGCGCTTCGACATCGATGCGGCCTCCGCGGACGGGTGGGCCGACGTGCTGCTCGCGGCCGGCGCGCTCTCGGTCGATGTCGCGGATCCCCATGCCGGCACGCTCGAGGAGTCGCCGCTTTACGGCGAGCCCGATTCGCCCGCGGCGCTGTGGCCGGTCAGCCGGCTGACGGCGCTGTTTGCCGATGACTCCGCTGTCTTGGCCGCTCGCGCCGGTCTGGCTGCGGCGGGCAGGACGCTGCCGCCGCACGAGACGTTTCCGGTCGCCGAGCAGGACTGGGTGCGTGCGACGCAGGCGCAGTTCGCCCCGATACGCATCGTCGACGGCCTCTGGATCGTTCCGTCGTGGTGCGACGCCGTCGATCCCGCCGCGATCAACCTCGCGCTCGATCCCGGACTGGCATTCGGCACCGGATCGCATCCGACCACCCGGCTGTGCCTGCGCTGGCTCGCGCGCGAGCTCGAGGCCGGGGAATCGGTGCTCGATTACGGCTGCGGCTCGGGGATCCTCGCGATCGCCGCGGGCCGGCTCGGCGCCGCGCGGGTCGTCGGCACGGACATCGACGCGCAGGCGCTCGCCGCAAGCCGCGCCAACGCACTCAGCAACGGCGTGGCCGCGACGTTCGTGGCCGTCGACCGGCTCGCGGCCGCGGAGCGTGCTCCGTTCGACGTCGTCATTGCCAACATTCTCGCCAACCCGCTGGTGCGGCTTGCCCCGGTGCTCGCGGGATTCGCGCGCGCCGGCGGCCGCATCGTGCTGTCGGGAATACTCGAAGCGCAGGCCGGGGACGTCATCGCCGCGTACCGGCGGTGGTTTAATATCGGCATCAGCGAAAGCGACGACGGCTGGGTGGCGCTGGCGGGAACGCGCCGTCCGGCAGCGCGCACCGCGGGATCCGCTCCCGGACGCCCCCAGCGACGCTGACACCCGCCCTGCTCCGAACCCGATGCCCGACGACAAGTACACGCGCTGTCCAGGCTGTTCGACGGTGTTCCGGGTCACGTCCGAGCAGCTCGCGATGCGCGACGGACAGGTGCGCTGCGGGCACTGCAAGTCGGTGTTCGACGGCAACGTGCAGCAGGTGTCGCTCGCGCCGGCGACTCCGCGCGACGAAGGCACGCCGGGCCTGGACGAGGCGGCACCCGGCCCCGCCACGGTGACGTCGCGCGACGCGCGCGCGCTCGAGCCGCCGGACATCCCGGCCGAGCCCGTTGTCTCGGCAGCCGCCACCGAAGCCGGCGAGGTTCCCCGCGAGGATCGATTCTCGCGGCCGACGCCGGCGCGATCGCGGCGCGCACGCACCGCCGGATATCTCGTCGCGGTCGCCGTTCTACTTGTGCTGGTCGCCGCACAGGCGGCGTTTCACTTCCGGGACGGGGTCGCCGCGCACTGGCCGGAGACCCGGCCGTTGCTGGTCAGGATGTGCAGCGTCGCCGGGTGCACGATCCGCCCGTTGCGTGACGTCGCGATGAGCTATCTGTCGATCGACGCTTCGGACCTGCAGGCCGATCCGGCGCATCGCGGTCTGCTGATCCTGACCGCAACGGTGCGCAATCGCGCCGCGTGGTCGCTCGCCTATCCCTACCTCGAGCTGACGCTGACGGATGCGCAGGATCAGGTCGTCGTGCGTCGCGCGCTGGCGCCCGCGGACTATGCGGGGGGAACGGCGGACGTCCAGCAGGGGATTGCGCCGAACGGCGAAATCGCGGTGAGGGTCTTCATCGACGCGAGCGCCACGACGCAGGCGGGATACCGGCTGTACATGTTCTACCCCTGAGTTTCGGGCTCCCGCACCAATGGGGTGCGCGGCCCCCTCCGAGCAATCGTGTAGCATAGTTCGTTCAATAACATAAAGTTAAATGAACACATCCTTTTCAAGACCCGCCGTTTTTCCCATCTCACGGTCACCGGTGGCGACGTTTGATGCGCCGCATCATGGCCGACGGGTCGAGATGGGGGTGTTTGCACCGATATGGTGCTATCATTGATTTCTTCGCCCCGGGATTGTGCGACATGCCGTCGCCGCCGCGTCGTTCGTGACCCAAATCGTTGCGGAGCAAGAGGTTTCGGGGCCCGGCGGATATGGCATAGTTCTCGCTGTTGGTCTTCCGCTCTATTGCAACGCACCGTAAACCACCCCGCCTTGAACAGGAGATCTGCATGACCACCCCCGCCGACGTCCTCAAAATGCTCAAAGAGAAGGAGGTCAAGTTCGTCGACCTGCGGTTCACCGACACCCGCGGCAAGGAACAGCACGTCACGGTCCCGAGCAAGCAGTTCGGGATGGACAAGTTCGACGGCGGGCACGCGTTCGACGGCTCGTCGATCGCCGGCTGGAAGGGCATCCAGGCGTCGGACATGCTGCTGATGCCGGACGCGAATGCCGCGTACATCGATCCGTTCATGGACGAGACGACGCTCAACATCACGTGCGACGTCGTCGAGCCGTCCGACGGCAAGGGCTACGAGCGCGATCCGCGGTCGCTCGCCAGGCGCGCCGAAGCGTATCTCAAGTCAACCGGCCTCGGCGACACCGCGTATTTCGGCCCCGAGCCCGAGTTCTTCATCTTCGACGCGATCGAATGGTCGGTCGACATGTCCGGCAGCTACTGCAAGGTGTTCTCGTCCGAGGCCGCGTGGTCGACGGCCGACAAGTTCGAAGGCGGCAACATGGGGCACCGCCCGTCGGTCAAGGGCGGCTACTTCCCCGTTCCCCCGGTCGATTCGCTGCAGGACATCCGGTCGGCGATCTGCCTCGCGCTCGAGCAGATGGGCGTCGAGGTCGAGGTGCACCATCACGAGGTGGCGAACGCCGGGCAGTGCGAGATCGGCACCAAGTTCGAGACGCTGGTCAAGCGCGCGGACTGGCTGCAGATCCTGAAGTACGCCGTGCACAACACGGCGCATGCGTACGGCAAGACGGCGACGTTCATGCCGAAGCCCATCGTCGGCGACAACGGCTCGGGCATGCACTGCCACCAGTCGGTGTGGAAGGACGGGAAGAATCTCTTCGCCGGCGACGGCTATGCCGGCCTGTCCGACTTCGCGCTCTATTACATCGGCGGCGTGATCAAGCACGCGAAGGCGCTGAACGCGATCACCAACCCGGGCACGAACTCGTACAAGCGGCTGGTCCCGGGCTTCGAGGCGCCGATCAACCTCGCTTACTCGGCGCGCAACCGCTCGGCGGCGATCCGCATCCCGTACGTACCGAATCCGAAGGGCCGGCGCGCCGAGGTGCGCTTCCCCGACCCGACGGCCAATCCGTACCTCGCCTTCGCGGCCATGCTGATGGCGGGGCTGGACGGCGTGCAGAACAAGATCCATCCCGGCGACCCGATGGACAAGAACCTCTACGACCTCGCGCCCGAGGAAGCGGCCAAGGTTCCGCACCCGTGCGCGTCGCTCGACGAGGCGCTCGATCACCTCGACCGCGATCGCGCGTTCCTCACCAAGGGCGGCGTGTTCACCGACGACATGATCGACGCCTACATCGCGCTGAAGATGGAGGAAGTCACGCGCTTCCGGATGACGACGCATCCGGTCGAATTCGACATGTACTACAGCCTTTGACGCTTGCGGCTACCGGCTGCTTCGATCGGGAGGGGCGGGCCGCGAAGCCCGCCCTTTTTTGCCTGCGCGGTGATATTTCAATACACTCGCCCGCATGCCCCGTCGTATCCGTATCCGTGGCGTCGCGGCAAATCGCGCGCGTCGAGCGCGCCTGTGCGCGTGGCTCGCGCTGCTCGCGTGCACCGGCGCCACGGCAGCGACGCTCGCCGAGAAGGCGAAGGAATCCGGCTGCGTCAACAAGCCGATCCTCGTCGCCGGCAACTTCTACCGCTGCTCGACCGAGTCGGGCGCGTTTTCCTACTTCAATGTTCCGGGAAGCGACGGCGAGCGACGGTCGGCAAAGGCTCCGACGCCCAGTGGCTTTCCGCGTGTGGATCCGGCGACACAGAAGGGTCGCGACGACCTTCGCCGCAAGGTGCTCACCGACGAGCTGGCGGCCGAGGAGAAGCTGCTTGCGGAGTCGCGCACGGCCTACGCCGACGGCGCACCGGTTCCGCTGGCGGAGGAACGCGCCGATGCGGAGAAGTACCGTGCGCGCATTGCGCGGCTGCGCCAATCGGTCGCCGTGCACGAGAAGAACATCGAAGCGCTCAGGAAGGAGTTGGGCGCAATCAAGTGATGCGCCGCTTGGCGCGGGCTGCGGACCGCGCCGCGCGAGGGACCGCGGGCGCGACATCGCGCGGTGGCGCGCCGGCGCGCCGGGCGCGGATATTGCTAGACAGTGACGGCGGTACTTCCGGTGCCGCTACACCTGCCGCGTCGCTGCCTACGATCGTGAAATCCCGATTCGTGCCCTCCTTCGTCGGCGCCCATTCCAGGAGCGCCACGGCCGGTCTCGAATTGCTCGCGACCGCGGTCCTGCTGCTCGACGGCGCGCGGCGCGTGGTCTACGCGAATCCCGCGGCCGAGAACCTGTTCGAGCTGTCGAAGAAGCTTCTCGTCGGACACCGGCTGCAGGAGCTGTTCGGCGAGACGACCGACCTGTCGGCGGCGATCGACAAGGCAGTGGAAGGCGGCGCGACGTATACGGAACAGGAGCTCGAGCTCGCGGTCAACGGCAAGTCGAAGCTCCACCTCACGTGCACGGTGTCCCCCGTGGATGCCCGGCACGCGGCGCTGCTGCTCGAGTTCCGGCACATCGACCAGCAGCTCAAGATCGCGCGCGAGGAGCGGCTGAACGAGCAGCAGCAGGCGAACCGCGAGCTGATCCGCAATCTCGCCCACGAGATCAAGAACCCGCTCGGCGGCATCCGCGGTGCGGCGCAGCTGCTCGAGCGCGAGCTCGACCGGCCGCAGCTGATCGAGTACACGCAGGTCGTCATCGGCGAGGCCGACCGGCTGCAGACGCTCGTCAACCGCCTGCTGACGCCGCACCGGGTGCCCACGTTCCGCCGCACGAACATCCACGAGATCCTCGCGCGCGTCCGCAGCGTGGTGCAGGCGGAGTTTCCGCAGGTGGCGATCATCTGCGACTTCGACATCAGCCTTCCCGATTTCGACGCCGATCCCGAGCAGCTCACGCAGGCGGCGCTCAACATCGTCCGCAACGCGGCGCAGGCGCTCGAAGGAACGACCGCGAATCCGCAGATCCGCCTCACCACGCGCGTCGCGCGCTACGTGACGCTCGCGAAGAAGCGGCACCGGGTCGCGCTGGCGCTCTCGATCGAGGACAACGGGCCGGGGATTCCGGACGCGATCCGCGACCGCATCTTCTATCCGCTGGTGTCCGGGCGCGAAGGCGGCAGCGGGCTCGGGCTGACGCTCGCGCAGGCGTTCATCGCTCAGCACGGCGGCGCGATCGAATGCGACAGCGTTCCCGGCCGCACGGTGTTCACGATTCTGCTTCCCCTCGATCCGGGCGTGCCCCGCCCCGCCCTGTGAGGCTGTCGCATGCACTCCTATGCCGTTAACAGCGCGCCGAATGCCGTCGTGAAGCCCGTCTGGATCGTCGACGACGACCGCTCCATCCGCTGGGTCCTCGAGAAGGCGCTGGCGCGCGAGGACATCTCCTTCCGCTCGTTCGTGTCGGCGAGCGAGGTGCTGCAGGCGCTCGCGACGGCGGAGCCCTCGGTGCTCGTCTCGGACATCCGGATGCCGGGCGAGTCGGGGCTCGTGCTGCTCGACAAGGTGAAGGAGCGCTGCCCGCAGATTCCGGTGATCGTGATGACCGCCTACTCGGATCTCGACAGCGCGGTCTCGGCGTTCCAGGGCGGCGCGTTCGAGTACCTGCCGAAGCCGTTCGACGTCGATCACGCCGTCGCGCTCATCCGCCGCGCGATGATGGAGGCGCCGCCGGCGACGCCGATCGAGGCCGAGGTCGGCCGCACGCCCGAAATGCTCGGTCAGGCGCCGGCGATGCAGGAGGTCTTTCGCGCGATCGGCCGGTTGTCGCAATCGAACACGACCGTGCTGATCACCGGCGAATCGGGCACGGGCAAGGAGCTCGTCGCGCGCGCGCTGCACCGGCACAGTCCGCGCGCCGGCGGACCGTTCATCGCGATCAACACCGCGGCCATTCCGAAGGACCTGCTCGAGTCGGAACTCTTCGGCCACGAGCGCGGCGCATTCACGGGCGCGCAGAGCGCGCGCCGGGGCCGCTTCGAGCAGGCCGAGGGCGGCACGCTGTTCCTCGACGAGATCGGCGACATGCCGCCCGATCTGCAGGTGCGCCTGCTGCGCGTGCTGGCCGACGGCGAGTATTACCGCGTCGGCGGCCACGATCCGCAGAAATCGAACGTCCGCGTGATCGCGGCGACGCACCAGGACCTCGAGGAGCGCGTGCGCCAGGGGCTCTTCCGCGAGGACCTGCTGCACCGGCTCAACGTCGTCCGCCTGCGGCTTCCCCCGCTGCGCGAGCGGCAGGAAGACATCGCACCGCTCGCGCGGCATTTCCTGCAGAAGAGCGCGCGCGAGCTCGCGGTCGAGCCGAAGGTGCTGTCGGACGATGCGCTCAGGACGCTCACCGCGTTCCCGTTCCCCGGAAACGTGCGGCAGCTCGAGAACGTCTGCCACTGGCTCACCGTGATGGCGCCGGGCCAGGGAATCGAAGTGGCCGACCTGCCCGCGGAGGTGCGGGAACCGGCCGTCGGCGCAGCGGAAGCGGGCGGCGGCGAGCCCGATTGGCAATCCACGCTGGACCGCGAGCTTGCCCAGGCGCTCGCGCGCGGCGAGCGCGGCGTCGGCGACCGCCTCGAGCGCGAATTCGAGCGCACGCTGATCCTGCGCGCGCTCGCGCACACCGGCGGGCACCGGATGGAGGCGGCGCAGTGGCTGGGCTGGGGCCGCAACACGCTCACGCGCAAGATCCAGGAGCTGGGGCTCGAGCCGGAGCTGCGCAAGGGCGCGCGGGTCGCGAGCTAGCCGCGTACGCGGGAGCAACGCCCCGGGGAATTCAGGCGAGCTCGGCGATCACCGGCGCGTGATCGGAAGGCCGCTCGCCCTTGCGCGCGTTGCGGTCGATGCGGCAAGCGGTGCACTTTGCCGCGAGCGGCGGCGACAGCAGGATGTGGTCGATGCGCAGCCCGCGGTTCTTCGGGAACGCGAGCTGCCGGTAGTCCCACCAGCTGAACGTCTTCTCGGGCTGGTCGAAGAGCCGGAAGCCGTCCTTCAGGCCGAGCGCGAGCCAGGACCGGAACACCGCGCGCTCCGGCTCCGAGCACAGCACCTGCCCGCGCCACAGATCGGGGTCGTGGACGTCGCGATCCTCGGGCGCGATGTTGAAGTCTCCCACGACGGCAAGCGCCGGATGCCGCGCGAGCTCGCGCTCGAGGAATGCGGTCGCGGCGCGGCACCAGTCGAGCTTGTACCGGTACTTGTCCGAATCCACCGCCTCGCCGTTGGGCACGTAGAAGTCGACGATGCGCGTGCCGCCGATCGTCGCCGCGACCACGCGCTTCTGCTCGTCCGCGAAACCGGGGAGCGCGGTGACGGTGTCCTCGACGGACCCGGCGCCGTCGCGTACCAGCAGCGCCACACCGTTGTACGTGCGCTGTCCCGCGAAGTGCGCCGCGTAGCCGGCGTCGGCGATTTCGTGCCGCGGAAACTTCGCGTCCTCCATCTTCGTTTCCTGCAGGCAAAGGACGTCGGGCTGCGCGACGGCGAGCCAGGCGAGAACGCGCGGCAGGCGCACGTTGAGCGAGTTGACGTTCCAGGTGGCAATCTTCATCGATGCTTTCCGCTATCGTTTCGCACGAACCCATGCATGCAGGAGCGCTTCCGGCGACGCGTGCGGCGCCGCAGGATTCCCTGGCCCGTTCCGTTCACGTCCGGGGCTCGAGCCAGCGCCGGACTGCGCTCCTTCTCCCGGACATCGGGTTCCCAACCCCACACGCTCGGACGCATCCCGCGCCCCGTCCCCGGAGCGTGTTCCCGCCGCGTTCGCCGATTGTAGGGCAACGACACATTCGTTCGCGCAAAGCCGGCAATCGCGTCGGGCGCGGCGCCGGCGACGGAATCTGTAGCAGACGGTTTGCGGTGCACGATTGCATCGATGTCGGGATTTTTTACGGAGGATTCTTAATGAGACTGCAAATCATTGATTTTTGTGCTAATAATAAATGAGTCCGATTCTTGCTTGGCTGGTTGCTCGCGCACCGGGTCCACTGACCCGAGCAACGTATCCGTCCGGGGAGGGTGCGATGGGGGATCGGGTTTGGTGTGCGCGCGGCGCAAGGGCGCACGATATCGTCTTGCCGCTGATTGAGACGGGGGCTCAATGGCTCTTCCTCAGCTTTGCCTGCGTGCGCGTGCGAATGTCCGCGCGTGCCTCGTCGCCGGTCTCCGCCCCATCGCCGTGACGAGCTTTCGGTACGCGCTGAAAGGATTCGTCCGCGCGGTGTCGGCCGGTCCCGCGGCTGTCGGCCTCTTTGTGGCGGTCGGGTTGGCGACGACCGCATCCACGGCAGCACCAGACGCGACGGCGCCTGCCGCACCTTCCCGGCCCGCGCAGTCGTTGAACTGCAACGGCACGTACGACGGGATCTCAGTCAAGGACCTGACGGTCGTCGCCGGCCAGGATTGCCGATTCCTGAACGGCAGCGTGAGCGGAGACGTGAAGCAGAGTGGCGGCAACCTGAAGCTGCTGCGATCCACGGTGGGCGGCAACGTG
>Ga0209048_10007010_pt1 | contig 10473 bp, 7 predicted proteins | sample FrelakmetCRP12CR_FD_187146 | JGI IMG/M metagenome (GOLD analysis project Ga0209048, IMG submission 187146) | Freshwater lake sediment microbial communities from the University of Notre Dame, USA, for methane emissions studies - CRP12 CR (SPAdes)... | ecosystem: Environmental > Aquatic >... | reverse complement strand
GGGAGAGGGGGGACGGCAGGCGATTTGGGCGTTCTGTCTTGCCACAACGGGTGTCAACCATGCTTGAACTCAGACCCACTTGCGAAAACTGCAACAAGGCATTGCCGCCGGACTCGCTCGAAGCGCGCATCTGCACGTATGAATGCACGTTCTGCGCGACGTGTGTCGACAGCATTCTGGGAAATGTCTGCCCGAATTGTGGCGGCGGATTTGTCCCCAGGCCCGTCAGGCCATCCAGGAATTGGAAGGGCGACAACTTTCTTGGCAAAGATCCAGCGAGCACCAAGATCAAGTACAGGCCGGTCGACGTCGCGGCGCACGCTCAGTTCTCGAGCGTAGTAGGGATCATCCCGCCGGAAAAGCGGTAGGGCTGTGCCTCTGCCCCCACCCTAGCCCTCCCCCGCGCAATAGCGCAAGGGAGGGGATCCGGAACGTTCCTCCCCTTGCGCAGCGGGGGAGGCTAGGAGGGGGGCACGGCTTTAGGGCAACCAAACGGAAGACTGTCTGAGTGGACAATCCGCACGTTTCGCAGGAACAGGCAACATTGCTTTCTGCGGTCGCCGGTTATACCCGCCTTAGCGGTGGAAACTCCCTTGCTGATACCGATGATGCGGCGCGCCATCTCCAGAGCGCGCCCCGCAGTCAGTCAGGCACTGCGCGCGTCACGAGGAATGATAGGATGGCGATCGCTGGTCTTCCGCCAAACGCATGGAGGAGTGCGATGAGAAAAATAAAATACGAATGGCTTCTCGCAGCATTGGCTGTGGGGTGGATGTCCGTGGCAGTGAATGCGGCAGACACCGTAAAAATCGCATTCATCGACCCGCTTTCGGGACCTTTCGCCAACGTCGGCGAGATGGAGGTCCGAGCGTATCAGTATGCGATCGATATGGTGAATGCTCGTGGCGGCGTCCTCGGGGGAACCAAGCTCGAGCTGGTAACGTTCGACAGCAAAGCCAATCCGCAGGATGCGCTGCTGGCACTGAGCAAAGCGCGCGATGATGGTATTCGCTACATTACGCAAGGCAATAGCTCCGCTGTTGCCGCCGCTCTGTCGGACGCAATCTCTAAAAACAATTCGCGCGATCCGGATCACCCTATGCTGTTCCTCAACTACGCAGCGGTGGACCCCGCTCTTACCAATGATCGCTGCAGCTTCTGGCATTTCCGCTTCGACGCCGACGCGGACATGAAGATGTCCGCGATGACCGATACGATCGCCTCGACGCCATCCGTCAAGAAGGTGTATCTCATCAACCAGGATTACAGCTTCGGCCAGGCTGTCTCGAAAGCCGCGCGGACGATGCTGGCGCAGAAGCGACCCGACATCGCGATCGTGGGGGACGACTTGCACCCCCTCGGGAAAGTGAAGGATTTTTCCCCTTACATCGCCAAGATCAAAGCTTCCGGAGCGGATTCCATCATCACCGGTAACTGGGGCAACGATCTCATCTTGCTCATAAAGGCGTCGCGGGAAGCTGGGTTGACGACCGAGTTCTACACGTATTACGCGAACTCCCCCGGTACGCTCACTGCACTTGGCGATGCCGCGGTCGGCCACATCAAGAATGTTCACGTCTACCCCGTCAACCCGACCAACGATCGCAGCGCCAAGTACTTAGGCGGCTATCGAGACAGATACAAAGAGGACTACATTCAATCCCAACACGGCGTGACCATCGAGATGCTGGTGCTGGCGATCGATAAGGCACGCTCGACAGATCCGATCAAGGTTGCGCGGGCACTCGAAGGAATGACCTATGAGTGGTTGTACGGCCCGGTGCAGATGCGCGCGGACAATCATCAACTGATTCAGCCGCTGTACATCGCGTCCGTGCAAAAGGTCGACGGCAAGGACGTGAAGTTCGACCACGACAAAACGGGGATGGGCTGGAAAGCCGAGCGGCGCATCGACGGCAAGGACACGGTCATGTCGACTACGTGCAAGATGGAGCGGCCACAATAGCGGATCGCTTGAATGGCGGCCGTTTGTGGCCGCGACTCACTCTTTCGTAACTTTCAATTCCATGAAACTCGAATTCAAAGGTGTATTCCCCGCGCCGCCAACTCCCACTACGGAGGATGGCCGGGTAAATGAGAAGGCTCTTCGCGCGCTCCTCGATGACAACATCGAGTATGGGTGCGGCGGATTCTGGATGGCGGGGAGCACCGGCGAAGGGCCGATCCTCACGGACGAACAACGCGACGCCGTCGCAAAGGTATCCGGCGAAACCTGCAAAGGACGCGCACTGGTCATCATGCAGGTGGGTTCCATGAGTACGGCCAGTGCGGTGAAAGCGGCGAAGTCCGCACGGGCGTCGGCTTGTGCCGCGGTATGCTGCCTGCCGCCACTGTTTTTCCGGAGCAGCGAACGCTCCATCATCGACTACTACAAGGCGGTGGCGGATGCGGCCGGCGATCTTCCGTTCTTCGTCTACAACCTTCCGCAGCTGACACAGATCGAGTTCCTCCCTGCAATGATGGAAAAACTCAAGCGTGAGATCCCGACGCTGAAGGGACTCAAGCATTCCGCGCCGGACTTCATGCAGATCCGCTTGTTCGCCAGCATGGGGCTCACTTGCTTTTCGGGCAATGGTGCGTTGCCGCTGCCCGCGCTCACCATGGGTGCGGTCGGCACGATCGATGCGCCGCTCTCGCTGGCGCCGTGGCATTACTCTGCGCTCTTTGCCGCTTGGGAGAGCGGCAACATGACCCTGGCGCGGTCCCTGCAGGACGAGGTGCGCAAATACGTCGATCTGGTGTGGATGTTTGGCGCGCCCGCCGATGTTTGTAAGGTCGTGCTCTCGGCAAGGCTCGGTGTCGATTGCGGGCGCTCGATCCCGCCGGTGAATCGCCTGACCGACGAACAGCGGCGCGAAGTGTTGCGAGCCGCGGAAGCGTTGGGTGTGACGACGTCGCCGCGGAGTAGAGTGGCGGGATAGGACGGCAGAGTCCAGGCGAAGCGGTTCACAGACACGTGGACGGCGACAGCCGTTTTGGTTGCTCCCCTCACCCCACACCCTCTCCCGCAAGGGGAGAGGGGGCTACTTCGCTTCTGAGCGCTGCAGTTTACTAGGATGGCTCCCGCGACCCTGGTCGGAGTCGATGGGTGCAAGGGAGCTTGGGTCTGCGTCTTCGCAACGCCCGATGCAACGCCCGCCGTTTGCATCCTGCCCACCGCGCGCAGTGTGCTTGCGCGATTCCCGTCTCCGGCGATCATCGCCGTGGATATTCCGATTGGACTCACCGACGCGGACCGACGCACTTGCGACGTCGAAGCACGGAAGCGGCTTCGCAGCCCGCGCGCGTCCAGTGTCTTCCCGGCTCCGATCAGACCGATTCTGAATTGCTCGTCACGTCACGAAGCCTCGGAGTTGCATCGTAGGATCGACGGCCGAGGCTTCGGCGCGCAGGCGTGGGGCATTCTTCCGAAGATCAAAGAATGGGACGACGCGCTCCAGTCGGAGCGGTCTCGGCGCTCCGAAGTGTTCGAGGTCCATCCGGAACTCTGTTTCTGGATGCTCGATGGGGAAACGCCGATGCGGTTCTCGAAACGCACAGAGGCAGGCGCGCGAGAGCGGCGGCGGTTGCTCAACGTCGCGTTCGGGAGAGGGGTGGTGACTAGTGTGTACGGCAGTGCTTCCCGACGAGGAGCCAAAGACGATGACGTTCTGGATGCGCTCGCTTTGCTTTGGACGGCCGGCCGGATCGAACGCGGTGAAGCCAGATCGCTGCCGGAGAAGGTCGAAACGGACGGCGTCGGATTGCCGATGGCGATCTGGTATTGAGGCGGCCAGCTTCACTATTCGGCATTGCGGATCTGGCGGGCAATAGAAAGGCCAGCGAGTTTGCTGGCCTTCTGTTGCCAAATACCTCTGACCGCCTCGGCATCCTTCGCATGCCACCCCTCCCGCGGGCGGCTCCCACCACCCCGTCACTTTGCGAGGGGCAGGCCGCGGTCCTTTCACCAGCTACTAACTGCCCGCGTCAGTGGAATCAGCAAAGTTCAATTCGGCCGCGTCATCTTGCATGTAGTCGGTTGCGCAGTGTCCTTGGCCTCGATGCGCCGGTCCGTCTTGAACCCGTTGCCGGTGCGCTCGACGTCGAACTTCACCTCCTTACCATCGACCTTCAAATAGGTGGAAATGAACAGTGGTTGCAGCAGCTGGTGGTTGTCCGCCCGCATCGTCACCTCGCCCGCGGGGCCGTTGATCTTCATCCCCTCTAACGCCTTGGCCACTTTCGCCGGGTCGCTCGATTTCGCCTGGTCCATCGCTTTGGCGAGCATCTCGATCGCGATGATGTGGGTGGTGAAGTACAGATCGTCCTTCGCCTCTGGGTATTTCTGCTTGTATGCCATCACCAGCTTGGTCGTCGCCTCGGTGCCGATGTTGGAGTGAAACTGCGTGACTTGCTTGAGTTGGCCGATGCCTGCATCGCCCAGTGCGGGCGGGGTGCCCAGACCCCCGGCGTAATACGTGTAGAACTCCGGCGCGTAGCCGGCATCCCTCGCGGCCTTCACCAGCAACGACATGTCATTGCCCCAGTTGCCCGTGAGTACTGTGTCGGCTTCGGCGGCCTTGATCTTTGCCACGTAGGGCGCGAAGTCCTTGATCTTCCCCAGCGGATGCAGTTCGTCGCCGACGATCTGTATGTCGGGCCGCTTTTTCGAGACCATCGCGTGACCGGTTTTCGCCACCGCCTGGCCGAACGCATAGTCCTGATTAATCAGATAGATCTTCTTGATTTTCTTATCCATCGCGATTGCGTCGGAGAGGGCGCTCATCTTCATCTCCGCATCCGCATCGAAGCGGAAGTGCCAGAAGGTGCAGCGGTCGTTGGTGAGCGCAGGGTCGACGGCGCCCGTGTTCATGTACAGCACAGTCTGTTCTGGATTGCGCTCATTGTTCTTGCTGATTGCGTCGATCAAGGCGCCGGCGATATTCGATCCGTTGGTCTGATTGACGTAGTGGATGCCTTGGTCGATCGCCTGCTTGAGAGCAAGCTGAGCTTCCTGCGGATTGCTCTTGCTGTCGAACGTGACGAGCTCGAACTTGGTACCACCCAGCACGCCGCCGCGTGCGTTCACCAGGTCGATGGCCAGCTGAATCTGACGGACCTGAGATTCACCGACGTTGGCGAATGGGCCCGATAGCGGGTCGATTATTGCGATCTTGATGGTTTCGGCGGCACTGGCCTGCAGAGAAGCTGCAGTCAGACCGACGCAAAGGACGCGAAATAGCGCGTTCATATCGATACTCCTCCAATGGATTTAGTTGTCTTGACGGCATCCGCCGCAGGCAAAGCCTCTAAGGGCTTCGAGGATCGTAGCATGTAATGGCTTTCCAGCGCAGCGCAGGAACGTACCTCGACGTCGCCGACAACGACGTTGCGCTTGGCCTAAGGTAAACTCGGCGCTTCCGCATTCCGGAGGTACTGATGGCGACCCCAGCGGCGGCCGACGAAGTCCTGTTCTTCATTCCGGATATTGGCGGCTTTACGAAGTTCATCGCCGAGACCGAGATCCAGCACAGCCAGCATATCGTCCAGGAATTGCTTGAAACCCTGGCCGATGCCAACACGCTCGAGATGAAAGTCTCCGAGTTCGAGGGCGACGCTGTGCTGTTTTACCGCAACGGCGTGGCGCCCTCGCTCGAGCAGCTGGTACAGCAGGCCAGGAAGATGTACCTGGCTTTTCACACACAGCTGAAGAAATTCGAATACGCTCGCGTATGCCAATGTGGTGCCTGCTCCGGTATTACGGGCATTACGCTGAAGATGGTCGCGCATTTCGGCTCGGCCGGGACCATGCAGGTCAAGAATCACACGAAGTTCATCGGCAAGGACATCATCATCGCGCACCGCCTGTTGAAGAATTCGGTGACCGTGCCGGAGTATCTGCTGGTCACCCAGCCCACCCTTTCGAGGAGCGAGGGTGCGGACGGCCAGCTCGCCTCCTTCATCAGTGGTTCGGACGCCTATGACAACCTGGGCGCGATCGAGTATCGCGTCAAATCTCTAGACGGCTACAGGGGCGAGGTGCAGGTCGATCCGCCATTGCCAGCGGGACTGAAGAATCCGCGCAAGATGGCGCAGGTGACCCGGAGGATCGATGCACCCATCGAGAAGGTGTATCAGAAGCTGATCGATCTGCCGGCGCGCCTGAATTGGATCGAGGGCGCCACCAAGGTTGAAATGGCCAATGACCAGATCAACCACATCGGCAAGACGCATCGATGCGTGCGGGGCGATGAAGGGGTCGAGTTGATGACCACCGAGATCAAGGTTACCGACACGACGATGGAGCTTTGGGAAACGGACCTCAAGAAGACAATGGCTTGCCGGTATCTGCTCACGCGGACGCCCGATGCCAAAACCGATCTCGCGGTCGAATTGTTCGTGCAGGATAACCCGATCATACGGATGATCTTCAGGGTGCTGATGCAAAAGAAACTGAAGATGTTTTTCGAGAGGTCGATCGCCAATCTGGGCAAGTTATGCGAGGCCGATGGATAGAACCGCTCTGGATGTGCAGATGAATGAAAGACCAGAGGATCCTCTGGCCTTGCCTTTTGTCACGCAACGAGTGCAAGGCGCGTAACGGCAAGCGAACTCGTTAGTACTCGACATCCATCTTGATCGTCGCGGCGCCTCCCTTGCCGGCCTTCCACGTGCCGGAGCCCTTGGCGTTCGCGAACTTACCGGTGCCGATAGGTGATCGAGATACGCCGCATTACCCTACGCCGCAACTGCTTTGTCTTGGCGGCCAAGAAAACCGAAGGGCGCGTGTGGAGCGACGTCACCTACGCTTGAGCAGCCCTGCGCCTTACTCAGTCGTTACGTTCGCTTTGCGCACTAGATCTTTTCCCCTTTTGGCGCGCCGAGCAGCTCGTTCCGGCAGGGGGAATTCGGCGAGGACTGTTCGAGTCCCATGGCAAGGCACGTTGTGTGTGCCTTGCCAGGTCGAGTTCCGCAGCCGCCTTGCCGGGCCAGGCAGCGCAGGGTCACCCCCGAAGGGGGCGCGACAGTGGGGCGGCCTTCTTTTGAGTACTTTTCTTGGCCGCGCAAGAAAAGGAACTAGCCGCCGGGCTACCCCCGGCAGAATTACATCAGCCTGAAGCCCTCGTAGTTCTTTGCCGCGATATCCGAACAGATCTTCCGATAGTGCGCCATTCCACCGGCGCGACCAGTCGATCGCGAGGGAATTCATGAGCGATCGACTGTACGAGAAGCATAAGATGCAGACCGATCTGATGAAGGTGGCTCGAGCGCGCCATGCTCATTCATCCCGAATGCATGCGCGCAAATGCTCGAGCCGTGATGCAATCACCAGCGGATTCCCTGTTAGGGCGTCGTCCGCTGACACGCCGTCCCGCCGGGCGGGTCCTTGCGAGCCATGCGACCCGCCCTGCGTGTCCCCCGACATCAACTCGCTGTGACCACCACGGCTGTGTTTCGCCGAGTGTAGGGCCTCGTCGGCTGACGCGACCAGTATGTCGACCGCCTGCGATCCGCCGCTCTTTTCGATCGACGCAGTGCCGGTGCTCACCTTGCAAGACAGGTTGGTGGAATCGAACGCACTCGATAAGGCCTCGATTTTCCGGCGCAGGCGGTTCGCGACGACCGCCGCGACCGTGCGGTCGGATTCCGGCAGCACGACCATGAACTCGTCGCCTTCGTATCGTCCGACCGCGTCGTATGGCCTGATCGCCGTGCGCATCGCGCGTGCGGCCACCTCGAGCACCTCATCGCTCGTTGGTTGCGCACACCCTTTGTCGGGTGAATCCAAGTGATCGACGTCAACCATCAAGACCGACAGCGGATCGTGATTGCGCAGCGCGCGCTTGGCTTCGCGGTGCAAGATGTCGACGATGGCGCAGCGGTTCCAGACATGCAGCAGCGGGTCCATCGTCGCGTCTTGTTTCGCCAGTTCGAGCTCTGCCAGCGCCGTCCTCTGCGCATGGGACAGGTGCGTGGTTGCGAAGATCGCTTCCACCCAGTGGCCGAGATCGTCGAGCGTCTGGCGCGCTTCGGCGCTCCATTTGCGCGGTTTTCGATCGAGGACGCATAGCGTGCCGATCGCAAAATTCTCGCTGTTGCGCAGCGGGCGCCCCGCATAGGAGCGGATCTTCGGTTTGCGCAGGACGAGCGGATTGTCCGCGAAGCGGGCGTCGCTGAGAGCGTCCTCGACGATCAACGGCTCATCCTGGACGATCGCGTGGCCACAGAATGAAATGGCGCGCGGGGTTTCGCGAACAGTCAGACCGATACAAGACTTGAACCATTGGCGGTCCCGGTCCACCAGGGTCACCAGGACGATAGGCGCGCCGAACAGGCGTTGAGCGGTTCGGGTTACGCGGTCGAGTTCTTCTTCATTCGGCAAGCACGACTGCAACATGCGTTGCAGTGACTCGACCCGCGCGGAGTCGTCTTCAGGAATCGGGGCAGGAAGCATGGCACCTCCAAAAGGATCCCAAGCTAATCGAGGGCGCGGCGTGCGGCGGGGTTCCAGTGGTTTGATTTTCGACTACTGGACTTGCTCGAACCTGGAGCCGGGCTGCTCAGTTTCGGCCACGCGACCTGACGCACTTCTTATCGGTCCCTGCTTGCGGGCCTTTAACTATCGGCAATGCGGGTGAGCAAAGTCGCGTAGCAGCAGTGACGAATGCGGCAGCGCGATAGTCGTTCCCGATGGGAACGTTCAAAGCAACTGTATGGTTGAGTGCGTCTCGCACGAGCGACATAAGGTAGAGTCACTCTTCCTCGCTCCACCACCCCGTCGCTTCGCGCCGCCCCTCCTCGGGCAGGAGGGGATTGCTAGTACTTTCCCCTCCTTCAAGGAGGGATGGCGCGAAAGCTGACGGGGTGGTAACCGTATCTCGGCGTTGCGCCTATGGGGCATTCCGCTACTTCATCGAGCGAAGCCGGACTTGATCCAGTCCTCGCTCTTCACGCCTTCCGGTGGATTAACCTGCTCTGCGGTATAGCGTGTCACGTTCGTCATTGTGAGCTTGCCGTCGACTGCCTTGGTCGTGCCGTACACCGTTGGCTGGATGCCCTGATGACCTTTGCCCAGCGCCATCTTCGTTGTCCCGCTCGGTGTTTCGAAACTCAGGCCCTCGAAAGCCGCGATCACCTGCTCCTGATCCGGAGCCTTTCCGCCAGCTGCCGATCTTGCTTTTTCGTAGGCAGCCTTGGTGCCGAGAATCGCTTGCACCATGTGGTAGGCGGCAAACGGTGGGGGCGTGCCATACCGTTTTTCGTAAGCGCTTCTAAACCAGCGGTTCAGTGGGTTGTCCGGCGCGAACACGCCGTGCGGGCCGCGCGCGCCGATAATGGTCCCGTCGGGAATTCGGGTGCCGAGGTTGTGGAGTTGCGCGTCACCGGTCGTGAGCACGACTCTGCTGCGGCCGAACAGGTTGCGCGGCGCGGCCTGCAGGATGAACGCCTCGAGATCACCACCCCAGAAACTGGAATGGATGACGTCCGGGTTGTCCGCGAGCAAGACGGAGATCTCGCTTCCATACTGTCCCGAAAACAGTTTCGGCATCTGGGAGGTGGTGACCTCGATCCCGGGCGCCAGTGCTTTCATCGAGGCCTCGAAGTCCTTCCACGAGTCCTGGCCCCAGGCGTAGTTCTGGTTGATGCCTGCTATGCGCGTGGCGTTTGGCAGGCGCTCCCGTACATATTTCGCCGCCCCGACGCTGTCCATGGTCGCATGCGATGCGGTTCGGAATACGTACTTGTAAGACGCGTCTTCGAACAGGCGGGGTGTCCCGCAGTCGAAAATAACCGTAAGGATTTTAAGTTCCTCGGCAACCGGCGCGACTGCCAGGCAACTTCCGCTGGAGATATACCCGATGACCATGTCGACGTTCTGGCGCTGGACGAGGTTGCGGTACTGGGTCACGACATTGCTGGTCGAGCCGGCCTCATCGATCAGTACCATCTCGATCGGGGTGTTGCCGAACCCTTTGCTTTGATACGGCGCTGGGACCGTTCCCGCGTTGAGGGCATCGAAGGTGAACTCGGCGGCGTTGCGTCCCGGGAGGCCCATGGGCCCGGCACCCGGTCCGGACAAATAGGTGACGACGCCAATGCGGATCGGTCGGGTTTCCTGAGACCACCCGAACTGCGCGCAGGTGAACAGGAAAATGGCCGTCAGTAAGATAGAAAGTTTTGTGGATGCCATGGAGTGAGTTGTCGACGCCTCGTCCGCTTCGCGGCCACACAAAATCGGCCGGGGGTAGCCCGGCGGCTAAGTACTTTTGGCTGCGGCTAACGCGGCGGCCGCGTTAGTGAATGCAGGCGACCCGCCGCATGATAACGCCGTACGTTGGCTTTGCGCTATAGACATTCCCCCTTTTTGGCGCGCCGAGCAGCTCGTCCCGGCAAGGGGAAGTCGGCGAGGACTGTTCGAGTCCCCTGGCAAGGCACGTTGTGTGTGCCTTGCCATGTCGAGTTCCGCAGCCG
>Ga0209048_10007009_pt1 | contig 10473 bp, 8 predicted proteins | sample FrelakmetCRP12CR_FD_187146 | JGI IMG/M metagenome (GOLD analysis project Ga0209048, IMG submission 187146) | Freshwater lake sediment microbial communities from the University of Notre Dame, USA, for methane emissions studies - CRP12 CR (SPAdes)... | ecosystem: Environmental > Aquatic >... | reverse complement strand
GGGTCCCATACCTGCCCCCATGTAGGTATTGTCCATGGGGATAAACAGGTTGCCTGCCGGGCCGGTGGGGAGCAGGTTGGTGAACTTGACGCGCACCGGGGTTGGGGTGCATCCAGCCACAACGGCTGGGTCGCAGCCCTTGGCGAGGATGGTCGGCCCGAGGTAGCTGGGCTTGGCCGCGCCCCAGTAACCTGGGAGAAGCGGGACTACGCCGCTGGCGGTGGTTCCCAGGTCAACGGCGCCTGGGGTTGTCGAGGGCACGAGCTGCACGTAGCCGCGCAGCAGGGTGCCTGTCGCCGGTAGATCCGAATGCATCACCTCGCGGTATTGCACGACGGCGATCTCGTAGTATTCGGACCCCGGGAAGGTCGTGGCCGGCGGGAGGGATACATTCGCAACTCCGAGCGGAATTGACTTCACCGTCGGGCTACAAGCAGGAATGGGGCCTAACGCGGAGCCGGGGTTGCAGAGACCGGGCAGCGGATCGATGAACTTGCGCATCCCGCCCGTTATAGTGGTAGTCACGCTGCCGACGCTGACATTGGCGCCGAACGAGTAGGTCCGGTTTGTCGAGTAGAGCGGGAACCCGGCGTCGACGCCGAGCGTGATCGTGGCACTCTGGGCTGGCGCCGCGGGCGCTGGGTAGCTCAGGGTGTCGGAGCTGTTCCCGGTGAAATCAAAAGGCACGCCTTCACCGTAGAAGCCGATGACGTCATTGGCCTGCACGGCAATGGGGAGACCCGGAGGCGTGTAGGTGTCGATATCCGAGGTTCCGGCGACCATCAATGCTGGAACGGTCAAGACCGGACTGGCATAGATGACCTGGTACTGGTTGGCGGTGGTCGTCGGCCGCAGGACGAACGCCTGAAAAAGGCTGCCCGCAGATGGGAATGGGCTCCCACCTCCCAGCGCCTGGTTCCTGACCTGGAAATTGATGAGGTTCCCAGCCGGGAGCTTGGCGTTGCCGAGGATGGCGAATAAGGGGCCGAGTGTACCCGGGTTTGCCACAGTGTCACTCGCGAACTGCCGGTCAATTAGTGAGTTCCCGACGAATGAGTTCGTCGCTGTGCCGCTCGTAGTGATCGTTGGCAGCGGGCTGTTGGCCCAGTTTGCGACGCCGAAGTAATCCACCGGCGAGAGGGGCGCAGACATTTTAGCCAGAGTAGTCGGCTTGGCGACGCCCTTAGCCGTCGTCGAAGACAGCGGGCTCATCGCCGCAGTAGCCGGGTTAACCCCGGCAAGATTTACGCTGGCTCCTTTCTTTTGCAATTTCTGGTTAGCGGCTGCGGCCATTCGCATTGCCGGTGTCATGGTCCTCATCTGGCCCATGCCGCTGGTGGTCCCAAGCTCGTCATTCATCATGGGAGCTGGTGCTGGCTGGATCGCGCCATTGCTGTTGGCGGACGGCGTTGGTGGGGTTTGCGCGAATCCCTGGCCGACCCCTCCTAAGAGCAGAGAGGTGACCATAAATACAGAAAATATGAGATTTAAAGTTCTTCGGTTAACCACAGTTTGTCTCCTTGTGTTTTATTGTTAATGATGCGAATCTCTTGATTTAACCTGTTAAGAAAAATCGAGTGTAGATGGGTGCAGATTTCTGTTTTTGTAACCTCCTTAAGTGCAAATTCCATTTGAGCAAGTTTTATTGGCCCCATGGTCTGTCTTCTCATCTATGGTTGGGCTTTCGCAGACCGCTTGGCAGGTATCTACTTGACGATTAGCGGGCGCATCATGTCGTGTTCTTCGTGTTCGAGGATGTGGCAATGCCACACGTATTCGTTCCCACCGGTGCGCGGGCTTTCAGGAACTGTGAACGGCACCGCTGGCAGATCGAACTTCATAAGTACGCGCGTCACTTCATTCGGATTCATCCGCACGGTCTCTTTCCAACCTAGCTCGTTGTTGTCCGGGGCCTCGACTGGCTCCTGGTAGGCCGGAACTCCGTCATAATGATCCGGGACAAACTCCTCGCGTGAAAGCACCTGGACATTCACCAGATGGAAGTGGATGGGATGTGTATCGCCGGTCAGGTTGGCAATCTCCCAGACCTCGGTGCTGCCAGCCGGAATAACCTCGGTCGGGTCGTCCGTGTATGGGCGCCCAAACTGCTCGGTATTGGCGCGCTCATTGGTGCCGAGGTACTGGATCAGTCGACCATGCTCATCAAAAGTCTCGTTCAACGTGAGGTATCTTACTTTGACATCCTTTGGGATCTCGGTGGGTATGCCCGGTTTTTGGGTTACCAGGAAGGGGTCAGTGGGCGTAAAGGTCGCCGGCAAGGTAATCTGGCGATCAGCGGCGCCCTTGCGTGCTACAACCTTGATCTGAAGCAGGGTGCGGGTGTTCGGGCCGAAACCCTCCTGGGATTTAGTAGGATTATTATCGTTTCCAGGGTAGTAATCGTTCCAATCGTCGCCGCTCGGATAAGGCGCGGGAGCGTCGTTGTAAAGGATGAGGGATGAGCCGACAGGAATAAAGCGGAAATCGACTATCAGGTCGGCGCGCTCGGCGGGGGCCATCAGCAGGCGGAGCTGCCCGGGCCCGTTGAGCATTGTAGGATGCGGCAAGAAACCGCCCTCGGTTCCGATCTGGATGAAGGCCGGGCCGGCCCGGTAAGGACTGGGCTCGGTATTGGCTGGGAAACTGGAGCCTTTGGCGTACATCAGCCGCGGGTTCAGGAAGCGGGCGTTACAAGCGTTCAGCAGGCGGAAGCGGTACTGGCGCGGTTCCACCTCGAGGGTGGGGTAGACTGTGCCATTGACCAGCATGGTATCGCCGAAGAACTCCGGCACGGCGGAGGGGTCTTTGGGCGGGCCCCCATAGCTAAGCTCGGTGCGGACCGGATCGTAGACGTGGGCGTACCACAAGTCCCCGGGGCGTGAGGCTGGCATGACCTTCTGCCAGGAGGGGTCTTTTGTAGCTGTATCTTTAGAGACGAAAATTTTGTCCTGGAAGACCAGGTAAACCGTTCTTGGATCGAGCGGTCCTGGCAAGTAATGCTTGGCAACCAGGTCCAGTTCGTAATCGTCAAAGATCACATAGGCGCTGGCGATCCCCGCGTAAGCGTTGAGGCGAGTGAGCCCATAGGCATGGTCGTGGTACCATAATAGCCGGGCGCTCTGGTTGTTGGGATAGTAATATTCGGCTTCATTATCCGGAACAGTTTGGCCAGGGCGCAGAACTTTATTATTTAAAAAGGATTTGCCCTTATGACCATTCGGGTCCCACCATGCATGCGGCCCACCATCACTGACCCATGGGACTAGACCGCCGTGGACGTGCACGTCCGCACGGTTGTTCTGGTTTCCGCTCACTCCCATAATCGTGTCGTCCACTGGGAGGATGTGAGTAGGAGGCAGGTTGTTGCGGAAGGTGACCTGAACGGGCGTACCACGCTTGACGGCGATGATGCCTCCGAGGTGCTTAGTCCAACTGGCGGTTGAGGCGCTAAACCCCTGCCCAAATCCCCACAGGCGGGTCGGGTTGGGCAGATCTGGATGCAATTGGTCTTCGAACTGGCCGATGTCAATGGTGTAATGAGTTACACCGGATTGCCACCAACCAGGATTGGTTTTGTCGGGTTGGGCTACGGGGATGCCGGAGCCTACGCCGCGCAGCGGCTGGATGAACTTCTTCAAACCGTCGCTTTGGGAGAATGCGAAGACAGACGGCGCATTCGACAGCCACTTCAAGGGCAGCAACATGCTTGCTCCAGCGATCGCGCTGAGTTTTAGAAATTCTCTTCTTGTGACCATTCTGGTAAGCTCCTTTTTGTAATATTCTTCGCCAGGCTCATTCTGCATCATTTCCAGAGTGTTAACTGGGCGATTATTGTTAATGGCGTTCTAAGGAATTAATTAATTCTATCTATATTCCCAGTTCAAAGAATTTGAATTGTTAAGCATTAATTGGTGCTTTACCTATTAATCAGCTTTCTTTAATAAATAACCTCAAACAACCTCGCGGATCGTCTTTAATAAAATGTCTGTTGGCATAGACTTGGCGACAAACGCGGCTGCTCCCGCCGACTCTGCCCGCTCGCGGGTCAGGGGATCGTCGTGCATACTCAAAATGACAATCAAAGTATCGGGGCACAGCACATGCAGCCTGCTGGCTGCTGCAATCCCGTCTATACGCGGCATGTCGACATCGATAAGGACAATATCTGGACACAGCGATTTTGCCAGGTCGATGGCGGTTTTTCCATCGGCAGCCTCACCAATGACCTCCAGGTCCGGTTCAATGGCAAGGCGCATCTGTAAGCCTTTTCGTATAGCTGGTTGGTTTCCAACGATTAAGAGCCGAATCATTAATTTATTTATTACCCTCTTAATGTGCTGTTCATTGCCGGGTATGCTATAATTTTTTCATTGTCAGGACAGCTGTCGATCAACCGGCAGATGTTAGCTCAGCTTAAAATAGTATAAGTTATTCTTTAGAATTTCACGCCATGGCAATGGGTGAATTCTTTTTAACCTTTGGTATGAGATAGATCTCCCCCAAAAGTATGAGGAGAGCTTCATGGCAATACGGGTATTGATTGCAGACGATCATAGTGTAGTTCGTCAAGGTTTGCGCATGTACCTGGGCTCGGACCCTGAGCTCGAGATTGTTGGCGAGGCGCGCGATGGCGCGGAGGCGCTGAGCCTGGCGGAACAGCTTCATCCAGACGTGGTGTTGATGGACTTGTTGATGCCCATCATGGATGGCATCGCTGCCACTGCGGCGATCCGCCGCCAGGTGCCGGATACCGAGGTCGTTGCCCTGACCAGCGTTCTGGAAGATAAATCGGTTGTTGATGCCGTGCGGGCCGGGGCGATCGGGTATTTGCTCAAAGATACCGAAGCCGACGAGCTGCGCCAGGCCATCAAGGCTGCTGCGGCCGGCCAGGTGCAGCTATCTCCCCAGGTGGCGGCTCGCTTGTTGCGAGAGATACGCACGCCCGAAAAACCTCATGAAATGCTCACTAGCCGCGAGACCGACGTATTAATGCTTCTGGCGGAGGGTAAATCAAACAAGGATATTTCCCGAGCCTTAAACCTTGGCGAGCAAACCGTGAAAACTCACGTCAGCCACATCCTGGATAAGCTGGGTGTGCCAAGCCGGACGCAGGCTGCCCTCTATGCGATTCGCAGCGGTTTGGTGCCTCCACCCGCCTAGTTTGTCAAGCTTCACCTTGAAGCCTCATAACATTTCTTTACACAGCTTAATGTCTTCTAGCTTAATGTTTAAATGAGGAAGGAATTACCCCTTGAATAGGTCCATTTTCCGCTCTGCGCTGTTCTACTCTGTTCTAACCGGAGGCGTGATCCTGGTGGATCTAGCCATAGATCGTTTTATCAGCAGCGCGCCGGGTCTTAGCTTGCCACACATCAGCTTGGCAGCCTTGACGGTGGTAATTTCATACATTATTTTGAGCCGAGCTTTGGAGGTACGCAGGCGCGCGGAAGCCGTGCTGCGCCAGGCGCGAGACGAAATGGAAATCCGGGTGGGCGAGCGTACCGCAGAGCTTGAGCATACGAATAAAACGCTGCAGACGGAAATTGCCGAGCACCAACGAGCTGAACAAGAACGCGCGCGAATGGAACAGGCTTTGCGGGAGAGTGAAGAAACTGCGAGAGTGTTGATGAACGCCTCGACCGAGTCTGCTATGCTCATCGACACCCAGGGTATCGTCCTGGCGGCCAATGAAACTGCTGCTCAAAGATTTCGCACGACAACCGAACACTTGATCGGAAATTCCTTATTCACGTATTTACCATTGGAGGCTGCCAACCGAAGGAGAACCTACCTGGACCTGGTCCTGCGGACCTGCCAGCCCGCCTATTTCGAGGATGATCGAGATGGACGGACTTATGAGATCTATATGCACCCCGTTTTTGATGTGGATGGCAAAATCATCCGCATTGCTACTTTTGGGAAGGATATTACTGACCGCAGACAATCGGAGTTAACCATACGCGCCTCGGAAGAGAAATTTGCGACCGTGTTTCATCTCTCTCCAGACGCCATCGGTATCGTAAGGATCGCTGATGAAACCGTTCTCGACGTCAATGCAGCCTTTACGAAAATGTTGGGTTATTCCCGAGAAGAAGTGCTTGGGAAACTGTGGACAGAATTGGGTCTGGTGCCTGAACGTAACGAACAGCTCAAGCTCGTTGAACAATTCAATGAAAAGGGGAAGGTGGTCGACTATGAGCTTGAATTCACAACGCGAGAAGCCAATGTTGCAACACTGCTCTTATCGTTGATCCCGATCACTGTTAGCGGTGAAGCTTGCATCCTGGCGATCGCACACGACATCACCGAGCGCAAACGGTCAGAGGAGGCGTTGCACCTGGTGCAAGCGGAGTTAGCCCTCGGGATTCGGGAACGCACCTCCATGGAAGAACGGCAGCGCCTGGCGCGCGAGCTGCACGATTCGGTTTCGCAGGCTTTGTATGGCATCTCGCTCGGCGCGCATACTGCACTTACCCTGTTCGATACAGATCGAGCCAGGGCGCTCGAAGCGTTGAACTATATTATTACTTTGACTCATGCCGGGCTTACCGAGATGCGCGCCTTGATCTTTGAGCTGAGGCCTGAATCTTTGGAGATGGAAGGCCTGGTAGCCGCGCTCACCAAGCAGGCAGCCGTATTACAGGAACGACAAGGCATCCAGGTAGAATTGAGCCTGTGCGATGAGCCTGATGCTCCAGTCCTTATAAAAGAAGCCCTGTATCGAATCGGCCAGGAGGCGCTCCACAACGCGATGAAGCATGCCCGGCCAAACCGGTTAGATGTACGCATGACCTGTGATATGGATTGCATCGAGTTAGATGTGAGCGACGATGGCGTGGGTTTCGATCCGTTGGCCGATTATCCGGGCCACCTGGGATTGCGCTCGATGCGCGAGCGAGCTGCAAATGTAGGGGGTACGATGGATATTATCAGCGCGCCGGATTGTGGCACACAAATTCGAGTTAGCGTTCCAGTGAGTGTGGTGCAAGCCGTATCCTGAGCAGTTAACCTTTGAATTCAATAGAACTCGAAGTGCTATTCTTTTCTACTGCTGACTAGCATCCGGCAAGCGTACGGTGACTTGCGTCCCTTTCCCAGGAGCGGACTGGATTTGCAGCGCAGCGCCAATCAGATCCGCGCGCTCGTGCAGCCCGAGCAGGCCGAAGTGGCCGGCGAAGGCGAACTCCGAGGGACTCTTGGGGATTGTAAAACCCTTGCCATTGTCCGATACTCGCAGAGTAACATCTTGGGGCGAAAAACTGATGTGGAGCGTGGCGCTGGAGGCCTGCGCATGGCGGGCGACGTTGCTCAATGCCTCTTGAGCCATGCGATACAAGGCCAGCTCGGCCTCGGGAGACAACCTCCGCTCGGATCCCGAACGTTGAAAATTAACCAATATCTGCAAGGTCTGGCCTGTCTCCTGAGCCAGCATCTCTAGTGCCGCCGCCAATCCCAGGTCTTCTAGGTAGATCGGCCTCAAGGCGCGTGTCAGGCGGCGCAGATTATCGATCGTTTGCTCTGCAAGGGATTCTAGCTCTGCCAAGGCCCGCGCCGATGGCTCATCTTGCGAGGCCATCTGCGCAAGCTGGACCCGTTGTTTAAGCGCGATCAGGGTCTGCAAGGTGTCATCGTGCAGATCGCGGGCCATGCGCCTCCGCTCTTCTTCTTGTCCTTTGGTGATCGCGCCAATGTAACTGTGCAAGTTCCTTTGCGCAGCCTGTACCTTATGGGCCATTTCAACCAGCTCGGCCTGCAAATGTCGGATTTCCTCAATGCCGTTTACCGGGTCTTCGATGGCTTTGAAATCTCCCAGGGCCAGTTTCTCTGCTTTGGCTTCCAGGTCTTGAATGGGGTGAACGACCTGGCGGGCAATGAACCATAAGGCAAAGATGGCAATGAGCAAAGCGGGCACGAGAACCAGGGGTGCGATTTGAGTCGTGCGCAGCGTGGATGGGGCAACCTTCTCCCAGGGCTCCTGGCTGACAATCGCCCATTGGACCGGGGAAACAGGGCTGTAGGCTACCACGTAGCTTCCATTTTGTAATTCAATTGTGCCGCTATTGCCTTGCAAGGCTTGCGCTGCCCCAGGCAGATCGGGCGGCTTTTGGTTCGCAGGCAGAGTCCCATTTTGGAAGAGCAGATTGCCTTTCGAGTCGACGACATAGGCCGAGACCTGACCATCCGAGGGAAATGAGTTTGCCAGGGTTGCCTGGATGAGGGTCTCGGGCGAGAGAGCGCCCACTGCGACCAGCCCTTCCTGCTGAGCCGCTGCAGCGACGACCAACATGGGTTTTCCAGTGACAGGGTGGCTGAAGACGGTGGAGGCGGCTGCAGACCCTGCTTCCTGGGGTAAAAGGTTGGCAAGAGCGGGTTCTTTTCCGGATGCCAGGTACTGCCAAAAAGTCGGGTCGCCTTGCGAAGCAAGAAGCCTGCCATCCTGGCTGAAGAATGCTAATCCACCGTCGAAATCTTGCTGGAGATACGCGGAGTTGGCAATAACCTGGTTCAGGTCTTCTGGCCGCGATGAGACAGCCCGCGCGGCCAACCCCTGGATAGCCGACATGCGGTGCTGGATTTCGGATTGGATGGCGCTTGAGGCAGCCCTTACAGCGCGCTCGTCGTGTTCCCCGACCATCTCGCGCATGGCCTTCTGGTGAAGGGAGATGCTGCCAAAAGCGATAATCAGCAGCAGCGTCGCCAGCGGCAAAATGATAATGACAAACAGTTGGATAGTCAAACCTCGCCAGGCTACGGGCCGGCGATGGTCAGGGTCTTTGAGGCGCGGCGACTCTGGAAGATTATTCTTCGGTGATATTGCCGACATTTTGAGAGATCCACCCTAAGGATACGGCGCGCATTACAGCTTCGGTGCGGCTGCCGGCCTGCATTTTATCGAAAATGTGCGCCAGGTGTCCCTGGACGGTCCGGTCGCTAATACCCAGTTGCACTCCGATGGCTTTATTGGTGTACCCTTTTGCCGCCAGGGAAAGCACTTCCAGCTCACGGTCGGTGAGCGCTTCGGCGACAGGTGTACCATTTTGGCTGGAGATGTGTGCAATTAGCTTTTGGGCGATGGCGGCGTCGAGGGCGGATTTCCCTGCGTAGACATCCCGCACTGCCTGGATCAGGTCGGACGGAGATGCAGTTTTTAGCACGTAGCCGTTCGCGCCAGCCTGCAACACGGCAAGGATGTAAGGATCATCGTCGTAGGCGGTCAGGATCAGGACCCCGATTCGGGGTAAATTGGCGCGCACCCAGCGGGTAACCTCAATCCCGGTGGCTTTCGGCATCTGGATATCCAGAACGGCCACGTCCGGGAGGTGAGTGCGGATCAGGGTTTGGGCGGCTTCACCGTCATCGGCTTCGGCGACAACCTGGATGTCGTGGGTGTGTTCCAGGAACTGGCGGATGCCGGCACGCACAATGGCATGATCGTCGGCAAGCAAGACTCGAATTGGGGCGGGTGATAAACCGGTCATAAGGGCAGGCAAGCCTTTCAGGGGATTATTTGTAGAGTATATCGCATTATATGGAGATGGCCGAATCTCGAGGCAACCGATCTGCCTGAATCGAGTGTGGCTGTCCAGCTCTAATTGGACAGCCTCCTCGATGGGTGCGGGGAAATAGAAGATTTACTGGCTGGCTTGCAGGGGAGGAGAGGCCAGGGCCTCAACGATGATTTTCTCTAACCTTGGATTGGCGCGTTGTTGCGGTGTATCTACCAGGCTGAATGAAGTGCGCCGTCCTCGCCCATGAACCACCAGGCTGGCCGGCTGGTGATGGGTATCATAGATCAGTAAAACAACGATGCGGCAGTCGCACGGCTGGGCGCTATGCACCGGGCAAAAACAATCTGCCTGGGCGGTCCGCGCATCTTTCAGGTCAAAAGTGCATATCGTTGACAGGCTGGCATCGGCGAGCTGTCTTGCGACCCAACTGATAGCCGAGTCGCAAGGCTGATTCAAGACCAGGAAAGGCGGCGCAATGTTCATCACAAAACTACCTTGATTCGCCGGGTTTGGATGGGTAAAACTGGCGCAAATGCAAGGAGGAATCTGGTTAGCGTCATTGCACCCAATTAGATAACACCGTCAGCACCAGGTCGGGCTGGTTGGGGTCGCTGTTGGGCACATGCACGCGGAAGTCGTGCATTCCGCCCATATCGCCGTGCATCATGAAAGTCATTGAAAGAGTGGTGCTTTCGCCAGGTTGAAGTTCCATCGTACCGATGGAGGGTGTAGGCGGTCAACACCCCTTCACGACCTGGATATAGGGCACTTCGGTCAAGCGCACGGGCTGGCTGCCGGTATTGGTGAGCTGGAACGAGGCATTCACAAATTTGCCCAGTTTGACATCACCAAAGTCTATTTTTCCTTTGTCGGCTTTCAGGCTTGGGGGACCTCCAGCCGGCCCGGCGACTTTGGGCGCTGCGCCGCTGCTGCGAGCGTTGAAAATCACAAAAGCAGCCGCCAT
>Ga0209048_10007006_pt1 | contig 10474 bp, 13 predicted proteins | sample FrelakmetCRP12CR_FD_187146 | JGI IMG/M metagenome (GOLD analysis project Ga0209048, IMG submission 187146) | Freshwater lake sediment microbial communities from the University of Notre Dame, USA, for methane emissions studies - CRP12 CR (SPAdes)... | ecosystem: Environmental > Aquatic >... | reverse complement strand
GCAGACCGGAGTAGGCGATGAGCCAGGACGAGGAAGCCGATGGAAGCGTTGCCGTGGAACTCTGCGGTTGCGCCGCTCATTGATCGGCAAGCAAGGGCCGCGACTCCACGGCCATATCTTGCGCAAATTGTTGCCCGCCCGATGTCCTCCGCGCACCTTAAGTTTTTAAGTTAACAAATTGGTAAGATTCTTAAATGGCATTTACCTTTTAAGGTTAATGAAAGGTTAAGGCCAAATTCCCGGCTCATCGGAGCAGGGAATTTCTGGAAAAAAACAGGCAAATTGACCTGACGACTTTTTTGTACTCGCGCAATAGTGATTACTGCATCGGCGTGATCTCATCTAGGTGGAGGCCAAGGGCACGAACGTCTGCGGCGCCGGCGGCCATAGTTGAGCGATGAATGCGGTCGGATGGTGTTAGTGTTTGCGCCATTGCCCGATGACGACTTGCGCTTTTCCTTCAAGGTATAGAAGGTCTCTCCCGGCGGCTTCCTAGTTCGAAGTACGGGGATTTGGCCTGCAACCGGCGTAAGCCAGTTGCGCACGACGCAAGAACAGGGAATTTTACCCACCAAAATTGAAACCGGATAAGGTTTTCGGCACACACAGGCGAGCCTCACTCGATCACCTCGCCGGCGCGGGAGTGTATCAAATCGGAAAATTGACGCCTATTTGTTTGGCCTTTTTTGCGATTGATAACTAGGAAGACTCTTGTGGCCAGAATAGCGCTAATTTAGGCGTACGGTCATCATATGGGCTGCCAGCGGCAGATTTTGATGAGGAAAGCATGAGTAGCGCAAATCTGGATCCAGCTGCAATATTAAATCGCGCCCTCGACATCGCCGCGCAGAATCTTCGCGTCGAAAAGCTACTTCTCCAGCTTGGTCTTGACCCTACCCACCTCACTTACGATGTGGTGTTCAACCGTCTGGTGGACGTCGCACTGGCGAATATCACTTTTGCGAATATGCTGGCGCTGATCGCCTCGATATTTTACGTCGCCACGCTGATGGTGCGCACGATTGTGCCGCTTCGTGTGATCGGCATCATAAGCATCGTGTTTTTCATTGCCTATGGCTTGGTGGCCGGAGCGGTTGCGACATTCTTACTTTATCTCCTTTCGCTGCCGATCAACGTCATCCGTCTCCGTCAGATGCTCAACCTGATCAAGAAGGCGCGGATTTCCGCACAAGGCGATTTGTCAATGGACTGGCTCAGACCGTTCATGAACGCTCGAAAGTACCGCAAGGGTCAGGTGCTGTTTCGCAAGGGCGACGTGGCCAGTGAAATGTTCTTGACGGTAACCGGAAAATTTCTCGTGACCGAAATTGGTGTCGAGCTGCCGCCCGGCCGAATCATGGGCGAACTTGGTTTTGTTGCGCCTAAAAATCGGCGGACGCAGACGATCAAATGCATCGAGAATGGCGATGTCCTGACCATTACCTATGAAAAGCTACTCGAGCTTTACTTCCAGAATCCGGAATTCGGCTTTTACTTACTGTCCCTGACCAGCGAGCGCCTTTTGCAAAATATTTCGCGGCTTGAAAAGATCATCGAGGAATATAAGGCCGCCGCTCAAAGCAAATCACCATCGTCGCTGCCGGCTGTCCGTTCCCAAACGAACGCGTCGACCTGATCGCGCGTGACAGTGGGCTTTGCCCACTCTGAAATAAAGAGGCCGCCAATCGAGGTGACCTCGGGCTCGGTTTATTTGCCTACATCGGGTCCTTAACTTGCTGCACCGGGAGACCATTCTTATTCGGGTGGTCTATGTACAATTGAAGGACGTTTATTCTGGGATGATCCTTGAGAGCCTCTTTGACGCACTCGCTGACAAATTTCCGGCTCGCGAGCCACTGTTCGGCTTCATCCTGCCCGACGGTCCCGAACTTCTTGCCCTTCGCCTCCGCCTTGCATGCAACGGTCGCCTTTTTTAGGGCAACCTTGTCAGCATTGGATAGCTTCGCAGCAGCTTCGGCGGGCGTGGGCATGAATGCAGTACCGCTAACAAGTGCCGTAGCGATAGTGCCGGCAAATAAAGCCGTGGCGAAATGAGACATGATATTCTCCCTGAATTGCTTCTGCATTACAGTTTTTTTTATTATCCATCTGCAGCCAAAACAAGGCAAGCGTTGTGCAGTCCTATGCATCGCATGACTTTTTTCGCTTCATTCCGTACAAAGGGCGGCGTTGCGCTATCTAGAAGTTAAACCTTTTCAGTAACTTGATTGAGCGCAGCCCGTCTGGACGGTGGCTAACGGATCGGTGGCGCATACAGAATGCCGCCGGCATTCCACAATTGATTCAGTCCGCGCGGAATGCCGAGCTTCGAGCCAACGCCGACATTGCGCTCATAGACTTCGCCATAATTTCCAACGCGACGAATAATCCGCACAGCCCAGTCTTTGGTAAGGCCAAGTCCCTCGCCATACTCGCCTTCGGTGCCGACAAAACGCATGACATCCGGTTTCTTGGATTTGAGCGCAGAATCGATATTCTTCGAGGTAATTCCAAGCTCTTCGGCGTTCAGCATTGCAAAGAGAGACCACTTCACGATCAGAAGCCAGTCGTCGTCTTTTTGCCGCACCACTGGCGCGAGCGGTTCCTTCGAAATGACGTCCGGCAAGATGACGTGGTCGCCTGGCTTGGAAAGTTTCTGCCGCAGCGCATAAAGTTGCGACACATCGGAGGTCAAAACGTCGCATTGACCGGATTCGTACGCCTTGAAGACGTCGTCCACTTTGGCAGATTTTATGACCTGATACTTGATATTGTTGGCGCGGAAATAGTCATCAAGATTGAGCTCCGTGGTGGTGTCGAGCTGGACGCAAACCTTGCTTCCGTCCAGCTCTAGGGCGGAATCGATCTTGCGTGCCTTGGGCACCATGAAGCCCTGGCCATCATAATACGACACCCCGGCAAAATGCAGGGCGTAGTCTGTTTCGCGCGAAATGGTCCACGTTGAGTTGCGGGCTAGCACATCGACCTTGCGCTTTTGCAGCTCGGTAAACCGTTCTTTCGCATCGAGCGGAATGAATTTGACCTTGCCCGGATCGTCAAAAATCGCCGCCGCGATGGCGCGGCAGAAATCGACGTCGAATCCTGACCAGTTTCCTTTTTCGTCAGCGCTTGAGAACCCTGGCAGCCCGGTGTTGACGCCGCAGTACACGGCGTCTCTGCGAATCGTCCTCTCGAGCGTTTTGGTATCGTAGCGATCGTAAGCGAAAGCGGCCACCGCAACCGCAAGTGCAATCGCGCACCCAATCAACAGGCCGGATCGAAAATTTAGCGCGAATAGTTTCGGCATGCTTTCGCTCCAACCCACAACATCGAAACACGCCGTCTCATCAACGGCCGCGATAGCACGATCACAATTCTGGCTGCTGCCGGACAATCACTTTGGTGCCGACTGGAGTGCGATCGTAAAGATCGATGACATCGGCATTGACCAGACGGAAACATCCGGACGACACGGCCGTTCCGATGGTCTGTGGCTGATTGGTGCCGTGGATGCGATAGACGGTGTTCCCGAGATAAAGCGCGCGCGCCCCTAAGGGATTGCCGGGCCCACCGGCCATGAAGCGGGGCAGATAAGGCTGGCGCACGATCATTTCGGGCGGCGGTGTCCAGTCTGGCCATTCTTGCTTGCGAGCGATGCGTAGCAGCCCCTGCCATTGAAAGCCATCGCGGCCCACGCCGATTCCATAACGGATCGCGCGCCCATTGGGCTGCACGATATAGAGAAACCGCTCCGATGTATGAACAATGATCGTGCCGGGGGCTTCGTTGGTGCGATAGGAGACCATCTGGCGCTGCAGCTCGGGCGATAGTTCTTCATCGGCCGCGTTGGGAACCAGTCCCGGCTGGTCGCCAAGCGATAAGTAATCGCTCTGGGCCAGCGCGTGCGACATCGGTATGGCAAGCGATGCCATGAGAATGATCTGGATGTAGAAGCAGAGACGATTCAGCAGCATCTGAGAATTCCATATTGGGATTGAGGTGGTGTTGATATCGAACTAGCCGATGCCTCGTTGCGTGAAACCAATCAAATCTGACTTATGTATGTCGGCAAGCGCCGGCCAGCCTGCGAGTGGTCCGCGTGCTATTTTCGCTAATATAATTGCCCCGCGAATAAATGTCCCGTCCGTATTTTGGCTTCCGTCATGGGGAATTGCCCCAACACTTCAAATGCTTACGTGTCCCGCCTGTTGATGCAGCGGATGTGGCCGCCGGCCCTAATGCTCTGCGCATTGACCAATGCTGATGCCGTGAACCTGGAACACCGACTTGGCAATGTCGAGACCGATAGTCGTGACTGTATGCATGCTTGGCTCCTCCAAATTGTGGGGACCTTAACAGCACCCACATTCATGGCACTCACGTGCCGGTGGAGGAGCCGTCCACAGCATCAATAACGGACATTTGACTTTTTTCGCTACGCAACGCTGATATCGCTTTTGCCGTCTTAAGACAGAACCAGTCGCGCGTGTTAATTCATCCGGAAATGTTGGCAGGACGCCATGGATCAGCGCATCATTAATCTTTACGACAGCTTCACTCACGGCGGGATGAACCGTCGTGATTTTCTCGATCGGCTCACTGCGCTAACCGGCTCAGCCGCGGCCGCGGCGGTGCTATTGCCACTCCTGCAGAACAACTATGCGCAGGCCGCCATCGTGGCGGAGAATGATGCGCGCTTGGCGGCCGACCGCGTCGCCTACGACTCGCCCAAGGGCAAGATCAGTGGCTACCTGGTGCGCCCGACAGCGAAGGGCAAGCGCCCTGCAATCATCGTCATTCAGGAGAACCGCGGTCTCAATCCGCACATCGAGGACATTGCTCGGCGGCTGGCGGTTGAGGGTTTCCTGGTCTTCGCTCCCGACTTGCTGTCCGTGTCCGGCGGCACGCCGCCTGATGAAGACAAAGCGCGCGACCTTCACGCCCAAACCAATCCTAAGGATATCGACGCGGCGGCGGTGGCGGCGGTGCCGTTTGTGCTGACGCACGCGGAATCGAATGGCAATGTCGGCGTGGTCGGTTTCTGCTTTGGTGGCGGCGTGGCCAACCGAATGGCGGCCGCGAGCCCCGAGCTCAAAGCCGTGGTCGTCTATTACGGGCTACAAGTCCCCGCAGATCAAGTACGGGCGATCGGCGCGCCCCTGCTCCTGCACTATGCCGGGCTCGATGACCGTGTGAATGCCGGCATAGCGGCTTACGAGTCAGCGCTCAAGGCAAATGGCAAGCGCTACACGATTTACATGTATCCGGGCGTCAACCACGCCTTCAATAATGATACCGGCGGGGCGCGCTATAACAAGGAAGCCGCCGATCTCGCGTGGGAGCGGACACTTTCTTTCTTCAAGGAATATCTCGGTGCGCCGCCGCACCCGCGGTGAGCGGCCCGTTCCATAGTACCAACCAGCCGTGGATCAGTTTGACCTTGGCTGAAGACGTCCGCTTTGCGTCATTAGCGACCGAACCATCGCGGGCCAAATTTTGGCGATGTCCGCTATGCGCCGAAAGCGACCAGTCAAGTTATCAATCCGAATTGACGCGATGTGCTACCAGCGGACTTTCGTTCGCGTGTCCGCTAGTTCGCGGCGACGCCCGCGTCCCTGAGGACCTTGCCGTAGCGCTCCGTGTCACTCTTTATGATCACATCGAATTGCTCTGGTGAATTAGGGGCGGGAATCGAGCCGAACGTGGTCAGCTTTTCAACCACGTCCGCCATTTTTAGCACTTGGGCGATGTCTTGGCTGACCTTGATAAGGATTGGGCGCGGCGTTCCGGCAGGCACCAACATGCCGAACCACGACTCATACTTGTAACCCGGTACCGCGGCTTCCGCGATGGTCGGAACATCCGGGAGCTGGGGCGCGCGCTCGTCGGAGTTGATGGCGATGGCGCGAACTTTGCCGGAGGCGCTCAGTTCCCGGGCGTTGGGAATGGGAGCAAAATACATTTGGACGTCGCCGCGGATCACCGCGGTAGTCGCGTCCGGCACGCCCTTGTAGGGAACATGAACAATGTCGATCTTGGCGCCCTGCCTGAAAATCTCGGCAGACAGAAACGAGGTGCTGGCGACACCGGCTGACGAGAAATTGAGCTTACCCGGCGAGGCGTTCGCCAGCGCGATAAATTCCTTCAGCGTCTTGGCCGGAAATTCAGCGGGCACAATCGCGACAAGCGGCACCGAGGCGATGACTGTCACCCCGGCGAAATCCTTCACCGGATCGAATTGGATGCTCTTGTTGATGACGCCGGCGATCGTGTGGCCGTTGGATGTCAACATCAAAGTGTAGCCATCGGGCGCGCTCTTCGCCACGGCAGTCGTCCCAGGTAGACCAGGGCGGTTTTCTACGACAACCGATTGCTTCCACATGGTGCCCAATTTGTCGGCGAGCACGCGAGCAAGACTGTCGGTGATGCTGCCGGCGCCGAACGGGACGACGATGGACACTGCCCGGTTCGGATAGGATTGCGCCGCTACCTCGGACGACGTCTGCAACAGCACACCAGAGCAGGCTAACGCGACGGCCCTCACTGCGAACCAGCATTTTCGAAACTGCTTCATAAAACTTCCTCCCATCGCTTTTTCGAAGCGACTGCCGTGGCACCGCTCTATCGGTTTTAAGCTCCGATTTAAACAGAAAACGATTTCAGCCGATATTCTCCGGATGATCGCCTCGAGACTTTATTTTCAACTTGGTTCTCGTGATTGTCCGCCAAGGGTGGCCGACTCAACCGGTCGATGCAACACAGGCGAAGCCAGCTGAACAATCGCGATAACATCGAACGCGTTTTTGTCATGTCAGGATACCTGGCCACTCTTTGCGGCCTCAAATTGCGTCAGCGCCGCAAGTGCGTGGCTCGCATACATGACCGACGGACCGGCGCCGAGATAGATCGCCATTCCGAGGATCTCCAGCACCTCGTCACGGGTCGCGCCATGGTCGAGTGCCGCCTTAACGTGGAAAGCAATGCAATCGTCGCAGCGGACCGCCACGGAGATGCCGAGCGCGACCAGTTCCTTGGTTTTAGTGTCCAACGCTTTCGGCGCCAGCGCTGCTTGGGCGATCGCGGAAAACGCCTTCATCACTTCGGGCGCACCGCCGTGCAGATTTTTCAACTGCGGGCGAAGTTGATCCGTTAATCCTGGCCAATTGGTCTCCATAGGTTTTCTCCTTGCAGTGGCGGTGTCGCGTATCAACGCCACATTTCTTCGAACTCCGGGGCCTTATCTATGACGACAAGGCGTCGCACTTTTTTCGCCCCTCACCCGAATTGGCAGGTGATGTTTAAATTGAGCCATGCCGACATCAATGCGGCTTTGCCGAACAGGTAGAAAAGCCAAGGAGCCTGTACGCTGGGCACATGCCGAAGATTCCGGTAACTAACGGAACAAAACCGATCCAGCCGATCCAATTCCAGCCGGTGTGCGGCAGACCAATCGGGATTGCATATGCGATTAGCAAGAGTCCGATCATTACGCGGAGAATACGATCAATGCTTCCGACGTTGTTACACATGAAGCGTTCCTTTCGTGCCTAGAAATAATTACGGAAGCTGACGACTATTCTGCCGGGGCCATGCGAACCGGTGATGTGCGGTTCGACGCCACAGCACCCATATCTCCATCGACGTCGTGGCCCATCTCATCGCGCCACGGACGCCACCGCTCTAACAAGGCAATGACGACAATAAGCACTGCAGCAAGCCCTAGCGCACCGGTCCAATAGGGAATCCCGATTAGATCCGAGAAGATGATCTTGCCATCGCCATTGGCGAGCAAAGTCGAATTGAACCACGGCTGGGCATAAGAAAAGGCAACCGCACCGACGAGCCCACCGGCAAGCGTAAACAACGCGTCGCGGTAACCTGCGCCGATTTGGGCTAGCGTCGTACCCGGGCATGCCCCGGCAAGCGCGATACCTACGCCGAGAATGAGACCGCCGATGATGTCCGCAGCATAGAGCGCGGCTTTTGGCTGCAGTTTGACGATGCCAAACCCGTTAAGTGCGGCAAGCACGACTGCCCCGGTCGCAACGGCGGTCAAAAACACTTTGAGCATGATGAAGTTACGGAGCTGCATTTGGCCGACGATGATCCCCGGCTCAAATACTCGGGATTTCTCAAGGGCAAAGCCGAATACCGTACCCATTAGAATGCCGACGATGATGGCTATGGAGAGAGACATGATATTTCTCCTAAATTGATCTGGATGATTTAGATTCGCCGCAGCAAAAGAAGCGCGGCAGCAATACCGCCGGTAAACATAGCGGCGACAGCGACGGTCGAGCCGACTGCAAGCTGGGCCATGCCAGACAACCCATGGCCACTGGTGCAGCCATCGGCAATACGAGCGCCGAACAGCATCAAAAACCCGGCCACGAATGCGACGGCATAGCGTTTGGCGGGCGATGCCGAGCCGAGAGCACGTTCCCAGATTGGGGAGATCGCCTGGCGTTTGGCGCCAGAGAGTCTCATGGAAAGAAGCGCGCCAATTGCGATACTTCCAACGAAAGCGACCTGCCACCAGTTCTTGGCAGTGGCTGCGATATGCTTGGCGACGTAATCAATGTGAAGAATGGATGGATCCATCCATGACGCGATCAGGCCGCCCACGGTCACATAGGACGATGATGCGCCGAGTGCTGTCTCGATGATCATGAAGGCTGGAATTTGCAGCAGGCCGATCAAGATCCCCGCAACGTAGGGGGACCATGCCCTGTCGGTGAGTGTTGGCATGGTATTGTTCCTTCTGTGCTTTTCAGGCTTGTCCGTCCCTTTGGTATACGGACCAGCTGATCTGAGATTGACTTTATATACAGATATTCGTAGGTATGCAACTATGAAAATGAACATAGACGACATGCAGTCCGCTGCGGATGACGCAACGGAACTGCTCAAGGCTCTTTCAAACCGGCATCGGCTGATGATCGTATGTCAGCTTGTCGAGCGCGAGCGCTCGGTTGGCGAACTGGCGGAAGCCCTTGGGATCCGAGACTCGACGGTGTCCCAACATCTAGCTCTGTTGCGCAAGGATGGGATTGTCGCGGCGCGGCGCGATGGCCAGACGATCTGGTATTCGATTAGCAGCGTTCCGGCCCGCGCAGTCCTCGAAGCGCTCTATGCCGTTTATTGCGGCGTTAAATCGCACCATAATGTCAAATCGGGGAAGTCTAAGAATATAGCCAGATCACCGATGCGTTGATTGGCATCAAGTTCTAACAGGACAAACTTCCAGAAAAATCTAGGCAGCTATTTCTGTACCGTCGCCAAAAGCGGACGCTCGTCCCAGCCGACAGATGGGGTAATCGGCCGGCGAACTTGTGGATAGCTGAAGATTTTGGGTGCTGCGCTTCAGGTTGATGGTGAAACGAGGTCCGCGGTAACGGCCTCAAGCATCAAAGGAGAAGCGCAGCATGGACCATTTTGATGGACTGGACGTATCGGTCAAGGAGACCAGCGTCTGCATTGTGGATGACTCGGGCAGGATCGTGCGGGAAGTGAAGGTAGCGAGCGAGCCGGAAGCTTTGCTGGCGGTGCTGACAAACCCCTTCTACCACTTCAAGCGGATTGGATTGGAAGCCGGGCCGCTGTCGCAATGGCTTTTCAGCGCTCTCGCCGAAGCCGGCTTACCTGCGATTTGTGTCGAGACGCGGCACATGCGGGCGGCATTGAAGGCGCAGATCAACAAGACCGCTCGCAACGATGCACGCGGCATAGCGCAGATGATGCGGGCGGGGCGGCCGCCGCTAAGGCGCCGAATGCAGAGCAGACTAAGACGCGCTACCAGAATTATTGCCGAAAACCGGTTCCCGCTTTCCGGGATCATGCGCTAAAGTATCACGCGGCGCAGCCGCAACGCATTGCCAACGACGCTGACGGAGGAAAGCGCCATGGCCGCCGCGGCGATGATCGGCGACAGGAGCAGGCCGAACGTCGGATAGAGTACGCCGGCCGCGATCGGCACGCCGGCGGAATTATAGATAAAGGCAAAGAACAGGTTCTGCCGGATATTGCTCATGACCGCCGCCGACAGCGCGCGCGCTTTCACGATCCCGGTGAGGTCGCCCTTGAGCAGCGTGATGCCAGCGCTTTCGATCGCCACATCGGTGCCGGTGCCCATGGCGATACCGACCTCGGCGGCGGCCAATGCCGGCGCATCATTGACGCCGTCGCCAGCCATAGCCACCACGCGGCCTTCGGCGCGCAGTTTTTCGATCACAGCGCTCTTCTGATCCGGCAGCACCTCAGCCTCGACTTCTGTAATGCCGAGCCTCTTGGCGACGGCGAGCGCGGTGGTACGGTTGTCGCCGGTGAGCATCACCACGCGGATGCCGTCGGCGGCGAGCGCCTTGAGTGCTTCCGGGGTCGTGGCCTTGACCGGATCGGCGATGGCGATGACGCCGGCAGGCTTGCCGTTGACGCCAAGGAAGATGGCGGTGGCGCCGTCGCAACGCAGCCGCTC
>Ga0209048_10007005_pt1 | contig 10474 bp, 7 predicted proteins | sample FrelakmetCRP12CR_FD_187146 | JGI IMG/M metagenome (GOLD analysis project Ga0209048, IMG submission 187146) | Freshwater lake sediment microbial communities from the University of Notre Dame, USA, for methane emissions studies - CRP12 CR (SPAdes)... | ecosystem: Environmental > Aquatic >... | reverse complement strand
CTCCCGGGGCGAGGCTCGGATTCAGCAAGCTCACAGACCAGGTAAAGTCGATGCGCATCAATGAGCTAAAGCAGACCGGCGCTGACGTCTACGTTTCGTCATGTCCGAGCTGCAAGGCTGTTCTATCCGATATGGCGGTCAAAGACATAGCAGAACTAATTTCTGAGCAGATAGTCCATGGAAAATGAGAAACTGGCGCGAACAATACAGGGTGAGATAGCACAGGCGACCGGCGACGAGGTAACAGTCTCGGTTAGAGACGGCATCGCCGAATTGAGAGGGCGGTCTAGTTCGCTGCAAAACGCTGTGGACGCCGGACACATAGCGGCTGGCTCGGAGCAGGTCCGAGAAGTGGTGAACGAGATCGATTACCCCGGGAAAATACCCCTTGTCCTCCCACCAAAAATATCGGACGAGTTGACCGGAAGAGAGTTCGATGTTGTCATCGTCGGCGGCGGCGTAATAGGCCTGGCAATCGCCAGAGAGCTTTCGCGGTTTACCCTGAGGATAGCGCTCCTTGAGAGGCATCATGACCTGGGCATGGACCAGACGGCACACTGCAACGCCATGATACATCCTGCTTTACTCACAGAACGCGGCACGCTGAAATGGGAGATGAACTACAAGGGAAATGCGATGTGGGACGAGGTAGCCAGCCAGCTCGACGTCGATTTCAAGCGAATAGGGACGCTTGTTGTGGCTGAGAACCCCGATGAAGAGCTGTTCCTCCCCGGTGTAGTCGAACTCGCCAGGAGTCAGAAAGACCCGGAACCGAAACAGCTGGACAGGGAAGGGCTGGACAGAATTGAGCCGGGGCTTGCTCCAAACATCAAGAAAGGTGTGCTCGTGTGGAACACGGGGATCATCGGCGTGTTTGAACTCATCATAGCCTACGCGGAGAACGCCTGGGCAAACGGGGTGAAGTTCTTTCTCGATACGAGCGCAATAGGGGTTCAGGTCGAGGATGGAAGCATCAAGGCGGTAGAGACAACAAGGGGAACGATCAAGACGCGCATCCTGATTAACGCCGCAGGACTTTACAGTGACAAGATTGCGGAGTTAGCAGGAGACAGGTTCTTCACACTTCATCCCAGAAAAGGCGAGACGATTATCTTCGATAAATCCTACCGGCCGGTGCAAACCGTTCTGGCTACGTTCAGCATGGTTGGGGAAAGGAGCGCGTATTCCAAAGGGGGAGGACTTATCCCTACGGTCGATGGCAATCTTCAGTTTGGGCCGACAGCCGAGGAGGTATGCGACAGGGAGGATGTCTCCACTACCGCCGTGGCGCGCGAGACGCTGTTCAATCGGTTCGCGCCGGCGCTGGAGCGGGTCAAGCCTCACTACACGAAGCCCGATAGGGGCACTATCATCACTCATTTCGCCGGATGCAGGGCAGCCACATACAAGGAGGACTTCATTATCGAGCCTTCGAAAAAGGTTAAGGGTTTGGTGCACGTTGCCGGCATACAGTCTCCGGGACTTGCAGCGGCGCCGGCAGTTGCCGAGAGGGCGAAGGAAATCATAGTGGAGAACTGGCACCCCGCCGACAATATGAAATTCGAACCGAAGAGAAAAAGGAGCAAGCATTACATCGAATTGGACCAGAGGGAAAGGATGGAACTCATCCGCAGCAACCCTCTTTACGGTCATATCGTTTGCCGCTGTGAGCACGTGAGCGAAGGTGAGATTGTGACAGCGTTGCACGGCGGCGTTGCGGCACAGAGCATCGATGCAATCAAGCGGAGGACGAGGGCAGGTTCGGGGAGATGCCAGGGCGGTTTCTGCATGCCCAGGGTATTGGAGATCATCAGCAGGGAGTCGAATATCAGCAAGCAGATGGTAACGAAGAACGGTGGAAAGTCCTTTATCCTGAACGGCAAGGTGAAGCAGGTGAGAAAATGAGGTACTTTGTTGTCATTGACGGGGGAACGCAGAACATCAAGGCATTCATCTTCGATGAGAAGGGGAATGAGGTATGTGGCATGGGAGTTCCGGTAAACCCCTACTCTTCCCCTCAGCCCAATTTCGCCGAGCAGGATGCTGAAACGTATCTTAGGATAGCCCAAGAGGTGACGAAGAGCGTTGTGGAGAAGTCAGGCGTCCCTAGAGACCAGCTCATCGCTCTTGCCATTACAAGCCACAGGAGCACAATCGTGCCCGTTGACAAAGATGGGAGACCTATTCGTCCTGCGATCACATGGCTCGATGAGCGCAAGACGGAGGGACTCAGGCTCCCCGGCAGCCCTCTGCTAAAGCTGGCTTTCCGGGTTTCGGGGATGTCGACGAAGCTGAAGGAGTACCAGAGAAGGTCAAAGTTCAACTGGCTAAAAAAGTACGAGCCGGAAAGCTACAACCGAACACACGTATTCCTTACGATATCGTCGTATATCTTTCACGCGCTGACCAACGAATTCAAAGACTGTTCCTCGATGATAGTCGGGCTTTTCCCCATCGACTTGAAAGGACTTAAATGGCATCCCTGGAAGGTGGTATACGAGGTCTTCGGGGTTGAGAGAGATAAGCTTCCTTCACTTGTTTCGCCAACTGAAATTGCAGGTAGGGTTTCGGAGGATGGCGCAAGGCGTTTCGGCGTCCCACAAGGGCTCCCGATAATCATAGGCGCCGGGGACAAACAATCCGAACTGATGGGAGCTGGCGTCGTAGGTCCCGATATCGCTGAAATCAGCTACGGAACGGCCGCTGTCATAGAAATGCTCTCCAGCAAGTACGTCACTCATCCCAGGATGGATTTCTTTACCTGGGGCGCAGCCATTCCGAACCACTGGGCACTTGAAGGCTTTGTCGGCAGGGGATACTGGATGGTCTCGTGGTTCAGGAGAGAGTTCGCCCAACATGTGGAGGAAGAGGCTAAGAAACTGGGCATATCGCCAGAGGTGCTCATATCTCCGGAGGAGCTATTGGACAGGGAGATGGCAAAAATACCCGCCGGTTCGATGGGCTTGATCCTTCAACCTTACTGGCACCCGCTCGAAAATGACCCGCTCTCCAAAGGTGCGATTGTGGGGTTCTCCGGAGAGCACACCAGGGCGCATGTCTACAGGGCGATTATTGAAGGAATTGCGTACGAATTGCGCAGGTTGGGGGAGATAATTCAAAAGCGTTCGGGAAGCAAGGTAAAGGAGTTGAGGGTCGGCGGCGGCGGCTCGAAGAGCGACGACGTCATGCAAATCACCGCGGACGTTTTCAACCTGCCAACTTGCAGAATGCACACCGGCAACCTCGCAGCGTTGGGCGCAGCTATGGATGCCGCCGTTGCCCAAAACATCTATAGCAGCTTCGCTGAGGCTGCCGCCAATATGGTGAGGGTGAAGAAGACCTTCACTCCGCGCCAGGAGAACGTCGTAATCTATGACAAGCTGTTCAATGAGGTATACAAAAAGCTCTATCCGGCGCTTACCCCGCTGCACTATAAAATAGCGGAGATCACAGGATACCCAAAGGTGAAATGACGCAGTGAAGTGGCACATATCGGCTCGTGCGCTTGGTGGGAGACGTGAATGCAAGCTGACGTAGCTGTAATTGGCAGCGGGCCTGCCGGGCTTGTTGCTGCCATCGAGGCGTATCGAAGTGGCGCAAAGAATGTCCTTCTTCTGGAAAGGGAAGAAGAACTCGGCGGCATCCTGAAACAGTGTATCCACAACGGCTTTGGCCTGGAGCAGTTCAAGAAGGACTACACCGGTCCTGAGTATGCGGAGCGTCTCATCGAAGACCTTGGAAAAACAGGCGTCCGCTGCTTCCTGAACACGATGGTGACCGGCATATCAGCGGACAGGACAGTTACGGCGGTGAATTCTGAGAATGGTGTGTTCCGGATTGAGGCAAAGAGCATTGTTCTTGCTATGGGGTGCAGGGAACGCGCCCGCGGCAGCATTGGTATCCCGGGCACGCGTCCTGCAGGAGTCCTCACCGCCGGAACGGCGCAGAGGCTGGTAAACATCGAGGGCTATCTTCCCGGTAAAGAGGTCGTTATCCTGGGCTCGGGGGACATCGGCCTGATAATGGCGAGGAGGCTAACTCTGGAAGGGGCCCAGGTCAAGGGCGTGTATGAGATAATGAATTACCCGGGAGGATTGAAGAGAAACATCGTTCAGTGCCTCAATGATTTCGACATACCTCTCTATCTATCCCATACAGTCACTGAGATACAGGGCAGGGAGCGCGTAGAAGGTGTCATCGTATCTAAAGTGGACAAGAAGATGCAGCCTATCGGGGGCAGCGAGAAATTCATACAATGCGACACTCTGCTTCTCTCCGTCGGTTTGATCCCGGAAAACGAACTGTCAAAAGGCGCGGGGGTAGAACTGAGCCGAACCACAAATGGACCTGTTACCTCAGAGACGATGGAGACGTCGGTGCCTGGCATATTCTCATGTGGCAATGTCTCCACCGTATTTGACCTGGTGGATTACGTTGCCCAAACCGGGATGTCCGCAGGCAGGAACGCCGCAAGATTCGCAATAGGTGACTGGAAGGAAAACGGAGTGTCAGTCGAGGTGATTCCGGGAGAAAATGTGAGAGTCGTTTTCCCTCAGCGGTACTGTTTCAGAGACGACCTCATTCTCTATATCAGGCCGGCTAAGCCGGTCGAGAGACCGGTGACGCTAGGTGTTTCTCCCGTTGAAATGCATATCAAGAGATTATACGCCAGGCCAAACGAGATGATTAGAGTGAAAGTGGCCAGGGAAAAGTTAGTGAAGGTTACCGGCCCCATAGAAGTAAGTATTAGGGAAAGATAGACATGGACATCGAGAAAAAGCATTTTACCTGCGTTACCTGTCCAGTCGGATGTGAGGTCGACGTGGAGGTTCAGGACGGCAGCATCCTTTCCATAACAGGGAACAAGTGCGATAAGGTGAAGGAATTCGTACTACAGGAATTGAAAGAGCCCATGCGTGTATTGACCACGACGGTTCGCATTGAAGGTGCAAAGTGGGCCATGCTTCCAGTTCGCACGGATAAACCGATCCCCAAACGATTGTTCTTACAGGCGATTGAGGAACTCGCAAGCATTGACCTGCAGGCACCAGTGCCTATTTCCGAGGTGATACTTAGAGATATCGCGGGCAGCGGCGCAAATATTGTAGCCACGAGGACTATGAATCCGAGAGGTGAGACCGGGCTACCCAGATAAGAATTAGGATGAGGAATTGACTGCGAAGAGAATCAAATCGAAAGTACTTCAAGAGTTCAGGCATTCCTGGAGATCATGGGCAAATGAAATAGCATCAAGTCAGAGTGTAAGGGGCAGCCTGCACTGTGTTACACACTCTGATTCGGTCGGGGTGAATTTCAACTGCGAGAACCTCGCATTCCGCCATCCCTTACAAATCCGTGATAGGATGCGAATCGGTTCAAAGCCCGGCAAGCCCTGCGCAGCGAATTATAGGTCGTGATCCCGGCTTCCCTTAGTTGCTGTGCATATTTTTCAGTATCATGTACCTGCCCCTCCTCTGACAAGGCAACAACCACCGGCTTGAACACGGGTTTCAGAGGCCTGGAGATGGAGATACGTTTTTGAAGATCAGCCATCACATTAACCATTGGCCCAGCAAAGAACTCGGCGCCCAGGTGCAACATGATAATGTCTATTTGAGGGTCTGAAGCTAGCAGTTCATAAGCTCGCTGCAGGGACGAAATATCAAGAACCACACTCGGCACATCTATCGGATTCGCCACACCCTGGTTCACCAAGGAGATGAACTCAAGCAGGCCCGCTCTTGTATGTTCCGAGAGGGCCGGCAACACAATACCCTCCTCAGCGCAGATGTCTCCAGTAGCAACGCTACTACCCCCGCCAGCAGCTAAAACGGCTGCTCGTTTGCCTAGCGATGGCGCCAAAAGGAGAAAAGTCATGGTCACTTCAGCCATCTCCTCAATCGAGTGGACTTCTACGGCTCCTGTTTGTTTGAAGAATGCCTCCCAGATTTGTTTATTCCCTGCTAAAGAGCTGGTGTGTGAGGCTGCTGCCCTGGCGCCTGGACCTGTGAAGCCAGCCTTCCAAATAATGACGGGCTTCATCAGATTCGTTTGTCTCACGAGCTCCATGAACCACCTGCCATCCTTGACTCCCTCAAGATACAGGCAGATAATCTGAGTCTCCGGATCTTTGGCAAGGTACTCAAAGAAATCGGGAGCATCCATCAAAAGGGCATTGCCGTAGCTTATTACCTTGCTGAAACCGATGCCAAGTTGCGGACCGCGCAGCAGGTATATGCGTGCATGGCCGCCGCTTTGGGATACAAAGGCCACAGGCCCAGGGACAGACGGCGTGTCCGCATGCATCTGCATATGTATTGACGGTATCTGGAAACCCATGCAGTTCGGGCCAATGACCCTGAGGCCTCTGCTCAATGCAATCTCCCTTATCTCGCTTTCCAGTCTCTTTCCCTCCGACTCCCCGGTTTCACCGAAGCCAGAAGTGCATATTTGCGCATTGAGCGCCTTAGCCGCAACACAGTCTCTCACTACTTGAGGAACCGCGGCGGGAGGCACTGCGATTATGACGAGGTCTAAGGGTTCAGGAATAGAAGTCACATTGGGGTACACTTTGATGCCTTCAATCACGCTAGCATTGGGGTTGACTGGATATACGTGCCCTTGGAAACCTGCCTTCTGGAGAATACGCAGGAGCGCTAGCCCTGTGTATCCAGGGTGAGCGGAGTCATTGCTTCTAGAGACGCCCACGATGGCGACAGTCTTGGGAGGAAAGCCTTCCCCAAAATTCCAACCGCGTTTCACAAGTCCCCTGTAGTATTAGTCTCTAACTATTCGAGTATACCAACTAAATCGCTATTTGTCATTCATTGTACGAAGCTCGCCCTATCCAAGGAGTTCCTCTGATCAATGTAAAGACAATTATTCCAGTCAATATTGCACTAAGGACGTCATGCGTGAGTCACATCGCAGCGGGTGGTTTGATGAGGTTCAAGCAACGCAAAAGTAACTTCGTCATGTTACTGCCGTAGTATTGATTCGATGCAATTTCGTAGCATAATAAGTGCAAGAGCGGGAGAATGGGGTGGCACATATGGGCAGACTTCTATTCATACAAGCTGGCCGCCCACATATTACTTTACTTATGACCTCTATCTCAACCTGGTATAGGACGACCGATTTCAAGCTCATGGCAAGGAAGATTCTAACATACCTTTCCGTGGGCTTAATAGTCGCTCCATTGTACGTAATCGCACTTTTTGCTCTGCGCCATTTCCTAAACAGTTGGACTGAGCCCTCCGGCATTGTCACTATAGTCGTCATGGTGTTTATTTTCCCCTGGATTATGATGGCGTTGAGGAGCCCTGTTCAGAAAAGATTGGATCAAATCTTCTATGGATGGAGATTACCTTACCGAGAAACCATGCTCAATCTCCCTACCAAGATGAGAAATACTCTCAGCGTCGGCGAGATTGCTGAGGAATTGTTGCACCCCATACCCAGGGCCCTGAATACTTCTTACGTGAGTCTTCTTCTCCCCCACAACGGGAGTTTTGTTTCGCAGTTCAATAACCAGCTTATCGGAGTAAACCGACCATCAGCTTTGGGACTGCGCCAAGACAGCCCAATAGTTAAGTGGCTCAGGGAAAATAACGGGCCTCTCTTTACTAGGCTTTTAGATACAGCGCCGCAGCTCAAGAAGCTTGCCCAAGATGAAAGTAGCGCAATCCAAGATTGTGACATCAGATTGCTTGTACCTATGTGGAACAACGACAGAATAATCGCAATCCTTGCACTGGGCCCAAAACAACAGGGCTCGTACTCCAGGGCTGACATCGCCTTGCTCACAAAGGTGAGTCAGGACTTGGCTGTGACTATGGCAAATGCTCAACTCTACAACGTGACCAGAGATAGAGTCCATACCGATGATTTGACAGGACTGCTTAGTCACGGCTATTTTCACCGGCGCGTAGACGAGGAGATCTCACGATGTTCCCGTTTTGGCAACATATTCTCGGTGCTTTTCTTGGACGTCGACCTATTCAAATCGTATAACGATGCGTTTGGTCATCTTGCAGGCGATGACATCCTGAGAGAGATAACACGCCATATCAAAGGTTCAATCAGGGCAATAGATATACCCTGCCGCTATGGTGGCGATGAGTTTGCCGTCATTCTGCCTGAATCGTCCCTTGACGATGCCTACAACGTTGCGGAGAGGATGCGAGAGAAGGTGGAAACCGAGATGGACTCCAAAGGTATAGCAATAACATGCAGCATAGGTGTAGCCTCATGGCCCACCAGCGGAGTCACCAAAGAAGCCCTTCTTACAGCGGCGGACAGCGCCTTATACTGGAGCAAGCAAGCAGGGAGGAACCAGGTATCTCTGGCCTCTGCCGGGGGGTCCGCCCTGGAATTTGACCTTGGTAGAGAGGAGCAAATCCTAAATGCCGTCCATGCGCTGGCAGCCACCGTCGATGCCAAGGATCACCGCACTTACGGACACTCCAAGAAGGCTGCCGAATATGCCGCACAAATCGCCAATGCACTCGGCTACTCCAGTGACAAGATAGCCATGCTTAAAGCAGCAGCGTTATTGCATGACATCGGTAAGATTCGAGTTCCCGACAGCATTCTTTTAAAGCCAGGCTCCCTAACGGATAGCGAATGGATAGCTATGCGGGAGCATCCCAAGTTCGGTGTCGTAATACTCAAGCATATCAAAAGCCTGGGCGGATGCCTGCCCGTTATTCAACATCATCACGAGCACTTTGACGGAAGGGGTTATCCTGCCGGATTAAGAGGTGATAATATTCCCCTGGATGCTCGTATTCTGGCCATCGCCGATGCCTATGATGCCATGACATCGCCACGCCTTTACCGATCCAACGTACTGCACCACCAAGAAGCCCTAGCGGAAATTGTGCGTTGTTCAGGATCTTACTTCGATCCTGAAATAGTGAGCGTATTTGCCGCACTTTGGGAGCCACTGAATTGCCGCACATTGACCAATTCCGCCGCCCGATAAGATGTCTCAACTTACCCGGTCTTGCCTACACAGCGCTCGACAATTCAGTTACAGAATGCATCCTCAGCATATCGGGCGCGTTGATACCCGAGTCTAGCTCACACTGGGTCAACATCTAGATGGTACTTTTCTCTTTTCGAGATCAAAACTAAAGAATCATGGCAAAAACTAGAGATTATAACAAAAGTACTATTGTGACTACGTTGAACTTACGCTAGATTGGTACTGTTAGTCCAATATTCGTGGACGAAGCTTATTGTCGTTTGGCAGATAGGATACAGCAAGTTGGTGCTGTTCAATAGCAGTTCAGATAAGAAACTCAAAACTTGCACAATAACTTGTCAATCTGAATAGGGGGTACCAGTGAAACCTATCAGTGAATTGAGGACTGATGCGTAGAATAAAAGTACTTATTGTAAGCAGCAATACATTCGCCCGATCCGGAATCAAGCAGTCGTTAGCGGAACAAAACGCCTTGCAGATGTTGGACATTGTAGAGTGCGATTTGGACCAGGAGGAAACAAACGTAATCACACAAATCGCAGACTGCTTGCCGGATATAGTATTGCTTGACCAGGGTCATCACACCTCGTTAGGCCTTCAGTTGACCAGAAAGATCACACGTAGTTTTCGAGGTATTAAGGTAGTAACAATAAGCAGCAAGAATACGGAAGATGATGCAGAACTCTTTCAGGTAGTCAAGAGCGGAGCAGCGGCCTACCTTAACGCCGAACGCTGCACCTCCGATCTTCTGATTCAGACTATAAACCGATGCGCAGAAGGTGAATATCCTATAAATGACAGCGTAACGAACAGACCTAAGCTAAGCTGGCGCGTGCTTAGAGAGTTCCAAGAGTTTGCCTTGAATAGAAAATACGTAGCGAATGCGATGGAATCTCTAACATCGAAAGAGCTCCAGGTATTGAAGCTCATCTGTGAGGGCAACTCAAACAAGCAAATCGGAGACATCCTGGGCACCAGTGAGCAGACAATTAAGAATCAAGTCAGTTCTATCCTGCGCAAGTTGAATGCAAACGATAGAGCACATGCCGTGTTCATCGCAGCACGCGATGGCTGGATCCCGGCTAAGACCGATAACAGTGCAAACGAGCTTGGTTCGTATTCAAGGCCAATGACCAAGATTGAATCATTACGTTAGACAAAGCTGGCCATGAGGCTCAAAGAAATTATGAGAGAGCATCGAACCAGTTACTCAGTAACATAACGGAGGGATTTGAGCATGAAAATAGAAGAGTTACTCCGCTTAATGGTAGAAAAAGGAGCTTCTGATCTACATCTAAGGGTCATGAGGCCGCCCACTCTCCGTATAGACGGTGTGCTCAAAGTGATGGAAGGCATGCCCCATGTCACGCCATCTGATCTGAAAGAAGCATTTGAACACGTAACCAACGAGAGCCAGAGACAGAACTTCCGCAACGAGCTGGAGCTGGACTTAGCGTACAGCATCAAGGGCTTGGCTCGCTTCAG
>Ga0209048_10007004_pt1 | contig 10475 bp, 8 predicted proteins | sample FrelakmetCRP12CR_FD_187146 | JGI IMG/M metagenome (GOLD analysis project Ga0209048, IMG submission 187146) | Freshwater lake sediment microbial communities from the University of Notre Dame, USA, for methane emissions studies - CRP12 CR (SPAdes)... | ecosystem: Environmental > Aquatic >... | reverse complement strand
CTTCTGCTTCAACGGCGACACCCTCAAGTGGAAGAGCATGTACTCGTTCGGCGACTAGGACGCAGTGCCCCTACAGCTGCAAGATCCGCCGCTGACTCTCGAACGCACGCAGTCGTGCCGATCTGTGCGGCCCAACGGCGCGGGGCGTGAACGTTCGGTGCGTCGATCTGTGCGCAGCGCGCGAGATCGTCAGGCATGACGAGCTCGCAGGTCAGTCGACCTTCACGTACATGAGCTCGAGCTGGATGTTGTCAGGATCGCGGAAGACGACGACCGACCCGTATGACTCGTCCTTGACCGACGAATGTTCGACACGGCACGCGTCGAGATGAGCAACCCATGCTTCCAACTCCTCACGAGACGCGACGTCGAACGAGAGGTGATCGAGCCCGATCCGGAACTCGGAGAAGCGCCCGTCTTCGTTGGGTTCGTGTTGCAGGAGACCGAACACGAAGCCCGCTGGATGAAACAAGGTCGTGACCCGTCCCGGACCCCAGTCGGGACGCGTGAGCGGCGTCATCGTCTCCGCCCCAAAGACCTGTCCGTACCATGCTGCGCTTCGCTCGGCGTCACGCACGCTCAGCTCGATGTGCGAAACACCCGTGATGGCGGGCATAGAGCCTCCCCCCGTTCGTCCAGCGCCAGCGAGCACATACTGCCCGCACTGCGCTTGTTGCGCCACCGCTCAGCGCGCACTGATCAGCGAGGACCTTCTCGCTGACTCGAGCGCACACCGACGTGCCGTTCTGGGCTCCCCGGAGGGGCCATTTCCTGAACGTTCGGTGCGCGCGTTCTGTACGACCATCATCATGGAGGGCATGCCCACGCGACGCCGTGACGAAGGGATCCCCAACCACCTCTCCTCGCCGGTCCTGATCCGATCGCGCTGCCGATGCGTTGCAGCCGCTGCCGGGTACTCCGTCATTCGTGGGTGGTCTTGGAACCCGCCGAATCCCCTGTCCGCTAGCGCGCAGATCTGCGTCGGGCCTGTTCACAGCTATGGCCGAGTCCGAAGGGAGGTACCTCCCAGTGCACACTCGAGCGTGATTCCGCCTCCGGCCGGCGGCGCGACTTCACCGGCCGGCGGCCGACAATGCCCGCTCGGTGAGCTCTCGGGCGAGATGACGTCGGAACCCCGCCGACGCGTTGATGTCGCTGGTCGGCTCGGTGCCCTCGTCGGCGACGGCCGCAGCGTCGGCTGCGCCGGCACCCGAAGCGAGGGCCTGCTCTACCGCGAGGGCTCGCAGCGGTGTGGAACCCATGTTCACGAGGGCTACCCCGGTGTGGAGATCGCCCACGACCGCGGCGACGCCGACGATGGCCCAGTCCTGGGCCCGTCGGTTGAACTTCTGGAAACTCCAGCCCAGGCCCGCGACCTTGGGTACCCGTACCTCTACGAGCAACTCGTCGGGCGCAAGGGTGCTTTCGAGAAAGCCGGTGAAGAATGCCGTCGAGGGGATCTCGCGCGAGCCGCTTGATCCGTGGGCGACGAAGGTCGCGTCGAGCGCGAGGCAGACTGCTGGGAGATCCGAAGCCGGATCGGCGTGCGCGAGCGAGCCGCCCAGCGTGCCGCGGTGTCGGACCTGAGGGTCGCCGACCTGCTGTGCCGCGTGGCGCAGCACCGGTACGTGCTCGGCCAAGATTTCGGAGGACCCGACGTCCATGTGTGGGGTGAGCGCGCCGATCGTGATGTGGTCCCCACTGTCGCGGATGTAGCGCAAGTCGTCGAGGCGCCCGACGTCGACGAGCACCGACGGCGTCGCCAGCCGCAGACGCATCATGGGCAGCAGGGAGTGGCCACCGGCGAGCAGCTTGGCTTCGTCGCCGTACTCGTGCAGTGCTGCGATGGCACCCTCCACGCTGTCCGCCCTGACGTAGTCGAAGGCTGCCGGGATCATGCCGGAACTCCTTCCCGCGCCGCCTGGATGCTCGACCACACACGTTCGGGACTGGCCGGCATCGAGATGTCGCGAATGCCGAACGGTGCCAACGCATCGACGATCGCGTTGATCACCGCTGGCGCCGAAGGGATGGTGCCAGCTTCGCCGATGCCCTTCACCCCGAGCGGGTTGGTTGGAGATGGCGTCACGGTGTGGTCCAGCTTGAAGCTCGGGGCTTCCACGGCCGATGGCACCAGGTAGTCGACCAGCGACGGGTTGCGGATCTGACCGTCCTCGTCGTAGACCGCCTCCTCCCACAATGCCTGCGCCACGCCTTGGAGGATTCCCCCGTGCAGTTGCCCCTCGACGATAAGCGGGTTGATCTGGTTACCGCAGTCGTCGACCGCGGCATAGTCGACCAGACGCACCGCACCAGTGCGTTCGTCGATCTCCACCACCGCGACGTGGGTGCCGAACGGGAACACGAAGTTCGGCGGGTCGTAAGTGACCTGCGCTTCGAGGTTCGGTTCGACACCTTCGGGTAGGTCGTGCGCGGTGAACGCTGCGAACGCCACCGTCGCCAACTCGACTTCTCTAATGGGGGCGCCCTTCACCGCGAACTTGCCCGCGGCGAGCTCGAGGTCGTCGGGGTTGGCTTCGAGCATGTGCGCGGCGATGGCCTTGGCCTTGTCGATCACCCGGTCTGTCGCCAGGGCAAGCGCGGTCCCGCCGTTGGCGAGGGAACGTGAACCGTAGGTGTCCATGCCCAACGGAGCGATGGCGGTATCGCTGTGCAGCACCTCGATGTCGTCGGGGCTGATCCCCAACTTGTCAGCCACAATCATCGACCACGACGTCTCGTGTCCTTGCCCGTGGGGTGACGTGCCTGTCACGACCTGCACCTTGCAGGTGGGAAGTATCCGCACGGTCGCGCTTTCCCACCCGCCGGCCGTGTAGTTGAGCGCAGCGAGCACGCGGCTCGGTGCCAGCCCACACATCTCCACGTAGCTCGCGATGCCGATGCCGAGATGGACGGTGTCGCCAGCGGCCCGGCGGCGGGCCTGCTCGGCTCGGAGAGCCGGCGCGTCCACCAACTCGAGCGCGCGGCTCAGCGTCGGCGCGTAGTTGCCGCTATCGAACGTCAATCCCGGTGCACTCGCGTAGGGGAACTGCTCGGGACGGATGAAGTTGCGCCGACGGATCTCGTCGGTGCCGACGCCCACCTGGCGGGCGAGCGTGTCGATCGCACGCTCGATCGCGTACGTGGCCTCCGGGCGCCCGGCACCGCGGTAGGCGTCGGTTGGTGTGAGGTTCGTGAACACACCGGTGCACTTGAACGAATACGCCGGGATGTCGTAGACGCCGTGGTAGAGGAACGCGCCCAACAACGGGATACCCGGCGTGATGAGTTGCATGTAGGCGCCCATATCGGCGGTGAGATTGACCCGCACCGCCGAGATACGTCCCTCGGCGTCGGCTGCCAGCTCGATGTCTTGGATCTGGCCCCGACCCTGGATGGTCGACGTCCCACCCTCGGAGCGGCTCTCGGTCCAGCGCACCGGGCGCTTGTGAAGCAGCGCCAACGACGCGCACAAGATCTCCTCGGCGTACACGTCGAGCTTCGAACCGAAAGCGCCGCCAACCGACGGTGCCACTACCCGCACCTTCTGCTCCGGTGTGCCCGTGCAGATCGAGATGAACACCTTGAGAATGTGGGGGATCTGCGTCGCGGAGTAGAGCGTGAGGTTCCCGCCGAAGGGCTCGGGCACCGCCACCGTGCCCCGCGGCTCCATCGCCATCGGGATGAGCCGTTGCTGGGTGTACTGCTCCTTCACGACGTGGGTCGCCGACGCGAACGCCGCGTCGACTTTGGCTTCGTCGGGCTTGAGCTCCCACACGTAGCTGATGTTCGTACCTAGATCCTCGTGGATCACCGTCGAGTCGGCGAGCGCATCGGACATCGTCGTCACCGCGGGCAACGGCTCGTAGTCGACGACCACCCGCTCGGCCGCGTCGAGGGCAAGCGCCCGTGACTCGGCCAGCACCACCGCCACCGCGTCGCCCACGTAGTTCGCCCGGCCGACCGCCACCGGATAGTGGGGTGGGCTCTTCATCTCTTCGGTCACCGACCACGCGCACGGAAGCGGGGCAGCCCACCGGTCCAACAAGTCGGCTCCGGTGTAGGCAGCGATCACGCCGGGCAGCGCTAACGCTTCCGAAAGGTCGATCGCACCTATGCGCGCGTGGGCATGCGGGGAGCGCACACAGGCCAACCACAACGCCCCGGGCACTTTGAAGTCGTCGATGAAGCGTGCTTCACCGGTGAGCAGCGCCGGGTCTTCCCTGCGCAACCGTCGCGTGCCAATCACGTCACCCATGTCGGCGCCTCACTTCCTACCAGCTGCGGCCAACACAGCGGCAACGATGTTGTGGTAACCCGTACAACGACACAGGTTGCCCTCGAGACCCTCACGCACCTTGTGCTCATCAAGGTCGTCCACTTCGTCGATAAGTGACACGGCGGCCATCACCATGCCGGGCGTGCAATAGCCGCACTGCAACGCGTGGCACTCGTGGAACGCCCGCTGCACAGGGTGCAGCTCCCCATCTGTGGCCAACCCCTCAATGGTGGTGATCTCACAGCCATCGGCCTGCAATGCGAGCATCGTGCAACTCTTCACCGAACGACCACCGACGAGCACTGTGCACGCGCCACACGAGGACGTGTCGCACCCAACGTTGGTGCCGGTGAGGTCGAGAACGTCGCGCAGGAAGTACACAAGCAGGGTCCGAGGCTCCACATCGGACTGGACCGCTCGGCCATTGACGGTCACCTGGACCTTCATGGGCCACCTCCTCACTACAGGATGCCGCGGACCCTACCGGGTCATCGTCAACATGTCACGAGGCCCCTTCACCGACCGACCGGGACCCCGCCCAGCGACCGCACACAACCACCTCTCCAGAGACGCGATCCCGACCGATCGGTCAGCGGCAGACACTCGAAGACGTCTGCGGCTGCTCGGAGACGGAACCACCCGGATCGAACCCGATACGTGCCGTTCTGGGCGGCCCGTCGGGCCGCTCCGGTGAACGTTCTGTGCGCTTGTTCTGGAGGGTGGCGTCGAGCGCAGAGCGATCTGCGCCTTAGGGCGGTGATGCCGCTGTGGAATCGAGAGGCCGGCCGGCACCCGTGAGGACAGCGAGTGCGGCATCGCGCGCCGGTTGGCGACCGGACACGGTGCCGATTGTGACGGCCGAGGGCCAGGCTGTCTCGTCTGCGGCCATGTGATCCAGCACATCGAGTGTCGCGTCGGAGGGATCGCCGCCGTCACGGGCGCGGGCCAGGACCCGTGCCCGCGCGACGTCGAGCGGGGCTGCGCAGCGCAGTTCGACGAAGTCGGTGTGTGTGTCCATGGCGAGGCGGCGAGCCTCGCCGCGCCACCTCGGATCAGTCCAGGAAGCATCGAGGATCACCGGTTCGCCCATCTGGAGCAGGGTCTTCGCGCGCTCGAGGAGCGCCCGGTAGGTGTCGGCGCGGGAATCCTCGCTGTAGAGATCCTCTCCGTGCGGAGCGGTCCGGACGGTGGTGTGCCCGAGACCGGCGACATCTTTGCGTACCTCATCGGAGCGCAGCACGGTCCAGTCGAGCGCATCGCTCAAGTCGGCGGAGAGGGTCGATTTCCCGGTTCCTGGCAGTCCGCCAACCAGGGTGAGTACGACGCGGCCCCGCTGGAGGTGGTCGTCGGCGATACCGAGCAGCAAGCGAGCGTCGACCGCTGCCGCCGGTTCGCCCTGAGCTGCCCTGATGCATGCGACTTTGGCCCGGACGTGCGCTCGGTAGGCGGTGTAGTGGTGCTGCAGTGTCGTCGGATGGTGCTCGCCCGAGAACTCCGCGTACCAGTCGAGGAAGCGAGCCGCCAGCCTGGGCGCGCCGAGTCGTTCGATGTCCATCGCGAGGAAGCACACGTCTGCGAGCACGTCGCCGTATCGGAGAGCGTCGTCGAACTCGATGCAGTCGAGGATGCGAGGACCGTCATCGAGGCAGAAGATGTCGTCAGCGAGCAGGTCTCCGTGCCCGTCGCGCACAGCACCGTGCTCCATGCGTGCACGGAACAGCGCGTGGCGGCCGTCGAGATAGCGCCGGGCGTGCGTCGCGACCCGGTCCGCGATCTCGGGATCAATGCCCGTGCTCTCGGACCGTCCCACCTCGGCAATGCTCGACTCCCAGTTCGCGCGCACACGCTCGACCGAACCGGCAACCGCGATTTCAGCTGACGTCTCGGCCCGCGCGTGGAATGCAGCCAACATCCGAGCGATCTCGCGTACGCACGGGTCGACGGCGACGGCCGCGTTGACGAGCAACGAGAGCCTGCGCTCCTCGGGCATCCTTCGCATCACGACCAGGTGCTCGACAGGTCCTTCGTCGCTCACCTGCACGGCTGCGACCCCTAGATACACGTCAGGAGAGAGTCGACGATTCAACTCGACTTCGCGTCGACACGCGCGCTCTCTCGCTGCCGCCTCCGAGAAGTTGAGGAAGTCCAGGGCCACCGGCTTCTTGAGCTTGTAGACCCGATTCCCCACGAAGAACAACACCGACACGTGCGTCTCACGCACCGCGGCTGGATTACTCGCAGCGTCAAACCCACGTGCCGCGCCGTTCAAATCGGATCTCTCCTGCTCGCCCTGCGCGCAAGCGTGACTCGTGCGATGGTCGGTGTCCAGGGTCCAAGGACGGAGCCAGTCCTTGCACCAGCGAGGTGCAGCAAAGCTCGGGCCATCCCCGGTGCAGCGCGAAGCCGACCGATACACACGAAACCCACTTCGCGTCCTGGGACGGTTGGCTCTACCCAGACACGGCCGCAGCGGTGGACGATCGGGCCATGTTGGGCGCGCTCCTCGACGTTTTTCGGCTCCGTCAGTACTTCGACGTCGCGACCCGAGCGCGAGAGTTCGCCGGGGACCTGCTCGACGATCTCGGCTTTCTGAACGTCGCCCGGCGCGCACTGGCGCCCTTGCCGGGGGACCGCTGGCCAGGGGAACACCGGGACCCGTTCGGGTCCTTCGATCCGGTGCCGCTCCCCGAACTCGGGGGGCGTCGCGTCGCGTTGCTCGCCACCGGCGGTAGCGGTGCGCTGGCGTCGGTAGTCGGAGCGGGCCGAGCGCTCGAGGAAGCTGGCATCGTCCCCGCGGTGATGTCGCTGTGCTCGGGCTCGGCGCTCTTCGGGTTTCCCCTCGCCGCCGGGATCCCAGCCGCCGAGGTCGCCGAGTTCACCCTCTCGCTTCGCCCCGACGACTACGTCGACGTCGATTGGCCCACCCTCGCGCAACTCGGCCCGCGTTTCGCCCGCGGCTTCGCCGGGATCATCCGCGGGGACCGCATCGAGGCGACCTACCGCGGTCTACTCGGCGATCTCACCCTTGGCGAGCTGGCGATCCCCGCGTACGCGCCCATCTGGAACATCGAAACAAACCGGGTCGAGTACCTCGGACCTCGAACCTATCCGGACATGCACGTCGCCCACGCGGTGCGCATGGCCATCTCACTGCCGCTGTTCCTCGAACCCGTGCGACTCGACGGTGGCTACTGGTGCGACGGCGGCATCGTCGACATCTTCCCGGTCGAACCCGTCCTCGACATCGAGAACCCGTGTGAGGTCGCACTCGCTCTCAACTGCTTCTACCCGCCCGAGTTCGCAGGTGAGGACGCGACCGGATGGGAACACCGGGCCGCCAGCATCCTCTATATCGCGAGCCAGGTGCGGACCTGCCAGCAAGCCGAACTCGCCCGACAGAACCTACGCCGCCTGCGAGAACACACTGACGTGCTCCTCGTCCACCCCGTCCCCTACGACAAGGTCCAAGGACTGGGCTTCTACCGGCAGTTCCTCGACACGACCGACTGGTCGGCGTTCATGGACGCCGGGCGGACAACGTGCCGAAACGCGCTGCAAGCCGAGGAGACACGACGCGCCAACCACAACACAAGACCGGCACCGCACAGAACAACAACCACCGGAGCAACTCCGCCCACGCCCTAACCGGCGTTCGGCAAGAGCACACCGACGTGATGCGCCTCTTGTTGTCAAGCAGCTCGTTGGACGAGCGCGGGGACCTCGTGGTGGGGGTCGGTGACGGCGTGTTGGAGGTGGCGGAAGAGTTCGCGGGCGACGTAGCGCTTGAGGCATCGGATGATCTCTTGTTTGCTGAGGCCTTCCGCGGTTCGCCGGGCGATGTAGTCCTTGGTGGGTTGGTGGGAGTTCATGCGCACGATGACGATGCGCCACAACGCCGAGTTCGCGTGACGGTCTCCGCCGCGGTTGAGGCGATGACGGTTGGTTCTGCCCGACGACACCTCGACGGGTGACGAGCCGCACAGCGCCGCGTAGGACCGTTCGTGAGAGAGCCGGTCGGGGTTGTCTCCCGCGGTGACGAGAAGCTGGCCCGCAGTGTCGGGCCCGACACCATGCACCGCGAGCAGTGGAGCGGCGATGTCGTCGAGGATCACCTTGATACGCGCGTCGAGCTCGCCGATCTCGACCGCGAGGTCTCGCCAGCGACGCGCGACCGAGCAGAGCGCGTAACGCGATGCCCCTTCGGGTGTGGTGGCGTTCCGGGGACGCCAGCTCGCAACCAGCGCGACCTTCTGCTTGAACGACAGTGCGCGGAGCTGCGCGCGGACCGGATCGGGGGCAGTGTCGATCAGGCTGTGCAACTGGTTCGCTGCGGCGGTGCGGGCCTTCATCGCCCCGCCTCGAGCGACTCGCAGCTGACGTAACGCCTCGATCGGCCCGGTGCCCGTCTTCGGGGTCACGGTCGCGTCACCCGCGAGCACCGCCCGCGCTGCAGCTTCGGCGTCGACCGTGTCGGACTTCCCACGCCGGCGTCGAGTCTGACGATTCGGCCGGTTCACTTCCACGACTCGCACGCCACGCGCCGTCAGATCGCGGGCCAGCCCCGCGCCCCACGACCCGCAGCCCTCGACCCCGACCGCGACGATCTCGCCGAAGCCGCGCAGCCACACGAACAGCTGTCGATAGCCGGGCCGCGTCGTCGGAAACGACGCCGTGCCCAGGATCCGGCCCACGTCGTCGATCACCGCCGCGACATGCACGTCCTTGTGGGTATCGACACCACCGAGAACTCTGCACGGTGCATCAGATTGCGCGAGTGTGGTCATGCCACTCCTTCCAACAGTCGGATCGGATGGCACGCACCGCCGGGCGGGCGGACAGGACAGTGATCGGGCCCTCTCGCACAGGCGCCTCTTCGGTCACGTTCGCCCAACCGGTGCGTGCAACACGCAGGGCCTCACTCACCCGGCCAACTGATCACATCCAAGGCACCCCCGACAGGGTCGGCCGATCTGCGGGTCAGACCGAGTGAACGAAACCCTCCACGTTCCCTACCAGCGCGACAACCACGCCACAGGGATCATCACTGCCGATATGGACGGCCCAGCGGGCCGAGCGCGTGAACGTTAGGGGCGTCGATATGTGCGCGGAACAGCGCGCAAACTGTCGACGTTGGTGCAGGTCTCATCGGCGTGGGGTTCGTGAAGCGAGTTGGAACTGGCCGCGCTCGGTGTAGGTGACGTTTCCGATCGGGGAGGACGACGTGACATGGGTGTCGTGAGTGGAGCGCAGGAGCATTGCGTCACCGATTGCGAACCAACTGTTCGTGTCTTCGGTGCCTGTTTGGTCGCCGGAGAGCGTTCGTCGTTGGCGGTAGTGCAAGGCAGGGACGGTCTTGCCGTCGATGCGGAGTTTCTCGATGCCCACGAAAGTGTTGGTGCCTGCTGATCTGAACTTTGTGCCCTGACCGGTACCACGTCCGTTGCAGGACTGGCGCCATGAGTCGCCCGGCTGCGCGTCGACGCGGATGACCTGTCCGGGTGGTTTGCAGGTGATCACGTTGGTGTCGCTGACGCGAGCGACACCGAAATCGAAGCTCTGGTAGATGCGTTCGCCGAGATCGAGCAGCTGTGTTCCGGATGGGCAGTACTGCTGGGTTTGTGAGTGGTTCGTGTTGTAATCGATGCGCAGCGCCCAGCACTTGCCCGTGTCGTGGGTGACGGTCACCGGCATCGTGGGACCCCACTGCTGACTCGTTCCCAGGAGGGAAAGCCGTTCGGTGCCACGAGCCTGGTAGGTGTAGACGCCGTTCGCGGGGCGCAGGGATCCGCTATCGCTGCTGGTGCCTTCCTCTTGGCGGTACCGCGCGATCGCGTCCTTGGTCGAGACCTCGGCGGCGCCGCGCTGCGACCATCGATACGCCACGAATGCCCCGCCGGCTATCACGACCACCCCGATGACGGCGAGCACGTGGGTGCGGCGAAAGCGATACGACTGCCGTCGAGCGTGAGCGTGTTCGGCATCGGACGCCGCGTCGGGAGCGGTCACGTCATTGGGCACGTGGGGGCGAATCATTGTGCGCCGACCCGGTAGCCGGCGCTGGTGTATCGGCGGTTCCGGCCGCGTCGTCCGCGGGAGTCTCGTTCGGCGGTTGGCCCGACGACGTCCTCGACCTTTGTCGCGGTGGGGACCAGGAAGGCAGCGAAGCTTGCGAGAGCCGCTTCGGAGCGGAGGCGAC
>Ga0209048_10007003_pt1 | contig 10476 bp, 9 predicted proteins | sample FrelakmetCRP12CR_FD_187146 | JGI IMG/M metagenome (GOLD analysis project Ga0209048, IMG submission 187146) | Freshwater lake sediment microbial communities from the University of Notre Dame, USA, for methane emissions studies - CRP12 CR (SPAdes)... | ecosystem: Environmental > Aquatic >... | reverse complement strand
GGCCGGTCTTGGCGGTCGCCGGGGCGATGGGGGTGACGGTGACGCCGTTCGTCTTCAGGACCTGCGCAGTCGCGGGGTTGACGACCACTACAGTGCTCCGGCCCACCACCGGGACGGCAGCCGGCGCGGACGTCGTCGTAGCCGGGGTGGCCGATGTCGCGGCCTGGGTGGTCGATGTCGTGCTACTGCTCGAGCTGCTGCCGCAGGCAGCCACGCCGAGCGCAACGACCGCGAGCACGGGTACGGCTGAGAGGCGCCGCAAGGTGAGAGGCATGAGGATCTCCTGAGTAGGTGACTGCTAGGCAGTACGTATCGTTCAGGGTACTCGGTTGGGTTTGTATACGCATGGCATGAGGTTTGTAGGTTTGTGGGGGTGAGCGGCTGGCGAAGCTTGAGCTCCATGTCGTCCGAAGTGGCGGTGGTTGGTGCGGGATGCGTGATGCTGCTCTCGTGCGCATAGTGGCACTCGCGACCGGTATGGCCTTCCTTGATGGGTTGCCGGATGAGATAGCCCGGAAGTTGCCGGACGAGCTCGTTGGTGAGCTGCTCGTGCGTGGGCCTGACGATGAGGCTGTACTGCCTGCGGACTCACGGACGTCCCTGGTGGTTCGTAGGAGTCGCCGTCAAGGTCTCGTCCCGGAAGCTATGGCAGCTTCGCGGGTGTCTTGGTTCCGAGTGTCTTGCGCAGACCCGCGGCGCGGTCACCGACTCGGTTGAACGCGAGCCCAAGCAGCGGGTCGGCGATCTTAACGAGGTCCGCGTCATACGTGATGAGTGTGCCGCCGTCGGAAGGCTCGAGGGTGATCCGGTCAGGCGAGACGACGGTCGAGCTCTCGCCGCGAAATGTGACGGCGTTTGGCGGGTCGTGCTCGATGATGCGGTAGGTGAGGGGGGTCTTTCGGCCGAGGAACTCGGCCACGAGCCGGAACTCGGTGCCCTCACTGACGGGCGCGTCGCCAACGCGCTCGGCTTCAACGACACCTGAGGAGCGCGGCGCCCAAGCCTGCGCGGCGATCGTCGAGCGGACCCAGAACAGCGATGTCCAGGTCAGCGTCTGCGACCTCAGCAACCTCGAGTCCGTGCGCCAGTTCGCCGGACGCTTTCGAGATCAGGCTTCGCGCCTCGATGTGCTGGTCAACAACGCCGGGGTGATGACCAAAGAACGCGCTGTCTCGCCGCACAGGATCGAGCTCACGCTCGCGACCAACGTCGTCGGCCCGTTTCTGCTGACGAACCTGCTGATCCCACTGCTTGAGGAAAGCGCCCCGGCGCGGATCATCAACGTGTCCTCTGGCGGCATGCACACACAGAAGCTCAGCGTTGATGACCTGCAGAGTGAGCGCGGGCAGTTCGACGGGCCGAAGGCGTGCGCGCGGACCAAGCGTGCGGAGGTGATCCTCACCGAGATCTGGGCAAAGCGGCTGGCGGGCACCGGCGTCGTGGTCCACTCGATGCACCCGGGCTGGTCGGACACCCCCAGCCTCCGATCCTCGTTGCCTCGCTTCTACAAGGTGACACGACCACTGCTGAGAACTCCCGCGCAAGGCGCCGACACGATCGTCTGACTGGGTGCTGCCGCCGAACCGGCCAATAGCTCCGGGCTGTTCTGGCACGACCGCCGGCAGCGCCCCGCGCACCTGGTGCGATGGACACGGGAGACGAGACAGGACTGCGAGCGGCTACTCGCCGAGTGTGCACGGCTCAGCGGTTAGCAGACGCGTCCGTTCCGACCGCGTCGACTTCAATTCCAGAAGGAGAATCTTGATGTCCCACTACCGAGCATCGACCGACATCCAGCAACCCCGCGAGGACGTATTTGCCTACCTCAGCGACTTCTCGACAACTGAGCATTGGGATCCGGGGGTGGTCGAGGCGGAGCGTCTGAACGGTCAAGCGGTGGACGAGGGGGCCGAGTTCCGGCTGGTCGCCGAGTTCCTCGGCCGCAAGAACGAGCTCACCTACCGGATCGTCGAGTACGACCCCCCGCATGCGGTTACCTTCCTTGGCGTTTGGCGAGAACTCGACCGTAATCTCGCGGGACAGGATCACGTTCGAAGGAGCGGCGACCCTTCGGTCGGCTGGCCACGGGATCCTCGGTACCGGCGCGCTGACCGACCACGGCGCCATTCTTCACCGCCGCGAAGGGTTCAAGCCTCGGGTTGCGTGGATCATCGTGGGCCCTCGAGACCGTCGGCGGCACGCAGCTCGACGGCAGCCGTGACAGTGCACGGCCGGGCACGATCGGATCGCGCGGTCCTACCTACGGCTCTCCCCGGGATCAACCGACGGATCTCTACGCGATCGCGAGGGCGTTGATCGATGGATGCACGAACAACAGTTGCGTGATGGGGATGAACTGATGAACTTTGGTCGGTTCAGACCGAACGTCGCTTTGCACTCGAAGAAGACCTGCTCACTTTGAGGCGGTTGCAAGGTCTGGATGACGTTGATAGGGATCGAGATCGCCGGGTCCAAAGGAATTCGCCCGGCCAGGCGTTTCTTGAGCGTGAAGTTCTGCGCGTAGTAGACCGTCGGTGCGTTCTTGCCCACCTCACCGAATCCCGGCACTCCCTGGGGCCCCTGCGTGTTCCACGACAGGACCGTCTCGACGTGCTGGGGCGGCTGTTCCAGCGCCACCCCGAGCAGTTGCAGGTGACCCGTTGGCGTTGTTGTAGGCCGCCCGCATCTGCCTATACAGACGCTGTACATACGGCCGAGCGGTCCTTGACGGGCTGTCTAGCTCTCGTATGGCTCCTGTAGACTGCGCGCGATGAGTGCCACTCCCGAAAGCTCGGCCGGCCACATCCGCATCGGCGAGCTCAGCCGCCGCGTCGGCGTGAGCGCCGTCCTGCTGCGCGCGTGGGAGCGCCGCTACAACCTTCTCTCGCCGTCCCGCACTGCCGGCGGCCTGCGGCTCTACAGCGACGAGGACGAGCGGCGCGTCGCCCGCATGCTCGAGCATCTGAAAGCCGGCGTTTCGGCGGCGGAGGCGGCCCGCCTGACGCGACGGGAGTTCGAGGTGGATGCCCCGGAGTCGGCAGGCGCGACCACCGCTGCCAGCCCGCTGTCCGACGCCTCGGGTGACATCTCCGGTGAGCTGCGGAGTGCGCTCGATCGCCTCGATGAGGCCGGGGCGAGCATGGCGCTGGACCGGTTGCTGGCGGGCTTCTCGCTGGAGACGGTCCTGAGGCAGGCCGTGCTGCCGTATCTTCACGAACTCGGCGAACGCTGGCAGCAGAACGACGAGGGTGTGATCGCCCAGGAGCACTTCGCCAGCGCGCTGCTCCGCGGGCGGCTCCTGGCCCTTGCCCGCGGTTGGGGCAAAGGCTACGGTCCGATGGCGATTCTGGCCTGTTGCCCGGGTGACCAGCACGATCTTGGCCTCATCTGCTTCGGCCTTGCGCTTCGCGAGTACGGCTGGCGGGTGACGTTCCTTGGGCCCGACACGCCGCTGAAGACGACTACCGAGACCGCGCGCCTGCTGCAGCCTGATCTTGTCGTGCTCACGGCGAACATCACCCCGGCCACGGAAGCGCTCGAGGACGGCCTGCGCGAGATCGCGGCGCATTCACCGCTCGCGCTCGCCGGCGTCGGACTGAGCGACGCGATCGCCGCCAGCGTCGGAGCTCAGTATCTGGAGGAGGACCCGTTCACCGCTGCCGCGAGGATCGCCGGAGCGCCAACGCGAGCAGCCGCAGGGCCGTAGGCGGAGAAGCCCGCGGGCCCTCTGCTTGAGCAGATCGGCTCGAGGCGCGCGTGTGCTGCACCACGCGATCCCGTGAAGGACCGGTGACGGCCGACGGGGCTTCGCGGGCTTTGCCCGGCTGGGGGTGCGGCAGGCAGTGGGTGCGGATGTGGGTCGTCAACTAGCTGTACAGTGGCTATACAGGGTCGTTACAATAGCTGTACCCAACAAATAGACCACACCGCGAGGCTCTGGCGTCAGACCCCTCCCGGATCACCTAGGAGGACACATGAATCTTCTTCAGGCACATGGCTTGGCTCAGACGACTTCCCAGCAGACCTGGCTGTGGATCGGGGCGATCGGCATGGCGATCGGGGCGGTGACGATCGGCGCGGTTGGACGCACGCTCGGCAAGGAGTCCCACCATGCCGTCGCGAGTTTCTTCGTGTGCGCGATCGCAGCCTGTCTGTATCTGCTGATGGCGTTCGGACAGGGAGCCGCGGTGCTCACGCAGCACTCAATAGTGCCGCTTGAGCAGTTCGGCGCGAGCCGGGTCGTCGCGAGCTTCGCCCACGCGCGGCTCGTCTACTTCGGCCGCTACATCGACTGGGTGTTCACAACGCCCCTGCTGCTGCTCGGCCTGATCGGCATCGGCATCAACTCGGCCTCCCCGCGCTCCAGCGCCCGAGGCGGCATCGTCGGCGCCGCGATCGGCGCGGATGTGTTGATGATCGTGACGGGCCTCTTCGGCGCGCTGTCCATCAGCTCGGCGCACAAGTACACCTGGTTCGCGGTCAGCTGCGTCTTCTTTCTCATCGTGCTGGGGATCATCTGGGGGCCTTTGCGCTCGGCTGCCGTCGCGCACGGCGGTGCGTCCGCCGCGCTCTTCCGCCGGCTGCTGGTGTTCCTGACGGTGATCTGGTTCATCTACCCGCTCCTCTGGATCCTCGGCACAGAGGGCGCCGGAACGCTCTCGCTGAACAGCGAGGTCGTGGCGTTCGCGATCATCGACCTGGTCGCCAAGGTCGGATTCGGCCTGACGCTCGTGTTCGGCGTGAAGAGCTACTCCCGGGCCCCCGCGCTCGCGGTCTCCCCGGCGGCGGCCTGACCGGCGGTCATCGACCGAGCGGCCTGAGACAGTGACCGGCACACGATCCACCCGCCGCTCGACCTCGCGGCGGCGGGCGATCACACACGGGTCGCCCGCCGCCGTGGTGTCGCGCTCGGAACGGCCGCGCATGAGCCGCGTGGTCGTCATCGGCGCCGGGCTCGGGGGCCTGGGCGCGGCACTTCGACTGCAGGGCGCCGGACACGAGGTGACCGTCGTGGAGTCGCTACCGCGTCCCGGTGGGCGTGCGGGTCAGATACGCGACGGCCGATTCATCTGGGACACCGGCCCGTCGCTCGTGACGATGCCGTGGGTCCTCGAGGAGACGTTCGCCGCGGGCGGCCTGAACCTGAGCTCGGAGATTGAGCTCCGGCGCCTGGAGCCCTTCTACCGGATCTTCTGGGACGGCGAGAGCGAGCACCTCGACTTTGTGTCCGACCGCGCGGCGATGCGGCAGGAGATCGCCAAGTTCTCATCCCGCGACGCAGCCTCCTTCGACGGTTTCATGGACGCCCTGCGACCGATCTACACGGAGGGGATCCTCGGCGCCGGTCGCCGGCCCTTCCTGCGCCCTCAGGATCTCGCGCGCTTGGCGCCGCGGATGGTCTCGATGGGTGCGGCCCTGCCGCTTTCGCATCTTGTCGGCCGGCACTTCAGCCACCCTCGCATCCGGGAGGCTTTCTCGTTCCATTCGCTGTTCATCGGAGGAGACCCATTTCGCGTTCCGGCGATCTACGGCGCGCTGGTCTACCTGCAGTTCAACGACGGCGTTTGGTACAGCGACGGCGGTGTCTACTCGATCGTCGAGGCCATGGCACGCCCGCTCGACGTGCGCTGCGGCAGGCGCGTCGAGCGCATCGAGCACTCGGCGGGGGCGGTCTCAGGCGTCATCCTGGCGGACGGCGAGCGGATCGCAGCCGACGTCGTCGTATCCAACGCCGACGTGCTGCGCACGCACGAGCTGACCGGGCTCCGGCGGCCGCTGCGGCGCCTCAGGCCCACGATGTCCGCGTTCCTGCTCTATCTGGGGACGGACAGGCGCTTCGAGCAGCTCGAGCACCACACGCTCACGGTCGGCCGCGGCTACCGGGACTTCATCGTCGATGTGACCCGTCGCGGGCGTATCGCGCGCACACACTCGACCTACATTCACGCGCCCGCCCACACCGAGCCGGAGATGGCGCGGCCCGGCGGGGACTCCCTGGCAATCCTCCTTCCGGTACCCAATCTCCGCTCGGGGATCGACTGGGACGAGGAGGGCGGGCGCCTGCGCGACGTGCTTCTCGATGACCTGGAGCGCAACTTCGGCCTGACGGGGCTGAGGACTCACACCGTCGCCGAGCACCGCATGAGCCCGAAGGACTTCGAGCGCGACCTCGGCGCAGCTTGGGGCAACGCGTTCGCGGTCGAGCCCACTCTGCACCAGTCCGCCTACCTGCGCCAGCCCAACCGCGATCGCAGCCTCCGTGGCCTGTACTACGTGGGCGGCGGAACCCACCCTGGGGCCGGCATTCCGGGCGTGCTCTTCGGGGCCGAGGTGACGGCCGGGCTCATCGCGGCCGACTTCCCCGCCAGGGCACAGACGCGGGGGCTGACGCGTGCGTGACCAGGCCGTGCTCCTGGCTCGCGCGACAACCCGCCGCGTCGGGCGAACGTTCGCTCTGGCCTGCAGGCTGCTTCCGCGCGATCTGCGCGACGACGTCTACCTGCTCTATCTCGTCTTGCGCACGCTCGACGATCTCGTCGACAGCGATGATCCGCGCGCCGAAGGTCGGCTCGCGGCAGTCGAGCGGTGGAGCAGGGGCGGGGCCGCGGAGTCTCCCGAGACTGCCCTGCTCGCCGAGCTTGATCGGCGCCACCCGATACCCCGGCCCGCGCTCTGGGACTTCTGCAGGGGCATGCGCGACGACCTGGCTCGGTGGCCGATCATCACCGAGGATGACGTGGACGTCTACTGCTATCGCGTTGCGGGCACGGTCGGACTCGTGATCGCATCGATGCTGGGGGTGAGCGATGAGCGGCGCGCGCTGCCGGCGGCCGTCGCCCTCGGGCAGGCGATGCAACGCACGAACATCTTGCGCGACATCGACGAGGACGCCGCGCGTGGGCGGGTCTACATCGCCCGCGAGACGCTCGATCGCTTCGGCCCGGCTGTCCCCGGCCGGCGCGAGGCGCTCGTGCGCGAGCAGATCGCCCGCGCCAACGTGCTCTACGAGCGTGGCGAGGTCGGAATTCCCCTCTTGCACAGCGGTGGCTACGCCGTGTCCTGCGCCGCGCGCATGTACCGCGAGATTCTCCGGCAGATCGAGCGCGACGGCTACGGCGCGCGTCCGGGGCGCTCCGTCGTGTCGACGAGGCGGAAGCTCCTCCTCGCGGCCGGCGCTCGACCTGCGAGGGCATGCGCCGGTCGCGCTTCGAGGATCGGCGCCCGCGGTGCTCGTGCGTCCTCGTCGGCGGCGTGACGAGGGCCGGCTCGATGATCGGACCGCCGTGAGCGCAAACCAGGTCACGGTCGGCGCTGTGCCGCGAGCCCTACCCGGGCGGGCGGCGGCCGGCATCCGGTCCGACCGCGCGCTCTGGCGCGTGCCCTCGTATGCCGCGCTGGCGTGCGCCGGCGTCGCGAGCCTCATAGCGCCGGCAGCGGTGCAGGTCGTGATGTGGCTGCCGCTGCTCGCCGGGCTGGTGGTGATCGGCATGCCTCACGGTGCGATCGATCACCTGGTCCCCGGACGCGTGCTGGGCCGTACCCTCGGTCGGCTGCAGCTCACCGTGCTCATGGCGGCGTACATGTCGCTCGCGGCTGCAGGAGTCGCGCTGTGGCTCCTCGACCCGGCGGTGGCAGTCGTGGCGTTCCTGGCGTTTGCGGCCGTGCACTGGGGTCAGGGTGAGGTCTGGTTCCTGGTGCACGGCCTCGGGCGTGCTCGTCCCCGCGGCGCGGCGAGCTACGCGGCGATCCTCGCCGCTCGCGGCCTGCTGCCCGTGCTCGGGCCGATCGTGGCGATGCCGGACGCGTTCGAGCGGGCGCTGCACGGAGCGCTCGCGTCCTTCGGCGCGGGACGCCTCGACCTCGCGCCGCACGGCGCGGCTCGAGCAGCGGCGGCGTTCGTGCTCGCATGCGCGCTCGCCGGGGCTGTGATCGCCTCGCTGCGCGACGGGCCCGACGGGCGCGGGCGGGATCTCGGTGAGATCGCCGGACTGGCGATCTTCGCGGCGGTCGCCCCCCCGGTGCTGGCGATCGGAACCTACTTCGTCGCCTGGCACTCGCTCCGCCACTGCGCCCGCCTGGCGGCACTGCAGGAGCCGCCGCGCACGCTCGGCGAGCTCGCACGGGATGCCGCGCCGTGCACGATCGGCGCGCTCGCAGGGGTGGTCGCGCTCGGCTGCTGCGTCGCGGTCGACCCCGGCAGCGCCTCGGCGCTCGCCGGGGTGGCGCTGGCGGTCGTGTTCGGCCTGACGATCCCGCATACGCTCGTTGTCGCGTGGATGGACAGGCGGCAGCGGCTCGTGGGGTGCCCGCGCCCCTCCGGGGGCTCCTGACCGGCCTGCCCGCGCTCAGGGGGCGCGGCGAAGTGCAGCGGGAGCGAGTGCCCTCGCACGGCGGCGCGCCTCGGCGACGAGGACGCGAGACGCGGCTGCCGCGAACGGCGAGCTCGGGAGCGCCGCTGCGACGCGGATCTCGTCGGCAAGCGAGCCGGCGTCGTCCATGAAGCGTGCAAACGCGTCACCCGGCACCTTCCGGGCGAGCGAGCGAAAGTATTCGGGGAACGAGGAGGGGTCGATGCTGAGCGCCTCGAGGAAGATGCGGTCGAGCGATTGCAGGCGCCGGGGCGCGAGTCTGCCCGGCGGTGTCCGTCCGCGCGCGACGGCGTGCGCCACTGCGTCGGCGTGGGTCACGGTGCGGACGAAGGCATAGCCGCTTGACGGACGCGCCGCGCCCGCGGCGATGCCGATCGCGGTCGTCCGCGGCCCGCGCCTGACGGGGAAGTGGCCGCCGGTCATCGGAATGCGCCCGCGCTCCTCGCGCTCGACGCTCCAGCTGCGCGCGCCGACGTGCTCGCGCAGGTATGCGGCCAGCGCATCGCGCCGCAGCTGGTGGGGGACCGGGGAGCGCCCGAGCGAAGTGTGCTCGAGCAGGGCGCGGTGTGAGTCGTACGGCAGCACGTAGATGAACCGCGCCTCCCCCTCCTGCGCCACGCGAAAGTCCATCAGCGTGCAGCGAGCCGCGTCAAACACGGGATCCGGGCTGTCTACGACCTGCCCGAGGAAGCTCTGCCAGATGGCTATCTGATCGCCGCGCGGGGGCCCGGGCTGCGCCGGGGTGCTCAACGACATGCCGTCGTACAGGCGCTCGCCGGCGAGCTCGCCGCGGTCGGTCCGCACCCAGGCGCGCCCGCGATCCTCGCCGAGATCGAGAACGCGCGTGCCGAGCAACAGCTCGACATTCGGCGCGCCGGCGAGGCGCGCCAGCGCGGCGTCGTACACATCGGCGGCGTCCAGCTGCATATAGGGATGGCTGAAGGAGGTCGCGGTCGCCGATCCCCCGGCTGTCACGATCGACCACTCGTGCCAGCGGTGGCGCGCTAGCTCACGCCAGCGGAGCGCGCCGACATCCCACATGCACCAGGTGCGGTCCGGCTCGAACGATGTGCGCCGGTCGATCAGCGTTATCGGGCCCCTCACGCCCTCGTCGAGCAGAGCGCAGGCCAGCGACAGTCCGGCGAGCCCTGCTCCGGCGATCAGGTGAGAGCCCGCCCGAACGGTCGTCCCCCGCGCCTTTCGGTGCGGGGCTGCGTCGGCGGCGGACCCGATCGAAGGAGCCGCCGAGGCTCCAACTGAGCGCCCGAGCTCCGCCGCGCGCACCCGTCCGCGATTGGTGAGGTCCACGGACCCATGATCGCAGGCGGCTGAGGCAGTCCGGGGGTCGGGGCCGGCCGTCACGCGTCGATCGCAGCCCCTGCGCATATGCGCGGCCATCGCCCACCCGACGATCCGCCGGAGCAACGGGTCCTGCACGTGCCCGAGGTAGAGCGTCCCCGCCCACGTCGGGATCTCGGTGATGTCGGCGCTCCAGGTCCGGTGGGCCCTCCGCCCCGAAGTCGCGCTCGACCAGATCAGGCACGACCCATACGCCGGCGACGCGCACCCTCCCACGCGCCCGCCGCCGCTGCGGGCTGCCCGACAGGCCGCGCTCCCTCATCAACCGCTCAACGCGCTTGTTCCCGACCCGGATCGCGTGCTCGAGCCGCGGCTCGCCGTGGATCCCCGGGACCCATGCGTGCCCTTCGACTTCGAATGAATCGCCCGTTGCACCGCTCCGCCGCGCGCTACTGGCGCTTCGCGCATAAGGACCCCGCGCTTTATGAGCTGATGTTCCACCAGCGGCTGGAGCTCCAGTTCGCCACCGGAGAGACGCCCGCCGCGCTGCGCGCAGCCTTCGGGGCGCTCACGCAGATCGTTACAGACGCCGGCTGCGAGGCCGCGGTCGAGCTCGCCGACCCTGAGACGTTGACCGAGGCCTGGTGGGCGACGATGCACGGCGTCGTCTCGCTCGCACTCTCAAGCCGATTCCGCAGCAGGCCCGGCTGCCCAGAGCGGCTGCTGCAACTCGCCGCAGATACGTTCACCGCCGGCCTGCGCGGCGACAGCTTCAACCGACCCACAGCTACGAGAGGACGATCCAGTT
>Ga0209048_10007002_pt1 | contig 10477 bp, 11 predicted proteins | sample FrelakmetCRP12CR_FD_187146 | JGI IMG/M metagenome (GOLD analysis project Ga0209048, IMG submission 187146) | Freshwater lake sediment microbial communities from the University of Notre Dame, USA, for methane emissions studies - CRP12 CR (SPAdes)... | ecosystem: Environmental > Aquatic >... | reverse complement strand
TGCCCCGAAGGGCGCAATGCTGACGCACGACGCCGTGCTGTGGCAGTACGTGAGCTGCATCGTCGACGCCAGTATCGCCAGTGACGACCTGGCGCTGCATGCACTGCCGCTGTACCACTGCGCACAGCTCGACGTATTCCTCGGGCCGGCGATCTATGTCGGTGCCACAAGTGTCATCACCGCCCGTCCGGTCCCGGACAACTTGCTTCCGCTGATAGAGCGCCACCGGATTGGCTCGTTCTTCGCCCCGCCAACCGTCTGGATCTCGCTGCTTCGTTCGCCGCTTCTCGATCGCACCGACCTGTCGAGTCTTCGCAAGGGCTACTACGGCGCATCGATCATGCCGGTCGAAGTCCTGCGGGAGTTGGCGCAGCGCTTGCCGCAGGTTCGGCTGTGGAATCTGTACGGCCAGACGGAGATCGCGCCTCTGGCCACGATGCTGGGCCCGGAAGACCAGCTGCGCAAAGCCGGCTCGTGTGGACGTGCCGTGCTAAATGTCGAGACGCGCGTCGTTGACGACGCGATGCGCGACGTGGCGCCAGGCGAGGTGGGCGAGATCGTCCACCGATCGCCGCATCTGATGCTTGGCTATTTCCATGACGACGAACGGACCAAGGCCGCATTCGAAGGCGACTGGTTCCATTCTGGCGACTTGGCGACCGTCGACGAAGAGGGCTACATCACAGTGGTCGACCGAAAGAAGGACATGATCAAGACTGGCGGCGAGAACGTGGCCAGCCGCGAGGTCGAGGAGGTCATCTATCGCTTGCCCGAGGTGTCTGAATCGGCAGTGGTCGGCATCCCCCATCCGCGCTGGGTCGAGGCAGTCGTTGCCGTTGTCGTCGTCAAGCCTGGCCAGGCGCTCACCGAGAGCCAGGTGCTGGCGCATTGCGCCTCCAGCATGGCGGTGTTCAAGACGCCAAAGCGCGTTGTCTTCGCCGACACGCTGCCCAAGAACCCCAGCGGCAAACTGCTCAAGCGGCAACTGCGCCAGTCGCATGCGGCATTGTTCCCTGGCGGTTGAGGCACAGACTCAGGGGCCGGCGCGATAAGGCCCTGTTGTCGGCGAAGTTCGGAGCGATGCGCTCGCCCGACGGGGCCTGGGGCGGTATCGACGGGCGTCCTTCGGCGGTGAAGAACTTCCTCGCATACAGCCTGCAGCGCCTGGGCACCGACCATATCGACATCTATCGCATAGCGCGGCTTGACCCGGCGGTGCCGATCGAGGAGACGGTCGGCGCGATTTCTGACCTTGTGCGGGCGGGCTACGTCCGCCATGTCGGACTGTCCGAGGTGGGTGTCCAGACCATTCGGAGGGCTCACCGTGTGCACCCGATCGTGGACCTGCAAATCGAGTTCTCGCTTCTCAGTCGGGGACCCGAAGCCACGATCTTTCCGGAACTGAAGGCGCTCGGCATCGGCGTGACGGCCTACGGTGTGTTGTCGCGCGGCTTGCTTTCCGGGTCGAAGCCTGCCGGCTCCGGCGATATCCGTGCGCATCTGCCGCTGAGGCGCAATGCAAAATGCCTGCGTCGCCACCCCACCGGAACCCAACGCCATGAACGCTCCGCTACAGCTGCCCGCGCTCGACGAGATCCGTAACCACGAAGCGGAGATGATCGCCATCCGCCGCCGCATCCACGAGAACCCCGAACTCGCCTACGAAGAGAACGCCACCGCCGATCTGGTGGCCGACTGCCTGCAGCGCTGGGGCTACCAGGTACACCGGGGCCTGGGCGTGACAGGCGTCGTTGGCACGCTCAAGGTGGGCACGAGCACCCGGCACATCGGCCTGCGCGCCGATATGGACGCGCTGCCCATCAAGGAGGCCAGCGGCAAGCCGTGGGCGAGCAGGGTATTCGGCAAGATGCACGCCTGCGGGCACGACGGCCACACGGCGATGCTGCTGAGCGCGGCGCGGCACCTGGCGGCGACCCGGCGCTTTGACGGCATCGTGCATGTGGTGTTCCAGCCCGCGGAGGAAGGCTATGGCGGCGCCAGGAAGATGCTGGAAGAAGGCTTCCTCGACCTCTTCCCGTGCGAGGCGATGTTCGGCATGCACAACGCACCGCGCAAACCGGCGGGCAAGTTCATCGTGCTGCCCGGCCACGCGATGGCCAGTTCCGATACGGTCGTCATCAAGGTGCGCGGCACGGGCGGCCACGGCGCGATGCCGCATCACGCTGCCGACCCCGTGGTGGCCGCAAGCAGCATCGTGATGGCGCTGCAGACCATCGTCTCGCGCAACGTACCGCCGCTTCAGATGGGCATCGTCACGGTAGGCGCCTTCCTGGCCGGCGACGCGCCGAACGTGATTCCTGGAGAGGCCGAACTGCGCCTGACCGTGCGCGCCTACAAGCCCGAGGTTCGCGATCTGCTTGAGAAACGCATCACCGAGATCGCGCATACCCAGGCGTCGGTGTTCGGCGCTACGGCCGAGGTGAACTACCAGCGCCGCTACCCGATGCTCTACAACCATCCGAAGGAGACCGCGTTCTGCGAGCAGGTTGTACGCGACTGGCTCGGCGACGCGGGCCTGTTCTCCGACGAGCCCGTGACGGGAAGCGAGGACTTCTCGTTCTTCCTCGAGAAAGTGCCCGGCTGCTATGTCTTCATCGGCAATGGCGAGGGCGAGCAGGGCGGATGCATGGTGCACAACCCGGGCTACGACCTCAATGATGCCTGCCTGTCCACCGGTGCCAGTTACTGGGTTCGATTGACCGAGGCGTATCTCAAGAAGAAGGGCTGATCGAGACGTCGTTTCGAGTGCGGCACGGGATCGTGGGCGCGGCTCGAGCCATCAAATTTGGGTGCCAGAGACCTGTCATTCGCTCTGCGCAGCACTGAGCGCAAAATGGATTTTTCGACCTGCCATGTTCATTCTTCAGGACCCAAAGTGCCATGAAACAACCACTTCCCGACACGTCGCTCGACCAGATCTTTCGCAACGCTCATACCTTCAGCAAGTTTGCCGACCGTCCCGTCGATGACGCGACCCTGCGGCAGCTCTATGACCTCTACAAATGGGGCCCGACCGCGATGAACTGCCAACCGGGCCGGATGGTCATCGTGCGCAGCGCCGAGGCCAAGCAGAAGCTCAAACCTGCACTGATGCCAGGTAACGTGGACAAGACCATGGCTGCGCCGGCAACTGCGATCGTCGCCTACGAGAGCGCGTTCTTCGAGCACTTTCCGACTCAGTTTCCAGCCAATCCCGCTGCGCGCGACATGTTCGCCAACAACGCCGCGCTGGCCGCCGACACGGCGGTTCGCAACGGCACGCTGCAGGGCGCGTACCTGATGATTGCCGCGCGTGCGCTAGGACTCGACGTCGGGCCGATGAGCGGATTCAACGCCGTGGTCGTCAACGAGGCGTTCTTCCCTGACGGCCGCTGGAAGGCAAATTTTCTGGTCAACCTCGGCTGGGGCAACCCCGAAGGCAGCCGCCCCCGAGGCCCACGACTGGACTTCGACACCGCGATGCACATCGCGTGAGTGACCTAGCCTGCGGACGAAGCCAGCCGCAAAGTCTGTAGTGCACGATCCTCCCGGCAGCCGTCATCCTGGTGGATGAGGCCATTCCGCGTTCGGTGGCGATCCAGCTGCAGACCATGACTTCACAGCGGTGAGCGCCGATGGGCACTCGCGGTCCTCGGTCGATCACTCGAAGGGCGGCTCGTCCCACCACGGGAAGAAGTTGGGCATGTCGCTGGAGACCTTGTTCAGGTAAGCCGGCTGGCGCTTTTCGAGGAACGAGCTCACGCCCTCGCCCGCATCGGGCGACTGGCCGCGGGCCTGGATCGCGCGGCTGTCGATGCGGTGCGCCCGCATCGGGTGCTCAGCGCCCGCCATCCGCCACAGCATTTGGCGGGTGAGCGCGATCGACACCGGCGCGGTGTTGTCGGCGATCTCGCGGGCCAGTGCGCGAACTGCCGGCATCAGGTCCTCCGGGGCGTGCAGCGATCGCACCAGCCCTCGATCAAGTGCCTCTTGCGCCTTGAACACCCGGCCCGTGAAGCACCATTCCAGCGCGGTCTGCATGCCGACCAGCCGCGGCAGGAACCAGCTCGACGCCGCCTCCGGGGTGATGCCTCGCCGGGCGAAGACGAAGCCGAAGCGCGCATCGGTCGAGGCCATCCGGATGTCCATCGGCAACTGCATCGTCACGCCGATCCCCACCGCCGGGCCGTTGATCGCGCCGATCACGGGCTTGAGGCTCCTGAAGATGCGCAGCGTGACGATGCCGCCGCCGTCGCGGTAGACATCGCCGACGCGATACGCATCGCGTGCGGCCTCATTGCGCGCAGCATAGTCGAAGGTCTTGCCGCCCGAGGACAGATCGGCCCCAGCGCAGAACGCCCGGCCGGCCCCAGTGATGATGACCGCGCGCACCGCATCGTCGGCATCGGTCTCATCGAACGCCGCCACCAACTCGTCGCGCATCTGCGCGGTGAAGGCATTCATCTTCTCGGGCCGGTGCAGCGTGATCGTGGCGATCCCGTCGGCGACGCTGTAGAGCACGGCTTCCAGGGTGGGCAGGGTCATTGCGTATCTCCGGATTGAGAGAGGGCAGGCTTGACACCCGCTTTCGGGGCAACGTCACCTGCGGTTCCTCGATTGAATTGATCGGCCGCGGTCCCATCTGCGCCGTGTGATTTTTGCCACCCTGAACGCTGTGCTTCCGATATTGGCGTTGGCCACCATCGTGTTGTTGGGAATTGTGGCCTTGGTGGCGCAGCCGTGGTGGACCGAGCGTCGACGTGCCAGACTGCGGGCAGAGCCCTTTCCAGCGGCATGGCGTCCCATCCTGCGGCGGCGGGTTCCAGCAGTCGCGCGCTTACCGACTGATCTGCAGCGCCAGCTCAAGCGCCACATCCAGGTGTTCGTCGTGGAGAAGGCGTTCATCGGCTGCCAGGGCCAGGCCATCACCGACGACGTTCGTGTGACCATCGCCGCGCAGGCCTGCATGCTGCTGCTGGGCTACCCGACACCGGACTACTTCCCGCGGCTTCGGCAGATCCTGGTCTACCCCGACGCGTTCGTGGTCAGCCGCGAGCGTCCGATGGGAGGCGGGGTCATGCAAGAGCAGCGGCGGGTCATGTCGGGGGAGTCGTGGGCTCAAGGTCAGGTGATCCTGTCCTGGGCCGAGGTACTCGCTGGCGCGGCCGACCCGCAAGACGGCCGAAACGTGGTGCTGCACGAGTTTGCCCACCAAGTCGACCAGGACACTGGAGTCGCCGACGGCAGACCCTGGCGGCCCAGTCATGCGAAGCGGCGGCGCTGGGCGGCGGTAATGGACGAGGCCTTTAGGCAGTTACAGGCGGAACCCTCGATGGTGATCGACACCTACGGCGCCAGCGACCCGGCAGAGTTCTTTGCCGTGGTGACGGAGGTGTTCATCGAGCGACCACAAGCGCTTGCGGTCGAGGCACCCGCGGTCTACCGCGAACTCGCGGAGCTATATCGTCTGTCGCCATTGGACTGGTAAGCCACCGCGACTCGGGCGATCGTCACTGTCGCGAAGAGCGCCTCGGCTCGAGCCCACCTGAACAAGAAGAAGTTCAAGAATGAGGCCAAGAACCGCTTGGCTTCTCTATCGAACAGAGCGTTACTACGGGTGTCGCAACGACCTACGCCAAGGAGCCCGAGACCAACCCCAGCTTGGCAGCGCGCCCCGCGCCGGCAGGCGGAACCGCTCCCAACGCCCGATGAGTAGCGCCTTGCGCGAGCGCAGGCTGACGTGCCGGCGTCCGCGCTAAGCTGCTTGCATGGTGAAGCCCAGCACGTTGCGCATTGGCCATCGTTATCGCGATGACCGGCTCAAAGGCCCGTACGACGCGCTCGTCATCGGCTCGGGCATCGGCGGACTTGCGGCGGCGGCGCTGCTGGCAGAACTCGGCCAGCGCGTCGCAGTGCTCGAACAGCACTACACGGCCGGCGGTGCCACCCATAGCTACGAGCGCGCCGGCTACGAGTGGGACGTCGGCGTGCACTACATCGGCGACATGGGTGCGAAGACCGCGCTGCGCCGGATGATGGACTTCCTCACCCAGGGCAACCTCGCCTGGGCGCCTATGGACGCGCATTACGACCGCTTCTTCATCGGCGACAAGATCTACGACGCCGTGGCCGGTCGCGAGGCGTTCAGGGACAACCTCCTCGGCTACTTCCCGCACGAGGCGCGGGCGATCGATCGCTATCTCGAGCTGCTGAGCGAAGTGTCCCGCGGCATGCGCGCCTTCACACTCGAACGCACACTGCCGCCCTGGGCGGCGGTCGTTGCCGGACCCTGGCTGCGCCGCCGCCTGCCGCGCGGCTTCGATCGCACGACGTGGGAGGTGCTGTCGGAGCTGACCGACGATGCGGAACTCATCGCCGTTCTCACTGGCCAGTGGGGCGACATGGGGTTGCCGCCCAAGCGCTCGTCGTTCGTCATCCAGGCACTGATTGCCAAGCACTACCTGCACGGCGGCTTCTATCCCGTCGGCGGCGCCTGGCGCATCGCCGACACGATCCTGCCGCGCATCCGCGCCGCCGGCGGCGAGGTGTTCACGTACGCTCGGGTCGAGGAGATCCTCGTTCGCGACGGCCGCATGCGCGGCGTGCGCATGGCCGACGGCCACGAGATCGAGTGCGGCTGCGTCATTTCGGACGCCGGGGCGATCAACACGTTCACGCGCCTGTTGCCGGCGGAGGTGGCGATGGGGCACGGTTACGACCGCCTGCTGGCGCAGGTGAAACCGAGCATCGGCCACCTCGGCGTGTACATCGGCCTGCAGGCCACTGCCGCCGAACTCGGGTTGCCGAAGACCAACTACTGGATCTACCCCAGCAACGACTCCGACGCGGCGGTCGACCGCTTCGGGGCCGACCCGACGGGCCCGTTCCCGGTCGTCTACCTGTCTTTCCCGTCGGCGAAGGATCCCGACTTCGAGCGGCGGCACCCGGGCAAGGCCACCATCGAGATCGTGGCGCCGGTGCCGTACGAGACCTTTGCGCCCTGGGCCGGCAAGACCTGGGGCAAGCGCGGCGCGGACTACGAGGCGCTCAAGCAATCCTATGGCGAGCGACTGCTCGAGCATCTATACGACAAGCTGCCGCAGGTGCGCGGCCGCATCGACTACTGGGAGGTCTCGACGCCGCTGTCGATGCAATGGTTCGGCGGCTGGCAGCGCGGCGAACTGTACGGGCTCGAACACGACCCCGCCCGCATGCGGCAGCGCTGGCTGCGCCCGCGCACGAAAGTGCCTGGGCTGTGGCTGACCGGGCAGGACATCATGTCCTGCGGCGTGAGCGGCGCGATGATGGGCGGGCTCGCGTGCGCGACGGCCGTCGCGGGCGTGCGGCGCATGGCGCCCGTGATGAAGCGAATCTTCGGCTGAGTGCCTTGTCGAGTCCTTGAAGGCCGTGGCTGCGGAGTTGCAGCGGTCAACGCCAAGCCGAATGCGATGGCCGTTCGGGCAGGCACTGGCCAGCGTGACATCGCTTCGCACTGTGGCACCGAGATCGCGCGCACGGAACTGGAGGCGAGAGCGCGGGAGAACCTGCTGCGTCTCTTGACCCCGCCTTGCACCCACTATCTGCCGAGCATCGGCGAGACACATTTCGGCGTCACCGGTTTTCACGATCTACTGAACGATGAATAGTTGTTTTTTGATCTCTCAAGTTCGAGCAGCGCTTGCGGGGCGGCTGAAACTCGTCAGATATTCCAACATTGCAGCTACGATGCATATGACGACGCCTTTGGCTTGATCAAATTGGCGAATGGCGCTGGTCGCGCGTAATGATTCCAAGGTGGGAGTATTGGAATGAGTGGCGACAATCCTCAACCGAGATTCGATTTCCGGCCGGCTCGTGCTGGCGAGGGGCAGCATGGCCTCTCGGATGCCTCGTCACCGGTCAAGACATCGGAAGGGCGCGCGGAGATCAGTTGCCGTAGCCGTGCCCTCAGTCAACGCCAGCGGACCGTGCTGTTGCTGGTCGACGGCCAGAGAACCATCTCGCAGATCCGGGATATGGCGGTCCAGGTCGGCGCCCCGGACACCTGTCTTGACGATCTGCTGGACATGGGTTTGGTGGCCCTGCCGCCCGTGGTGGCGCCCCGCCCGCGGAACAGGGCTGTGCCGTTGGCTCAGGCGACCCTGCAGCCGTTGGCAATGCCAGCGCCCATGAAACTGGTGCCAGCCCATGCGCGGCCTCTGATCCAGCGTGCTGAGGAAGTGCAGCCCACTGCATCTGCGTTCGCTCTCTCACAGCCGGCAGGCGAATCCAATGATTGCTACGCCGTGCGCGAGCCCCACGAAGATCGGCTGATATCGGCGCTGTTCGAGGAGTACGTGCAACCGCGTGCACGCAGGGGCGCGGGCCTCTCGACGATGGACTCGACACCACGCGGTGGCGGTCGGATTGACTCCATCATGAGTTCGCTGTTCCCACTCATTGAGTCGGCCTTTGGCGGCCTGAGTCGCGTTCCTAGAGCCGATGTGCCGCTGGACGATGCCCTGGAAGAGGCTCGGCGCATCCTGATGCGCGAAGTGCGCTCGAAGGCGCCGGTGACCGGGGCCCTGGCTCTGATGAAACTGCGCCGAGCAGCGACGCGCGAAGAACTCATGGCACTGTTCGACGAGGTCGGCTCGCACATCAGCCGCCCCATGCGGCACCTGTCGGCGCAGCAGATCTTGCGGCACGTGAAGAGCCTGCTTGAGCGATCGAATTAAGGCGCCAGCCCCCACGCCCTGTCGGGTCGACATGGGCCGTGCGGCTGCACGTTTCGGGCCCTTGCGACCGCTCTTTCAGCGACCTGGCCGGCAACGCCTTGCGAACGCCTTTTGCAGCTTCAGTGCCAAGGGAGCATGTCCAGCGCGGCAGCGGCCTCGGCGATTACGGCGTCACGCTCGACGACGGTCATCGAGCGGTAGCTGATCTGAACGATGCGGTCGGCCTCCTCAAAGGTCTCCGCGTCTGTCAGGCCCACGAACGGCAGTGGGCGATGATCACCCGCCAAACGACGGTTCGCCGCGTCATAGACCGTCCTCGCGCCGAACCTGGTGCACGCGAAGCGGATATCACCTTCGGGAGTGTGCATATGGCAACTCTAGTGCAGCGGCCTCAGGACGGCCAACAGCGAGCGACCGGCGGTCGGCCGGCGTGGGTGTACGGCAGGCAGTCCGTGTTCCGGCAACGCGCCTGGCCTGCGGAACCATTTCCCGCTGCAGGGGCACCCGTGAATCGCGTCCTAGGTGCCGACCGACGTGCCGATCCCGGTCTTGCTCAGGTTGAACCAGAGCCCCGGCAGGAGCTCGATGCGGTGGCAGAAGCGCAAGCCCATCAGCGATTGCCCTACAGCGCCCGCCCGAGGCCCATCATGGACGCTCGCGCCACTCCCCGTCTCGCGCCTCGCATTCGCCCTTGTTGGTGACTGAGTCCACGAAGCGGCACGCCACCGACGGTGAGGGGCGCGCTGCATGGCACACAGTCTATGGCATCGCGTGCGACCAGCCCGGCGCAACTTCGACTGCTGCCAGCCCCATGCCATCAGCCTGTTTGCGCCAGCGCAAACGAGGTCGAAATGACGCCTCCAGGACGCCGCAGCGCCAGCCGATGTATCCACTGGGCGCACTAGACTGCTGCACTGCAACATAGCGCGCTGGAGGCTTTATGGATCTCTCGAACAGGGTTGCCGTCATCACCGGCGGCGGAAGCGGCATCGGCCGCGCGGTTGCCGCCGGGATGGCGCGGCGTGATGTGGCCGCCGTGGCACTCGTCGACGTGAGCGAGGCGGTCGAAGACGTCGCCGAGAAGCTCAATGCCGAAGCCGGGCGAACGTTCGCGATACCGTTCCAGGGCGACACGACCGACGAGAGGTTCCGTGCATCGGTCTTCGATGCGATCAGCCGCAAGTACGGTGGTGTTTCGCTCTGCGTGCCCGCCGCGGGCATCACCCGCGACGATCTGGCCGTGCGCATCGACAAGACGACGGGCAAGGCCCGCATCTATCCGGTCGAGCAGTTCAAGCTCGTCGTCGAGGTGAACCTCATTGCGCCCGTGTACTGGGCACTGGAGATGATCGGGCGCATCGCCGAGGATCGCGCCGCCAGGGGTCTGAAGCGCTGGACGCCCGACGAGGGCATGCAGGGCTCGGTGGTGTTCATCGGCTCGGTCTCGTCGCAGGGCAACCGCGGCCAGATCTCCTATGCGAGCACCAAGGCCGGCATCGAGGGCGCCGCGGCGACGATCATGAAGGAGGCGATGTTTTACGGTGTGCGTTGCAGTGTCATCCACCCCGGCTTCACCGACACGCCGATGGTTCGGGCCATGGGCGTCGACTACGTCGCGAAGAACATCCTGCCGTTCACGCAGCTCGGCCGGCTGATCCAGCCGGACGAGATCGCCGACGCGATCTGCTTCATGCTCGCCAGCTCGGCGGTCAGTGGCGAGCTTTGGGTCGACGCCGGCTGGCACGCGCCGGCGTAGCGTT
>Ga0209048_10007001_pt1 | contig 10480 bp, 8 predicted proteins | sample FrelakmetCRP12CR_FD_187146 | JGI IMG/M metagenome (GOLD analysis project Ga0209048, IMG submission 187146) | Freshwater lake sediment microbial communities from the University of Notre Dame, USA, for methane emissions studies - CRP12 CR (SPAdes)... | ecosystem: Environmental > Aquatic >... | reverse complement strand
GTGATCGATCCGGTCTTCATGGTCCGTCCTTCAAGCTGCAGCATGGGTTGATCATCCCCGAGGGCCTGCGGATTGGCAAGGCCGGCGCCGAGGCACTTTACCGGCCTACTTGGTCACGATCGCAAAGGTCCCCGGCGCCTTGTCGATCAGGGTGAAGAAGCGCACCAAGTCGATCTTGCTGCCGTCGACCTTCAGGTCGTCGCTCAGCAGCGTGTCCTTCACCCCCGCGGTGCCGGCCATCATCTTGATGAAGATCGGCTTGGTCAGCGTCAGTGTCGCGTTGGCGTCTGCCGCTGGCGTGGCCTTCTTGAAGTGCAGCACCGCGTTCTCGATCCAAAGCACGTAGGACTGCTTGATGTCGGTGAGCACCAGGTTGACCTTCAGGTCCTTGCCTTCGGCGGCCGGACCGTCCAGACCAGCGGCCATCGCCTCGAGGAATCGTTCGACCGGCGTCTCCATCAGCATGTCGATCAGGAAAGAACGGTCTACGCCCTTCTTCGGTGGCCCGCTGCGCAGTTCGTCGGCCGCGGTGAGATAGCTATTGCGCCAGGTCGCCGCCTCGGACATGTAGCCCATCTGGTCGTACGTGCGTGCGAGCAACTCCTTCGCCGCCTTATTGTCAGGTGCGCCGAAGACGGCCTGGTTCAGCAGCTCGGAAGCCCAGCGGTAGTCGCCCTTGTCGAACGCGGCCTGCGCCGCGCTAACGGCCTTGTCGGCGCCGCCGATCAGTTCCAAGTAGCGCTTGGCCGACTCCTGCGGCGGCAGCGGGTTCAGGTTCGCGGGGTTGCCGTCGTACGCGCCGAGATAGAACTGGTAGACCGCCTTCACGTTGTGGCGCAGGTCGCCGTAGTAGCCGCGGGTGCCAGGGTAGGACGCGAGCGACTTCGGCAGCTTGACCATGTCGGCAATCTCGCGCGGCGTGTAGCCAGCGTTGGCGAGGCGCACCGTTTGGTCGTGCGTGTACTTGTACACGTCGCGGTGCTTCGTGATGAACTCGGCGATCCGCGCGTTGCCCCAGATCGGCCAGTTATGCTGGCCGACGTAGACTTCCGAGTCACCGAGCTGGTCGAGCGCGTCTTGCATGTAGGTAGCCCAGCGCAGAGAGTCGCGCACCTTGGCGCCGCGCACCGGTAGCAGGTTGTGCATGGTCTGCGCCAGGTTCTCGGCACCGCCGTAGAGCTTCTTGTCCGGAATCGAGAAGGTCATCTCGGCCGGCGCCTCGGCACCCGGCACGTTGTGGAAGACGAAGCGCACGCCATCGAGCACTATCTCCTGTGTCGGCTGTGTCACGAGCTGCGTCGGCGACAGGATGCCGATTGCGCCATAGGCCACGTTCTTGCCCAGACCGGTGTCGACATTGCCCTTGGCCGAACGCTCGAGGTTCTTGCCGAACTGGTACATCGAGCGCCGAGCCATTGCCGTGCCCACGAGAATGTTCTCGCTCGTCGCCTCTTCCATGAAGCCCTCGGAGGCGATCACCGGAATCTTGCGCTCGTCCACTTCCTTGGCAGACGCGATGCCCAACGCACCGCCGAAATGGTCGGCATGGCTGTGCGTGAAGACGATCGCGGATACCGGCTTATCGCCGAGGTGCGTGCGCGCAAAGGCCATTGCCGCCGCCGCGCTCTCGCGCGCGGTCAGCGTGTCGATCACGATCCAGCCGGTCTTGCCTTCGACGAGCGTGATGTTGGCGATGTCGAAGCCGCGCAGTTGATAGACGCCATCGGTCACCTTGAACAGGCCGACTTGCGCGTTGAGTATCGCGTGCCGCCACAGGCTCGGGTTGACGGTGGGCGGCGCCTGGCCATCGACGAACTTGAAGGCGTCGAAGTCGATCAGCACGCTGCCGTCAGCGCCGAGGACCTTGCCCTCGGGCCGTGCAATGAAGCCGCGCTTGGCATCCGCGAAGTCCTGCGGATCGTCGAGCTTGAGTTCCTGCGTGAACTGCGCGTTTGCCTTCTGCGTGGCCTGCTCGGCCTCGCCTGCGGCGCCGCCAACGCCGGCGTTCTTGCCGCAGCCGGCAAGCAGCGCCAGCAGCGCCGCCAGTAGCGAGGTTTGAAGTAGCTTCATGTTCAGTGTCTCCAATTTGAACTGTCAGTTGTCTCGGCAATACCGAGCTGCGGACTCCCGCTCGTGCGCGTCCATGCGCAAATGGCTTCTCGCCGCATTTCCGCGACGGAAGGAATCTGCGCCATCGCGTGCTCGGCCAGGGCAGTGATTGTCAGTGACGGGTTGACCCCTGGGTTGGCCGGCATCGCGGCGCCGTCGCAGACCAGAAGGTTCTTGTAGCCGAACACGTGCAGGTTCCGGTCGATCACCCCCTTCGATGAATCTGCGCCGATCACCGCGCCCCCGAGCAGATGCGCCGTGGTCGGGATGTTGCCCAGCGCCTCGAGCACGTTGCTCTGTGCGATGCCGCCAGTGTGTCTGGCAAGCCACTCGGCAGCCGCATTGCCGGCGGCAATGAAGGTCGGGTTCGGTTTGTCGCGGTTCTGCTCGGTGGACAAGCGGTAGCCGCGGCCGAACCAGCGCTTCTTGGCACGCAAGGCAATGGCGTTGTCGAGCGCCTGCATCACCAGCAGCATCACCATGCGCTCGCTCCAGCCGACCGGCCAGAGCGTCTTGAGCCATTGCACCGGGTGGCGCGCGATGCTGGCCAGCCACTTCAGCGGCCGGGTCACGCGGCTGCCCTTGCCGACCAGGACGGTGTAGAGCAGCCCCATGAAGTCGCCCTTGCGGCCATAGTTGACGAACTCGATGTGGGTGTCGTGGTCGACGTGGATGCTGCAGCTGATGGCGACGTCGTTCCAGGTCCGGCGATCCTCGGGCAGGCGCACGGTGAGGATCGATTCGCTGTTGGTGCGCACCAGTCCACCCAGGCGGTCGCTGACCGCGGGCAGCGAGCCGCCGTGCTTGCAGTTGGCGAGCAACTGGTTGGTCCCGAGCGAGCCGGCCCCGAAGACGACGCCGCGCGCGGTGAAGCTCTTTCGCCCCTTGAAGAACCAGGCGCCGGGGCGCTCGGTCGTAACGCGGTAGCCGTCGCTGCCATCGGCCGCGCCCAGCGGCGCGACATCGACCACCTCGTGCTCCGGCAGGATCGTGGTGCCCTTCTTCTCGGCGAACCACAGGTAGTTCTTGACGAGGGTGTTCTTGGCGCCGGTGCGGCAGCCGACCATGCAGGCGCCGCATCTGGTGCAGCCCGTGCGATCAGGGCCCTCGCCGCCGAAATACGGATCGGGGACGGTCTTGTTCGCTTCGCCGAAGAAGATTCCGTTGGGGGTGCGGGTGAAGGTGTCCTCGGTGCCGAAGTGCCGCGCCATCTCGCGGATCAGTTGCTGGTTGGCCGAATCGAATGGCACGGTCTGCACGCCCAGCATGGTCTCGGCCGTGTCGTAGTGCGGGCGCAGCACCGTTGCCCAGTCGTCGAGACCTTGCCACTGCACGTTGCCGAAGAACTCGGGCTTCGCGCGGTAAAGGGTGTTCGCGTAGACGATGCTGCCGCCGCCGACGCCCGATCCGCTGGCGGAGAAGACGTCCCTAAAAGGCGTCAGGCGCAGGATCCCCTTCAGGCCGAGCATCGGCGCCCACAGGAAGCGCCCGAGCTGCCAGGCCGACTCGGCGTAGTCCTCGTCACGAAAGCGCCGCCCGCATTCGAGCACACCGACCTTGTAGCCCTTCTCGGAGAGGCGCAGCGCGGAGACGCTGCCGCCGAAGCCAGAGCCGACGATCAGCCAGTCGAAGTCGAACTCAGTAGCTGCCATGATGTCCTTCCGTGCGTTTCAAGTCCTGAACCACTGGTAATGTCCGCGGGTAAGCGACCTTGCCACAATGCAGAGCTTGCCGCATCGTTGCGAAGGCTTCGGACCGCGGCGGCGATGCCGGGCCCCATCCCGCAGGACAGGACGCGAGCGTAGGCCGGTGCTCATGCAGAAACAAGGACAGCCAGCGCCAACCGGTGGGACAACCGGCGCCAAAGCGCGCCCGGTGTCGCCCCGGCCGTTGCCCACCAAACATGACCCGGTGATCCCGATGCATCCGTTCAGCGGTCTGCTCAGCGTGGCGGCCGAACTGGGCTGGCGCGTCGAGGACCTCTTCCGCGGCTTCGAGTTCGACCGCGACGGCCGGCCTCTTCCTGGCCAGCATGTGAGCTTCCTACAGGCGCGCGAGATCGTCCTGCGTGCGCTCCATCGCGGCGGGGCGCAGACCGCGGCAATGTCGGGATCGCGAAAGTCGCTCGTCAATCTCGGCGTCATCGGGCTCGGCGTCATGGCGCACGGCAGCATCGGCGAGGCGCTGCGCTTTGGCATCGATTTCCAGCGTCTGGCGGGTTCGATGCTCGACATGACGCTGCAGGTTCGGGGCGGCGAGGCATCGCTCGTCGCAGGCGACCTGTTCGGCGATGCGGAGACCCGCGACTTCCTGCAGGCCGACCACCTGCTGACGGCTGTGAACGCCCTGAGCCACCTGCCGACCCAGGCCTTCGGTCTGCGTCGCGTCGAACTCGAAGGCGAGCCCGCCGGCGAGCTTGTGGCACGGCTGGAGCGCGAGTTCGCCTGCCCGGTGCTGATCCATGCCGAATCGGCGCGCGTCGTGTTCGGCGCCGAGCATCTGCTGGCGCCACTGCGCTACAACGACAGCGCGACGGCAGACCTGGCGCGCCAGGTGTGCGAGCGAGAGCTCCAGGCGCTCGGTCTCGCCACTGCACCAACCGACTTGCGGGACTATCTGCTCGACCACCGCGGCCAGCTGCGCAGTCCAGCCGCGATGGCCGGGGCGATCGGCATCAGCACGCGCACACTGAACCGCATGCTGGCCGCCGAAGGCTTGAAGTACGCCGACCTCGCGCAGCAGGTGCTGATCGATCGAGCACGTCGCATGCTGGCACGTGGCGTCGCCACCGACGACGTGGCCGCCGCGCTCGACTACGCCGACGGGCGCAGCTTCAGGCGTGCCTTCGAGCGCTGGACGGGCGAGACACCGGCGAGTTTCCGCCGCCGGCAGTAAAGCTCGCCGCCGCGTCAGCTCAAGCGTGGGGTTGCCGTCGTACCTGAACCGTCGCGGTCAAGCCGAGGTAGGCGTCGTTGGACCCGTACCAGCTCCCCGAAACCGGTGCCGCATGCCCCGGGTCGCGCGCGACGCCGACGCGGATGAGTTGATTGCCGCCGAGCAGGTTGTTGGTGGGATCGAACGGCACCCAGCCCGCACCCGGCAAGTAGGCCTGCAGCCAGGCGTGCGTCGCGCCGGCGCCGGTCACCGGGGTGCCGTCGGCGCCGATGCTGTCGAGCGCCGGGTCGTACAGGTAGCCCGAAACGAATCGCGTCGCAATGCCCAGCCGCCGCCCGGCTTCCATCATCAACAGCGCGAAGTCGCGGCAGCTTCCCGTCTGCAGCGCCAGCGTCTGCAGCGGCGTCTGCGTGCCTTCCTCGTTGCGCTCGGCGTAGCGCAGCGTGTCGCGAATGCGCTGGTTCATCTGCACCAGCAATTCGCGCGTACCGGTCGGGCCATCGGTGCGGATGAACTGGCGCGCCCATGCGGTGAGTTCACCTTTCGGGTCGTCGTAGTGCGGCCGCATGTAGTGCTCGAGATCGAAGCGCTCCTCGACCGAATATGCGAACGGGAAGATGTCGGCCTCGGGTGCGAGGGGCAGTTCGAGGTTCGGGCCGACGGCGTGCTCGATCGAGAACGAACAGACGATGCGCAGCTCGGTCGCGGAAGCGATCGGCTGCACCAGCGCGACCGAGTTCGAGTGCGGATCCTGGATCATGCGCACGATCGCCTCCGGGCTCACCTGCAGGTCGGTCGCGAGCACGCGCAGGTCGTGGCTGTCGCGCGGGCGGAACATCACGCGGTGTTCGCCGAAGCTCACCGGCTCGCGGTAGCGGTAGACGGTGGTGTGGACGATGTCATAGCGGACGGGCATGGCGGATTCTTCTATAGGTGGCGTCAGGCAGGGACGCTGCGCGCGCGTCAGCAGATCCTACAGAACCCTGTTGCGCGCCAGCGGCGGGTTGCGCGCGAAGTAGCGCTGCACGCCGTCAGCCAGCGCGGCCACGAGCTGCGCCTGGTATTTCGGGTCGCGCAGCCGCGACTCTTCGTCGGGGTTGGAAATGAACGCCGTCTCGACCAGTATCGACGGGATGTCGGGCGCCTTCAGCACGGCGAATCCGGCCTGCTCGACGCTGCCCTTGTGCAGCCGGCCGACCTTGCCGATGCGCGAGAGGACCTCGCTGCCGAGCTTGAGGCTGTCCTTGATCTGCGCCGTCGTGCTCATGTCGAGCATGGCGCGCACGACCGTCGCATCGGCGGCCTTTAGATTGACACCGCCGACGAGGTCGGCCGCGTTCTCGCGCTCGGCCATCCAGCGCGCGGCGCTGCTGCTCGCGCCTTTGTCCGAGAGCGCGAACACCGACGCGCCGCGCGCCTGTGGCGTGAAGAAGGCGTCCGCATGGACCGAGATGAACAGGTCGGCCTGTACCCGCCGCGCCTTGGCCACGCGCTGGCCGAGCGGGACGAAGTAATCGTCGTCACGCGTCAGCATCGCACGCATGCCGTAGTTGGCGTTGAGCCGATCGCGCAGTTGCAGCGCGACCGCGAGCACCACGTCCTTCTCGCGCAGCCCGCTCGGGCCTATGGCGCCGGGGTCTTCGCCGCCGTGGCCTGGGTCCAGCGCGACGATCACGAGGCGGTCGATCCGGCTCTGCGCCAGCGGCGGCGGCGCGGGCTCGGGCGCAGGAGTCTGCCGCGCCGGCTCGGACGCCGCAGCCACCGGAGGCATGGCCTTCGGCGGCAGCGGCACCTTGTCGAACCTGGCGATCAATTCACCGAGCGCGTCCTTCACCGCGGTGGCGGCCTGTTGCTCGGCGAGCTCCTTCTCGCGGATCAGCGCCAGCAGCGGGTCGGGTGGCGTGGTCGGGTAGAGGTCGAACACCAGCCGCCAGCGGTACGCCGCCGCCGGGGCGAGCGTGAACACCTGCGGCGCGGTGTGCTGCTTCAGATCGAATACCAGGCGCACGACGCGCGGCTCGTTCTGGCCGACGCGAACGCCGGCGATGAACGGGTCGTCGCTGCGCACTTTGCCGACGAGATCGCGCAGCGCCGGGCTGAGTTCGATACCGTCGATATCGACCACGAGCCGTGCCGGGTTGTCGGCAACGAAGTGCTTGGCCGAGAGCGCGGCGTCGGATTCGATCGTCACCCGGGTGTATTCGTCGGCGGGCCACACGCGCACGGCGACGATGCCCGCGCCCCAGCCGAGTGCGCGCACGCCGAGCAGCAGCGCGAGCACACCGCCACGTTTGAGCAGGTCACGCCGCGCCGCCTTCACGGCAGGAGTTCCAGGCCGCGCGCGCTGTACGCGGTGAAGGTCGCTTCACGGTCTTCGTCGCCGCCGACTTCGATCGCGATGCACAGGTCGGGCGCCGGCAGCAGACCGGCCGCCTTCTCGGGCCACTCGGCGATCTTCAGGCCACGACTCGCATAGACATCGCGAAAGCCCGCGTCTTCCCACTCCTGCGGGTCGTCGAAACGGAAGAAGTCGAAGTGCCAGACGTCGCCGCCCGGCAGTTCGTAGGGCTCCATCACCGCGTAGGTCGGGCTCTTCACCCGGCCCTGCACGCCGAGCGCGTGCAGCAGTTGGCGCGCGAAGGTCGTCTTGCCGGCGCCGAGCGGGCCGCGCAACTCGACCGTCGCGTCACGCAGCGCCAGCCGCGCGGCCATCGCCTGCGCCGTCGCGGCGCAGGCGACCTCGTCGCGCCAGCGGACGGTACGCGTTCCTAGAATCGGCGGATGACGGGCGATGCTCAAGCCTTGGAGGGCGCCGAACTGCTGCGGCAGATTCGCGCCTGGGCGAAGGAGCTTGGATTTTCACAGATCGGCGTCGCCGATGTGGACCTGTCTGCCGCGGAACCGGGGCTCGCCGCCTGGATCGCCGCGGGCTGTCACGGCGACATGCGCTACATGGCTGCGCACGGCCTGAAGCGCGCCCGGCCGGCCGATCTGGTGCCCGGGGCGCTGCGCGTGATCAGCGCGCGAATGGACTACCTGCCGCGCGCCACTCAGGGCAGATGGCAGGCCGTCGAATGGCAGCGGCTTGCCGAACCCGCGCAGGCCAACGTCTCGATCTATGCCCGCGGCCGCGACTACCACAAGGTGCTGCGCTCGCGGCTGCGTTCGCTCGCCGATCGCATCGAAGCGGCCGTCGGGCCGTTCGGCCACCGCGTCTTCACCGACTCGGCGCCGCTGCTCGAGGTCGAACTCGCGGCACGCAGCGGCGTCGGCTGGCGCGGCAAACACACGCTCGCGCTGCACCGCGACGCGGGCTCGATGTTCTTCCTCGGCGAGATCTGCGTCGACATCGCGCTGCCCGTCACCGCGCCGGTCAGCGCGCACTGCGGCGAGTGCAGCGCGTGCGTCGAGGCCTGTCCGACGCGGGCGATCGTCGCGCCGTACCGGCTCGACGCGCGGCGCTGCATCTCGTACCTGACGATCGAGCACGACGGGCCGATTCCGGTGGAACTGCGCCCACCGATCGGCAACCGCATCTTCGGCTGCGACGACTGCCAGCTCGCCTGCCCGTGGAACAAGTACGCGCGCTCGAGCACGCTGCGCGACTTCGACGCGCGCGAGCCCTTCGCCGATGCGACGCTGCTCGCGCTGTGGGCGTGGAGCGAAGAAGAGTTTCTGCGCCGCACCGAGGGCAGCGCGATCCGCCGCATCGGCCACGAGCGCTGGCAGCGCAACCTCGCCGTCGCGATGGGCAATGCGCTGCGGTCGGCGGCCGGCAACGCAATCGCACGAGCGCTGGCCGAGCGGCTCGCCGGCGCCAGTGCGCTGGTTGCCGAGCACATCGCGTGGGCGCTGGGGCAGCGGCCGGCCTGATGCTTCGGCCGCCCCGATCCCGCCCGCGCTGCGATGCCTCGCGAAGGGACCCCGACGCGGGCGCAATGGCGCCTGCGCCGCACGCGTTCAGTTCAGATTGGCGATGTAGTGCGACAGGTTCTCGATGTCCTCGTCGGACAAGGTCCCCGCCACGCTGGTCATGTTGCCCGCATCGTTGGTACGCAGCTTGGCCTTGAAGTCCTGCAGCTGCTTCTTGACGTATTGCGGATACTGTCCTGCGACGCGCGGGATCTCGTTCTGCCCGACGAAACCGCCCAGGTGGCACATCGGGCATAACACCGCGTCGGAGATCTTCTTGCCGGCCTCGACACGGGCGCCGTCGGCCTTGAACGTGATGCCCTGCGGCTTCTGCGCAGCGAACAGGTTGCCGAGCGCGATCATCTCCTCGCGCGACAGGCTGGCCGCCAGCGGCGACATCACCGGGTTGCTGCGCCGGCCTTCCTTGAAGTCCTTGAGCTGAATGTAGACGTAGCGCCACGACTGCCCGGCAAGGATCGGATAGTCGGGGTTCTGCGAGTTTCCATTCGGACCGTGGCAGGCGAAGCAGGTCTGGGCCTTCTCGCGGATGGCGGGATCGTCGGACGTCGCGGCCATCGCTACGGCGAGGGGGAGTGCGCAGACAAGCGCCGAGAGCAGAGCACGCATGAAGGATGCCGAAGGTTGAACCGCACAAGAAAATGCGGCCACCCCGCGAACGGAGTGGCCGCCACCGAAGCCTCTTTCGTTACGGCAACGCGAACACGACGACGCTGTTGCCGCGCTTGGCGTCGATCTGGTTGTTGCCGCCCGCAGCCACCGCGACGTACTGCTTGCCACCAACCATGTACGACACCGCAGGCGCGTTGACGCCAGCGCCAAGGTTGAACTTCCAGAGTTCCTTGCCGTCCTTCGCGTCGAAGGCCTTGAACCAGCCATTGGCTTCGCCGTTGAAGACGAGATCCCCCGCCGTCGCGAGCACACCGCCGATCAGCGGCTGCGGCGTCTTCACGCCCCATGCCACCTTGCCGGTGTCAAGGTTGACCGCGACCAGCCGGCCCCACTGCTGCTCGCTCGGAATCGTCTTGAACGCGCCGCCGAGCCAGAGCTTGCCGCCGGGATACGCCGCTTCCTCGACGTGGTAGGTCATCGGCTGGTGCAGGTTGGCCGCGTACGCCAGACGCGTCTTGGGATTGACCGCCATCGGCGACCACTCGACGCCGCCGTTGGCACCCGGCAGCATGCGTGCGCCTTCCTTGGTCGGCAGCACCCACATGTTCTCCTGCGGGATCATCGCCTCGGAGAAGCGGATCAGCTTGCCGGTGGCGCGGTCGTGCACGTAGATGTGGCCGGTCTTGCCGCCGTGGATGACGACGTCGACCATCTTGCCGTCCTTGTCCTTCGCCTGCGTCAGGATCGGCGGGCTGACGGCGTCGAGATCCCAGACGTCATGCGCGATGTACTGGAAGTGCCACTTGTAGGTGCCCTTGTCGAGGTCGATCGCGACGATCGAATCGGTGTACAGGTTGTCGCCCGGACGGATCGCCCCGTACAGATCGGGCGACGGGTTGCCGACGACGAAGAACACCGTGCGCGACTTCTTGTC
>Ga0209048_10007000_pt1 | contig 10480 bp, 7 predicted proteins | sample FrelakmetCRP12CR_FD_187146 | JGI IMG/M metagenome (GOLD analysis project Ga0209048, IMG submission 187146) | Freshwater lake sediment microbial communities from the University of Notre Dame, USA, for methane emissions studies - CRP12 CR (SPAdes)... | ecosystem: Environmental > Aquatic >... | reverse complement strand
AAATTCTCGCGGATATCAAACTCACACCAAATCGCGCCTGGTCCATTCGGTATGGTCAGCGACTCCCCCGCCACGATTTTACCACTCGCAATAAGCTGCATCGGGAGACTCTCTCCAGCAGGTGGGTTCTTTTGACGTAGCAACAGAAACCCGTTCTCTTCCAAAACGAGTTGATACCGATGAAGCAGATCACGAAGAACTCTGGCGTTGTCCAATGTGGGAAATCGACCATCGATCGTTTGCAGCTTGAACAGGACGAACTCCGGCGCCTGGTTCGAACCATAGAAAGCGACATTTAAGTCTTCGAGTTCACGAGTGCATGCCTGGTAAGCCTGAAACACCGGTGCCGGTCGATAGTTTAGATCATTCAACAGGACGATGCCTTGCTCGAAACCAAGGATATCGACAGATGAACCATCAATTTCGCTCCGGATTTTCGGCAGGTCAAACTGCTGTCGATTTGCCTGCATTTTATCATTCAACGTGGTGGCGGCTCTGAACGGCGAAAACAGCCACCGAAGTTTGGTTCGTGTCGTGCCAGCTAGCCACGAAAGTTGGGAGTCGACATTTCCAACGAACAGGACAAGGACCGCGACTGCAATTACGACCAGCCAGTGCATGCGTGCATCGGTGGGTTCCGAGAGCTTTGGGAAGAACACGGGCAACGCGACGGCCAGAGACATCGCATAATGGAAGAAGATCGCCGTGTGCCAGATATCCGCGCGCACAAAGCCTTGCTTCCACGCGAGAAAAAGCACTCCCAGCAACATCAGTATCAGAGGCAAAGCGCCTGCTCTTCCGTCCCGCCAACCGGCCCTCGCTATGCCGAACACGAGTAACAGGAAAACAGCCACGCCGGCCGCTAGGGTGGCCGGGCCGGAAAACCAGGTCATGCCTTGCTGGTAGGCGTTCGATACCTCGAAGGCGTTACGCAAAAAGATTGGCAGGTTGCCGGGCGCCTGCCCCGCTGGACCAACCCACAGTGCCGTGAACGCGAATGGAAACGCGACAAGAAGAGTTACTGCAGCACGCCAGCGGCAGTTCGTTAGGGAGTGGAGAACCACGCAAGCAACAACAGTCAAAACAAGACAGAGCAATGAGATCTTGATCAGGGCGATAACTGACAAAAAAACCACGCCTGGAATTGCGAGAAGTCTGTCCCAACGAGCGGCGAGCGGCGAGCGGCGCGCGGTAAGCGGTAAGCGGTAAGCGGTAAGCGGTAAGCGGTAAGCGGTAAGCGGTAAGTAATGCGCCAACAAGCGTAACGAAGAGGAAATAGAATGAATCACTATCTAACGTCGGAAGAAGGACGCTTCCAGATAAAAATACTAGCTGGGCAAGCCGCGGTAATCGAAGCCCAAGTCGACAGACCAGCGCGATGTAAAATGCGCGTTGCACGACCTGATATGCAAGAAAATAGGGCCACGTTTCCGGCGTATAGATTCCGACGTGTAAAAAACCCAGCGGTCCGTAAGTGATGACGATGTCCCGCCCGAACTGCCAGTTGGCGGCCCACGCGTAATGGAGGACGGCGGCCCAGGACAAATCTATCGAAGGCTCTGGCAGGACTATTGGCAAGTTGAGCAGAAGGAACCAACCCGCGAAAGCATATAACGCCCAGAGCGTCGCCCGCGCGGGACGGGGCATCCGAAAATTACTTTTCCTGATTAGCTGGGTCATCGGAAGCGTTTTGGACTATCCAGAGTTAATTGTCGACGGCGCGACGCGGGGCCAATATCTATCCAGCTTGAAAACTCGGAATTAGCGGTAATTACGTGGAATAGGATTGAGAGGACGCGAGTTGCTCGCAGAAAAACTTGGCGGTATCATGGGACGTTTGACCCGTTGCAGCAAAGCCGCAGGCGGCTTGCAGAAGCTATTGCAACGCAATCGCTTCGAAAATCTGGGCCCACCAGGATTCGAACCTGGGACCAAGGGATTATGAGTCCCCTGCTCTAACCGCTGAGCTATAGGCCCGCTCGACGTTCGGAATAAATCATGGCCCGGCCATGATGACCAACCCGAATGCGCGCTCCGCGGAATATTTGATCTTCAGCTTCTCTCCTGCGAGCACGCGAATCTTGAGGAAACGGCGACGTTCGAGCGGAATGTAAAAGGGCTGTGGTGGCTTTGGCATCAGATGAGATGGATCAATTTTCGCAAACGAATTCTCCGGTCGTGATCCGAAAAACATCGTGTCGACAGCGCCACGCAACTCTTTTGGGATGAACCGCGTAGGTTTTGGGACAAAGGCGCCGGCGAGTTGTCGGAATCAGGTAATCAATCAACTCGCCGCGCGCCGGAACCAGGTGTGCCATCCTTCGGTGAGTTCCAGCCAGATCCATTGGAAGATCCCCTTCAGCAGCAGTCCAACATCGGTCGATTTCAGCGTGAACCCCGGGATCAGGCAGCGCCGGCCGCGATTCTTCCGGCCAAGTAGTTTTAGATGGCGGCGGCGGCGCGCAATTTTGGCCAGACGCCGATTATACATGGAAATGAAACGAAAAAACGGGCCCGAGATCGGTTCCGAGAACGGCGGCACAAGCAGCGCTTTGACGCCCATCTTGAATGGCTGTGAGACGATTCCCAGATAATAGAAACCGAGATCCAAAGTGAAGGCCAGACTCATCAAATCGAACTCCCCCATGTATTCGTATTTATCCTTGTAAATTGCCTCGAACCAGCATCGGTGACTTCTGGCGAAAGTACGGTTGTGACGCTCGATCCGTTCGGACATTGGTTCGCCGCGGCGCTGGGCCGTGATCAACTCGGCCGCGCTAGTGGTGGTGAATGAGATCCAATCCATTCCCGGACTGTAAAATGGGTCCATGAAGGCCGCGGCGTCGCCCACCAGGACGAAGCCGTCACCAGCAAAGGTAGTACTGTAGTAGGCGAGATTCTTTCGCCAGTGGACGTCGGCCGCGTCAAACTCCGCATCCACCAGGAGTTCACGCCCGACCGGATGTTCCATCAGGAAAGCCTTCAAGCGATCGCCGATTCCGCGACCGTCCTGCGGCCATTCCACCAGCCGCTGATCGAAAACCACCCCAACACTCATGTCCCCGCCTTTGAGTGGGATCCACCAGCTCCACCAGCCATCGCCAATCACATGATTGGTCGCTGTCCCACGGACGCTGTAAACCGCTGAGGCCCATTCCGGAAATTTCTCGGCGAGTTCGCGGCCATCCCAGTCTTTCACCCCTTTCCAGCGCGACCAGGCGGCGGCGGTGGGATGCTCAGTGTTCGATTTCCACCACCCTTCTTTGCGCGCCAGCATTGCGCCCACGCCGGAGGCATCGACGACCCAGCGGGCGCGGATCGTTTTCGATCCATCACCGTTCTTGAGCGTGATCGTCTGGTCCTGCCCCGAGGAAAGCTCCACGCCGGTGACGCTGGCTGGTCGCAGCAGATGGGCGCCGGCCAGACACGCGCGACGGAGCACTTCCTCGTCGAAGGCGGCACGATCCAGTTGATAGGAGGGCAACCGGACCTGATAACGGCCGCCCAGTTCACTCGCTTCCCCAAGATTTTTCACTTCGTCACTGGCAAACCAGAACCGCAGCCCCTGTTTGACGAGATGGCACTCGTTCAAATACTGCGTCAATCCGAGGACGCGGCCCATGAAGTAGGCGCTCACTTCCACGGTGGCCTCGCCCACCCGGCGGGAAAGTTGTGCGGACTTTTCCACAATCAGGATGCGGATGCCCGGATTTTGCCGCAGCAGCAGCGTAGCCGTAGCACCTCCCGACAGCGCTCCGCCGATGATCACCACGTCGTAAACAGATTCGTCGTCAATCGTCATCGAAGTCTTTCTGATGCTTCCGCAGCTCCGCTGCAAATACAATGGCGCGATGTCCGATTGTTGGCCGCACATCCATGATTTGCGCGGAATACCTCCGCCCAGCCGGCCGCGCCAGCTTGCTTCGGACCCCGCGCGCGCCGGCGCTGCTCTACACCTGGGCGTTTTCCAGATGCAGGTGCGCCTGGCGAAGCTCCAGGCTCCGTTCGCGCAGTGCATCTTCCAAGGCCGCGCGCTGGGTATCGAGCTGCACGTGGAGGCGCCGCATTTCGAGAAGATTAGCGATGCGGAGAGGAACTTCCAGGTGATCGAGAGGCTTGAGCAGAAAATCGGTGGCACCTGCGCCGAGAGCCGCGCGTTTGGTTTCCTGATCCGCGTCGGCTGTGAGGACAATTACTGGCAGGAAGATTTCACTCCCCGCCGAGCGCAGGGCATGAAGGATCGTAAATCCATCCACGTGCGGCATCATCAAATCGAGCAGAATGAGGTCCGGCGCGAAGCTTTCGCAGACCTCGAGAGCGCTGCGCGAATCGGTCACGGACCTGAGCTGTTTATAACTGGCATCAGAGAGAATGTCCTCGAGGAGAGCGACGTTGAGGGGCTCGTCATCGATGATGAGGATTTTCATCTTGCCAAACGCTCTCGTATCGCCATGCCATGCGTTTTTCATTTTACGGTTCCAGTCTATCGAGCTCGTCGAGCTTTCCATTGTTTCACTCCTACGCTGCTACCGAATCTTCTGTCAGTTGCGGGGCAGAGATCTCGTTAATGACTCGAAGAAACTCCTGAAGGTCGATCGGCTTGGTCAGATAACCGCGGGCACCTGCCGCCATGAGCCGTTCCACCTGGCGCGAAGTCGCATCGGCGCTAATGATGACGACCGGAATCTCACACGTGGCTTCGTCGCGCCGCAAGTGCGAGAGCACTTCCCAGCCAGGTAAATCGGGCAAATGCAGGTCGAGTAAAACCAGATCAGGGGAATGCCGACGGGCCAGATCGATGCCCATCTGGCCTTGCCTCGCGGTAATGAGCCGGAGGTGAGGCTGCTCGGCGAACACTTGCTCGATCAGGGCGAGGTTGGAGAGGTTATCCTCGACATACAGGATGGTGCGTTCTTTTTCCTCGGGCCCGTTGGGAGGGCGCGTTCCGTCGTGATTCCCCGAGGCCACACGGACGAGAGGGGATTCGCCGCGAGGCAGCTCTACCCAAAACGTGCTCCCCTGCCCTTCAGTGCTCTCGACTCCGATGGACCCGTTCATCGCCTGCATCAAACGCTGACAGACCGCCAGTCCAAGTCCCGTTCCTTCCACTCCGGTCTGTTCCGCACCCAGCCGGTCGAAGGGCGTAAATAACCGCGTCAACTTTTCCGCCGAAATACCGGCTCCGGTGTCGCTCACCACGATGCGCACGTTGCTGTCGCCCTCCATGCTGGAGGAAACGGTGACCTTGCCGTCGAGTGGCGTGTACTTAACGGCGTTGGTCAGCAGATTCAGGAGCACTTGCTTGAGCCGTTGTCGATCGGCCATGACATAACAGGTCTGCTCCTGCGGGGCCGGCGTCACGAGTTCAAGGCCCCGCTGGGCGGCCAGTGGACGCATCAGGCTGAGCGCTTCTTCCAAGGCGTGGGCCAGACAAACGGGCTCGAGGGACAACTGCAAATTGCCCGTTTCGACCCGGCTAATATCGAGCACTTCGTTAATGAGATTGAGCAGGTGGCGGCCGGCACTGATGATGTGATTAATGCGTGGACGCTGGATGTCCGTGGGATTCTGCCGTTCCAAGAGTTGGCTGAATCCGAGAATTGCGTTGAGCGGCGTCCGCAATTCATGACTCACCCGCGAAAGGAACTCGCTCTTGGCGCGATTGGCGCGGTCAGCCTCATCCCTGGCCTCGCGGAGTTCTTTCTCGCTCCGGGCGCGCTCGGTGACGTCATGCGCCACACAAAACGAGATCTTGTCCAACTCCGACCAGGAGGCCGACCAAAGCACATCGACCTGCGTCCCATCCTTTCGCGTGGAGCGATTGACGAAGTCCGTGATCTTGCCATCGAGGCGGAGGACCTCCGTCACCTGCGTGGTCATCGCTCTGTCTTCCGGGCAAACCAGATCGATGTAGGGACGCCCCAATAATTCAGCCGGCGTATAGCCCCACAACTGCTCGCAAGCAGCGTTGACGGTCGTAAAGCAGCCCAACTCATCCATCGTGCAAATCACATCCTGAGAGTTATCCATGACGAGCTGGTTGGCGTGGTGCGCCGCCTCCAGCTGGCGTTTGCTTTCGTGCAACGCCTTCTCCGCCCGCTTCCGCTCGGAGATGTCTTCCACCATGACCAAAAAGCTGCGCGGATGGTTATCTACATCTCGCATCAGGCAGGCCGTGCGCGTGATCCACAAGACTTCGCCATTTTTCCGGACGTACCGCCTCTCGACCGAAGAGCGCGGGCCACCGGTCAGCAGCTCTTCGGCATTTTGCTTCCCCTGCGGAATGTCATCCTCGAAGGTGATGTCCATGGTGGTTAGCTTGGTCAGCTCGCTCTCCGAATATCCCACCATTCGGCAGAGCGTCGGGTTTACCTGGATAAAGCTTTCGTCGAGCCCGACCACGGCCATTCCAATGGGAGCTTCCTCAAAGAAATGACGGAAGCGCAGTTCGCTGGCCAACTCCTCCTCGCGCTCGACGGAATAGTCGATGCCGCCGGGGCCGAGACTCATCTCAAACATCGGTCCGCGACCTCCGTTTGGCCAGCTTTCCTGCACAACTGGACGAATTCTCGTTTGGGAGGAGCACCTGCGGGCCAAGTGTTCCCTCGGCGATCCAGGTGATCGCGCACGGTAATGGCGCTAAAATGTGTTTCGTTTGCAGTCGCAACGGGACCTCCCCCGCTCCTGCCAAGCAGAGGGCATTCCACGTCGTTTGGGAATTCCCCGCCGCCCCTTGCGCAGGCGGAGCCAGGATCCCTTTCACTAGCCGATTGTCGCTTGTTTGTGATACTATTCCGCCATGATGCGTTTGCTCGCATTCCCTCTCAGCTTTTTGCTGTCGGTCACTTTACTGGCGCAGGAGGAATTGCCCAAAGATCCCGAAGAGCCGCTGGAGATCGAGCCGCCCTTGTTGATCCAGGAAATTCCCGACCGATCCCCGGTGCAGTCTACACCGGGAGTTGCGCCCCAGTTGGATCCGGAACGAATCCAGATCGCCCTCGAGAAAGCAAAGAAGAACGCCGTCAGCGGCGAGCGACTCTTTCGCAGCGGCGTCATCGCCAAAGTGGATTCGGAAAATCGGGCCCTGAAAGTGATTCGCCTGGAAGCGGATCTTGCCAACGCCCGGCTCGAAATCGCCAGGCAGGAAGTCGCGTCCCAACAGAGCCGGCTTGAAGCGGGGGAAATTTCTCAAAACGAACTGGAGACCGCAAACGCCGCGTTGGTCCTGGCCGTGAACGAGGCTGCTTCGGCCACCGCTCAAAAGGACAAGGCCGAACTTGACGCGGCCCTGCTGAATCTGCGCCGGCAGAAGAAACTCCTGGCCGTAGGCAGCGGGAGAAAGTCCGAGGTCAACCGCGCCCAGGAGAAAGTTACCGCATTACAGCAACCAAAGGATTAGCTCGGATTTGGCTCCCGGCTCGCGGTTGGGCCGGAGCGACTACCGCTTTCGGCGACAGTGCATTGCGAAAAATTTGTGCTAGACGTTTGGAGAGCTTTTAGGAAAAAGCACTGGCATGGCAAACGCTGCCTGAAATCGTTGTGAAAACATTTGGTCAAAAAATAGCACCAATCGGGATATTTCTTCTCCTCCTGGCCCACGGTAGTTTTGCCGGCTCGTTTCCTTTCTCCGGACCCACCACCCCCGGAAACGAAGCGCGCCTTCGCGGTGCCCTGGCCCTCGCTCCGATCAACGCCCCGCTCCCCGTCAAACGCGCGATCTGGGCTGCCAACCAATTGAACACCAAGCCCTATCGCTACGGCGGGGGCCATCGCTCTTTTCATGACAGCGGCTACGATTGTTCGGCCACGGTTTCCTACGCTCTGGCTGGCGCCGGTCTGGTCGCTTCCCCGCTCAGCTCAAATGAGCTGCGCACTTTTGGAAGCCGCGGACCCGGTAAATGGATCACGGTTTATGCGCGGAGCGGTCACGCCTTCGCCGTCATCGCTGGCCTTCGGCTCGACACGACCTCTCCGCATAATCCTTCCCGCCGGTGGGCGCCTCGGTGGCAGCCAACCACCCGCATGCCCTTCGGATTCGAAGCGCGCCATCCCACCGGTTTATAACCCCTCTTCTCTCCCTCTTCCGCCTCCTCTCGTTCTCGTCCTCGTCCTCGCTTCCCCCCTCTCCAATCTCCCTCTTCCGCTGATGGGAGAGGAGCACGTGGCCCGAGCCAGTCGAAATTCTCTGGCAGCCGCACGGCTTCGTTCTAAATTGCACGACTTATGGCTCATCCCATTTTTGGCCGCTTTTTTCTGGCTCTTCTGATTATTTCCGGAGGTCTCTCATCCGCCGTTGCCGATGAAGGCATGTGGCTCTTCAACACCCCGCTCCCAAAAATTCTGATCCACAAATATGGGTTCAAGCCGGCGCCCGAGTGGCTCGATCATTTGCAAAAATCGAGCGTGCGCTTCAACTCCGGCGGCAGCGGTTCGTTCGTTTCGGCCGACGGCCTTGTCATCACCAATCATCACGTCGGGCTGGATACGCTCCAGAAAATCTCGAGCGAGAAAAAGAATTATGTGCGGGACGGTTTCCAGGCCAGATCGCGTGCGGAAGAACCGAAAGCGACTGATCTGGAGCTCAATGTCCTGATGTCGATCGAGGACGTAACCGAGCGGGTAAAAGCAGCCATCCAGGCCGGCATGTCGCCGGAAGATGCCAACAAAGCCCGCAGCAATGCGATTGCTCAAATTGAAAAGGAGAGCAAGGAAAAGACCGGTTTGCGCTCGGATGTCGTTACTCTCTACCAGGGCGGCGTCTACAATCTCTACCGCTACAAGCGCTACGATGACGTGCGGCTCGTCTTTGCCCCGGAACAGCAGATCGCGTTTTATGGCGGTGACCCGGACAACTTCGAATACCCCCGTTTCGATCTCGATATCTGCATTTTCCGCGCTTACGAAAACGGCCAGCCAGCCCGGCCCGAGCATTTTCTAAAATGGAACACCAAAGGTCCGAGCGAAGGCGAATTGACCTTCGTGAGCGGACATCCCGGAAAAACCGACCGGCAGCTCACGACTTCCGGGCTGGCCGAAACGCGCGATCGCGAAGTGCCGTACCTGCTCAGCATGTTCAACCGGCGCGAGGTTCTTCTCAGTGCATTTGCCGCGCGCAGTTTCGAGAACGCGCGTCGGGTCCGTGAAGATCTTTTCGGCGTGCAAAACAATCGGAAGCGCTACGATGGGTATCTGGCCGCGCTGCTCGATCCGGAAATCTGGGGCGCGATCGAACACCGCGAGAAAATGTTGCGCGGCTCGATGGCATCCTGGCCGCAATTTGCGGGCGCAGTGCCCAATTATGACCGGATCAAGCAAGCCGACGATGAGACCGCGAAGATCCTGCCGGTTTACAATTATTTTGAGACGAGCCGGGGCCGCGCGAGTGCGAACTACCGCGCCCCACGCGCGTTCTACAGCACGCTGTTCAAATATGCGCGGCGCTTGCTTCGCGCCGGCGACGAGCGGCCGAAGCCGAATGGCGAGCGTTTCCCGGAGTTTCGCGACAGCAATCGCGAATCGCTCGAGCTCGACCTTTTCTCGAGCGAGCCCGTGCACGAAGACGTAGAGCAACTAACCCTGACCGATTCACTTACCGACATGGCGACGCGCTTTGGCTACAGCGATCCGCTTGTCCAGCAGATCCTGGCGTCCAAATCGCCGAGTGCCCGCGCGGCCGAGCTGGTCGCAGGGACGAAGGTCAAGGACGTCGCTTTTCGCCGGCAGCTTTACTCTGGCGGCGCCGCCGCCGTGAGCGCGGCAAATGATCCGATGATTGAGCTGGCTCGCATCGTCGACGCACCGGCGCGCGCCGCGCGCAAAACTTTCGAGGCGCAGGACGAGGTCAAGCAGCAATCGTATGCCGAGCTCGCGAAGACTCGCTTCGGGCTCGAAGGCTCGAGTGGCTACCCGGACGCGACCTTCACCCTCCGCCTCTCCTACGGGCCCGTGCGCGGGTACGAAGAAAATGGGAAGCCGATTGCCGCGCTGACCGATTTTGCCGGTCTCTATCAGCGCGCGTCCGAGCACCACAACGAGCCGCCGTTCGATTTGCCCAAGCGTTGGCTCGATCGCAAAGCGAAATTGAATCCAAAGACGCCATTCAACTTCGTTTCCGACGCCGACATCATAGGCGGCAATAGCGGGAGCCCGGTCGTGAACAAAGAGAACGAATTTGTCGGCATCATTTTCGACGGCAACATTCAATCACTGGTCCTCGATTGTATCTACTCCAACAAACAGGCCCGAGCCGTTTCGGTCGATTCCGCGGCGATCACCGAAGCGCTGCGCAAGGTGTACGATGCAACCGCGCTCGCGGATGAGCTGGAAGGCATGAAGAAGTAACCAAGGAGGGACGGTTTCCAAACCGCCCACCTTCAAAGACGGCTAAACAGACCGGGGTCGACGACCCCGGCTACAACAACGAGCCCGGCTACAACACCCTCCTCTCCTTGAGTTTGATTTCCTCGTCGTCGTCCTCGCG
>Ga0209048_10006999_pt1 | contig 10481 bp, 11 predicted proteins | sample FrelakmetCRP12CR_FD_187146 | JGI IMG/M metagenome (GOLD analysis project Ga0209048, IMG submission 187146) | Freshwater lake sediment microbial communities from the University of Notre Dame, USA, for methane emissions studies - CRP12 CR (SPAdes)... | ecosystem: Environmental > Aquatic >... | reverse complement strand
GTTCGCGCCGCGCGGCGATCGCGGCGGCGACGTGCTCCACCTCGACCCGCGTGCGCTGCGCGGCGCGGGCCAGATGGTCGGCCTCGTGCAGCACATCGAGCAGGTGGCGCACGCCTGCGCTGAGCCGGGTCGCGTCGCCGCTGCGCCGCGCGCCATGCTCGATCAGCCGGGCCAGCGCCTGCACGCTCGGCGGCAGTAGCGCTCCTGCGCTCGCCTGCGCCGCGAGCGTTTGCGCCAGCGCCCGCTGGGTCGCTGGCTGGCGCGGCAGGTCGTCGTCAAGGTCGGCGACAACGCGAAAGAGCTTCTCGAACTCGGGGTCGTGAAGCTGCAACAACTGGCAAATCTCGCGCTCGCCGACGAGCACGACCTTGACGTCGAGCGGAATCGGCTGCGGCTCGAGCTGGATCGTAGAGACCATGCCGAACATCTCGGACATTGACTCGATGCGGATCTCGCTGCGCAGCAGCGCGCGCTTGAGCGCGCTCCAAGCGAAGGGCTGCGTCAGCAGTTTGATCGCGTCGACCAGCAGGTAGCCGCCGTTGGCCCTGTGCAGCATACCCGCCTTGATGTGGCGGAAGTCGGTGATCAGCATCCCGAAGTGCGCGATGTGGTCGATCCGGCCGACGAGGTTCTGCACCGTCGGCAGGTCGGCCTCGATGATGGGCGAGCCGTCGCTGCCACCGGCATCGACGACGAGGTTGATCTCAAATCGCGCAAGTTCACCCGCCTGCGCCACCGCGTCGCCCTCCTCGTGCGCGCGAAACGCGTCGGCGTTCTCGATCAGCGCGGCGCGCACGGCCTCGAGATGAGCGCAGACAGCAGGCATTTCGACGTAGAGCGCCTTGGTTTCGTCGACGACGTGGTCTACTGCGAGCTTGGTCGTCGAGCGGTTCAGCGTTAGCAGCCGGTCGGCGTGTTCCTTGCGCAGCCGCATCGACGCTCGCAGCACGCGAACCAGTTGCTCCTGCAGCTCGCTCATCGCGCTCTTCAGGCGCGCCCTCTCTTCTGGCGGCAGCGCCTCGAAGTCCCGAGGCGGCATGACTTCGCCCTCCTTCTGCGGCGCGAAGGTGAAGCCCACCGGCGTGCGGATCATCACGAGGCCTCGGCGCTGCGCTTCGTCGCCCACGTCGATCAGGCCGCGTTCGGCGCGCTCCTTGAAATCGGTGTTCAGGCGTTCGAGCTCGGCCGCGTATTCCTCCGACTCGAACGCGGCGGGAATCGTCGTCTTCAACTCGTCGACGAGTGCGCGCATGTCGGCGCGTAGCTTCGCGCCGCGCCCGGCCGCAAGCTGCAGCGCGATCGGCTGGTACGGGAGCTCGAAGTTGTTGACGTAGACCCAGTCGGAGCGGTGGATGCCGTCGTGCGCCAGGCGTGCATCGACCGCACGGCGCACCAGGCTGCGCTTTCCCGAGCCCGGCGGACCCATCACGAACAGGTGGTAGCCGGGCTTGCGCATCGCGACGGCGAACTCGACGGCGGCGCGTCCGCGCTCCTGCCCGACGATCGGCGTTACCGCGGGCTCGAGATCACCGCTGGAAGCGCCGAATTCGAGCGTCGCGGGGTCACAGTGCAGTGCCAGTTCAGGCGGTTTCAACAGGCGAGCGGTCATCCTACGGCCTTCGGACAATTTGCCCCATCCTAGTTCCGGCACTGCTGCTCGGCGTGAGCGAGCTCAAGGTTCGCGTTCATCGCCGCCCGCCGCGTTGCGCACTGGCGTTGACTGCGCTCAACGGAAGGTGAGGCCTTGGCGGTTCAAATCGGTTCAGGGGTGGCTGGCTTCAAGTGCAGCCCGAGGAGGTTCAGATGAATACCGGTTCCGTCTGCACGCGCCGTGTCGTGAGCATCGACAGTAGGGGTACCCTTGCCGAAGCCGCCAGCCTTATGCGTGAGCGCCACGTCGGTGCGCTCGTGGTCACGGCGCAGGCATCCGACGGTCTGCAAGTCAGGGGCATCGTGACCGACCGCGACCTCGTGATCGACGTGCTGGCGCGCGGGCTCGACGCCAGCGCGGTGCGGATCGGTGAACTCGTGAGCGGCGAGGTGGTCAGCGTGCCCGAAGAAGCCGAACTCGGCAGCGCGATTGCCGCGATGCAGGAAACCGGCGTGCGCAGAGTGCTGGTGACGAACGCCGCGCAGCAGCTAATCGGCATCGTTTCGCTCGACGACGTGATCAACGTCTTCGCCGGCCAGATGGCCGGGCTGGCGAGCGTGATCCGCAGCGGCATCGAGCGCGAAGTCGCCGAGGCTGCCGCGGCGCCGCCGACACCGCCTCTCGCGGTGCGCATACCGGCGATGGGCACGGCAGGGTGGGGCAAGGTGATCGCATGAAGGGCGAGACCTCACCGGAAACCGGGTAACAACGAAGCGGAGCTGGCGATGCAACTACCCCTTCAGATTTCATTCCATGGCATGGGTAGGTCCGATGCCATCGAGGCGGCAGTGCGCGAGAAGGCGCGCCACCTTGAGCGTTTCAGCGGCGAAATCATGGCGTGCCGGGTGACGGTCGATCTGTTGCAGAAGCACAGCCACCAGGGCCGGCCGCTCGGTGTGCGGATCGACTTGACGATTCCCGGCCGCGAACTGATCGTGAACCGGGTCGAGAACGAAGACCTGCAGGTCGCGCTGCGCGACGCGTTCGACGACATCGGGCGCCAGCTCGAAGAAGCCGTGCGCCAGCGCCGTGGGCTGGTAAAGCTGCACCCGCGCGAACTGCACGGTGAGGTCGTGCGCCTGGACGCCGAAGGCCGTTTCGGCTTCATCGGCGCCCCCGACGGCCAGGAGTACTGGTTCGGCCGCGACAACGTGGTGGGCGACCGCTTCGATCAGCTGACCGTCGGCACGCCGGTCCAGTTCATTGCCGAAGTGGCTGGCGAAGGCCTGCAGGCCAAGCGAGTCAGCCTGGGCAAGCACAGCGTCGGTTGATCGGCGAGGAGCGATTCACGGTGGTGAGTGAAAGGAACGCATCATGACGACAAAGCGCCTGAACGCGGGCGACATCTGCACGCGCAAGGTCGCCTGTGCGTACCGCAGCATGACCGTCGACGAGGCGGCGCGGCTGATGCGCGAGCAGCACGTCGGCTCGCTCGTCGTGATCGACGAGACGGAAGAGGGTCGCGTCGCGGTGGGCATGCTGACCGACCGCGACATCGTCACGGCTCTCGTCGCCAAGGTCGTCGATCCAAGCATCGTCGGCGTCGGCGAGGCAATGACCTCGGACCTCGTCACCGCGCGCGAGGAGGACTCGGTCGTCGACCTGCTGGGGACGATGCGCCGCAAGGGCGTGCGGCGCGTGCCCGTCGTCGACGCGAGGGGCGTGCTGGTCGGGCTGGTGGCACTGGACGATCTGGTCGCGGTGATCGCGCAGGAACTCGAACTCGTGGTCAAGGCGATGCAGAGCGGACGCAGGCACGAGTCCGCCGCGCGCCCATGAGACGCGGGCGCACAATGGGCGAACCGATCGAGGGGCACCTGTGAAGCGCAAAACGCAGCATCGAGTCCCGAAGACTTCGCCGCCTCCGGGCGGATCGATGGCGCAAGAGGACAGTCCGGGCGAGATCGTCGCGCGGCCCGACGGCTACCACTGGATCGCGCCCGACAGCAGGCAGGAATTCGGCCCGTTCGAGACCGAGGAACTGGCGCAGGCCTACCGCGATGGCTACGACGAGACCGAGCTGGCCCCGGCTGAGACCCTGGAGGAGGCCGAGGCAGAGATCGGCATTTCGGACTGGATCGACCCGGAGACCGGCGAGCCCGCCGAAGGTCCGTGTCCGCCCCATCTCGACGAGGAGTGAAGACGCATCGAAGGGCGCGGCCGCAGCAGCGGTCAATAACCCTGCGCAGTCGATCCCCGGACTACTGTCTATCATGGCCTCGCCCGACATCGCGCTTGGGCTGCTGGCGCACGCGCTGAACCTGACGTAGCCGTCGTTCGGAACATACCCCGATCACGGCTGGCTTTGTTCGACCTGGCCGGAGTCATGCAATGACCGATCTGTTCGAGAATCCGATGGGGCTGATGGGCTTCGAGTTCGTCGAATTCGCTTCGCCCAAACCGAACGTGCTGGAACCGCTGTTCAATACGCTGGGCTTCACGCTCGTCGCGAGGCACCGCTCGAAGGACGTGCAGCTGTACCGGCAAGGCGAGATCAACTTCATCGTCAACCGCGAGCCGAAGAGCCCGGCCGCATACTTCGCCGCCGAGCATGGCCCATGTGCCTGCGGCATGGCCTTCAGGGTGAAGGACTCGCACTTCGCCTACAACCGCGCGCTCGAGCTCGGCGCGCAACCGGTCGAGATGGCGACCGGTCCGATGGAGTTGCGGCTGCCGGCCATCAGGGGCATCGGCGGCGCTCCACTCTATCTGATCGACCGCTTCGAGGACGGCAAGTCGATTTACGACATCGACTTCGCGTTCATCGACGGTGCCCCGCGCCGCCCTGTCGGCCACGGGCTGAAGCTGATCGACCACTTGACGCACAACGTCTATCGCGGCCGCATGGCCTTCTGGGGTGCGTTCTACGAACGGCTGTTCAACTTCCACGAGATCCGCTACTTCGACATCCAGGGCGAATACACGGGCCTGACCTCGCGCGCGATGACCGCGCCCGACGGCAAGATCCGCATCCCGCTCAACGAAGAGGCGTCCAGGGGCAGCGGGCAGATCGAGGAGTTCCTGATGAAGTTCAGCGGCGAGGGCATCCAGCACGTCGCGCTGATCTGTGACGACCTGATCGCCACCGTCGACAAGCTCGCTCTCGCCGGTGTGCCGCTGATGACCGCGCCGAACGACATCTACTACGAGATGCTCGATCAGCGCCTGCCCAGCCACGGCCTGCCGGTGAGCGAACTGCGGACGCGCGGCATCCTGCTCGATGGCAGCACCGAGGGCGGCAAGCCGCGGTTGCTGCTGCAGATCTTCTCGCAGACCGTGCTCGGCCCCGTGTTCTTCGAGTTCATCCAGCGCAAGGGCGACGAAGGCTTCGGCGAGGGCAACTTCAAGGCACTGTTCGAGTCGCTGGAGCGTGACCAGATTCGCCGCGGCGTACTCGCCGTCTCGGCGTAGGAGGCACACGATGAAGATCGATCGCATCCACCACGTCGCTTATCGCTGCAAGGACGCGAAGGAGACGGTGCTCTGGTACCAGAAGATGCTGAAAATGGACTTCGTGCTCGCCATCGCCGAGGACCACGTGCCATCGACGAAGGCGCCAGACCCGTACATGCACGTCTTTCTCGACGCCGGGGGCGGCAACGTGCTCGCCTTCTTCGAACTGCCGACGCAGCCGCCGATGGGGCGTGACCTGAACACGCCCGACTGGGTGCAACACATCGCCTTCAAGGTCAGGGACCGCGCAGCGCTGATCGCGTTCCGCTCGCATCTGGAGGCGAGCGGCGTCGATGTGCTCGGCATCACTGACCACGGTGCGTTCCACTCGATCTACTTCTTCGACCCGAACGGACACCGTCTGGAGCTGGCCTGCCCGGATCCCGATGAGGAGGCGATGGTCAAGCGCCTCGACGCCGTAAAGTGGGCCATGCTCGAGGAGTGGTCGCGGACCAAGCGCGCACCTAGGCACGCCGCCTTTCTGCACGAGCGCGAGTTCAAGGCTTGACCACGGCGGTCGGCGTTGTGCCGACGTTCGGCTAACGCGCCGGGTCAGAATAGCCGACGATCGTGCCTTCGGCTTCCCGAGGTCGAATCCTTGCTTCGGGCGCTTGCGGCACATTGCCGCCATCGGTGGGCGCGTCCGCGTGGCCGTTGCGCCTACTCAACCTGTGGCGCACCGTTCGCGGGCAAGCTCGGTCATCAGGCTTGTCGAAGGTGCACCATGCTGCTGTTCTCTCTGGAATCTGCCTGCGTCTTCGCACCCGCCCTCGCCGCTGAGCTTGACGAAGCGCTGAGCCCGCACGAGGACCGCGCGTTCGAAGACGGCGAGCACAAGCTACGCCCGAAGGTGGATCCACGCGGCGCCGACGCGTACGTGATCTGTAGCCTGCACGGCGGCCCGGAGCAAAGCCCGCACGACAAGCTGTTTGGCCTGCTCGCGTTCGTTGCCACGCTGCGCGAGCACGGCGCGGCGCGCGTCACGGCGGTCGTGCCCTATCTTGCCTACGCGCGCAAGGACATGCGGACCAAGCCGTTCGACCCCGTCACCTTGCGCTACGTGGCGCAACTGTTCGAAGCGGTTGGGCTCGCGCAGATCATCGTCCTCGAGGCGCACAACGTGGCGGCGTTCCAGAACGCCTTTCGCTGCACGACGCTGCACGTCGAGGCGCACCGAGCCTTCGACCCCATCGTGCCCGAACTCGTCAGCGAAGGCGCGCTTGCCGTCGCGTCACCCGACCCTGGGGGGGTCAAGCGGGCGCAGTTGTGGCGCGAGTCGCTCGAAGAACGTCTGGCGCGCCCGGTCGGCTTCGCGATGGTCGACAAGCGCCGCAGCGCTGGGCTGGTCAGCAGCGCCAACCTCGTCGCTGGCGACGTCGGCGGCGCGACGGTCCTGTTGCTGGACGACCTGATTGCCAGCGGCGAGACGATGATGCGCGCCGCACGGGCGCTCCGCGTTGCCGGCGCGCGTGACGTCGTCGCCTGTGCGGCGCATGGCCTCTTCACGGGCGAGGCGCAGGACGTTCTCGCCGACATGTCGATCAGCCGGTTGCTCGTCACCGACAGCGTGCCGCCGTTTCGCCTGCCCGCCGCCGGACCGGTGTCACGCAAAGTCCGCGTCGTGTCCGCGGTGCCGCTGTTCGCGCAAGCGATCAGGGAGTGCCGCGATTCGTGGCTCAGGTGACTGGGGCCTGCGCGTCGAGGTCGTCCAGTGCTCGTAGCGCGCGCTCGACGTAGCGCGCCGCCAGCGGTGGCCACTTGTGCGGGATGCGTGGTTGCAGGTCGAGCAGGTGGGCCATCGCGAGACGCGCGCGCAGGAGCGCCCGACGAGCGGTGTAGAGGTGCATCAGCGCAGGCGGCGGCGTCTCGCCCAGCGCGGCGGCGCAACCGTCGACCAGCCGCGGGCCGATCCATCCCGCGCCTGCCATCTCGCACTCCAGCGCGAGAGCCGCCATTTCGTCGAACGGGTCGACCTGGCGCAACTGGGCATTGAACTCGATACAGTCGATCACGACCGGCGGCTCCAGCAGCCAGACATGCTCCGGGCGCAGGTCGCCGTGGCCGTCGACGACGCAGCCGCCACGGGCGCGACCGTGCAACAGTCCGGCCCAGCGCTCGAGCGCGACCGCGAAACGGTCGAGCGCCTGCGCCGCGTCGCGGAGATGGAACTGCGGCCGCAGAAGCACTTCGCGGTGAGCCGCCAGTTCGCGCTCGAAGCGGGCGACGTACTCCGCCGCGCTGACCTCGACCTTGGGCACGATCCGGTAGAACGCGGCCAGCAGGGCCACCAGTGCGTCGATGTCGCTCGCCTCGACCGCAGCGTCGGCCATCAGGCGCTGCAGCGTGCGCCCCTGCGGCAAGCGGCGCATCAGCACCAGCCACTCGACCGTCTTGTCCTGTGCCGACAGGTTGTTCTCCGGCACCAGGGCCATCCCGGATTCGCTCGCCTGCAGCGCCATCAGCCCAAGATAGATGCCCGGCGCTAGGCGCGAATTCAGGCGTAGCTCCTCGCGGCAGTAAAACTCGCGTGCCTTCAGGGTGGAGAAGTCGAGGAACGGGAAGCGTACCGGCTTCTTCAGCTTGAACACACGATCGCCGACGAAGAACAGCCAAGACATGTGCGTCTCGATCCAGGTGAGCGGCTGCGCCAGCCCGGCATGCGACGACGCCGACTGCAAGAAGCGCAACTTGACATCGAAAGCCGGCCCGGACTCTGCGTGCGGGCAATCTGCAGCAACTTCGACGCCGGCCTTTGCAGACGCGGCCACGGCGCTGAGTCCGACATGGCGGTTCATCCGGCTCGCGCTACCGCGCTCAGGTCGCCACCAGTCGCGCCAGCACGGTTCCAGGAACGAACTTCTCGCCCGCCGCAACCATGATTTCCTCGACCACGCCGGAGTGCGACGAGGGCAGGTCGACCCGGTTGTGGATCAGGTTGGCGCGAGCCAGCATCTGGCCGGTGTGGACGTGATCGCCCTCGGCGACCAGCCACTCTTCGACATACGCCTCCGCGCCGGCTTCCAGCGATTCCCACAATGCGGGGTCGAGAACGATGTTGGTCATGCGGCGATCTTCCTCGCGTCGGTCATCATCGATACACAAGGGAAGGACAGCGAAGAATCTAGGTGCATTCACCCGCCGAACACTTGACGAAACGCAATCGTTTACCCGGTGCGCGAGACGCCGCGGCGTAGGGCATCGGTGACCGTGGACTGCGACTTCGCCCCGCACCGCACGTGCGCGGGCTGCCGTCCAGCGACAAGGTCGGGCAGCGCGACTGCCGCTGCGCGCGGTCAGCGCGTAGCCGCGATTCTCCGTTGCGAGCGGTACGCAACGCCGGTCGACGCGGATCGCCGCCTGGCCTGCAGGCGTGGGTTCGCGGTCGCAGGCGCGGCTGCGACGATCGGGGACGACGGACACTTGTCGCCACCGTTGTCGCCACGCAACGGCTTTCGCCGCGCGCCGCGGCAGACTGCATCGTCGGAGGGAGCACAGAGCAATGAGCGCCGCGGCGCCGAACGTGCGCGTGATCGAGGGGACGGCCAGCCTGCGCAGCCGAACGTTGAACACGCTGCTGCGGCTGACTTCGCGCCGGCCGCTGGGGCACAAGGCCGATCTCGCGGCGATGCGGCTTCGTTACGAAACCCTCGACGCGCGGCATTTCGCGGTCGAGCGGAGCGTCACGCGTGCACCGGTCGACTGCGATGGCGTCGCCGCCGAGTGGGTGCGGGTGCCCGAAACGCGTCCCGGGCGAACGCTTGTCTACCTGCATGGCGGCTCGTTCGCGTTCAGGTTTCCGAATGCGCATGCCGGGTTCGCAGCGCGTCTGTGCCGCAGGTTCGGCGCGCAGGCATTGATCCCGGACTACCGGCTCGCCCCCGAGCATCCGTTTGCGGCGGCGCCCGACGATTGCCACGCGGCGTACCGCTGGCTGCTCGCATCCGGCTGCGACCCTTCGGGGATCGTGTTCCTCGGTGATTCGGCGGGCGGCGCGCTCGTCCTCGTCACGCTGCACCGTGCGCTCCACGCAGGCGAGCCACGGCCCGCCTGTGCGGTGCTGCTTTCGCCGGCTGTCGACTGCACGCTCACCAGCCACAGCATGGTCGAGAACGAGGACCGCGATCCGCTGTTCCGTTTGAGCAACCTGCTCGTGTTGCGGCGCCACTATGTGCCATCGCCGCACCTCTACACGCATCCGGAGGTCTCGCCGTTGTTCGCCGATTTCAGCGGGTTTGCGCCGCTGCTGCTGCAGGCGGGCAGTTCGGAGATGTTGCGCGACGAAGCGGTCCGCACCGCGCACAAGGCGCACGCCGCGGGGGTGGACGTAGAGCTCGAGCTGTGGCCCGAAACGCCGCATGTGTTCCAGGTCGCGTCGTTTCTGCCCGAAGCCGCGCAGGCCGTCGATCACATCGTGGCGTTCGTCGGCGAGCGCACCTGTTGGTAGGCTCCTGACCCGGGTGACCACCGCAGATGCGGCCGGGTGGATCTTCCGCCGCGCCGCTCGAGCGTGCTTGTGCTTGAATCCAAGCGATGCCGCGGTATGGAGCCTACTGGACGCCGGTCGGCCCGTTCATTGTTGCGCATCGTTGCGCACACTCAATCGGCGGCGACCTGCGATTCCTAACATGCAGAGGTTCGAGACGAAGAGGATTTCCCGGCGTCTTGCTTCGTTTTGCGGCTCTGGGTGGCCGGGCACCGAAGCAAAGGATCGTTATGAAGACAGACGCACAACTCAAGAGGGACGTGACCGCCGAACTGGAGTGGGAACCCTCGATCAATGCGACCCATGTCGGTGTTAGCGTCAACGACGGCGTGGTCACGCTGACGGGCCATCTCGACACCTACACCGAGAAGTACGCCATCGAGCGCGCCGTCCAGCGCGTTGCGGGCGTCAAGGCGATCGCGGTCGAGGTCGACGTCAAGCTCGATCCTGGCCACAAGCGCAGCGACTCGGAGATCGCCATCGCCGCGGAAGCGGCGCTGAAGTGGCATTCGCTCGTACCCTCCGACCGTATCCAGGTCAAGGTGGAGAAGGGCTGGGTCACGCTCAAGGGCGAAGTCGACTGGAACTATCAGCGCGAGAGTGCCGAGAGGGCGGTTCGGCCCTTGACCGGCGTCGTCGGCGTCAGCAACGCCATCACGCTGAAGGTCACCACGACGCCCGCCAACGTGGCCACGCGCATTCACGATGCGCTCGCGCGTCACGCCGAACACGAGGCCAAGCACATCGAGGTCGTCGTCAACGGCTCGGTCGTGACGCTGCGTGGCCATGTCGACTCGTGGGCCGAGCGGACCGCTGCCTACGGTGCTGCCTGGTCTGCGCCCGGCGTGCTGAGCGTGGTCAACGAGATCAAGGTCCAGCGCTGAGGCGGGCGCC
>Ga0209048_10006998_pt1 | contig 10483 bp, 8 predicted proteins | sample FrelakmetCRP12CR_FD_187146 | JGI IMG/M metagenome (GOLD analysis project Ga0209048, IMG submission 187146) | Freshwater lake sediment microbial communities from the University of Notre Dame, USA, for methane emissions studies - CRP12 CR (SPAdes)... | ecosystem: Environmental > Aquatic >... | reverse complement strand
CAGTTCCGGGTTATTGTGAGTTTCCATCTGGTCGGCCAGCAGCTTGTAGCGGTCGACCGCGTCGATCTCGATCTGATAGGCGATGGCCAGCAGATCGTTGAGGTTGGAGACCTTTGGATTGCCCGATGTCTTGCTCATAGCTCGAAATCCTTCTCCAGCTCCGACAAGTCGATATTGGTTGCCTCAACCGCGGGCTGATACGGCGCGCGATTGCCGCGGTACAAAATTCCGGTATTGAATCCGTCGTCGGTCATGATCCGGCGCGCCGCCTTGCCCGGATCATTAGTCGCGCCGACTGGGGCCGCATGAACCAGGTCTTTCCACGCCTTTTCATCTGGGCGAAAGGTCACACAAGGGCTGAGGATTTCGATGAACGAGAATCCCGGATGCTGGATCGCTTCCACTAGCACGGCAGCAGTTTCGTTCACATCACCGGAGAAACAACGGGCGATGAAGTTTGCCCCCGAGGCAAGCGCGACGACCAGCGGGTGGAATGGTCGCAGGCGGGTACCGCCCGGGGATAGCGCAGTGTCGAATTCGGGCTCCGTCGTTGGCGAGGGCTGACCTTTGGTCATGCCGTAAATATGATTGTCCATCACTACATATGTCATGTCGATGTTGCGACGGCACGCGTGCAGGAAGTGGTTGCCCCCGATCGAATAACCGTCGCCGTCACCGCTGGCGACAACGACCGTGAGGTCGGGCCGTGTCACTTTCAGTCCGGCGGCGAGTGCGAGTGAACGACCGTGCACGCCGTGAAAGCCGTAACAATTCGTGTAGGCGGGAATCCGGGACGAGCAGCCGATGCCGGAAACGACGACGATATTTTCGGGCGGCAAGCCTAATTGAGCAAACGCGCGCGTGAATGACATGAGTACGTGATAGTCGCCGCAGCCGGGACACCAGATCGGCTTCACATCGGATTTGTAGTCTGCCGGCTTGTAGGCGAGGCGCGTATCAACGGTCGACATCGTTATCTCCATTCCGTGATCGCACTGTGAATTTCGCCGGCCGTGATCGGCAACGGACCTGGCCGGTTGAATACCCGCACTTGCCCGGGCAGGTCGTAATGGGCGCGCAGGTAACGGTGGAACTGGACACCATGGGTCTGCTCGACCACCAGGATGCGTTTGGCGCCTTTGAGAGCCGCCGCCAGCCGATCCGGTTGCACGGGTAACAGCAGGCGCGGCGCGACCAGGCGGGCCTTAATGCCATCGTCGGCTGCGCGGCTGATCGCTTCGCGGGCGGTGCTGGTGAGCGAGCCCCAGGTCAGCACCACGAGATCGCCTTTGCCTTCGACCGTCGCCCAATGGTCGCCGAAATTGAAGCCATCGAGTTTGTCGCGCCGCTTGTCGAGCTGCGCGCGATGGTCGGCGGCGCCGCTGGTCGGGTTGGCGTTTTCGGCATGGGTGAGGCCGTCGGCGGTGTATTGGCCGCCGCGGGTTCCCGGAATGGCCATCGGCGACACGCCGTTGGCCGCCAGCGCGTAGCGGTTGTAGGGGCCGGCGATATCGGCTGCGGCGGTGCGCGTGCCGATGAAGGCGACGTCAGCCGGCCGCTCGATGGCGGCGCGCGCCTGTCCCATGTATTGATCGGACAGGACGATCGCCGGAGCCTGCAACGCTTCGGCCAGATAGGTCGCCCATTGCGTCGTGAACAGGCAGTCGCCGACCGATTGCGGCGCCAGCACGAGATGGGGCGCATCGCCGTGCAGCCCGTAGACCGCGATATTCAAATCGCCTTGCTCGGATTTGGTTGGGATGCCGGTCGACGGTCCGCCGCGCATCACGTCGACGACGACGACGGGGACTTCGGCCGAGGTGGCGAGGCCGAGCGCTTCGATCATCAGCGAAAGCCCGGGCCCGGAGGTTGCCGTCAGCGACGGTGTGCCGCCGTAGGATGCGCCGATGATCATGTTGATGGCGGCAAGTTCGTCTTCGGCCTGCAGCAGCGTGCCGCCGACCTTGGTGAGGCTGGGCGCCAACCATTCGAGGATTTCGGTTGCCGGCGTGATCGGATAGGCGGCGGCAAAGCGAATGCCGCCGCGAATGGCCCCCAGCGCGGTCGCCTCGTTGCCCGACAGCAGCCAGCGCTTGGCGTTGCCCGGCTTAGGCGGTGCGAGGTGCTTGTCGAACTTGAGGCCGGCAGCCGCCTCGAACCCGACCAGAATGGCGGCTCGGCTGGCCTCGATGGCGGCCGGCCCCTTGTCGGCAAGCCTTTTCTCCACCGGCACGAACAGCTGTTCGGCGGTGAAGCCGAGCAGGCGGGCCGCGAGGCCGAGCGCGACCATGTTGGGGCGCCCGTCGGGGACGGCCTTGGCCAGGTTCTTCATCGGGACTTCGACAACGCGAGCGCCGCATTTTTCCACGATCGGGGGCGCGTCGCCGCCACGGGGGTCGCCGATCACCAAAGACTGGGGGCCGACCTTGATTTCGGCGCCGAAACGGTGGGCGTTCAGCCAGTCGATGCCGATCAGCAGGTCGAACTGGTCGGGCGGGCTTTCGACCGGCTCAACCGCCAAGCGGAGCAGCGCTGCCGCCTCGCCGCCGCGGATTTGCGGGCCCATGGTGCGGATGAAAAGCCCATGCCAGCCGGCCGCGCTGGCCGCTTCGAGCAGGAAATTGCCGGTGGTGAGGGCGCCGGTGCCGCCACTGCCCACGATTGCGATCGAGATGCTCGGCGAAGCGCCCATGGCCATGATCTCCCGGTTTTGGGCCTGTTTTGCGCACAGAGCGGCCCAATATGTATTTAAGTACTATAATGCGTTTTTTTGCTTTTCCTTGACCTTGATCAAGGAAGTCCAGCGGTCGCCGAACGAAGAATGAAACTCAAGGCCGCGTATGTCGAGTGCCGGAATCGTTCGCCAAGCTGGAGGGCAGTCCCATGGGTGCCAAGGCGGTTCGCTGGATGATGACGGGCGCGGGCAAGCCGATGGTCCCGATGGAATTCGACATCGGCACGCCGGGTCCCGACGAAGTCCTTGTCGAAATCGCCGGCTGCGGCGTCTGCCACACCGACCTCGGCTATTATTACGACGGCGTGCGCACCAAGCATGAGCTGCCGCTTTGTCTCGGGCATGAGATCAGCGGCCACGTCATCGAAACCGGCGCGGACGTTCTCTGGTACACCGACCGCGCCGTCATCGTTCCGGCCGTCATTCCCTGCGGCCGTTGCGACGCCTGCCTGCGCGGCAAGTCGACGATCTGTCCGCACCAGAAAATGCCGGGCAACGATATTCATGGCGGCTTCGCTACGCACATCATCGTGCCGGCGCGCGGTCTGTGCGTCGTCGATGAGCATAAGCTGGCGGCTGCCGGCATCGATCTCGCCGACCTGTCGGTGATCGCCGATGCGGTGACCACGCCCTACCAGGCGGCGGTGCAGGCCGGCGTATCGAAAGGCGACCTCGTCGTCGTCAACGGCATCGGCGGCGTCGGGGGCTATGCCGCGCAGATCGCGGCCGCTATGGGCGGTGTCGTCATCGCGATCGACGTGAACGACGAAAAACTCGCCGCCATCGGCAAGCAGTGCGCCGCGCTCACGCTGAATGCCAAGGCGATGACGCCGCGCGATATCAAAACGGCGATCCAGACTTTCGCCAAGCAGCACAATCTGCGCCAGAGCGAGTGGATCATTTTCGAATGCTCCGGCTCGAAGGTCGGGCAGGAGACCGCATTCAGCCTGCTCAATCATGGCGCGACGCTCGCCGTCGTCGGCTTCACAATGGACAAGGTCGAGGTGCGGCTCTCGAATCTGATGGCCTACCACGCGCGCGCGCTCGGCAACTGGGGCTGCCCGCCCGAGCTTTATCCGGCGGCGCTCGAGCTCGTCCTCGATGGTCGCGTCAAGGTCGGCGAGTTTGTCGAGAAGCATCCGCTCAGCGAGATCAATCAGGTGTTCGAGGCGGTCCATGCCGGCAGCCTCAAGCGCCGTGCCGTCCTCGTCCCCAAACAGTAAGGAGCGTGGTCATGACCGCCGAAGCCAGTCGTAGCGCCACTGCCGAGCAGACTGCGAAAGATCACGGTCTGGTGCCGCCGCAGGTTTGGCAGGCTAACAAGGGCGTGCGTTACGAAAAGCAGCCGGTCAAAGGCGAAGACGGCAAACCGGTTGCCGGTCTCTATAATGCGTGGATCACGCTCGACAATCCGTCGCAGTTCAATTCCTACACCACCGAGATGGTGAAGAGCGTGATCTTTGCCTTCCGCGAGGCGAGCGCAGCCCGCGATGTGGTTGCGGTCGTGTTTACCGGCGCCGGCGAGAAGGCGTTTTGCACCGGCGGCAATACCAAGGAGTACGCCGAGTACTATGCCGGCAATCCGCAGGAATATCGCGGCTACATGCGGCTGTTCAACGACATGGTGTCGGCGATCCTGGTCTGCGACAAGCCGGTGATTTGCCGCGTGAACGGCATGCGGATCGGCGGCGGCCAGGAAATTGGCATGGCCTGCGATTTCTCGGTCGCGCAGGATCTCGCGCGATTTGGCCAGGCCGGCCCCAAGCACGGCTCCGCCCCGATCGGCGGCGCGACCGACTTCCTGCCGGTCATGGTCGGCGCCGAACGGGCGATGGTCGCCTGCGTCCTGTGCGAACCGTTCTCCGCGCATGAGGCGTATCAAATGGGCGTGCTCGCCGCGATTACGCCAGCCTTGAAAGTCGACGGCGCGTTTGTTGCCAATCCGCTTGTTGAGACCAGCCGTATGACCGATGAGTTCGGCCGCTTCGTCTTCGGCAAGCCGAAGACGGGTGATGCCCTCAAAGCCGGCCAGGAGCTGATGAAACGCGGCACCGTCGATCTCAGCCTGCTCGATCAGTATGTCGAGGGCCTGTGCACGAAGCTGCTATACACCTTCCCTGATTGCACGACCAAGACCATCGAAGAACTGCGCAAGCCGAAGCTCGACATCTGGAATCGCAACAAGGAGAATTCCAGGGCTTGGCTCGCGCTCAACATGATGACGGAAGCCCGTGCTGGCTTCCGGGCGTTCAACGAGGGCACGCGCGAAACCGGACGCGAGGTCGATTTCGTGGCGTTGCGCCGCGCGCTCGCCGTCAATACGCCGTGGTCAGACGAACTCACCCAAAGCATTCAGCCGCGGGCGCGCAAGTCATGACATCGCCGCTTAAGGTCTGGTTCGAAGCGGAAGGGCGCCTGCTGCGCCTGCGGTTGAGCCGGCCGAAAGCGAATCTTATCGATGCCGCGATGATTGGCGCGCTGCATGACGCGCTCAGCGAGCATCTCAAAAATGCCAGCCTCGGCGCCATTCTGCTCGATGCCGAAGGTCCGCATTTCAGCTTCGGCGCCAGCGTCGAAGAGCATATGCCGGGTCAGTGTGACGCGATGCTCAAGAGCATTCACGAACTGGTCCTGCAGCTGGTCGACTCGGCCGTGTCGGTGTTGGTCGCCGTGCGCGGTCAGTGCCTCGGCGGCGGGCTCGAAGTCGCGCTCGCCGGCCACATGATTTTTGTCGCGCCCGACGCCAGCCTCGGCCAGCCCGAGATGAAGATCGGCGTGTTCGCGCCAGCGGCATCCTGTTTGCTGCCGGAGCTCATCGGCCCGGGACGGGCGATCGACCTGCTGTTGTCCGGGCGTAGCATCAGCGGCGCCGACGCGGCAGCCCTGGGTATGGCCCAGGTCGCGGCTGATCCGGAAGCGGCGGCGCTCAGCTATTTTACCGAGCATCTGAAGCCGAAGAGCGCGAGTTCGCTGCGCTTCGCCGTCAGGGCGGCGCGTTGCGATTATGCCACGCGCGTGCGTGCGAAGATCGAACGCGTCGAACGCATGTATCTCGATGAACTTATGAAGTCGCACGACGCGGTGGAGGGCCTTGAGGCCTTCGTCGGAAAGAGGGCGGCGCAATGGCAACATCGGTAAATGGCTCGGCGGTGTCCGCGATCGTCGGACGGGCGCAGGCCTTGTTTGACGATCTCTCGTTCACGACGGCACGGCAGTGGAAAGCGGCGTCGCCTGACCGCAAGGTCATTGGCTACTTGCCCATCTATGTGCCGCGCGAACTCATTCACGCCGCCGGTATGCTCCCGCTCGGGATCGTCGGCGGTGGCGACCAGCTCGAAGTCATCCATGGCGACGCCTATTACCAGAGCTACATTTGCCGCATTCCGCGCTCGACCATCGAGCTCGGCGTCACCGGCCGGATCGATTTCGTCGACGGCATGCTGTTCCCGTCGATTTGCGACGTGATCCGGAATCTTTCCGGCATGTGGAAAATGATGTTTCCCAAGGTTTACGTTCGCTATTTCGACGTGCCGCAGAACTACAAGGATGAGATCGGCGGCAATTACTACACCCAGGAGCTGGTCGAGCTGAGGGACGCGCTTGCGGACTTGCGCGGCAAGCCGGTTACCGATGACGAGCTGGGCCACTCGATTGCCGTCTACAACGAAAATCGCCGCCTGGTTCGCGACCTTTACACCTTCCGCGCGCAAAAGCCGTGGCAGACCCCAGCGTCGGAGGTCTATCTGCTGATGCGGGCCGGGCTGGTGCTGCCGGTCGAAGAGCATTCCGTGATGCTGCGCGAGTATCTCGACGCGGTGGCCCAGGAGGAACGCCCGCGCCGCGATAATTGCCGCGTCGTGCTCACCGGCGTGTTCTGCGAGCAGCCACCGCTCAATCTGATCAAGTCGCTCGAGCTCGCCGGCTGCTACGTGGTCGATGACGATCTGCAGCTGGTGACGCGCTGGCTCACGTCCGATTGCCCGATCGAGGGCGACCCGCTGAAAAATCTGGCGCTCGCCTTCCTGCATCACTCCGAATCGACGGCGGCCAAATACGAGCCGAATCTTGCGGAAAAGGGCCAACACCTGGTGCGCGCGGTCAAGCGAACCGATGCAGAAGGCGTGATTTTCGCCTGCCCAAGCTTCTGCGACCCCGCGCTGCTCGATCGGCCGATGCTGCAGCACGTGCTCAAGGACGCCAACATCCCATTCATCGCTTTCAAATATGCGGAAAATTCCGGACAGATGCAGCCGATCCGCGAGCAGGCCGGAACCTTTGCTGATTCAATCAAACTGTGGAGCGGAGCATGACCGTCATTGTTACGCCGAAGGGCGCGCCGGCCAAGTCGGTTTCCAAAGACGATTCGATGCTCAAGCAGAAAGAGATGATGGCCACTCATTTCGATCGGCTGACCAGTTCGCGTGAGACCGGCGCCAAGGTCTGCAATACCTTCGTGCCGGGCAATCTCAACGAACTCATCATGTGCTTCGACCTCTTAAACAATCTGCCCGAGGTCAATGCGATTCAGAGCGGCTTGCGCCGCCAGTCGGGCGCCTACGTGCTCGAGGCCGAAAAGATCGGCCATTCCGAGGACGTCTGCACCTATGTGAAGTCCGATATCGGCATGATGGCGAAAGGCAATATCGGCCCGAACGGCAAGCGGATGCCGGATCCGGATGTGCTGCTGCTGTCCTATACTGGCTGCTTCACCTTCATGAAGTGGTTCGAGTTGCTGCGCGAACAGTACAAGTGCGAAACGATCATGTTGCACACGCCCTATATGGGCGATGGCAAGATCACCAAGAACATGACCGACTACATGGTCAAGCAGCTGAAGGAAGAGGTGATCCCGAAGCTGGAGCGCGTCTCGGGCGTGAAATTCGACATCGACCGCTTGCGCGAGTACCTCAAGAAGTCGGTCAAGGCGGAAGACGATCTGGTCAAGGTGCTGCAGGCCGCCAAGACCAAGCCGTCGCCGATCGATGCTTATTTCGGCGGCATCTACTACATCGGGCCGATGTTCGGCGCCTTCCGCGGCACCGACGATGCCGTCGATTACTACACGTTTTTGAACGCCGAAGTCCAAGCACGCATCAAGGAAGGCAAGGGCCCGGTCACGCCCGATGGCGACATGGGCAAGGAGAAATACCGGCTCGTGGTCGAAGGCCCGCCGAACTACACCAACTTCCGGCAGTTCTGGAAGATGTTCTACGACGAAGGCGCTGTCGTCGTCGCCTCCAGCTACACCAAGGTCGGCGGCGTCTATGACCTGGGCTTTCGCCACGATCCCGACAAGCCGCTCGAGACCTTGGCGGAGTATTGCCTCGGCGTTTACACCAACCGCAATTTGCCGCAGCGCATCGACATGCTGGCCAACTACATCAACGAATACGAAGCTGACGGCCTGCTGATCAATTCGATCAAGAGCTGCAACAGCTTCTCGGCCGGTCAGCTGCTGATCATGCGCGAAGTGGAAAAGCGCACCGGCAAGCCGGCGGCGTTCGTCGAATCCGACCTGGTCGATCCTCGCTACTTCTCGGCGGCCAACATCAAAAACCGTCTGGAGAGCTATTTCCAGATGATCGAACAGAAGCGCGCCGGCGCGAGCGCGGCTGCTTGAGGGGGCATCCATGAAAACGTTCGTCGGCATCGATCTTGGTTCAACGACGACCAAGGCTGTTCTCCTCGACGACAACAGCAATGTCATCGGTCGCGGCATCACCAATTCGCGCTCGAATTACGCGACTGCCGCCCGCGTCGCCGGCCAGGAAGCCAAGGTCGACGGCCAGTTCACGCTGTTCCGGCGCGCGTTGAGGGGCACCGGCAAGCTCACGACGCAGCTTGACGATTTTCTGGGCGCGCTTGAGCGCGCCTTCCGCCTGGAACAGTTCGTCGATCAACTCGCCGACCTGGAGCAGACCTGCCTCGGCTACATCCAGGGCGACCGCTTCAAGACGATGGAAGCGGGGATCAAGGACGCGGTCGGCGAAATTTTCAACCGCTTGCGGAGCGAGGCTCCCGATCTCTACGCGCCGGGGGCTAAACGCAAGTCGGATTTCTTCCGCGATATCGCCGGCTCGCGCTATCACATCCACGCCGAAGAAGTGGCCCGCGCCGCGACGCTGCCCTACGATCTTCTGATCAACCTCTACGACAAGTCCATCATCGAGGTTGAAAACCGGCCACCGAAAGGCGACCTCAGCGACAAGTTCCGCCGCGCTTTGGCGCGCGTGTTGAAAACCGAGCCGTCGATCCAATCGTCGGCGTCGGTCGTGCAAAAGACCATCGAGGATACGCTCGCGATCGATCTGGAAGAGACCTACCTGGTCGGCACCGGCTATGGCCGCGTCACGCTGCCGTTCTCGAAGGAGCACATCCGCTCGGAAATTCTCTGCCACGGGCTCGGCGCCCACATGATGTATCCGAACACGCGCACGGTGCTCGATATCGGCGGCCAGGACACCAAGGGCATCCAGGTCGATGCCAGCGGCATCGTCGAGAACTTCCAGATGAACGATCGCTGCGCGGCGGGGTGCGGCCGTTATCTCGGCTACATCGCCGACGAAATGAACATGGGTCTGCACGAACTGGGCCCCATGGCCATGAAGTCGAACAAGCCGGCGCGCATCAATTCGACCTGTACCGTGTTTGCCGGCGCCGAATTGCGCGATCGCCTGTCGCTGGGCGAGAAGCGCGAGGACATCCTGGCCGGTCTGCACCGCGCCATCATCCTGCGCGCGATCTCGATCATCTCGCGCTCCGGCGGCGTCACCAATGAGTTCACCTTCACCGGCGGCGTCGCCAAGAACGAAGCCGCCGTGCGTGAGCTGCGCAAGCTCATCAAGGAGAACTACGGCGACGTCGTGATCAACATCAATCCGGAATCGATCTATACCGGCGCACTCGGCGCTGCCGAATTCGCGCGCCGGGCGCATTTGGGCCAGGCCGACGGGAGTGCACAATGACCATCGCAGCAGGTATCGACATCGGCACCTCCACCATCAAGGCGGCGCTGTTCAAGGTCGAGAATGGCAAAGAGGAATGGCTGGCGCGCTACTCGCTGCGCATCCGGCAACGCGATCCCATGGAACTGGCGCGCGTCGCCTATGACGCCGTGCTGGAAGACGCCAAGCTCAAACCCGAGGACGTCAATTACGTCGCGACCACGGGTGAGGCCGAGAGCGTGCCGTTCCATACCGGTCATTTCTACTCGATGACGACGCATGCGCGCGGCGCCATCTATCTCGAGCCGCAAGCGCGCGCCGCGCTCGACATCGGCGCGCTGCACGGCCGCGCCATCTCGACCGACGAGCGCGGCAAAGTGCTGACCTACAAGATGACCAGCCAGTGCGCGTCCGGCTCCGGGCAGTTCCTGGAGAACATCGCCCGCTATCTCGGCATCGCGCAGGAAGAGATCGGCTCTCTGTCCTCGCAGGCCGACAATCCGGAGGTCGTGTCCAGCATCTGCGCCGTGCTGGCGGAAACCGACGTCATCAACATGGTGTCGCGCGGCATCACCGCCCCCAACATCCTAAAGGGTATCCATCTGTCGATGGCGGCGCGGCTGTCCAAGCTGCTCAAATCGATCGGCATGACCAAAGGCGTGGTCATGGTGACCGGCGGGCTGGCGCTCGACAAGGGCCTGGTGGCGGCCTTGGAAGAGGATATCGCCGCAATCAAGGACATGGCCGGCACCGTGGTGCGCAGCCACCCGGATTCGATCTATGCTGGCGCCATCGGCGCGGCGCT
>Ga0209048_10006997_pt1 | contig 10484 bp, 9 predicted proteins | sample FrelakmetCRP12CR_FD_187146 | JGI IMG/M metagenome (GOLD analysis project Ga0209048, IMG submission 187146) | Freshwater lake sediment microbial communities from the University of Notre Dame, USA, for methane emissions studies - CRP12 CR (SPAdes)... | ecosystem: Environmental > Aquatic >... | reverse complement strand
GCCCTTGTTCCAGTTGCGCATGTACTGGTAGGACAGCGGCAGCTTGTATTGGAAGACGCAGTTGTTCTTCTCGTACATTTCCCACTGCCGCGGATTCGGCTCACCGCGCATGAATTTCTCGCCGCCCTTGCCGCGCCAGCCGGCGAGGAAGCCAATGCCCGATCCCGGTTCAGTCTCGTAATTGATGATGAAATCCGGGTAATCGCGGAACTTGCGCGTTCCATCGGGCCGAACGAAGGCCGGGAACTTCAGCCGGCCGGCGAGCTCGATCAGTACTTCCTGGAACGGCTTGCATTCGCCCGTCGGCGGGACCACCGGAATGCGCACCGAATCGACCGGACCTTCGAACTCGGAGATCGGCCGGTCCAGCATCGACATCACGTCGTGACGTTCCAGGTACGTTGTGTCCGGCAGCACAAGGTCGGCAAACGCCGTCATCTCGGACTGGAACGCGTCGCAGACGATCACGAACGGGATCTTGTACTCGCCGTCCTCCCGCTTGTCGTTCAGCATCCGGCGAACGTCCGAGGTGTTCATCGTCGAGTTCCACGCCATGTTGGCCATGAAGATCAGCAGCGTGTCGATCGGATACGGGTCGCCACGCCACGCGTTGGTGATCACGTTGTGCATCATCCCGTGTACCGCGAGCGGGTACTCCCACGAGAACGCCTTGTCGATGCGTACCGGCGAGCCGTCCTCGTTGACGAAGAGATCGTCCGGCTCGGCCGGCCACCCGAGCGCCAGTCCGTCGAGTGGATGGTCCGGCTGGATGGCAAGCGGCGTGTTGGGCGTCTTCGCGCACGGCGGGATCGGGCGCGGAAACGGCGCCTTGTGGCGAAAGCCGCCGGGCCGATCGATCGTGCCGAGCAACGTCATCAGGATTGCGAGCGCGCGGATAGTGTGGAAGCCGTTCGAGTGCGCGGCGAGCCCGCGCATCGCGTGGAACGCTACCGGATTGCCGGTAACGGTGTCGTGCTCCTTCCCCCACATGTCGGTCCAGGGGATCGGCAACTCGATCTTCTCGTCGCGGGCGGTAATGCCCATCTCATGTGCGAGCCGTCGGATCGCCTCAGCGGGGATGCCCGTGATGCCTGCGGCCCAGTCGGGTGTGTAGTCCTCGACCCGCTCCTTCAGCAATTGAAATGCCGGCTTGACCACGGTGCCATCGGAGAGCGCGAACTCGCCAAGCAGGAACGGGTCCGCACCCGGGCTGTGCGTGACGACGGGCCGGTTGGTCCTGCGGTCCCACCACAGCTTGTTCTGCGGGTCGAAGCAGCCTTCTTCCTTCGGCACTTCGGTGCGGACGAACATGCCGAACTCGTCGTTTGCCTCATTCATGTTCACGAGCTGGCCGGCATTCGTGTAGCGAACCAGGAACTCGCGGTCGTACAGTCCGAGGGCGATCAACTCGTGGATCAGCGCCAGCAGCAGCGCTCCATCGGTGCCGGGCTTGATCGGAAGCCAATCGTCGGCAATCGCCGAATAGCCGGTGCGGATAGGGTTGATCGAGATAAATCGTCCACCGTCGCGCTTGAACTTCGAGATTGCGATCTTTAGTGGGTTCGAATGATGGTCCTCGGCCGTACCGATCATGACGAAGAGCCTTGCCCGCTCGAGGTCGGGACCGCCGAACTCCCAGAACGACCCTCCGATCGTGTAGATCATGCCGGCGGCCATGTTGACTGAGCAGAAACCACCATGCGCCGCATAATTGGGGGTGCCGAACTGGCGCGCAAAGAGGCCGGTCAACGCCTGCATCTGGTCGCGGCCGGTGAACAGCGCGAAACGCTTGGGATCGGTCGCGCGGATGACCCGCAGGCGCTTCTCGAGGATCGCGAACGCCTCTTCCCAGGTGGTCTCGACGAAGTCCCCGGCACCGCGTTCGGCACCGGGCCTGCGGACCAGCGGCTTGGTGAGTCGCGCCGGCGAATACTGCTTCATGATGCCCGACGAGCCCTTGGCACAGATCACGCCCTTGTTCAGCGGATGGTCTGGATTGCCGTCGATATACCGGACCTGGCCGTCGCGCAGGTGCACCCGGATGCCGCAACGGCAGGCGCACATGTAGCACGTCGTCGTGCGGATCTCGGTGGCCGCACCTGCCGCGGGGGGCGCCAATGGGTCGTGGAGAGGGGGCGAGGACATTGGCAAGGGCATGCACGTCCCCGGCGCGGACCGAAATGGACCCGCGCCACGCGGACAAGTTACGTTTATCACAAGAATGGGCCCCACCTGTCTATAACCGGGATGGGGTTCCGGTGATACTCCGGATGGGTAATGAAACGGGCTTTCCACGCGCATTGTGCTGGGTCAATACCCCCGCATATTTTCTTGCGCGCCCCGCAGCAGTGGGCCCATAATCGGGACGGGACACGTTGCCCTGACCTGCGCGCTGATCGTGTGGCGGCAGGCATATTCCCAATAACCAACGGAGGTGGTGCGGTGCCCCTGCTGCACGCGGGTCATTCACGCGCCGCGGTTTCGCTTCCCGCAGACCCGACGCCCATCACGACCCAGCCGTCGCTTCGGGACGGGGACTTGGGACGCCCGTTGTCCGGGAGCGTCCAACCCCCGGCAGAGCTCGAAGCCCTCATTGAACCGATGCTCGCGGCAATCGTGCGCCTCGCAGACGCCGATGCGGGCACGGTGCGAGTGATCGCGGCGGACGGAGTGTGTTACGAACCGGTCGTCGCGGTGGGAATTCCCGGTGCCGAAAACGGCGCCCGCGCCGACGCGCGTTCCGCGTGGTGCAATGCGTGTTCGGAATCGCGCGACGCGCAAAGCGAGTGCGTCAGGAACGAATTCTGTGGCCACGAAGAGAAATTCCCGGCGGATTTCCTGGGGGCTGTCTGCAAGCAGATCGTCTCGGTGCCGCTGCGCCACAGGGACACTCGGGTCGGCGTGCTGAATCTGATGTTCGCAGCCAAGCGTCCGATGCCGGATGCGATGACGCCCCTGCTGCAGGCGACCGGCGACCTTCTCGGCATGACGCTCGACAACGCGCGCCTCGCGCGCGAGAACCTGCGAATACGCCTGACCAACGAGCGGCAAATGCTGGCCAACGAAGTGCATGATTCACTGGCCCAGGGACTTACCTACATGCGCATGCGCATGAGCCTGCTGCGCGACGCCATTCGTCGCGCCGACGAGCTGAACGCGCGCAAGTTCTGGAGCGATGTCGATGACACGCTCGGCAACTCGCAGCGCCGGTTGCGCGAACTGATCACGTATTTCCGCGGCCGTATGGACCCGCAGGGATTGCTGCATGCGCTCACCGAAACCAGCGACCGCTTCCTCGACCGGACCGGTGTCGCTCTCGAATTCGTGAACCTCGCGCCGGAATTGTGCCTTCCTCCCGAGCGTGAAATCGAGGTGTTCCACATCGTCCAGGAATCCCTTGCCAATATCTGCCGCCATGCCCACGCAACGCGGGCGAAGCTTCTCCTCTCCCACGACGATGCAGGTTACATGATTGTGATCGAGGACGACGGTGTCGGCATGGCGGCCTACCCGGCATCTGCTGACCAGGACGATTCAGGCCACTACGGCCTCGCGATCATGCAGGAACGCGCGCGCCGTCTGGGCGGCTCTGTCGTGCACAAGAGCGGCCCATCCGGCACGCGGGTCGAACTCCGTTTCCCCGAACAGCACGCGCACGACGAGGCCCGACCATGAGTGAACCGATCAAGATCGTCCTGATCGACGACCACGCCCTTTGTCGCCGCGGGTTGTCCGAGCTGCTCGAGGCACGGGGGGGCATCAAGGTCGTCGGGACGACGGGCGATGCGGACGAGGCCGTCCGGCTCCTGCGCGACGAGCATCCGGATCTCGCGATCATGGATCTGCGCATGGTGCCTGTCGACGGCCACCACCTGCTGACCCGCGTGCGCGCCGAAGGCATCGACACACCGGTGGTCATCCTCACGATGAGCGACGCGCAGGACGATCTCGGCCGCGCATTTCGCGCAGGCGTGCGCGGCTACCTGCTGAAGGACATGGATCCAGACGACGTTGTCGACGCGATTCGCCGGACCGCGCGGGGCGAGGTCGTCGTTGCGCCCGTGATGGCGGTAAAGTTGGTCGACCTGCTGCTGCCGGCGCAGCCCGGAACGTCGCGTGACGATTACATGAAATCGCTGACCGAGCGCGAGCGGGAAATCCTGGAGCATCTGGCGCACGGCAAGAGCAACAAGGCGATCGCGCACGCGCTCGGGATCAGCCACGACACGGTCAAGCTCCACGTGCGTCACATCCTGTCCAAGCTGGGAATGCGCTCGCGCGTCGAAGCGGCGGTGTTCGCCGTCGAGCACCGCACGGCAACATCGTCAGCTTGAGTCGCGGCCGGCCGTGCCCGGTGCAACGGCGCCCGGGTGAAACCAGTTGAGCCGGTCGCGCAGACGGACGACATCGCCGACGATGATCAGCGTGGGTCCATGCAGGTCCGCGCGCGCGGCGAGATCCGGCAGCGTCGCAAGGGATCCGGTAACCACGCGCTGCGTGGGCGCGGTGCCGTGCTGGACGACCGCGGCCGGCAGGTCGGGGCTCTGGCCGTGTTCGATCAACTTCGCGCACAGAATCGGCAGGCACAAGAGCCCCATGTAGACGACGACGGTCTGCCGCGGCCGGGCGAGCGCCGTCCAATCGAGGTCCATGCTGCCGTCCTTGAGGTGGCCGGTGACGAACAGGCAGGCCTGCGCGTGGTCGCGATGCGTGAGCGGAATGCCGGCGAACGCCGCCACGCCCAGCGCCGCCGTGATTCCCGGCACGACCTCGAACGGGATCCCGTTGGCCGACAGCGAGTCGATTTCCTCACCGCCACGGCCGAACATGAACGGGTCGCCTCCCTTCAGCCGCAGCACACGCCTCCCGGCTCGCGCATGGACCACGAGCAGAGCGTTGATCGCTTCCTGCCGCACCGCGTGGTTGGCGCGCCGCTTGCCGACGTAGATACGCTCCGTCCCGGGCGGGATGAGATCAAGCACGGCGGCCGACACAAGGTTGTCGTAGAGCACCACGTCCGCGCGCTCGATAAGTCTCAGCGCGCGCAGCGTCAGCAGCTCGGGGTCGCCGGGCCCCGCGCCGACCAGATAGACCTCGCCATCATGGCCGGCATCGGGCGAAGTCGCGTTGCGCGCCAATGTTGCCGCGGTTGGCCGGTCGGGAACGGTGGACATCGCGATTGCCGGCTCAGCTTGCGCCGACCCCTGAGCAGCCGCACCCGTCGGTGCCACAGCCCTTTGGGGCGGAGGTGGCGTCCGCCGTGTCGTTGGGGTTGATGAAGATAAAACGGAAATCGCCGGCCTCGAATTCGACGTAGTCGATCGTCATGCCGTCGAGCAGATCGCGGTGCGCCGGCGACACGACCAGCGCGACGCCTTCCGCCGGCACGACGAGATCGTCATCGCGGGCTTCGTCGAACCCCATCACATAGCTGACGGAGCCGTCGGCGTCGCGCCGGGCGGCGATGCGCAGGCCCAACTCGTCGGCGTCGGATCGGCTGGCCGCGATCCGGATCTGCTGCGCGGCGCCGGGAGTGACGGTGATCATGACGACCTTTCGGATTGGCGGTTCAGTGTTCGCCTTTGGTGCGCAGCAGACCGGCCAGCCGGTTGCCCTGCTTCTGTGGGCCCCCGCGCGGGAACATCTCGTGCAGATGGTGATTCGATCCGCGCTCCAGGCCCCACACGGCAGTGTAGTGGCGAATCATCACGCGCACCTGCGCCTGGACGCCGTGCTCGGCATAGAAGTCGCGCAGGAAGCGGATGACATCCCAATGGGCCGGCGTGAGCTCAAGTCCTTCGCGCCGCGCCAGCTGCCGCGCGAATTCCTCCGACCATTGGCTGCGATCGACGAGATACCCTTCGCTGTCGGTGGCAACACGCTTGCCGTCAACGTCGACACAATGCGTGAGGGGATGGCTGGCGATCATCGCGATGACGGGCGCGGCGGCGGTCAGATGACCATCGCTTCCCGGCCGCGCGCTGGCGGGAGATAGACGATGTTGTCGTGGCGCCGCGCGCGGTAGTCGGCATGCCGGACGAAGTCGACGAAACGTGCCGCCCATTGACTGCCGCCGGAACTGCGCAGGTGGGCATAGGACGCCAGCACGTTGTTGACGAGAATGCCGTCGCGGCGCCCGTCGATGCCGTGGCCGCGCTTGACCGAATACGCGTACCGCAGCTCGGCGGGCAGATTTTCGATGCTGGAATAGTGGAACTCGTGCGCGCGCACCGCGATGCCGGCGGCCGTCGCCCCCGTCCATGGAAAATCCGCGGTTTCCTCGAGGTTCACGTAGCCCCGCCCTACCGGACGCTCGTGCATCACGACGTCTCCCGGAATGGCGCCCACCATCCTGTGCGTCTGTCCCTTGTGCGTGAGGGTGCGCGCGAGGTACATGAGCCCGCCGCACTCGGCATACACCGGCAGTCCCGCGTCGATCGCGGCGCGGATGCGCGTGCGCAACGCAGCGTTGGCCTCGAGTCCGGCCGCGAATATCTCCGGAAACCCGCCGCCGATGAACAATCCGTCCACATTGGGCAACTGGGCGTCCGCCAACGTGTCGATGCCGACGAGCGTCGCACCGGCGGCGCGCAGAGCGTCCAGATCGTCCGCATAGTAGAAGCCGAACGCCCGGTCCTGCGCGACGCCGATGCGCAAATCCGATTCCGCTTCCGGCAGCGCCGGCAAGGCGACCAGGTCGGCGGCGGCCAGTGGCCGGACGGCGGCGGCAATACGCAACACACCGTCGAGATCGACCTGTGGGCCGACAATCGATCCAATGGTGGCCACGCGTTCGTCCGCGCGATCGGTCTCGTTGCTCGGCATCAGCCCCAGATGTCGCTCGACGATCGCCAAGCGCGGGTCGCACTGGACGGCTCCGAGGACGGGGACATCGGTGTAACGCTCGATCACGAGCCGCAGCTTGGCCTCGTGCCGGCTGCCCTTCAGGTTGTTGAGAATAACGCCCGCGATGCGCACGTCGCGATCGAACGCCTGGTAGCCGAGAATGAGCGGCGCGATGCCGCGCGTCATGCCGCGCGCGTCGACCACCAGGATCACCGGCAGGCCGAGCACCTTGGCCAGTGCAGCATTGCTGTCGCTGCCGTCGATGTCGAGACCGTCGTAGAGGCCCATGTTCCCCTCGACGATCGAGATGTCCGCCTGCGCGGCATGGCGGATGAAGGTTGCCCGGTACTCGGCTTCGTCGGACAGGTAGGGGTCGAGGGTGCGGCAGCGGCGGTCCGTGGCCGCCGTCAGCCACATCGGGTCGATGTAATCCGGCCCCTTCTTGAACGCCTGGACGGAAAGCCCGCGCTCGCGCAGCGCGCGGCACAACCCGACGCTGATCGTCGTCTTTCCCGACGACTTGTGCGTCGCGGAGATCATCAGGCGGCGCGGATTGCGCGGATCCGCCATCAGGCGCCCCCCCCAGTCGCAGCGCCCGCCGCGATAAGTCCATCGTCCGGTGCGAACGGCAGGACGCGCAGCCCGATCACGATGATGAGCAGAGCGACGCCTATTCCACCCATCCCCAGCAACAATTCGGGCAGCCGCGGCGCGTAGGCGGTGATCTGCCCGTCGCCGAAGCTGCTGCTCGCCGAGTAGCCTGGAAAGATCTCGAGCGGCCACGCCTGGCCGCCAATGATGAATACGTACAGCAGCGCGAACGCGCCGGCAATGGTCAGCAGCGATGCGGCGAGCACGGCCGCGGCACCGCCCAGCCGCGGGTGATAGAGAAGGATCAGGGGCGCGACGCTGCCTGCGGCGACGTAGCCCACCCAGAACAGCACCGGATAGATCCCGCCGGTGAACAGGATGAACTGCTCGAAGGCCACCTGGCGCGCGAAGTAGGCGTTGGTCAGGTGTTGGACCGCCGTCATGTAGAGAACGCTGGCGATGAAGAGGCCAAGCAGGTTGCGCATGCGGCGAAGGACGTCCGGCGGCAGTGTTCCCCCGTTCCATGCGTAGACCGCCGACTGGATCACGAGGAAGAAGGCAAGGCCCCACGCAAACGACATCACGATGAACAGCGGCGGCAGGAGCGCACTGCCGTACGCCTGGCGCGCGACGAGGAACGCAAAGATTGCTCCGGTGCCTGTGGTAAGCACGATGCGCCAGACGAATGCGGCAAGGCCGACGCGGCCGGAGTGGACGTTCATCCGCCGCTCCATCAGCGTCCACAGGTAGACGGCGACGATCGCGAACATACCGGAATAGAGAAAGACGTTCCACGCGAAAACCGAGGTGAAGTTGTAGTGCGTCGCGGCGACGACGATGCGCTCCGGCCGGCCAAGGTCGAGCATCAGCACAGCGAGTCCGCCCGCGAGCAGCGCAATGCACAGCAGGCCGGAGAGCGGCGCGCGTGCCTTGTACTCAGGCTTGCCGAACACCGAGCCGATCGATGCCACGTTGAGCGCGCCCGAGGCCGCGACGATCATGAAGATCGCGAACACGTGCGGGAGACCCCAGACGATGCGGTTGTTCATTCCGGTGACGATGTGCCCTTGCTCTTCCATGTAGTGCGCCGCGGCGAACCCGGTCAGCGCAACGAGCCCGAGCAGCAGCAGCAACGCCCAGAACCAGCGTGATTCCCGTCGCGTGAATTCGGCGCGCGTCATGATTCGTCAAAGTCCCTGATACCGCACGCTCGGGTCGAGCCGGAGGTCGGGCCGCAACGCCGTCGTGGGGAATTGGGCTATCCGCTGCGAGATTTCGCTCGCCGGATCGTTCAGATTGCCGAACAGGATCGCCTTGTGGCCGGTCGCCGCGCAGGCTTCGACGCATGCCGGGATCCGGTCGCGGTCGATGCGGTGGACGCACAGCGTGCACGACTCCACGCAGCCCTTGCCGCGCGGCACCTCCGGCTTCTGGTCGGTCACGGGTTCGTGGACGAACGAGCGTGCCTGGTAAGGACAGGCCATCACGCAGTAGCGGCAGCCGATGCAGGTATGGCGATCGACGAGCACGATGCCGTCGGCGCGCTTGAACGACGCGCCGGTCGGGCAGACGTCGACGCACGGCGGCTCCGCGCAGTGCTGGCACATCACCGGCGCCGACTTCGCCGGGCCGCCGCGCAGGTCCGTAAGTGTGACCTTGCGAATCCATTGCGCCGACGTCGGCGTCCTGGCGCCCGACAGGCCATTCTCCTTGTCGCACGCGGTCACGCAGGCGTCGCAGTCGGACGCGCAGCGGTTGGCGTCGACCAGCATGCCCCAGCGCACCGCCTTCGACGCGGGCTCGGCGGGGGGGCGGCCCTGTGCCAACTGGAACAGCGTGACGCCGGGAGCGAGCGTGACGCCCGCCATCGCCGCGCCCCAGGCGAGGATCTGCCGCCGCGCGTGGTCGATGCCACTCATCTCGGCACCCCGCCAGGCAGGGCTGCATTCGTGGCGATGCCGGCCGGCGGATGATCGGCATGGCATTCGAAACAGTCGAGCGTGACCGCGGCAAACCGGTGGCAGCTTTCGCAGAACGCATCCTTGCTGCCGGTGACGCGGCCTGTTTCCTTGCTCGCATGACAGGCCACGCAGTTGGCGAGACTGTACTTCGTCGTGCGCACGCCCTGGTGCACGGTCTGGTCCCGGTGGTGCTTCAGGAGCTCCATGTGATTGCGCAGCATGAACTGCGTGTCCTCGACGCATTGGCCCGGCGCGCTGATCGCCACCACCGGCTTCGGCACCCGGGAGGCCGCATTGTCGACCGCAGTTTCGGCCGCACTCGCCGTCGGCGCACCGCCCAATGCACCGCATAGCACGCCACCCAGCGCGAAAGCGAAGGCCGCCGCGAAGCGCCGCGCCCGCGCGTCCGACTCGCCGCCGAAAGTGCCAAGATCGGCCATCCCGCTATTCGCCGAGCCCCATCTGGATGTAGCCCGTCGGGCACACGTCCTTGCAGATGTGGCAGCCGATGCACCTGTCGTAGTCGGTGTACACGTAGCGCCCGGTGGTGGCGTCCTTCTTCGGCACACGCAACACTGCGATCTGCGGGCAATAGACGACGCAGTTGTCGCATTCGAAGCACTGGCCGCAGCTCATGCAGCGCTTCGCCTCGGCCACCACTTCGGCTTCGGACAGCGGCTCCAGGCGCTCGTCGAAATTGCCGAGTGCCGACTCCTGGGTCAGCGTGATGACGTTGCGCCGAAGCCGCGGAGTGAACCCGAAGTGGCCAAGGAACAGCTCCTCGTGGGGGATCACGTAGCGGTCGGAGCGATCGTCGTAGTTGTGGATGCCGACGTTCGTGCTGTCCGTGGAGCGAATCGGCTCGCGGGCCTCGCTGAACGTCAGGCCCTTCTCGATCATCTTCCGCTGCAGGTCGAAGGCATGAACGTCGATCTTCGGCCGCTTGCCCTGGTCCTCGCCGCGCAGGAAGCGGTCGATGCCCTCCGCCGCGATCGCCCCGTGGCCGATGGCGGTAGTCAGCAGATGCGGGCGCAGCACGTCGCCGCCGGCGAACGTTCCGGGCTGGCCGGCGACGTGGTAATTCTT
>Ga0209048_10006996_pt1 | contig 10484 bp, 13 predicted proteins | sample FrelakmetCRP12CR_FD_187146 | JGI IMG/M metagenome (GOLD analysis project Ga0209048, IMG submission 187146) | Freshwater lake sediment microbial communities from the University of Notre Dame, USA, for methane emissions studies - CRP12 CR (SPAdes)... | ecosystem: Environmental > Aquatic >... | reverse complement strand
AAGGGCTTACTGCCCTTAGCCCCCTCCCCCAGAACTTCCTCAATTCTCCCCCACCAACTCAAAGCGCGGGCGGCTGATGGATTGGTGCTGGCACAGGGGACACCGGGACGGGATGGTGAGACGGTCCCGCTTTCTAAAGACAAAGCCGCAATGTTTACACACCGAGGGGATGATGTGAAAATGCCTCCCGGGTCCAGGGGCCCGGGCCAGGTGGGACAGGTGGTCCAGCACCTCTTTTTCCGACCGCGACAGCAGTTGCGACAACTCCAGGCTGGAGCGCGGCTGCTCCGCCAGAAGTTCCTTCATGGCCTGGCGTAAGGTGCTCATGGGGGAATCCCTCTCGGTGATTTCGAGGTTTTTGTCTGCAAATAGCTATCAGCAGTCAGCTTTCAGCCAAGGCCAGGGATCGGCGAAGGTGACCCGCCTGTAGGGTGCGCCCTGCGCACCATCCCTTTTCCGAAAACAGCAGAGGGAGGCTGGTCCCGTCAAACAATAAGTGGCAAGTATCTCCGCCCCGGCCGGGGGTGGGCGGGGAGGAGGGTGAAGGCCCTGTCCTCCCCTGAAGGATCGCCGTTTCCCTACCGGGTGATTACCCCACAGGCGATGCGGGCCCCGGCGTTGCCGGCCGGGTCACTCATATTGTCATCCGCCCCGGCATGGATCACCAGCGACGTCCCGTTCGCCGGAAACAGAGAATTCTTTTCCCCCTCCTTCAGGGTGACCAGCGTGGCCACTGCCTCGACGCTGGCCTTGCCGTCCGGGCCCACCATGATATTGGGCAGGTCCCCGGCGTGTGGACCGGCAGGGTTCTTCAGGCCATGGTGCTTGCCGAGGGGATTAAAGTGGCCGCCGGCGCTGGCGAAATCCGGCGTGGCGCAGGCGCCTTTCTCATGGATGTGGAAGGCGTGCTCCCCGGGTGGCAGATTCTCGACCTTCATCACCATCTTCACCCCCTGGGGCGTCTCGGTCAGGGTGGCTTCCCCCACCTTTTGCCCCTGAGGATTGACCAGCGTGGCCTTGGCCGTGGCCGGCGGGCCTTGGCCGCAGCCGAGGACCAGCCCCAGCCCCAACCCCAATCCTACCGCGAAAATTTTCCGAAACATCATGTCACCCCTTTGGACTATGGTTTTATGATCCCCACCGGGAAAGCCTCTCCCGGGGGAATTACCCTAAAGATAAAACGTCCTGGCAAAGAATCCATACCGGGACGATTTTTTTTCGCCAAGATCTAAAGGGTAATGACCGAGACATGAACCGACCATCATCAAATCGGGATCAGATTGATTTTCGGGTGGGGGCCAAATGCGGATATGATAACCATATAGGATGGTTATTATTTTTATTTAAGGGGCGAATATAGTGCAGCTATCATCAATCTTTTCCTTGTGGAATTTGACGCAAAAACCCTCCCTGGTGGGTCACTTGGCTCAAAAAGGTGATTGGATTACTCCGCGCTAAACTTTTGCCTCATTTTATTGAGACATTTATTAAGGAAAAAATCGCTTTTTACAAAAAACTTACTTGACGGGACACTGTCATCATGCTATACGGAAATCCAGTACCGACAAGGCCAAACCCGTTGCGAGGCGGGGACGGAAAGCCACGGGTCTTTAAGAGATAGCCGGGTTGCCTGGAAAAGGGCAGTCCGGCTTTTTTATGCTTAACTCTTTGATGGTGAGGTGTTAGCCAACAAAGGTTATGCTCATGGGGGTGGACCGCAAAAACCGTTTTTTGACTGCGTTGGGCAAGGCTACCGCATAATTTCAGTTTGCTTCACTTGCATCTCGTCGGGTCTCTACGGCGATGGAGAACAGCCATGAAAATGCGCATTACTTCAGTCCTGCTGCTTGCGGTCTTGGGGCTGGGGGTAATCATGTGCCTCCCCGGGGTAACGAACGCCACCACCCTGTTTAATAACCTGGGCTCAAGTTTTGCAGGTGGTTTAATGGCGGTCAGTCAGAGAGCCTCTGTCCAATGGGTTGCCTCTAGTTTCGGCACAGGTAATGCGAGCTATGTCCTGGACTCCGTGACCCTTAATATGGCTCGGACCGAACATAATTTTAACGGTTATGTCAATGCGGAAGTGGACATTTATACCGACGACGGCTCAACTGCAGGTGCTCCAGGGACTAAGCGGGGGGGAGCCTTGACCCTCATTGGTAACATCCCCGAATACCCCAGCAGCAACTTTGCCGACGTCACCTTCACGGCCAGCGGGATCACCCTGAACGCTAACTCCACCTACTGGGTCGTGCTGAAAGCCGTGGGCGATAATGGTCACCTTGAGTGGTCCTATACAAATCAAGCAACCCATCCATATAGTTTATATACATATGATCCAACTACTACAGCTCCAAGCTCAGTCGTCTGGCATACATGGGATATATCAGGCGCTATGATCATGAAGGTGGAGGCAAACCCCAGCGCCGTTCCCGTGCCTTCCGGCCTGCTCTTGTTGGGAGCAGGTCTGGTCAGACTTGCGGCCTTCAGAAGGCGGTATCGCGGTTAGGGTTTTTCGGACTCGTCTGAACCAAGGCAGGGTCAGCCATGACCCCAGGTCAGCCCCGCGTCACGGGGATGTCCCTCGTCCTGGCGAGCTTCACTTTTGCTTTTTTTCCGGGACCGGAGGGCAAATGACCGGAGGGCATTCAATGGTAGTCTGGCAAGCAGTCTTCTCCGGGGCTTTGACAGGAGGGCATTGGAGCTGCGCCTGGCTCTGCTTTTTGGCCACCACGGGTGGGCACAATTGCTGGCCCTGAGTGGACTTCTGCTTCGCCTTTCCCTTTTCTTGTGGTTCGGTTGCGGCACGGCTCCCGGCCACCACGGCCAAAAACAGCAGCCCGGTAACTATTCCCATCAAGACTCCCAGCCGGGAATTTATTAATTTCCGCAGTTTTTCCATTATTTCTCTTCCTTCCAGGGCTCCGCTTCATCTGCCCTGATTATAAGCCGCAGGGCCGGTGTTTTCTTTAAGGTTGCACCACCTTAAAATTGGAGAAGGCCACCACGTTTGCGGCCGTGTCTCCAGACGATGCCTTCAGGCCGATTTGACTACCACCTGCCGGCGGCTGACCGGAGAAAACGGCAACCTGCCGGCCATTGATATAGGCCGTTCCCTGAGTGCCCTTGGTCACTACCCGCAAGACGTTATCAACGCCTTCCCCTTTCTTGATGGCATCGGACTGCTGCCAGGGTGCAGGCATTAGAACGCGGCCGCCGGCCACTGAGCGAAGGACTCCAACCATGCCGTTTGGCGATAGCATTAAAGCGTAGTATTCCGTGGCGCTATTGACCCAAAAAAGGAATCCCGACGCACGATCCTCACCAGCACCTTTTTGAAAGTTCATGGTGATGCTGGCATCCATATCATTTGGGAAGAAAGCAGACTGATTGATCGGGGCAACAGCAGTACCTACAGGCGGAGAGATGATAATTTTTCCATCTTTCACAAAGTAGTAGTTGGCGGGTACTCCCCAGCCCGCGTCCATGGCGGTGAACTTATCTTCAAAAAGCACATTACCGGCCAGGCCGGCGGTCACTGCCAATACTACCACTGCCATCCCCATTGTCAGAAATGCCGCCATCTGTTTCATCACCAGAGACCTCCTTTGGAAAGAAGATTATTTTGACTATAAAGTAAGCACCGGCTGATTCGTGTCAATCAAAATAGCAGAAATTTTTTTTCAGGGAGCCAGGGACCTACAGGTAAATTAATAGCCCCTTCGAGCTGATAGAGGATTGGGGGCGCTGGGGAGGAAGAAGAAAGCGAGTTAATAGGAACAGAAATTTTGTGGGATTTTACCTGCGATAGAAACCCCCAAAACCATTTTTTTATAGTGGGCCAAGGAGGCCGCATAATCTTGGTTAAAATATTCTCGTTGGTTTCTACCCGGTTCTAATGAACGTTTAAAGATTCTAAGGTAGCAGCCATCTCATGCGATTTTACTGCCTTGTAAAATCCATATCGCCAGCACCAAATAACCAGCTCCCCCAAAATAATCTCTGCAATCATGAGCAAATATCCCAGAGCTTCTATTTTCGTCGCCGTGGCCGGGGGCAAAGCACCAAAATGCACTATGAGCGCGCTTAAAAATACAAATAAGGTAATAGTTCCTATCAAGTAGCCTCTGGTCTCAAAAGGTCGTTCTATATAATAAGCATAAATTGCTTCCGTGATTTGCTTCTCGTGGCTGCTTAATATTTCATTTTTATTATTATTTAGCGCCTTTAAAAGGTTTTTCGTGGTTAATGCCCGTCCATAAATATCGAATGATAAGTATAGCCAATAAATAAAGGAATAAATTAACAGTTTATCACTAAGACTGGATAGAGTAATGATAAATATTGGAATAATATATGATAAAATCGTGGGGGTTAGAGTGGTTTCTGGCAAATGTATCCCCATATACCTCTTAAAGATACGTAATTCGTGGTCAGTGGAAAAAAACCAGAGCAAACCGAGCAGTAATGTAATAACAAAAAGGCAAAACGACAAAATCATCGCAATCTGAATACTACCTTCCTTCAAAGCCTGGATTAATGGACTTCCTTTTATATAAGTAACGAATAATACTAAGGCTCCAAAAAATATCTTTCTAGCAGTTTCCAGTAATTTTTCATAATCTTTAATCTTTTCTTCAAAATTTCTCTTAATTTCATTGGTCATATTTGGCCACCACCCATGGATGTTAGCTTAGTAACAAACGTAAGAATTAACATTGTAACTTATACGGCAACCTTAGCTACCGCAGTCCAAAACCGGTCTTAGGGCCCTCTGACTGAGATTAACCTCGGAAAGTTTCGTCACTTCTATTCAAATTGTCTTGTAAAAGACATAATAGCACAAATCTTGCTGAAAAAGTAATTACCCCAGATTATAGACATACCAGGCCTTCGATAAACAGATGACGCGTTGCTCGGTAGGTTATGAGCCCCAGGTATGGACGGAACAAGGGAAACCGGAGTCGTCGTCTACAAGGCACCTAAGATAACTGGTCACTTGCCCCTAGCAAAACTTCACAAAAAATCCAACTAATTGAAGCTATGATCTAGATAACAGCCAGGGGCGCAGACCGCTGGTGAGCAGGTAAAGAGCGGCCAGCACCAGGACGATGGTGGCCCCGGAAGGAAAGTCGATCGCGTAGGACAGCATCAGGCCCCCCACCGCGGACCCCACCGCCACGCCGGTTGCGACCCACATCATGGTTTTCAGCTGCCGGGCCAGGTTCTGGGCGATGGCCCCGGGGATCACCAACAGCGCCGAGACCAGAATAATCCCCACCAGATAAATGGTGACAATCACCACCAGGGCCATAATTACCAGGAAGAGATAGCGCAGGGCCTTCACCGGCACCCCGCTTACCCAGGCCATCTCCTCGTCGAAACTCAGGAAGACGATTTCCTTAAAAAAGGCCAGGATAACGGCCAAAACCCCCACGGTGACGCCCAGGATCTGCCACAACTGCCGGGTGCCGATGGCCAGGATGTTCCCGAAGAGAAAGCCGAAAACATCCACGTTATAAGCCCGGGAGAGATGCAGGAAAACCAGGCCCAGGGCCATGGAGGCCGCGAAAAAAATACCGATGGCGGTATCTTCCTCCACCGTGGTGCGGGTCTGGGCGTACTCGATGAGCAGGGCCACCACCAGCGCAAAGCCGATGCCGGTCAACAAGGGATCGACGCCCAGCAGGAACCCCAGGGCCACCCCGCCAAAAGCCGAATGGGAGATGCCCACCCCGATGAAGGCCATGCGCCGCAGCACCACGAAGGTGGAGAGCACCCCGCACAGCAGGCTCACCAGGATGCCCGCCACCAGGGCCCGCTGGAGAAACCCCAAAGTGAACAGATCAATCATCATGGGCCTTCACCACCCGGTGGGGGATCTCGCCGTGAAACAGGTATTCCACCGCGCAGCCGAAGGTGTTCTCCAGCCCCAGACGGCCGATGGGCGGGGGTTGATGCACGTGAATCCGCCGATTGATGCAGACCACGTCGTCCATGTGGCGGGCCACGGCGCCGATATTGTGGGAAACGATGAGGACCGTGAGGTTCAGCTTTTCTCTCAGGGTGTTGACCATCTCGAAGATCTCGTCCTGGACGCAGACATCCAGGGACACCGTGGGTTCATCCAGCACCAGGATCCGGGGTTCCACCCCCAGGGCCCGGGCGATGAAGACCCGCTGCTGTTCCCCCCCGGAAAGATCGCCGATGAGCCGGTCCGCCAGATGGGAGATCCCTAAATCCTCCAGCCGGCGCCGGGCCATTTCCCGGTCTTCCCGGCGGGGCCGTTTGAACAGGCCGATGCGGCCATAGCGGCCCATGAGCACCACGTCCAGAACGGTAACGGGGAAACGGGGGTTTCCCAGGGGCCGCTGCGGCAGGTAGCCCACCACGAAGCCATGATGTCGCAGCCGCTCCGGGGATTCGCCGAAAACCCGCACTTCGCCCCGCTGCGGCCGGATCAACCCGAGGATCACCTTGAGCAGGGTGCTTTTGCCGGCGCCGTTGGGTCCCAGGATGCCCACGTAGCGGCCGGCCTCGATCGTCAGGTTGACATCCTCGAGGATCACCGTGCCGTTGAAGTTAACCCACACCCCGTCGAGCTTTACGGCGGTCTCGCCCATCCGCAACTCTCTCATCGCAAAGCCTGGTTCAGCGCCGCCAGGTTGTAGCGCATCAGTTTCAGGTAATCGGAGCCGTAGGGCGGCGGGCCGCCTATGGGGTCCAGCATCAACACCTTTACCCCGGCCTCCTGGGCGATCACCTCCGCCACCCGGGGATTGAACTGGGGTTCGGTAAAGACCACCCTGATCCCGAATCGGCGGACCGCAGCCACCAGGTTCTGGAGATGGCGGGGGGTGGGTTCCCGGCCGGGAGCTTCTTCAATGGCCCCCACCTCATGGAGATTGTACCGGCGGGCGAAATATGAGAAGGACGGATGGAAGGAAACAAAATCCCGGAGGGTCCAGGCGACGGCCTGCTGCTGAATCTCCTGGTGCAGCGCCTCCAGAGCGGCCAGATACTGCTGAAGATTGGCTTCATATTGGGCCCGATGGCCCGGGTCCGCCTGGATGAAGGCCCTGGCGATTTTCCGGCAAATCTCCTGGGCCAGCACCGGGTCCAGCCAGATGTGAGGATTGCCGGCCAGGTGACTGTCGTGGGATCCCTTCTGATCCGCATGCTGGCCGGCATGGTCCCGTGCCTCGACCTCCCCGTGGTGTTGATGCTGGTCGGCCATGCCCAGCAAGGGGATGCCGCCCGCGGCCTCCACCTCCACCAGCTCACCGGGACCCCGGGCCCGGAGTAACTTTGCCGCCCAGGGTTCCAGGCCGGCGCCGATATACACGAACACCTTTGCCTGGGAGGCCCTGGCCATCACCGACGGGGCCGGTTCGAAGACGTGGGGGCTGGCCCCCGGAGGGATCAGCACCTGGACCTGGACCAGGTCGCCGCCGAGCCTCTGGCAGAAGTCGCCCAAGGGCACAATGGTGGCGGCCACCAGGAGCTTATCGGCAGGGGCCGCTCCGAGCGGGCCCATCAGGAAAACCAGACCCCAGCAGGCCAGAACCGCCTGGAGGATAAAGCCCCTTATCCCGTGACCGGCGTTAGAACGCAATTTAAAGCAACGCAGTTGCCTTACGAAACCTCCCGGCATTTGTGGCAAACTCCTTCCACTTTGATCTCAATATGGTCCGCCCGGTTGCCCACCGGCCCCCGCAACTCCGTCCACATCCGGGATAGGGCCGCCGGATCCAGGCACTGGATTTCCCGGCAGGTGTGGCACTGGAAGTGGGGGTGGGGCGGGTGGTGCTCGCAGGCCAGTTCAAAATGGTTCACCCGGCCATTCAGGGAGAGTTTACGCACCATGCCCCGCCGGTTAAAATCCTCCAGGATGCGGTACACCGTGACCTTGTTCACCCGGCGGCGGGTCCGGATCAGCTCCAGGATCTCCTGGGCCCGCAGCGCCCGGGGAGCCTCCCCCAGGATCTCCAGCACCGCCAGGCGCACCGGGGTGGCTCGCAGGCCCTGTTGGGACAGCCAACGGGGGAAATTGCAATAGTCACTCATGGGAAATCTAGTACTCTAAAATCAACTGAGTTGCAAGTATATTGTTTGGCAAGTAAATGATGCCAGGCTAACGTCCCATGACCCCGTTGGGATTACAACGAAGCAGGGTGATGTGGCTGCCGATAGCGCCGACCCCACATTCTCATATAAAAGGAGGGACATGATCAGGCGAATATTCACGGCCTCAAGGCCGCCACGAAAAATGACCACGCTGAGCCTATTCCTCTGGAGCCCCAGGCTGCAGCCGGCATCTCCTGGAACCAGAGATTTGCCATCGACTCGATATCTGCGGGGAAGGGAACTACCGGGCCGATCTCACGGAGGGCTGGGGCGGCGCCAGCTCCTCACTTTCCTGCTCCGGGGGGGCCGCGGCTTCCGGTAAAATATGCCGCAAGGCCACGAGCCCACCAAGAATCCGGGCCAGGCTGGCCTCGGGATCCTCGGTGTGAGTCGTGACCTCGATCTCCGGCCGCGCCGGGGGCTCAAAGGCATCGTCAATGCCGGTAAAATGTTGGATTTCCCCGGCCAGGGCCTGGCGATACAGCCCTTTGGGATCGCGCCGGATGCAGACTTCCAGGGGGCAGTTGAGGTAAACTTCGACATAGTCGCCGATGGTGGCCCGCACTTCTTCCCGAATCGCGTGATAGGGACAGATGGCCGCCACTATGGTCACTACCTGTTGGCGGACCAGGTGGTGAGCCATCCCCGCAATGCGCCGCAGGTTGGTCATCCGGTCTGCGGGGGTGAAGCCCAACCCCTGGCTCAGGGTAGTCCGCACGATGTCGCCGTCCAGGACCTCAACCTTGAAACCTCGTTGCGCCAGCGCCCGGGCCAGCATTTGGGCCAGGGTGGTCTTCCCCGAGGCGCTCAACCCCATCAGCCAGACGCAAAACGCGCCCTTGGGGACAGCCGGTTGTTCCGGAACATCCCCTGACGAAAGAGACGAATTAGACGAAAGAGACGAAATCTGCAAGCCCACTGCCCTCACTTTCCCTATTTTCGTATTTTCGTATTTTCTTAAGGGTACCTTCCCCCCGGGCTGGCCGCAGCCTGGACCGATCCCACCTACCCGGGCGCGGCGCTCAAGCATTTGGCCCCTAGGGGCTGGACCCCGGCCTCCCTATGGCCGCCGCCCCAGAACCCGCTCCGGGAACCGGGAACAAAAAATTGAATTCCGCCGAAAATGTATTTACTTACTGTAATTACAGCAGGTTAAATGGTTTATGGCTGCCGACCAGGGTTGGTGTGGTATAAATATTTGAACCAGAATCAAATCGTTAAAAAATACTAACATACTGTCAATATTACTAAAATAAGAATACAGGGTGCATGGCACGCTTTCTGCAGGATAATAAGTCAGTATATGGACCCTATTAAGGTACCCACATCCCCCCCTTAAGCAAAGTTCATATACCATTTTCTCCTTTCACCGACTGGCCGGGTTCCTCCCCCACCTGGCCAGTTATTTTTTTGCGGCCTCCGTCCCGGTGGGCTTCAACTCTGCTATCACGGGACTGTCGACCTCCGCCGTCTCCCGGCCGATCACGGCGCCGGGGACTCTTCCTGGAGCGCCAGGATTTTCTCGCAGCACTCGTCGGCGGTGAGCCGGCCGGCGAAAAACTCCTGCAGGGCGACCAGGAAAGGGTTGGTCGCGAAAATCTCCTGCAACCCCACCCGGTCCCCCAGGTCGGGGAATTTCAAGGCGACCTTGAAGTGGGCCGCCATCTCCCGGAACACCTCCAGCTGTTGGAACTCCGCCTGGCGCATCTGGGCTTCCACCTGAAACAGCAGCTTGCGCAGACTCAGCAGGTAGTCTTCCCGTTCCCGGTATTCCCGGTTCTGGTGCCGCAGCAAGTTCACGTGCTGCTGCCGCACCAGGGTGCTGTAGGGGATGATTTTGCTCACGGCCCCCGATTCTCCTGGGGAAAATGTATCATCTCACCTTGCGGATTCAAACGAAAAAGGGTAATTTTTTAGCTTATGAGCAAGCAAGCACCCCCGGATTTTGACAAAATGGGCGGCCTCCTGCCGGCCATCGTCCAGGACGAGGCCACCGGCGACGTCCTGATGCTGGCGTTTATGAACCGGGAGGCCTGGGAACAGACCCTGACTACCGGCGAGGCCCATTATTACAGCCGCACCCGCAATACCATCTGGCACAAGGGGGGAACCTCCGGCCACGTGCAGCGGGTCAAAGAGATTTTTCTGGACTGCGACCGGGACACGGTGCTCCTGAAGGTGGAGCAGGTGGGCGGGGCCGCCTGCCATACCGGTCACCGGAGCTGCTTCCATCGCCGGCGGCACGGGGACGGCTGGCAGGTGGTGGGTTCCCCAATCTTTGATCCTAAGGAGGTATACGGGGGTGGATAAGCTGCGGTTGGGCATCCCCAAAGGCAGTCTGGAGAAGGCGACCCTGG
>Ga0209048_10006995_pt1 | contig 10484 bp, 10 predicted proteins | sample FrelakmetCRP12CR_FD_187146 | JGI IMG/M metagenome (GOLD analysis project Ga0209048, IMG submission 187146) | Freshwater lake sediment microbial communities from the University of Notre Dame, USA, for methane emissions studies - CRP12 CR (SPAdes)... | ecosystem: Environmental > Aquatic >... | reverse complement strand
AACCCCCGTTCGACGGACACGGACGGAGACGGCATAACGGACTACAACGAGATCAACGGAATCACGCCATGCAATTCGCCAACGGATCCGACCCGCAACGACACCGACGATGACGGCTTCAACGACAACCTCGACCTTTACATGGGCGACATGGTGGTCAGGTTCACCATCCAGGAGTATAGATCGGACGAGAATGTGAACGGTCATAGCTCGTTCAATATCTTCTTCGTGGTCTACACTCCCACGGGTACCTTCGCCACCAAGCGCAAGATTGGGGCGACTACCGGAACCCTGTACACTTTGAACTGGGTGTACGATGTGGATGTGCATGACACGGCGACGACCGCGACATTCGACATGGACGCGGTGGCGGACGACGTCGGGACGCTGGGGGATGACATCAAATTGGACGGTGCGCCCGGCGACCCGCGGAATTTGCATGGCGTGTATACGCTCTCCAATCCATCGCTCACGGTGACCAGCGAGGGCACCATGGACACTTTGGACTTCGATGCCGACTGCTACATGAAGGTCTTGATGGAGAGGACCGTGAAGGCCCGTTCCAACCTCATCGTCGTCAACGGTTCGGACTCGTCAGGAGGCTATGGACTTTACAAGGTTTCAACGAACAACTACCGCTTCAATGCCGATCAAGAGGTCTACGTCATCGATCTGAACGTGGCAACCGGCAACAGCCGCTTCGTCACCGGCATGAACACCATCCTGTTGCCGAGGGCGATCGCCCTGCAATGCAAGCTGAACTATACCCTGGAGCATCTCCTGACAATAGATCCCTCGCACCCTTTGTTCCAAGCGACCTTCGTGTCTACGAATACCTCACAAGCGGTGTCGTCGGCGCACGTTGTGGTGGTCATCTCCAAGAACGTCAGCGCCGCGCAGGCCGAATCTCTATTATATGATCTCACGCACAGCTCCACGGACGCCCGCATCGGCAACAACGTGACCATCGCGTCCACGAACCTCTACCTGCTGCACCTTCCCGCGGACGTATTGGCCTCGGTCCCGATGAGCGTGCAGAACGATGGCCTGGGCGGGGCCCCGAACTACCTGGACCCGCTTGGGGTCATCAGCCTCAATAGCGGATTGGAGATTGCCAAGTCTTTTCTACTATGGGTATCAATTGAAATCGAGACATCGGAGCGTGTCAGCATGGAAAACGATCCTGAAAAGATAGATTTGGATGTGTTCGACTCGATAGCCCATCTCCCCCCAGCGCCAATCTTGTTGGTGGCCTCGGGAGACAAGGAAGAGGATTGGAATGTCACGACCATCGGTATGTTCAACGTGTTCAGCACGTTCCCCGTCGTGGTGGGGATCGGCGTGAAGACCTCGCGCAACATCTACCGGCTCATCGCGGACTCGGAGGACTTCACCATCAATGTGCCATCCATAGACCTTCTGAGCGCAGTGGAGAAGTGCGGAAGCGAGAGGGGCGCCCAAAAGAACAAGTTCAAGGAGGCTGGCCTCACCCCACTGAAGAGCAAGAGGGTCAAGTCCCCCATCGTCAAGGAGTGCTGGATGAACATCGAGTGCCGGAAGCTCGGGAGCACTAAGCCTAGGGCTCATCGCGACAGGGTCAACCAGGTCTTCGGCGGCGAGGTCGACATCGGGGATCATACCTGGTTCCTCGGAGAGATCATGCACACCGACGTCTGGACCAACTATGACCGGGCCAAGTCCCTGCTTTATTGGGATGGGGAGTACCGGGTGGCCGATAAGCTGGTGAAGGGCAAGGAATGAAGTTCCCGCCCTTTCTCCTGGAGGACTGGCTGATCCGTTGCCAAGGGGCGAGGATCGACCTCGATCACTCGGGGGCACCATCGCCCTACGGCGAGGGCTTCGACCCCTGCATCGGCGGCGAGGCCTGGCTGAACGAGCTCGACCTCGAGGAGAAGCTCATCAAGGCCTTGGCCAAGGCCTACAAGGTGAAGGAGGACCGTGTGGCAGTGACCACCGGGGCGCAGAACGCCAACTTCACATTCCTGCTCTCGTGCTTCGATAAAAAGGATAGGGTCGCAGCGGAGGTCCCCTCTTACTCACCCATCCGCGCCTGCGAGGAAGCTTTGTTCAAGAGGGTCCTCGATGTTCCCCGCCCCAGGCAGGACGGGTTCAAGGTGGACATGAGGGCGCTCCAAAAGGCCTTCCAGAACGGGGCCGAGGGGGCGACCTTCACCAACCTGCACAATCCGAGCGCCCAGATGCTGGGGAAGGAGGAGGTCAAGGAGATCCTGGAGGTGGCCGGGAAGAAGGACGCCCGGGTGCTCTTCGACGAGATCTATCGGGAGATGTCCTACTCCGAGCCTCCGCCTGGAGCATATGCATTGGGGGACAACGGGGTCTCCACCTCTGGGCTGAGCAAGCTCTGGGGGCTGGGCGGTCTTAGGGTCGGCTGGCTCATCGGGCCGGAGGAGGTGGCCCAGCAGGTGCAGATCGCCAGGTCGTATGCCACGCATCATCTCTCCTCGCGCTCCATGGCCGTGGCCATCAAGGCCGTGCAGAAACGGGAGTGGTTCAGAAAGAGGGTTTTAAAGATCGCCAAGCACAACCTGCCCGCCATTCTGGATTGGGCGGAAGGGGAGAAGCGGGTCCACATCACCGAGCCGCAGGGATGCATGCACTTCCTGGTGCATCTGCCAGAAGGGTCGGATGACGAGAGGTTCAGCGAGATGGTTTTCAAGCGTTTCCAGACGGCCATCTGCCCCGGCCGCTACTTCGGGGCGGAGGGGAGCGTCCGGGTGACCTTCACAGGTTCGCGGGAGGACCTGGAGCAGGGACTGCGGCACATCTCGAAGACCCTGGACGCATTCCTCTAATCGGCGGGCTTCGCCTTCCAATAGGACCCGAAGACCTTAACGAAGGTCGCCTTCCTCAGCAAATCGGTTATCGCGTCCCTGACCTTGGGGTCGTCCACATGGCCGTCGATGTCGGCGTAGAACACATACTCCCAGGTCCTGCCCTTGCGCGGCCGGGACTCCAGCTTGCTCAGGTTGACCCCGCGCTCCGCGAACACCCCGATGCACTGATACAGAGCCCCGGGGATGTTCTTGGTGGAGAATGCCAGGGAGGTCTTGTCCCCCTCGGCCAGGATGGAGGCGGTCTTCTCCACCACGAAGAAGCGGGTGAAGTTGTTGTGGACGGACTGGATGTCCTCCGCCAGCACCTTCATCTCATAGTACTTGGCCGCCCTCTGGGAGGCGATGGCGGCCTCCACGCTCTGGCCGCGCTCCCTGATCATCTTCACGCTCCCGGCGGTGTCGTAGGAGGGCACCTTCTCCCATTCCGGGTGGCGCGCCAGGAACGCCCGGCACTGGGCCAGGGCCTGGGGGTGGCTGTACACCCTGCGCACGTCCTCCAGCCGCGCCTGCGGATGGCCGATGAGGCAGTGCCGCACCGCCACCAGCACCTCGCCGGTGACCGTCAGGTCGCTGTCCAGCAGCAGGTCGCTCACCGCGGTCACGCTGCCCTCGGTGCTGTTCTCCACCGGCACCACCGCGTGGCCGACCTCGCCCCTCTCCACCTGGGCGAAGACCTCCTCGAACTCGTTGCAGGGGACGGCCTCCACATCGTTCCCGAAGTATTGGTAGACGGCGTCCTCGGAATAGGCGCCGTGCACTCCCTGGAAGGCCGCTCGGATCCGGCTCATCTGCTGAAGAACTCCTTGTGGATCGCCTTGATGGTCCTCTCCAGGTCCTGGCGGTCCACGGTGAAGTGGTACGCCACCAGGGAGGCGCCCGCGGAGATCATGTTGACGCTCACGCCTTCCCGGGCGACGGCGGTGAACACCCTCGCCGCGATGCCCTTCTCATATCCCAGGCCTTCCCCGACCACGCACAGCAATGCGACGTCGTCGGTCGTCTCGATCTTCTCGATGACCCCTTTCTTGCTCTCCTCCAGGGCCCGGCCCGCGATGGGCAGGTCGTGCTTCCCTACCAGGAAGGCGATGCAGGTCTGCGAGGTGGCGGCGGAATAGATGTTCACTCCCGCATCGGTGAGCTTGGACGATATCTCGGACATCACGCCGGTCTTGGTGCCCGCCCCGGCGCCATAGACCTTGATGATGGCCATGTTCTTCATGAAAGAGATGGACTTGATGCCGTGCACCTTCTGCACCCCGGAGGGCTTTATCTCGGTGCCCTCCAGCTCGGGCTTGAAGACGTTCTTGACGAAGATGGTGATGTTCTTCATCCTGGCCGGTTCCACGGTCCGGGGGTGGAGGACCTGCGCCCCGAAGTACGACAGCTCGGCCGCCTCGTCATAGGAGAGGAGAGCGATCGGCACCGCTTCCTTGACGATCTTGGGGTCCACCGACATGAAGCCGTCCACGTCCTTCCAGATCTCCAGGGCGTCGGCGTTGAGCACGTTCGCGATGACCGCGGCGGAATAGTCCGAGCCGTTCCGGCCGAAGACGGTCACATGCCCCTCCGACGTGCGGCCGAAGAAGCCGGTCACCACCGGGGTCTCTCCGCGGTCGAACATGCTGCGCACCTTCGGGCAGACGTGCTTGCGGGTGGCCTCCAGGTCGGCGCTGGCGCCCCCATAGACGCCGTCGGTGATGATGCCCAGCTCGTCCGCGTCGATGGCCACGGCCTTCACCCCCATGTCCTGCAGGGTGGCGGCCACCAGGACCACGGACAGCCTCTCGCCCAGGGACTGCACGATGTCCTTGGTGCGGGGCGTGAGCTCCTCCAGGTAGCAGAAGCCGTACAGCGCCCGTTCCAGGCGGGTCAGCTTCTCGCGCATCTGGTTGCACGCCTCCTTGTGAATGCTCTCGTTCTCCACAGCCTCTCGGAGCAAGGCGACGTGCTTCTCCTCCATCGACTTGATGAAGGCCTCGACCTCGTCCTCCTTGCGCAACTGCGAAACGAACTGGATGAGCTCCTCCGTGACCCCCGATATGGCGCTCACCACCACCACCCTCCATTCGTCGTCGGCGGCGATGATGCGGCCCACCCGGCGCATCGCCTCCCCGCTCTTCAGTGACGACCCGCCGAACTTCAGGACTTTCATCGGCCTCGGATCCTCCTGACGATCTCCTGCGGGGTCTGTCCGATGGCCTTCTCCGCCTCGGCCTCGCTCAGGCCCGCGGCCAAGGCTATGGAACGGGCCGTGTCCAGGTCGATCAGGTCGCCCGGGGCGTGCGCGTCGGTATTGACCACCATCTTGGCGCCCACCTGCTGGGCCAGCTTGGCCACGTGGCCGTTGGTGGGGTTGTGCGAGCGGCGGGAGGTGATCTCCAGGACCACCTCGTTCCGCTTCGCCAGCTCCACCTCCTCGAGAGTGATGAAGCCTGGATGGGCCAGGATGTCGACCTCGGGGTTGCTGACCGACACCCGGTTCGTGCCCTTCTCCACCGGCTCGCTGATCGTCTCCCCATGGATGACGATGAGCTCCGCCCCCTTCCGCCTGGCCTCCTTGACCACCAGGTCGATCTTCTTGGCCGGGACGTGGGTGATCTCCACCCCCACGATGACATCGAGTCCCCATTCCCGGGCGAGCTCGGCGTCCCTTCTCGCCTCCCCGATCAGACGGTCGAGGTTGGAGAGCGAGGCGTGGTCCGTGAAGGCGATGGCCTGGTGCCCCTTGACCACGGCCCGCCTGGCCAGCTCGATGGGCAGCAATTCTCCGTCCGAGAGCAGGGTGTGCGAGTGCAGCTCGATGCGCATCTCATCTCCTCCTTTCCGCCAGCATCTTATAGACCGCCGCCATGTCGATCTCCTTCCCCTCGATGACCACCATCAGATGGTAGACGAGGTCGGCCACCTCCCACTCCTGCATCTTCCTATCCGTGCCCTTGCAGGCCAGGGCGATCTCGGCCGCCTCCTCCACCACCTTCTTCAACATCTTGTCCTCGTTCTTCAGGAGGGTGTTGGTGTAGCTGCCCTCCACCGGGTTCCTCTTCCGGTCCGCGATGACCCGCTCCAGCTCGGGCAGTATGGCGGACGTCCCGGTGACGTCCCCATGCAGCACGTCGGCGAAGCAGGAGGGCCGGTTGAGGTGGCAGGCCACACCGTGCTGATGGACCCGGACGAGCAGGGCGTCGGAATCGCAGTCCGTCTGGATGGAGACGATGTCCTGCACGTTCCCGGAGGTCTCGCCCTTCATCCACAGCTTCTGCCGGGAGCGGCTCCAGAAGTGCACCTTGCCGGTCTCGATCATCTTGTCATAGGCCTCCTGGTTGGCATAGGCCATCATCAAGACCTCGCTGTTGATGGCATCTTGCACGATAACCGGGATCAGCCCCTTCTCGTCGAACTTCAATGGCGTCATCGCACCGCGACCCCCTTGTCCCTCAGGTAGTTCTTGACCTCGGCGACCGTGAGCTCGCCGTAATGGAATATGGAAGCGGCCAAGGCCGCCTCCGCCCCGGTCTGGGAGAGCACGTCGTAGATATGCTCGGCGTTGCCGCAGCCTCCCGAGGCGATGACCGGGATGCGGACCTCGTCCGCCACCCGTCCGGTCAAAGGAATGTCATAGCCGTTCTTGGTGCCGTCGGCGTCCATGCTGGTGAGCAGGATCTCCCCCGCCCCCAGGTCCTCCACCCGGCTGGCCCATTCTATGGCGTCCACCTCGGTCCTCCTGCGTCCGCCGTGGGTGTACACCTTCCAGGACTCGCCCTCCCTCTTGGCATCGATGGCCACCACCACGCACTGGCTGCCGAAGTCCTGGGCGCATTCGGTGATGACCTCGGGCCGCTGCAGCGCCATGGTGTTGACCGAGACCTTGTCCGCCCCGGCGTTCAGGGCGGTGCGCATGTCCTCCTTGCTGCGGATCCCTCCGCCCACCGTCAAGGGCACGAACAGCCTCTCCGCCGTGCTCTCCACCACATGCATCAGGGTCTTCCTCCCTTCGGCCGAGGCGGAGATGTCCAGGAAGACCACCTCATCGGCCCCCTGGGCCTCGTAGGCCGAGGCCATCTCCGGCGGGTCGCCCACATCCTTCAGGTCGACGAACTTGATGCCCTTGACCACGATGCCGTCCTTCACGTCCAGGCAGGGGATTATCCTTTTGGTGAGCATCTAGGCCTTCCTCACTTTCGGTTTGGATTTGGTGCTGAGCAGGGTCTGCCTCTGCGCCACCGCCTTGCCCAGCGCCCGGCCGAGCGCCTTGACGGTGGCCTCGATCAAATGGTGCTCGTCGAAGCCGCTGATGATCTTCACATGCAGCGTCATGCCCGAGGACATGGCGAAGGACCGGAGGAAGTGGTGATAGAGCTGGTCGGGGCACTCGATGTCCACATAAGGCCGGTCGATCAGATCGATGGCCACCAGCACCAGGGCATCGTCCATCGGGACCAGGGAGGATGAGATCCTTTCGATCGGTTGGTCCCCGATGGCCTCCCTCAGGGCCATCCCCAGGACGATCGCCACATCCTCTATGAGGTGGTGCTCGTCGTCCCCGCTGGCTCTCAAGGTGATGTCGAACGACGAGTACTTGGAGAGCGATTCCAGCATGTGCTTCAGGAAATGGTCATCGCAATCGATCTTGGCGGTCCCTGAGCCCTCGAGGTCCATCCTCGCCTCGATGTTCGTCTCCCTGGTCTTCCTCTCGATGGTTGCCTTGCGATTCATTTCGAGCGCCTCCATACATCGTTTGGGTTGAGCCTGCCCGTGTAGAGCGCGATCCCGGCCACGGCGGCGTAGACGCCAAAGCTCTCCAGCAGGCGGATGTCATCCATCCCCTTGATCCCGCCGGAGGCGATGATCTTGTGCGGGCAGTGCTCTGCGAAGCTACTCACTTCGGCCGGATTTATCCCTTGTGCCTTGCCCTCGACATCCACATCGGTGTGCAGGACGGCGGCCAAGGGGAGCTCTCTGATGAGGTCGAACATGTGCTCCAGGGTGAGCTTGGCGCTCTCCTGCCAGCCCTTCACCTGGATCTTGCCCTTGGCCACATCGAGGGCCAGCACGATCCTGTCAGGATGAGCGGAGGAGATGTCCTGCAGCCAGTTGGTGTCGCTGATGGCCTTCGTCCCCACGATGACCCGGACCGCCCCCCATTCCAGGTACTGCTCGACCATGGCCGTGCTGCGCACCCCCCCGCCCACCTGGATAGGCACCTTGAGCGTGTCCAGCATCCTCTTGATCAGGGTCGGGTTGCCCCCTTTGCCGAGGGCGCCGTCCAGGTCGATGACATGCACCATGGGCGCCCCCAGCCGCTCCCAGTTCACCGCCACTTCCAGGGGGTCCGGCAATATGATCTGTTCGGTGCCGGGCTTCCCGCCCACCAGTTGGACCACCCTGCCGTTGAGGATGTCGACCGCCGGGATGACGATCAGACCCATCCCTCCGCGAAGCGCACGAAGTTCCTCAGGAACCGCATGCCGGAGGCCGAGGACTTCTCCGGATGGAATTGGGTGCCATAGGTGTTCCCCTTGAGGAACAGGCTCGGGACCTTGCCGTAGTAGTCCGTGGTCCCGATGACGATGTCCTCCTTGGGAGAACCGTGATAGGAATGCGCGAAATAGAAATAGGGCGAATCGATGCCCGCCAGGATCGGGTCCTCCCCATCCACTTTGTTCCAGCCCATGTGCGGCACCCTCTCGGCCCTCAGCTTGGTGACCTCTCCTTGGTAGAAGCCCAGGCCGGGCACCTTCCCCTCCTCGCTCCCTTCGAACAGGATCTGCATGCCGATGCAGATACCCAGGCAGGGGGTGGCATCCTCCAGCTTCTGGATGAGCCGCTCCTTTATCGGGGACAGGCGCTCCAGGGTCTTGTCGAAGGCGCCCACTCCGGGGAAGACGATGCATTCCGCTTCGAGCAGCTCCCTCATGTCCTCCACGATGTAGGGCTGGGCCCCGCACAGCTCCAGGGCCTTGCGGATGGAGTGCAGGTTCCCCACACCGTAGTCGGCGATGGCCATCCTCACCGGCATTCGGCCAGGACCTCCTTGCATTTCTCCAATAGGAAGGAGTTCATCTCCTCGGTGCCGATGGTGGTGCGGACGCAATCCTCCAGCCCGCGCCGGTCGCCGAAGTCCCGGATCATCACTCCCTTGTCGGCCAGCCGCTTGACCAGGAGGGCGTGGTCGATCGGGCTCCTGAACATGATGAAGTTCGCCTCCGATGGGAATACCTGGAATCCTAATTCCGATAGGCCTTTCTCGACCGCCTTTCGGCCCGCATTGACGGTGGCTACGCTTCTCTGGACGAACTCCTGGTGCTTCAGGGCCTTGATGGCCACGTGCTCGGAGACGCGGTTGAGCGAGTAGGGTATCTTGACCCGCTGCATCACCCCCGCCAGCTTCAGGTTGGACACGGAGTACCCGACCCTCATCCCCGCCAGGGCGTAGGCCTTGCTGAACGTCCGGGTCACGATGAGATTGTCCCGCTGGTCGACCTCCGGGATGAAGGACTTGCCGGCGAACTCGCCGTACGCTTCGTCCACGATGACGATGCGGTCGTTGCGGTCCAGCAGCTCCTCCAGGTCCTTGCGGCGGAAGCAGTTGGAGGTGGGGTTGTTGGGCGTGCAGAGCAGGATGATCTTGCCCTCTGCCCGGGTGAGCGCGTCCACATCCAACTGGAAGTCCTCGGTCAGGTCGACCGTGCACACCGATCCCGCGTTCACCTTCACGAAGTAGCCATGCAGCGAATAGGAGGGATAGGGGAGGACGACCGTCTCGCCCGGTTCCATGAAGCTCTTGAATATGACGTCCAGCGCCTCGTCCGAGCCGTTTCCCACCACGAAATTGTCCGGCCCGAGCCGGTACAATTCGGCCAGGGCGCCCCTGAGCCCGTCCGAGTAGGGGGAGGGATATTGGTTCAGGTCCATGTCCATGCACTCGCGCAGCGCCTCCTTGGCCGCCGGGTTGGCTCCCAGCGGATTGGTGGAGGTGTCCATGCGCAGCCCGGAGACCCTGGGGTTGTAGTACAGCGGGATGTCCCGTACGGTGGATCTCTGCCATTCGTCCTTCATGGCCTCACCTATGGCACCATGCGGTCGATGGGTACGATCAGTATGCCGGTCGCGCCCAGCCGCTTCAACCTGTGGATGGCGTCGTACACCTTGTCCTTGTCGATGACCACGTGCACCGCCACCACGTCCTCCCGCCCCATGATGTTCATGATGGTCGGGCCGGCGATCCCGGGGAAATGCTTGCGCACCGCGTCCAGGGACTTGGTCGGGACGTCGGCCATGAGATACTTCTTGTTGGCCGCGCTCTCCACGCTCTCGATGGCGGAGACCAGCTCGTCGATCTCCTCCCGCTTCTCCTTGTAGGCCTTCTCGTTGGTGATGACCACCGCGTTGGACTTGGCGATGACCGCCACCTCCTTGAGGTGATTGACCTTGAGAGTAGAACCACTGGAAACCAAGTCCACGATGATGTCCGCCACGCCGATGTGCGGGGTGACCTCGGCCGCCCCGGAGATGGTGGTGATCTCCACCTCCTTCCCCTGCTTCTCGAAGTAGCGCCGCGCGACATTGGGGAAGGATGTGGCCACCACCGAACCGTCCTTGATGTCCGCC
>Ga0209048_10006994_pt1 | contig 10486 bp, 9 predicted proteins | sample FrelakmetCRP12CR_FD_187146 | JGI IMG/M metagenome (GOLD analysis project Ga0209048, IMG submission 187146) | Freshwater lake sediment microbial communities from the University of Notre Dame, USA, for methane emissions studies - CRP12 CR (SPAdes)... | ecosystem: Environmental > Aquatic >... | reverse complement strand
CAAGAGGGCCGTTCGTGGAGTGATTGGCGGCGTCCTCCCAAAAGAATAAAGACCTACACGCACCTCATGTCCCGCATCGACCCCAAGCAGGTCGATGCGCTGATCGAAGGACCGAAGATGAACACGGCGTCACAACCGCCCGCCAATCCCGCCACGACCGCTGCCGCGGCCCCCGCCGCCGAGCCCGCGCACATCACGATCGACGATTTCGGCAGGATCGACCTGCGCATCGCGAGGATCGTCGCCGCCGAGCACGTCGACGGCGCCGACAAGCTGCTGAAGCTCACGCTCGACGTCGGCGAGGGCCGGCATCGCACGGTGTTCGCGGGGATCAAGTCCGTGTACAAGCCGGAGGACCTCGTCGGCCGGCTGACGCCGATGGTCGCGAATCTCGCGCCGCGCAAGATGAAGTTCGGCCTTTCGGACGGCATGGTGCTCGCCGCCTCCGGCGACGGCCCCGGCATCTACCTGCTCGCGCCCGACAGCGGCGCGCAACCCGGAATGCGCGTGAAATGACGGCACGCGCAACCGGCACGCATCCGTCGCGCATGCGCTGATCGCGACAGGCCGGTGGACCTTCGCCCGTTCGACTTCGTTCTGGCCGCCATCGCGGCATGGGTCGCGATCGGGGTGCTGGGCCTCGCCCGTCCGCGCGACCTCCGTTACATCAGCCGCCTGCTCTTTCCCGCCGGCGCGCTCGTCGGCCTGGGCCTTGCGATCGCCGCGTTCAACGCGATCGGGTCGCTGCCGGAATTCACGATCCTGCCGCTCGGCCTGCCCGGGCTTCCATTCCACCTCCGCATCGACCCGCTGTCGTCGTTCTTCCTGGTGCTGCTGGGTGTCGCGGCCGCGCCGATCTCGATCTTCTCGGCAGGCTATTTCCGTTCCGGCGGCGGCGCCGCGCCGGGGCTCCTGTGCTTCCAGTACCACGTCTTCCTCGCGGCGATGGCGCTGGTGATGATCGCCGACGACGCCTACGCGTTCATGGTCGCGTGGGAGACGATGGCGCTGGCGTCGTATTTTCTCGTCACCACCGATCACCGCATCCCCGAGATCCGCCGCGCCGGATTCCTCTACCTGCTGATCGCGCACGTCGGAGCGATCGCGATCCTGCTGTGCTTCGGCGTGCTGCAGGGAGGCACCGGCGATTACACGTTCGGCTCGATGCGGTCGCTGGTGCTGACCGGCGCGTGGCCAACGGCGGCGTTCATCCTCGCCCTGGCCGGGTTCGGCGCGAAGGCCGGACTGCTGCCGCTGCACGTCTGGCTGCCCGAGGCGCATCCGGCGGCGCCTTCGCCGGTCTCCGCGCTGATGAGCGGGGTGATGCTGAAGACGGCGATCTACGGCCTGCTGCGGGTCACGTTCGACCTTCTCCACGCCCAGCTCTGGTGGTGGGGCGTGCTGGCGCTGGCGCTCGGCCTCGCGACGGCGCTGTTCGGCGTCGTGTTCGCCGCCGCGCAGACCGACATGAAGCGCCTGCTCGCGTATTCGTCGATCGAGAACATCGGGATCATCGTGGCCGGCATCGGGCTCGCGATCGTGTTCAAGTCGTACGACAAGACGCTGCTCGCCGCCATCGCGCTCACCGCCGCGCTGTACCACTCGCTCAACCACGCGTTCTTCAAGAGCCTGCTGTTCCTCGCCACGGGCTCGGTCCTGCACGCGACGAAGGAGCGCAGCCTCGGCAAGCTCGGCGGGCTCATTCACCGGATGCCCTGGGTCGCGTGGCTCGCGCTGGTCGGCACGCTGGCGATCGCCGGCCTGCCGCCGCTCAACGGCTTCGTCTCGGAGTGGCTTCTGCTGCAGGCGTTCCTGTTCACCCCGGGACTGCCGCAATCGTTCGTCAACATGCTGGTGCCCGTCGTCGCGGCCGCGCTGGTCCTCGCGGTCGCGCTGGCGGCGTACGTGATGGTGAAGTTCTACGGGATCATCTTCCTCGGCCGGCCGCGCGAGCCCAACCTCGCCTACGCGCGCGATGCCGGCCACCTCGAGCGCATCGGGCTCGTCTGGCTCGCCGCGGGCTGCGTGCTGCTGGGACTCTTTCCGGTCAACGTCATCCGCTTTCTCGATCCGGTGAACATCATGTTGATCGGAACCGGCGTCGGAGCGAACGCCGGCAACTGGCTTCTGCTCGCGCCGATCAGCGCCAGCCGCTCGAGCTACAGCCCGCTCATCGTGCTCGTCGTGATCGTCGTCGTCGTGCTGCTGACGATCCAGATCGTGCATCGGTACTACCACGGCCGCGTGCGCCGCGCCCCGCCCTGGGATTGCGGGTTCCCGGCGCAGACACCGCGGATGCAGGACACCGCCGAAGGATTCGGCCAGCCGATCCGGCAGGTGTTCGAGCAGTTCTTCCGCATCGAGCGGCACCTGCCCTCCCCGTTCGATCAGGCGCCGCGCTATTCGCTGAAGGCGGGCGACCACCTGTGGCACTGGATCTATCTGCCCATCGCGCGCGGCGCCGACGCGATCGCCCGCTTCGCGGGGTTGATCCAGCAAGGGCGGATCGCCGTGTACCTGACGTACAGCTTCGTCACGCTGCTCGCGCTGCTGTTCTTCGTCCAATGAGCGCGTCCGCCCTCCTGTCGCAGTTCCTGCAGCTCGCGATCGCGCTGCTGCTGGCGCCGCTGGTCGTGGGCTGGGTCAACCAGTGCCGCGCGCTCCTCTCGAACCGCAGCGCACCGCCGATCACCCTTCCCTACCGCACGATCCGGAAGCTGTTCATCAAGGACGCCATCGTCGCGACCGGCGCATCGCCGATCTTCCGGATAACGCCGTACGTCGTGTTCGGCGCGATGTGCGCCGCCGCCGCGATCGTGCCGTCGCTCGCGACCGACCTGCCGTTCGCCCGCGCCGCCGACGCGATCGCGCTGGTCGGGCTGTTCGCCCTCGCGCGCGTGTTCATCGCCCTTGCGGCGATGGACATCGGCACCGCGTTCGGCACGCTGGGCGCGCGCCGCGAGATGTTCATCGGATTCCTCGCCGAGCCGGCGCTGCTGATGGTGCTGTTCACCGCCTCGCTGATCTCCGGCTCGACGTCGCTCCCCTCGATCGTCGACACGCTCGCGCATCGCGAGCTCGCGATCTACCCCAGCCTCGCCCTCGCGGGCGTCGCCTTCACGATGGTGTCGCTCGCCGAGAACGCGCGCATCCCGATCGACAATCCCGCGACACACCTCGAGCTGACGATGATCCACGAGGCGATGACCCTCGAGTACTCGGCGCGGCACCTCGCGCTGATCGAATGGGCCGCGGCGCTCAAGCTGTTCAACTATTCGTGCATCGGCATCGCGATCTTCTTTCCGTTCGGAATCGCCGAGGGCGGCAACTGGCAGGCGATCCTCGCCGCCGTGCCCGTGCTCGTCTTCAAGCTCGCCATCGGCGGCTTCCTGCTCGCGCTGATCGAGACGGTTTCGGCGAAGATGCGGATCTTCCGCGCGCCCGAGTTCCTCGGCACCGCGTTCCTGCTGGCGGTGCTGGCGATGCTCGTCAACCTCCTGCTGGGAAGCTGAGATGGCAGCGATCCCGCTCTACGCCCAGCTGATCAACCTTTTCGCGGCGATCCTGCTGCTGCTGGCGTTCGCGATGCTCGCGCAGCGGCGCGTGCTCTCGCTCATCAACATCTTCGCGGCGCAGGGGCTCGTGCTCGCGATGTCGACGGCGACGGTCGCGTACGGCACGCACCAGAGCCACCTCTACTGGTCCGCCGGACTGACGTTCGCGCTGAAGGTCGTGCTGCTGCCCTGGATCCTGCACCGGCTGATCCGGCGGCTCGACGTCCGCTGGGAATTCGAGCGGCTCATCAACATCCCGACGACGATGCTCATCGGCATCGTCCTCGTCGTCTTCTCGTTCAATCTCGCCGTGCCGATCTCGCAGCTCGCGAGCACCGTCACGCGCTCGACGCTGGGCATCGCGCTGGCCAGCGTGATGCTGTCATTCCTGATGATGATCACGCGGCGAAAGGCGATCCCGCAGGTGATCGGGTTCCTGTCGATGGAGAACGGGCTGTTCTTCGCCGCGACGAGCGCGACCTACGGGATGCCGATGGTCGTGGAGCTCGGCATCGCGCTCGACGTGCTCGTCGGGATGCTGATCCTCGGCGTGTTCTTCTTCCAGATCCGCGAGCAGTTCGACAGCCTCGACCTCAAGCACATGGAGAAGCTGAAGGAATCCGAGTGAGCGAGCCGGCCGAAGGCAAGGCGCGTAGTCCCCGTCGGCGAGCGACCGAGCGCGGCCAACGCTCGACCGATCGTCATCCAATTCCCATGCAAGGAGGCCGCGAGTGATCGAGATCGTCGCGGTCCTCGCCCTGCCGTTCGCCGGCGCCGCGCTGCTGGCGCTATTCGGGCATCGCAACCAGGCGCCGCTGATCAACGTCGCGGTGAGCCTGGCGACGCTGGTTGCCGCCGCGGCGTTGACCTGGCGCGTGATCACCGGCGGGCCGCTGCTCGTCGCCGACAAGCAGTTCTTCGTCGACTCGTTCAACGTGTTCCTGGTCGCGCTGACCGCGTTCGTCGGGTTCACGACGTCGCTGTTCTCGAACCCGTACATGCGCATCGAGCACGAGCACGGCCGGCTGACGCCGGCCCGACTGCGCCTGTATCACAGCATGTACCAGTTCTTCAATTTCACGATGCTGCTGGCGCTGCTCACCAACAACATGGGAATCCTGTGGGTCGCGCTGGAGGCGGCGACGCTTGCGACCGTCCTGCTGGTGTCGCTCTACCGGACCCCGGCAAGCCTCGAGGCGGCGTGGAAATACTTCATCCTCTGCGGCGTCGGGATCGCGCAGGCATTGTTCGGGACGATCCTGCTCTACTTCGCCGCGGAACGCCTGCTCGGCGCGGGGGGCGGCGCGCTGCTCTGGACCGAGCTCAACGCCATCAAGGGGCAGCTCGAGCCGACGGTGCTGTCGCTGTCGTTCGTGTTCCTGCTGGTCGGCTACGGCACGAAGGTGGGACTCGTCCCGCTTCACAACTGGCTGCCGGACGCGCACGCGGAAGGTCCGACGCCGGTATCTGCGGTGCTGTCGGGGCTGCTGCTCAACGTCGCGCTGTATGCGGTCGTCCGCTGCAAGGTGCTGGTCGAGGGCTCGCTGCACACGTCGTACGCGAAGGAACTGATGATGGGGTTCGGCATCATCTCCGTCGTCGTCGCCGCGTTCCTGCTGTCGCGGCAGAAGGACGTGAAGCGCCTTTTCGCGTATTCGTCGATCGAGCACATGGGCATCATGACCTTCGCGTTCGGCATGGGCGGCGCGGTCGCCAATTTCGCCGCTCTGCTGCACATGACCGTGCATTCGCTGACCAAGTCTGCGATATTCTTCGCGGTCGGCCACGCCGCGCAGAAGACCGGAACCCAGATGATCGACGACATCCGCGGCCTCGTCACGATCAGCCCGGCAGTCGGCTGGGGGCTCATTCTCGGCACGCTCGCGATCCTCGGCATGCCGCCGTTCGGCGTGTTCGCGAGCGAGTTCCTCGTGCTGACGACCGCGATTCGCCAGCAGCCCTGGGCGGCGCCGCTGCTGCTGCTCGCGCTGGGCGTCGCGTTCGCCGCCGTGTTCTCGAAGGTCCAGCCGATGGTGTTCGGCGAGACCACCGCAAAGCGCCTGCCGGTGCGTCCGGCGATGATTCCCGTGTTCATCCATCTGGCGCTGGTCCTGATGCTCGGCCTCTGGATTCCGCCCGCGCTGGCCGAGTGGTACCGCCAGGCGGCGCAGTTGATCGGATAGGCCGATGCACGCCAATCGCCCCGGACTGCTTTCATGAACGTCTCCCCCCTCGGGCTCGCGGCCGCCGCGCTTCCTGCCGGCGTGCATGCGCAGCGGGTGCCGGTGAGCTCCGGCCAGCTGCTCACGGCGTGCCGGCTCGCATGGGAGCAGGACGGGCGGTTGGTCGCGCTGTGGGCGAGCGACGAGCGCGACCGCAACCGCGGCTTCTGCGTTCGCGCCGTACTCGAGGACCGCGACGGACTGACGCTGCTCGAGCACCAGCTGCCCCACGCCGACTCGCATTACCCGGACCTCGCGCTGATCTTCCCCGCCGCGAATCGCATGCAGCGCGCGGCGTTCGACCTCGTCGGGATCGCCTCGGACGCCGACGACCAGCGCCCGTGGGCGTGGATGGCGTCGTGGCCGATCGACCAGTTTCCGCTGCGCCGCGATTTCGCGGCGCTGTCCAAGTGGGAGCCGGGCCTCGAGGACTACGCGTTCGTCCGCGTCGAAGGTGACGGCGTGCACGAGATCCCCGTCGGGCCGGTGCACGCCGGCATCATCGAGCCCGGACATTTCCGCTTCCAGGTCGTCGGCGAAAAGGTGCTCCGGCTGGAAGAGCGGCTGGGCTACGTCCACAAGGGAATCGAAAAGCGATTCGAGGCGATGCGGCTCGATGAGGGACATCGGCTGGCGGGCCGCATCTCCGGCGATTCGACGGTTGCGTACGGCTTCGCGTACGCGCAGGCGGTGGAGGCGATCGCGGGCACCACCGCGCCGCCGCGCGCCGCGTGGCTGCGGGCGCTGGCACTCGAGCGCGAGCGCATCGCCAACCATCTGGGCGACCTCGGTTATCTCGGCAACGACGGCGGATTCGCGTTCGGGCTCTCGCAGTTCTCGCGGCTGAAGGAGGACGTGCTGCGCCTGAACCGTGCTGCGTTCGGGCACCGGCTGCTGATGGATTACGTCGTTCCCGGCGGCGTCGCGAGCGACCTCGGGCCGGACCACGTGACGGCGCTGCGCGACCAGTGCGCGCAGCTCGAGCGCGAGCTCGACATCCTGCGCGACATCTACGACGAGCACGCCGGGCTGCAGGACCGTTTTCGCAGTTGCGGCATCGTCAGCCCGGAGCTTGCGGCGAAGCTCGGCCTCACGGGAATGGCCGGGCGCGCGAGCGGACGCGCGCGCGACCTGCGCTGCGACCTTCCCTTCGCGCCCTACGACACGCTGGGCGTGCGCATCGCGACCGCCGTCGATGGCGACGTCGCCGCACGCGTGGCGGTGCGCTTCGACGAAGTGAAGGAGTCGCTGCGCCTCGTGCGCACGATCGTCGATGCGCTTCCGGATGCGACGGACCGCGAAGTGCGCGCCGCGCTGCCCGAGGCCGCCCCGTTCAGGCTGGGCCTGGGCTACGTCGAAGGCTGGCGCGGGCCGGTGCTGGTGGCGCTCGAAAGCGGCCCCGACGGCGCGATCCGCCGCTGTCATCCGCACGACCCGTCGTCGATCAACTGGCCCGTGCTCGAGCACGCCGTCATCGGCAACATCGTCCCGGACTTTCCGCTGATCAACAAGTCGTTCAACCTCAGTTACAGCGGCCAGGACCTCTGACCGGGATCGCCGTCCCCGCAAACGCCATGCTCTACATCCTCCGCCAGATCGCCAGAACAGGAATCCGCTCCGAGCCGGCGCCCGCGCCGGCGGAGGAGATGATCGTCGTCGCGCGGCTGCAGGAAAAGGTGTTGCGCACGCTGGGGCGCGCGCTGACGATCCGGCAGGTCGACGCCGGCTCCTGCAACGGCTGCGAGCTCGAGATCCACGCGCTCGGCAACCCGTACTACAACATCGAGGGGCTCGGCATCAGGTTCGTCGCCAGCCCGCGCCACGCCGACATGCTGCTCGTGACCGGTCCGGTGACGAAGCACATGGCGATCGCGCTGCGGCAGACCTATGCGGCGACGCCGGACCCCAAGCTCGTCGTCGCGGTCGGCGACTGCGGCTGCACCGGCGGCATCTTCGGCGAGAGCTACGCCTGCCTCGGCCGCGTCGCGAACGTGATTCCCGTCGACGTGGAAATCCCCGGATGCCCGCCGACGCCGGTCGCGCTGCTGCAGGGCATCCTCGCCGCGCTGGCGCGATCCGCACCGAAAGCGGCGGCCGGCCCGGGCGACCCCGTCGCGAGTCCGTCGCCCCCACCCGACGGACGGTGATGCGCCAGCTGATCGTCCTTGGCGGCGCCGGCTTTTCGGCGGAGAAGAATCGCGCGCTCGACCGCCACTTCCTCGCGCAGACCGGCAGGAAGCGTCCGCGCGTACTCTTCGTCGGCACCGCGAGCGGCGACGCCGAGTCGTACCGCTACACGTTCTACGAAGCAATGGCGGAGCTCGACTGCCGGGCGACGCACCTGTCGCTGTTCAAGCCCCCGATCGCCGACCTCGAATCGTTCGTCGAACACCAGGACGCCATCTTCATCGGCGGCGGCAACACGCGCTCGCTGCTGGCGCTCTGGCGCGAATGGGACCTCGACTCGATCCTGCGGCGCGCGTACCGGCGCGGGGCGGTGATCGGCGGCGTGAGCGCGGGGATGATCGCGTGGTTCGAATGGGGCGTCACCGATTCGATCCCCGGCGCGCTGACGCCGTTGCGTTGCCTCGGCTGGCTGCCGGGCTCCGCCTGCCCGCACTACGACAGCGAGAAGGAGCGGCGCCCGACCTACCATCGCCTCGTGGCTGCGGGAACCATTTCCTCCGGCCTCGCCGCCGACGACGGCGTCGCGCTGCACTTCGTCGACGGCGCGCTGCACGACGTCGTCAGTGCGCGGCCGAAGGCGCGCGCGTACCTGGTGGAACGGGTCGACGGTCGCGCCCGCGAAACGGCGATCGTGCCCCGGCAGATCGACTGAGAAGCCGCGCCAGCGCAGCGGCCCCGCGCGCGGACTCCGGTCAGGACGACACCGGGCGTTCGTAGCGAACGTCGGGCTCGCGCTCCTCGTTGCCGCTGCCGTCGCCGAACTCGACGGCGACGAATCCGTTGCGCTCGTAGAACCTCCGCGCGCCGGCATTGCGCTGAAACGTCCAGAGCTTGAATACGGGTATCGCTGCCTGCGCCGCCTCTCCGAGCATCGCGTCGAGAAGGCGCTGGCCGATCTTATGCCCCGTGCGCTCCGGCGCGACGTAGAGCTGGCGCAGCCAGTCGCCGTCGCGCGACGCGACGCCGACGACCTGCTCGCCGTCGACTGCGAGCCACACCGAGAGTCTGGCGAAGACGCCGCGGATCCACTCGCGGTCCTCGTCCGCCGTGTGCGGATCGTGCAATCCGGGAAGGGTCGCCGCGAGTGCCGCTCGCTGGACCGCCATCGCCGCCTGCGCTTCGGCGTCGACGCGCAGCGGATCGGGGCGACGGATGCGGACTTCAGGCATCGGCGTCAGTCGAGGAGATCGCCCGAGCCCTTGGCCGCACCGGCGGTTCGCCGCGCCCGCGCCGCGGTCGCGCTGCGCGGCTCCTCGCGATTGCGGCGCGACGCGTGCGCGTCGAGCACCGGCTGCAGATAGCGCCCGGTATAGCTCGCCTTCATCTTGGCGATTTCCTCGGGCGGTCCCTCGGCGATGATCCTGCCGCCGCCCGCGCCGCCCTCGGGCCCGAGATCGATCATCCAGTCGGCGGTCTTGATGACGTCGAGATTGTGCTCGATGACGACGACGGTGTTGCCGTGATCGCGCAACCGGTGCAGTACCGTGAGCAGCATCTCGATGTCGTGGAAGTGCAGCCCCGTCGTCGGCTCGTCGAGGATGTAGAGCGTGCGGCCCGTGTCGCGCTTGGAGAGCTCGAGGGCGAGCTTCACCCGCTGCGCCTCGCCGCCCGACAGCGTCGTCGCCGACTGGCCGAGCGTGATGTAGCCGAGGCCGACGTCGAGCAGCGTCTGCAGCTTGCGGGCAACGGCCGGCACCGGCTCGAAGAACGCGAACGCCTGCTCGACCGTCATCGCCAGCACCTGGTGGATGCTCCTCTCCTTGTAGCGGATCTCGAGCGTCTCGCGGTTGTAACGCTGGCCGTGGCAGACGTCGCAGGGAACGTAGACGTCGGGCAGGAAGTGCATCTCCACCTTGATGAGGCCGTCGCCCTGGCAGGCCTCGCAGCGGCCGCCCTTGACGTTGAACGAGAAGCGCCCGGGACCGTAGCCGCGCTCGCGCGCCTCCCTGACCTGCGCGAACAGCTCGCGGATCGGCGTGAAGAGCCCGGTGTACGTCGCCGGATTCGAGCGCGGCGTGCGCCCGATCGGGCTCTGGTCGACGCTGATCACCTTGTCGAAGAATTCGATCCCGTGCATCTCGCGGAACGGCGCCGGCTCGACGGCGCTCCCGTACAGATGCCGAGCGACCGCGTGAAAGAGCGTGTCATTGATCAGCGTCGACTTGCCGGAGCCGGAAACCCCGGTCACGCAGACGAAAAGGCCGACCGGCAGATTGAGCGTGACGTCCTGCAGGTTGTTGCCGCTGGCGCCGTCGATGCGCAGCATCCTGCCCTGGTCCGCACGGTGCCGGCGCGACGGCATCGGAATGTGGCGGCGCCCGGCGAGGTACTGCCCGGTCAGCGATTGCGGCGCAAGGCGGATTTCCTCCGGCGTTCCCTGGGCGACGACCTGCCCGCCGTGCTCGCCGGCGCCGGGCCCCATGTCGACGATGTAGTCGGCGGCGCAGATCGCGTCGTGGTCGTGCTCGACGACGATGACGCTGTTGCCGAGGTCGCGCAGGTGCTTCAACGTCGCGAGCAGCC
>Ga0209048_10006993_pt1 | contig 10486 bp, 9 predicted proteins | sample FrelakmetCRP12CR_FD_187146 | JGI IMG/M metagenome (GOLD analysis project Ga0209048, IMG submission 187146) | Freshwater lake sediment microbial communities from the University of Notre Dame, USA, for methane emissions studies - CRP12 CR (SPAdes)... | ecosystem: Environmental > Aquatic >... | reverse complement strand
GCTGATAGAGTCCGGTCTTCATCATCCGAAATCTATCACACCACAAATTCGCCGGACTGACATTTTGCTGCCTTATTGAAAGCATGCGACTGCCCCTCTGTGGCCCGCTTCCCCGATATGCGAGTTTCCCTGCATACCTGCATACAATGTCAAAGCCGCCGTCGGCAGAAGCACCGTCAAGGATGATAGACTCACGATTCGGTTATGCCTGACCAGCAACAGATCGCATTGTTTGTCCCGGGAAACCGCTTGATTGAAGCTCGTTGCAACCACCGTTATTGTAGGCCGGGGGTGACGATATTACGGAGCCGCTTTTATCGCAGCATCACACATTTGATCGATAACGGCATCAACATCCGCGTTGTGGCTCCAGGCCAGTTTCATGCGCGCTTTCGTCGGGTCGGCACGACTTACCAGAACATCCGAAGGTCGCAGCAACGTTGAATCACTTTTGACGTGATCCTTCCACTTTAGAGAAAAAAAGCCGAAGGCGCGCTCAACAAAATACTCCAGAGATACTGTGCGTCCGGTCGCGATCACATAATCATCGGGGGTATCGGTCTGCAGTATGCGCCACATAGCATCCACATAATCGGGGGCCCAGCCCCAATCGCGCTGTATGTTGATATTACCAAGCGAAAGTTTCTCCTTACTGCCCCCTGCTATACGGGCAGCGGCACAAACAATCTTTTGCGTCACAAAACGTTCCGGTCTCAAAGGCGATTCGTGGTTGAAAAGTATTCCGGTGCACGTGAACAGACCATAGGCGTCCCGGTAATTGTGAACGAGCCAGTGTGCAGATGCTTTTGCCACCGCATAAGGACTCCGGGGATGAAATGGGGTATCTTCCCGAGCGGCAAAAGTCCCCGTATCCCCAAAACATTCACTTGAGCCTGCGCTGTACAGGCGAATCGGCCGGTCGACAAAACGAATAGCCTCAAGGAGGTTCAGGGTACCTCCGGCAATGCTGTCCATGGTTTCTACGGGTTGATCAAATGAAAGGCCAACCGAAGACTGTCCGGAAAGATTGTATATTTCATCAGGCAGGTACGTCTTGACCGTTTGCAGGACACTGCGAAAGTCACTGATAGCCATAGATACGGTCTGGATATTATGCCGAATCCCAAGACGCTCGAGATTACAAAAAGATGATGTCATGGCGTCACGTGAGGTGCCGACTATCTCATACCCTTTGCCGAGCAGCAAACGGGTAAGATACGCGCCATCCTGGCCGCCAACCCCGCAAATCAGTGCTTTCATATCATGACCTTTCGATAAACATCCAGAGTTTCCTGCGCGCAGCGGGCCCAGGAGAAATGCTGTATCCTCTTCCTTCCCCGTTCGATGAGCGTCTGTCGAACCGCGGAGTCTGAGACAACGAGTTCAAGCGCCGACCGGATAGCGTCGATATCACAAGGGTCAAAGAATGCCCCCGCATCACCAACCACTTCAGGGATTGAGCTGGCCCCACTGCATACGACCGGGCAATCGAAGCTCATTGCCTCAAGTGGCGGAAGTCCGAACCCCTCATATAAAGAGGGGTACACGAAAGCAGTTGCCTTACGGTAACACTCAGCAAGGATTCCGTCGCCCCCGGCCACCTGATGCAGACGTTCCGCTGAAAGTCCAAGCTTCTGGATTAAAGCGCATTCACTGCGTGAAAATGCGCCACCGCCAAAGCATATAATATCGAATGCGGAACGCAAGGCCGATGAAGCAGCATATGCTCTCAGCATTCCTTCAAAATTCTTATACCCGACTCTGATCCCGACGAACAGCAGAAATGGTCTCTGCGTATGGACAGGGAGAGTTATTGTCCTGGAGCCGGCTTTAAGTCTATAGCCGAGATGAACTACAGTGGTTTTTTCAGGATCAACTCCGAGCAGATTCACGAGATCCTGCTGCGTCTGCGCGGATATGCAGATGACGTGGTCAGCGTGAGCAACAGCATCAGCCTTTTCTTTTCTTACAAGATCCCGGGGTGAGTACATATCTGTAAAACGCTCGTGAATCATGTCAAAGACGGTAAGCACCCTCTTTGCTTTTTTGATTCTATGATGTGTAGTTGAATAATAGGTTTCATGAACAATGTCGGGGTGGAAACGCCGCAAAAGCGGAGCAACAATCATTGAATTGAGAGCTCTCAGTGCGCGTCCCGCCTTAGGGTAGCCAGGGACCCTCGTTCCGATGACTTGCAGGCGTGCCGAAGCCTCTGCAAGATGCTGGTTAATATAAAATGGTGAAATAACAGCCACCGTTTGTTCACTGCGATTTGCCAATTCGGAGGCGAGCTCGCAGTAATAACGGGAGATGCCTCCATATTTTTGCCATCCGAAAATTTGATGATCAAATGCTATTCTCATGATTTAGTCCGGTTGTTTTGTTCTGCATCCGCTGGAAACCCGACAATGGTAATGCTCAGCACGGGCCACCCGGCTTCTTTTGGATGGGCATTGCAAGCACAAGTGAGATATAGTTATGGTCAAAGCCGCGTCTCCGGGACATTGCCCACAGCGTTTACTTCCCCCCCAAAAAAATGTGCTGCGCAGTGCCGAGATAATGGCCTTACCACGGTACTCTCTGATATGACCCGGGACAATGCGTGCGACACCGATACTGTGCTCTTCGTTTAGCGGCAGCTGCCGTTGCGAGAGCCTCGGTGTATAGAGTTCCGCAAATCCAATAATACGGCATGTATCCGGGGGAAGAGCTTAACTTTGACAGCAAATTTTATCCTGCGAAGATTCTCAAAAATCGGATTGATAAAACGATTCTTATAAGAACTCAGAATGAATTTGAATATCAATTCATCATAAAAAGGCGTTCTTCTTGCGTATTTCCAAAAATATTCGGCGCATTGCACACGTGCATTATTCCAGGGCTTTTTGGCACCTGCATAATGATAGATGAATGGGTTGTCAACGGATTTTTTCGCCTCAATGTCCGTTGACATTATTTTGTTCCGGTGAGGGACCACTATATATTTATTGTCAAGTTGCTGATACTTATTTTCAAAAATTAAATTAAACGCATCCTGATCGGGTGTCAATATGATATTTTTGCATTCTTTTGCCTTTTCAATAAGCTTACCGGTCATGTTATTGTTCCTCCATAAGCCGCAGTCGATCAGCAAAAGTCCCGATTCAAAATATTTATGTTCTTTGGACAAATTTAATCTCTTATGGAATTCTTCAATTTCATAAGAATTAGGATTCAAATATCCAAATGTATAGGGAACAGCGCCTATGATAAATCCGTTCAATTTCTCCTCATACAATTCCCGAATGTCTCCGTTAAATATGACATCGACATCGGAATAAATGACTTTGCTCAAGTGAGGTTTCAATTGGGGAATAAGATAGCGGGTAAACATATCCAGTGAAAAATGAAGCCGCGTCGGAAAATTGCAAAACTCTTTTTGAGTATCGATCCTTATGAATTCTATTGAAAAATTGGCAAATTGCCGGCTGATTTCCCTTATCTTTTGCTTATTTGATTCGGACACGCCGCCATCAAGAACATAAAAATCCACAAATGATTTCGTGTGCTCCATGATTGAGCATATGGTTGTCGCGATAAAGGGAGCAAAATTATTGTCACTCGACAAAAAGACCGGTATATTGCCGCCCTCATTTTTTGTCGAATCCTGCACAACATCCTGCCTGCTTTGAACTTTGGGATACGGCAAAAAACCAAAAGGGTATATTTTGATGCTGTCAGTCAATTTCATCCTTTTGAGGATGTAATAAAAACCGAATAAAACGGTCTTTATCGCAGATGAATTTCTAGGCTTAAGCCTATGCGAGCGCTCAGATATTTTCTTTTCAAGATGAGAAACCATTGCATCTATATTTATATTTTTAAGGTTTTTTCTGACCGCATATTGCCTGAACTTTTCAGGGAAATCCTTTGGTATCAATAATTCATACAAGATATTTTTAGCCTGATTGGTATCTGAAAATGCATAAAACTGACCATAATTCTTCAGATATATTTGCACCACTTCTTCCGAATAATCCATGGTACAGCATATTCCGCCCAACCTGTACGTTGTTATATCCGCATCAATATAGACTCCTTTGCAGCCCATTAATATCAGCCTGATGATCAAATCGTAATCGGCAATAACCTTATACGCTGTATCAAACCCGTTTGCAGCTTTTATAACAGACGTTTTGGTGAGCATTGTCGGGTGTCCGAATGGCATGGTATAAAAAAAAGATTCTATGTCTGCTTTTACCCGCCGTTTATTTTCATTATCCAAAGCTATGAAATCTGCATAAGAAAAATCCGCCCCTTCTCTTTCAAGTGATTTAACGGACAATCCAATCGCGTCAAGATTATGATAATAATCATCAGAATTCAAAAACGCAATGTATTTTCCGCTGGCCAGTCCGATGCCTTTATTCATTGCATCATAAACTCCCTTGTCAGGCTCGGAAATATATTTCACCCACCCCTTTTCTGCATATTCTTTTATCAGCTCTACGGTGCCGTCCGTTGATGCTCCATCAATGACAATATGCTCAATATTCTTATATGTCTGATTATGCACCGAGCCCAAACATTGGCGAAAAAATGCCTCCCTCTGCGCCTTTATGAGATTAAAAGTAATTGATACGACTGTTACCAGCGGTTGCCGCTCTTGTGCCATTATCTTATTGAGTTAACCCGTCCTTCTTTTATTAAAACATCCGAAATCACAAGGAATTATATTGTATTGCGATCTCGATTCAGTTTTTTTCATTGCTCGTTGCGGGCACATATATTTTAACTGTCATGCGGCCTGACAGCTGACGTGATCATCTTGATACTATTGCAGAGCGCCTCGGCTATCTTTCGCCTCATACTTCCATCGGGGAAAAACATGTTCACTAATTTACGCAGAGCCAAAACCATTTTCCAGGAACGAGAATGCTTTATATTGTTCAATTCGTCAGTTGCTGACCGAAGCGCATTGCTGGTTATAGCTACCTTTGCCTGGGTCTCGCTCAGGACCTCTTGACTGTGCCTTAAATTCAATTCCAGACTTTCAACAGACCGTTTTAGATCTTCTTCACATGTTGCGGATTCAGCGTGTGAATGCTTCAATCTATTTTCATAAACCTGTTTATACAGACTTACATAATTATCGAGACACTTATCCAAAGTAAATTTCTCTAAAAACTGTTTCCTGGCAGCCTTTGATGCTTTATTCCTTAATGCATCGTCATCTAAAAACAGTTCAATTCCCCTTATAAAATCTTCGAGATCCTTATACCTGGCCAGGTAGCCGGACTCCATGTGCTGAATTTCTTCCGGGACGCCGCCTATATTGAACGAAATTACGGGGGTTCCGCAGGCCATTGATTCCATGACCACAAACGGCAAATTATCAGCCATTGTGGGGAATATAAACAGGTCGGCACCTGAATAATATTTTATAAGCTCGGCTGTATCGCGCACATAACCTTTTGTGGAGACGTTCGGCAAGTCGAGACTTTCCTCATGCCCAACCACTAAGAAAAGCACCTCTTGCCTGTTTTTAAAATATTCAACAGCATCCAAAACGTACTGCCCGCCCTTTTGCGGATTGTGAATCGATCCTTGTGCCATGAATAGCAGTATTTTTTTATCCTGTGGCAGGTTCAATTCCCTTCTCGCCTGTTCTTTTGGATATGGCTTCCAAATGTTTTCATCGATTCCATTATGAATGCACCTGACATCCTTGCCCTTCAGCATGCTTGCTTCAACTCTTTCTTTCAACCAATTTGACGGAGTAACGATAACAAAATCAGACTTTTCATAGAGCTTCTTTTTGAGCTCCCACAGATACTTTGTCGTATCTTTGGAAATCGACGGATAATAATTTAAATCGGGACAATTTCCGCATCCGGTTTTCCATCTTTCGCAGGAGAAGGAATATGCACAATGACCGGTAATAGCCTGTTCATCATGCAGAGTCCAAATTGTTGGTTTCAAGGCTGTCAACTCGGGAAGAAATGTCGGATTGAAATATCCGCCATGCAGATTGTGCACATGTACTACATCTGCCTTTTTAAAACAGTCCAGGTCCTTAATCTTATAAGAATTGTGGTTTAAATCCAGATAACCAGCCTCATTAAATGCTTCAATAATATTCTTATCAGCATCACCGAGTACTTTTATGGAGCTATTATTTGCATCTTCGGATTGACTGCACAGGATATAAGTATCAAACCCTCTTTTTTTCAGATTTAAACACAACATGTCGTACGAAGCGCGCGCGGCGCCTCCCCTATCACTGACCGTATTTATTGTGAGAATAGTTCTTAGTTCTGATGCCTTGTTGACCATCTTATTGAGAAGTATTTGCAAAACGGACAGGCATGCCGCTGTCCGCACTGCAGCCGCTTATACCACAATGCAGCCCTGATGCAGCCGCACCGCCCTGAACACCGCGGGGATTGATAATAACAACTTTCATGTGGCCGTAACTCCACTCATGACTGCGGCTTGCGGGCCTCTAAAAAAAGGGATTCCGGCTTGCGCACTGAACCGTCAGGCTCAATATCCAGAAGGAAGCGGTTGAAGTCCTCAATCGCAGATTCGTTTGCAGCGCGCCGGCGGATGTCACAAAAACCGGTGTTCTGCAAAAGCCTGGCTAATGAAAACTCATCGTACATCCATTGATGCACTTCCCCCGACAAGCGAAACTTTCCCACTTCCAGTGGGTCAGTGATGGCAGTGCATGCTTCATCAGGCTGAGCGCCCGGAGATTGACCTGCATTGCGCAATACAGATAAAACATTGAGCACTTCAGAGCCGACGCGCTCTATGACGAAATCTTCGGCGGGCATGGGGTTTTGCTTCCAGTACCTCAGCATCTCGCCACCCGGAGCGCTCCTCACCATCTGATCAAAAAGCTCAATGACAATCCAGTCATATTTCTGCGCTGCTGCCGCATCTCCCCGTTTTGCCGCCTCGACAATGGAAAGATAAACCCTGGCAATCTGTTCCAGGTCAGGGACCACAACCCGCATAATGCCCCCGGGACTTAAGACCCGATAACATTCCTTGAGGAATTCAGGTGCTCCCCTTTTTGAAAAATGCTCCAGCACATGTGAGTGATAAACGACATCATACGAGTTGTCTGAAAAAGGCAATCTCCGGGTCAGGTCATGGGCAATAACTCCCGGGCCGGTTGCATGGAAATCAACATTGCTCCATTGCTGATGATAGCGCCGACCGCACCCCAGGTTGAGATATCTCATCATGCCTTTTGAAAACAGCAATAAATGCTTTGCCCACGAAATAACTTTCTGCATCCTGTCATCATGACCTTTTCATAAATAGCAAGCATGCGCCCAGAAAAAAATATCTTATTGAAAAATGACCTTGATTTGTAGTGTTCGGCATAGGCACGAAGAAACCCCGGTACGTGATATGAAGCCAGAGGTTCATACTTAACAGAAAGCACCTTCAACGGCAATATCTTTTCGAGCGAAAAAAGGGTGTCCCGAGACCATTGAGTCATGTGATGGGGCGGCATATCCAGCAAATTATACTGATGTTTCAGGAAACTCTCTGAGTTCGGCACGCAGACAATGAGCCTGCCCCCCGGTCTCAAAGCACCAATGGCCCAATCCAGGAATTCCCTTGGATTGGATACATGTTCTAATACCTGAAAGCTGCACACGGCATCAAAGTGTTCCGGATATTGCGCAGACATTTCCGACAGGTCCATTTTCTCAACAGGCAAATTCCTCTGTTTTGCAACAGCCAAAGCAGCCCCGCTAAGTTCCAGCCCCCTGATATTAAAGCCGGCATTTAATGCGCATTTAAGAAAGGCACCCGTCCCGGAGCCTACCTCTAAAACTTCACGGCAACCATTAAGATCGGACAGGGCAACATCAAATTCCCATTTCGCATCCATGTAGAACCAGTCAAACTTCTGCAGTTGGGCATAAAACTGCTCCGACCCGAAAAGGTGTCCGGGGACAAAAAACTTAAGCTTGGTTTCGTCGCATTGATACAGATGTATTTCCCTGCAACCATGAAGTTCGCTGGAAACATCGATTCCAAAAGATGCCTGCCAATCGCGCACAAGGTCATCGACAGAGATCGTCCTGAGTTTTGTTACCGCAGCAGCTCCCGTCAAAGGGCTTGTGATCTGCTGCATTTACCCATTCCGCTGCAAAACTATTATTGAATCTCTTCTCATCAAGTCGAGGTCAGGTGACAATACTGTCCAGCCACATCTTTCTGCAATCGCTGCCATGGTATGCTTGTCGTTTCTCGGCCACCATATTGCATCATCAGGCATAGTGCGGAATGCCACTGGCACTTTGCCCCGTTCCCATCCGTAGGAGTCGAGTTTTTCCCAGTCTGCATATTGATGCACGGCAATTCCGCCCCGCTTCATTTTGCCCAGGGCATTTTTTAAAATTTCCTCTATGTGTCCGGCATTGTTATGACACAAGACCCCAAATGACCAGAATAAATCAAAGTAATCATCCCTGACGCAGGAAAAAGAATTGTCATTAACCTTATGACAATACAGTCGCCCATCGTACAGTTCAGGCTTGAGCCATTGCACAACATCCTGAAAATCCAGGACGTGCAATTCGCCATGAGGGATTTTGCTCAAAATCGCCCTCGACCATGCGCCCTTTCCGGGGCCCAGCTCCATCACCCTTGCATCGCTTCTCAAGTAGGGCAATACTGCCTTCATGAATATCTTTCGGTAGGAACCACCGACGGAACGTTCTTCCATACGTCGTGTTTTGTTCGGAAAGAAGGAAAGAATGTTCCCGCTGTCGTAGCCATAACTAAACTCTTTTTTTAACCAGTCAAACGTCGGCATTTTTTACTCCCTTTATGAAGCCCTCCCTGTTATGATGCTTCCCCTTAATCCAATATGCCTGTGTATCGCCGAGTCTCTCAATAAGCGGTTTTTCTCCGCGACTGAAGCAGAAATCATAAAAAGCTTCCCGGCATCCCTCCCAAAAACCAAAATCATCAAGAATAATGCAGCCACCATCCGTAACGCGATCATAAAAGGTTTCCAAAACCAGCATGACTGACTCATACCAGTCAGCATCACAATGAAGCAAAGCCACCCGATCAGGAAGCTGTTTCCGAAAAGAATCAACAAACCAACCTTTTGTTATTGTATATTGAGAAGGTTCGGTGCCAACCGTATTCATAATCTCAATAACATCCTGCACCGTTGCAGCGCATAACCCAACACATTGCCTGGCAGTTTCCCCGTCTTTATCGGTCGTTTCCGGCATGCCTTTGAAACTGTCATATATCCATAAATGCCTTTTTTTATCCAGATATCTCGACAGCACAGCAGAGCTCCCTCCCTTATAGGACCCGCATTCAACAAAGTCACCGGCTATGCCTGCCCTGTTACAATACTCAGCCAGATCGATCAGCTTATTGAGACGATCAGGACTCGACATCGTATGATTCGAGACACTGCAGATCAGGGCATCTCTGGAACTTTGAGGATTATATTGGCCTGCGCCCCCTGTAGCGGTGCACTGAGCAGCGGACCTTTCACGGCGGCGCCTGATTTTCGAAAAAAGGTTCTGTATCATTTCATATCCCTAAATGTATTTGCATGTTCACAAGATCTTCAGGATCAACGGGAAGCCCAGGTCCAAAAGAAATCTTCAGAGCTTCGATCCAAATGCTTGATAACTTTTGCGGGCACACCTACGGCAACGGAATTGCCCGGGATATCCCTGCAGACAAGACTGCCTGCGCCAATGACAACATCATCACCGATGGTAACACCTGCCAATATCGTCACATTCACTCCACAGTACACTCGATCACCGATAACAATTGGTAGTTGTTTGGGCAGCATATTTTCAGGGATATGGGTACCTGAAGCCAAAAAAAGACCCGATGATCCGGTAAAATCATCTCCAATCTTTATCATTGCATGATTTTCTATCTTTACTGCATTTCCCAACGCGCATCTCTCGCCAAGCGCAAGATTGCCCGGCAAAGACAAAGAAAACGACCTGCCGACCCAAAGGGATTTTCCAAATGTAACCTTTTTCATTCTGAGATAAAGCTTTCTCAGGCGCAAATTATCATTGGGTTTAACAAACATGCCTTCAAGTTCGGAAAGCAGTCTCATAAATTCGACAAGCAAGGTATGCATGGTTTTCATCCCATTTTCCAAGTGCCCGCTAGTGCTGATGCGCGCAAAATATGCCCCTATATTACAGACATGGCGCAATTGCCCGGCAGATCAGCGTATCCATAAAAAGGCAGACTGCGCCTCGCAAAAATAGTAAGCCGGCCGGAGTTCTTGACACGCAGAAGTCCCTGAAGACGAGAGGTCAGTTCAGTGTGATCCAGTTCAGATGCGACCCTATAATACTCAGACGGGATCGCACCGAAAAGACCCAGAAAAGTGTACTCCTCAGGCGCGATGTCAAGTTTGATTTCCTGCCTGAATCTAATGCGAGAGCCGGCAGATACCCTTGACGGAGCGGGGACCGCA
>Ga0209048_10006992_pt1 | contig 10487 bp, 5 predicted proteins | sample FrelakmetCRP12CR_FD_187146 | JGI IMG/M metagenome (GOLD analysis project Ga0209048, IMG submission 187146) | Freshwater lake sediment microbial communities from the University of Notre Dame, USA, for methane emissions studies - CRP12 CR (SPAdes)... | ecosystem: Environmental > Aquatic >... | reverse complement strand
CGCGGTTCCGACGCCGACAGCGAGATGCATCGGTCCTGTGTCGTTGGTGAGGAGCAGTTGACAGCGTGAGAGCAGGCCGACAAGTTGATTGAGTGTCGTTCGCGCACTGGCATCGAGGGTCGGCGCTGATCCCCCACTGTCTCGGTAGGTCGTTTTGGCCAGCTCGATGGATTCCACCTCAGCGGCTGTGCCGATCAACACAAACCCAATTCCAGGGTGCCGACTGAGGTGCGCCATCGTGCGGCCAAAATACTCTGGCCGCCAGGCTTTCATGACGTCGCTCGCTCCGACCTGTACGGCGATCCACTGGCGAACGGTCGCGTTCTGAGACCGAAGAAAAGCGTCGGCCCAGGCCGTCCCATCGGCTGGAACGGTAACCGACAGCGGCGAGAAGGCGCCGGGACCGCTCCCGCCCATGGCATAGAGGTCCACCAGGTTGAACCGGTTGAACCGTCGATGCCGATGCAGATCCGTGAAGTAGGACAACCAGGGGTTCTGTACGAGGAGACTGCCATCCGGCCCTGCCGTAATCCCGCGCATATCCGGCGCGCCAATATAGGAAGCCAGCAAGCCGGTCTGGCGATTGAAGGTGAGATTGATGATGCGATCATACCGCGCATCCCGAAGCGGTGCAGCCCAGGCAACCATCTCCTGCATGAGGGTCACAAGGCTCTTGGATTGCGTGCGGCAGTCATCGAGTAATCGCGTGAAGTCGCAACTGATAACCTGTCGGAGTCCGGTAAGGAGGGACGCCGTGGGCGCGAAACTCTGATCGACGACCAGGTCAATCTCGACGTCGGGCCATTCCTCGCGCAGTCGGGACAACAAGGGACCGGTCTGAATCAGATCCCCCATGCGAGTCACGTTGACGATGAGCACCTGTTTCATCACACCAAATCTTTCGTCTCGGACCGATATTCATCCAACATGAGCACCATCAGATCCTCACGGGACAGGGTGCCCATGGGGCCGCGTGAGCGGATCTCTGCTGCAATCTGCTTCAGCTCCACCCGTTGGGTGGAGGGAAACGTTCGCAGGGTCGCGGCTAAAGATGGAAATGAATCAAAGGCCGTCGACGCTAGCGCTTCTGCCTGACGGGCTCCACGCAGAATCGACCCGATGCGATCCGGGCTGGCAATGCCGATCTGGGACAGCAGGTCGCTCATGCGGTGTGCGTAGGTATGTTCAGCGAGTACGCGCTGGCGGGCTTTTGCCGCCATGGCGATGCGCTGCTCAGGCTCACGAAGCCAGCGGGTGATTGCGGCAGGGAGTTCATCGGCAGACGACACGGTGGCGATTTCATTCGGCGTCAATACCTCCGGCAGCAATGAACGACGATCGGTGAGTTGAAAGGCTCCGCAGGCGGCCAGTTCGAAGGTGCGGGGATTCACAAAATCCCCTTCAGGATCGAATCCGGTCCCGGTACAGGAATGCAGGTTGAGATTCACCGCGCTTCCGTTAAACACTTTCAGGCACGTGTCGGTCTCGATCCGGGCCCCATGACGTTGAAGCACGGAGCTCAGATCGGTCGCGCCATCCCACTCATTGCCCCAGAGTTTGAATTTCCAATCGTGTCCCAGGAGTCGAGGAAAGATCGCCCGGCGATTCGCATAGCCTGCGCCAACGAAGGAGACATCCGCCCCGAATTCTTCTCGTTCTGCCTGGGTCAATTCCAAGGGCCGATGAACGGATGGATCGGCGGCCATCGGAAGGTACCGCACCTCCTTGGCACCTGCCTGTTTGAGCGCTGCGATGCAAGGCTCTCGCTGGATCACGAACCAAAAGTCGTAGCCCGCGGCTAACTGTTGCCAATAGGTCAGATGCCGAGAGTTTTCGACAAACCACATGGCTGTCATGAATCTCTTGCGCCGCAAATGCTCCAGCATCGGAAGGATTAATGGAGCCTGTGCAAGCGACAGCACAAGGTCAGGTGGGTCTTCTGCCAATTGGGCCATCGTGATCCGACTCAGCATCTCTGCATACTTACTCTGCAAGGCCAACCGATGTTGGGAGTTCTTGAGCAACTCCAGCTGATGGTAGCTCGTGGCATGGGCGCTATGGTCGAGCCACCGGACGTGGTGTCCTAGGGACTCAAGCGCGCTGACCGCATAGCGGGTAATCGGCAGTGAGCCTCCGTAGATTGGCCCCACGACAGCGATGCGCAGTTGTCCGCCGGCCTGGGCCGCGACCTTCCGCTGCAAGGCTGTTTCAATGGCACGATGGCTGTCCACATGTAACGCCGCAGCCGGGGCATAGGTGAGGAGTCGTAGTGGATGGCCGGCATTGGCAATCTGTTCGCTGATCGCCTCTGTTGTGCCCCACGCCCAGGATACGCGGTCCATCCACTCGCCCCACGTGCGAGCGGCAGCCGCATCGGCTAAAACGCTCACATCAGGAACGACGAGAACGACCGGTGCAGTCCGGGGCAGGCGTGCACACAAGGCCTCGACGTGATACAGCAGTCCGACGCCGAGCACAACAATCGTCTCTCCATATTGATGGCTCTGGCTCTCGGCCCAGGCCTGCGCTTCTTTGATGGGATCATATGCGCTGTGAATCCAGCGTCCATTCGCGCGCGCCGACGGCAGACCGGTGCGTGCCGGCACGATCTCCAGCGTGCCGCCCCTGCTCTGACGGAGTGCCGTTGCCAGAGCGGGATCACTCAGTGCCAGTCGACTGACATTGGTCTCGAATGAGTTCATTGCACACCTTGCAGCGACAAGCGCCGTTCCGATAATTGATGCCAGACAGTGGCTCGCTGATCTTCTTGTGGAGCTCTGTCGCCCACTGGCCGGAAGATGGATCCCCATTCATCATAGTGAGACTGCCATAAGGACCACCCTGCGACTGGTTCTTGTTGCACCGCGATGGCGGGATCGAGGAGCAGCGCTACGCTGGGTCGGATCGGCCAGGTCTCCGGCACGGCACGATCCGCCTGCCACGCCCAGTGGCCGCTTCCATAGGGTCCGGTTTCATGCACGCGGGCGCGTGAGAAGTAGAACCCCATCGCGCGGGTGCCGACCGCGGTAGCCAAATGAAGCGGACCTGTGTCGGCACCGACGGCCCAGTGACATCGTTTCAAGAGTGTGGCCAATTGCGAGAGAGTCGTGCGCCCCGTGGCATCCCACAGGCGTCCTGCGATGATCGGAGAGAGCCCATCCTGAATAGCAAGGGCGGTGGTCTGGTCGCGTTCGGTCCCGACCAGGACGACGGCGCAAGGTGATTCGTGGGCGAGCACGGTTGAGATCCATTCTCTCCAGACCACGACGGGGATTGATCGATCCACGTCGCCGGCTCCCACCACCACCGCGATCCATTGCCCTGCCGATATGCCGACCTCAGCCAGGTCACCAGGAAGATCGATCGAGGACGGTATCAAAACAGGCGGAGCCGGCGGAGGCGTCACTCCGCACAGTCCGCAGAACGTATCGGAGAGATGAATGCGATTGGCGCCCCGCGTCTGTGCGACGTGGCGCAGATACGATGCCCAGGGTGACAACTCCTCATCCAACGGCCCGCGCAGGTGGGGACCCTGAACCTCTATTGCCAACAGGGCACCGGCCAGGATGGCCCGTGGGTGATGATTCAGTACGTAGGCCATCTTATAGGGCTCGGTCGTCAACCTGACGAGGTACTGCTCGACTTCGCGCAGCCACGAAGGCTGAAACTCTCCGACGAAGGACTCGGCCCATGCGTGCCATTGTGCCCCGTTCCACTCCAGCACCTGCCCCACTTCCGGAAAAAGACGAGCAAGGTCCGCCAGCGTGGCAGGACAGAGCAGGTCGAGAGACCGGTGCGGATACCGAGCCGTGAGTGAGGCGATGGCCGGCAGGCTCTGGACAAGATCGCCCAGCCTGGCGAGTTGGATCATGAGGGCGCGTGGTGTCATGTGTCGTCAAGACTGTGGGACAATTCCCGTCAACATATCGGGTGTTGACAACGCCTGCGCCAATTCAGCAAGCCCCTCGTAGAAGGGAGCCAGGGTGCAGAGTCTCTGGTATTCCTGGTGCGCAGCATCGGTCTGTCCGCTTCGTAAGAGAACACCTGCCAGTGCGTATCGAACAGACAAATCGGCCGGGTTTCTCGAGAGAAATCCTTGGAGTCGCTCACTCAGTTCCGCCCACGAGCCGCATACGGCGCCCGCTCGTAGAAGCCAATGGATCGCCTCGGCATCGTCCGGATATTCGTTCAGCACCGCGGAGAAATCGTTCCATGCCTGGGCAGACTCGTCTTGGCCCACTCGCGCCATCCCCAACCCCATCATGGATTTTCGTCTGTCTCCGTCATGTGTCAGGGCAGTCAGGAACGCCTGTTCCGCTTCGGCATATTGTGCCTGCTGCATGTCGAGGATGCCGTGCAAGACCCAGCCCTCACCGTCCTGTGGGAACTGCTTTAGTAATTCAGCCAGGTGGGCGCCGGCCTCTGACAGATTCCCCTCTTCCAACGCCATGCGTGCCAGGGCCCTTCTGGCTGTCGGATCGTCGTGGCGTTGCAACAGTTTCTGGTAGAAGTGCCGGCTCAGTGGTGAATGACCGGTCTTGGTGCACAGCCAGGCGCCCCAGCTTAGGACTTCGGCGACGGAGGGCCATTCATCCCATCTGGCCAGCAGGGACTCCACCAGAGGGATGTCTTGACGAAGGGCCGCACGTTCTGTATCAACCACCAGTTGCCATGAAGCCTTTTCTCGATCGTGTCCAAGCGGGCGGAGTTCCAATTGCTCCTTGTCCCGGTCCTTCGTATGGGCGGATATGTAACCATCTTCGTAATAGTAGAGGTCCTCGTCTGCCAACCACCATCGCTGCCCCCATCGACTGAGGAAACGGAGCGCGTTGGCCTGATCATGTGTTTTACGTCCTGGCGTTTGACTTTCGAGGTGATACAAGACGCTCAGCGGCTGGTAGACGATCTGCCAGCCTTTATCACGGACCTTTAGACACAGGTCGACATCCTCGAACCCGTTGTGAAATTCTTCATCGAATCCACCCGCTGACTCAAAGACCTCTCGCCTAATCAGCATGCAAGCGGCTGTGACGGATTGGAACGTTCGGCGCTGGTTGACCGCCGGATGGTCCCGATGGAAGTGCCGATAGAGATGGTATGGCATGAGCGCTTCCCGTGAGAAGACGACTCCTGCATGTTGAATCGTGTCATCTTGGAAGAGCAGTTTACTTCCCACAATTCCGACGTCCGGATGAGAGGTGACCTCAGCTATCAGCGCGGTCAGCCAATTCTTCAGCGGAATCGTATCGTTGTTCAAAAAAATGAAGAACCGTCCCCGTGCCGCCCGAGCGCCCTGATTGCAGGCCTTGGCGAACCCGAGGTTCTCGCTGTTGCGGATGATCTGAATATCGCCGCTCAACTGATTGAGGAAATGTGCGGTATCGTCAGTTGAATTATTGTCCACGACAATAACTTCGTAGGAGATGCCGGACGTGACCCCAGCGAGCGCTGCCAAGCACTGCTCTGTCAGTTCCCGTTTATTCCACACCGGAATGATAATGGAGCAGTCGAAGTCTGCCGCCGAAACGGTTGGTGCGGGCAATATTCCGTGACCATATCGCGCCCGCAGACGTGTTTCTTCGGGGTTGGCGATTTCAGGCCTATTGGACAGGCCGTCTGAAGAACGCCAGTAGAGCCCGGTGACTTCAGGAATATGGAGTAACGGACGGCTGGCGCCCAGGCGGAGCCAAAAATCCTGGTCTCCCAGTGCCACATAACTCTCGTCGAAGAAACCGACATCGTGGTGGACGGAACGGCGCCACATAGGATGGGGGCCTACGAGGCACCGTCGACGCAGATCACTGTAGCGGTACTCCGGCCATTGCCAAATCCCCGCGCGTTGATGGTGCTCAAAGGTCTGATGTGGGGTTGTAGTCAGGTAGGTATCGCCGTAGACCAGCGCGACATCCGGATGTTCATCGAGTGTTCGTGCCAGGAGCTCGTAGGCATCGGGACGGAGCCGGTCATTGGTACTGAACGGAGTCACATAGGTGCCCGTCGCGAGCTTCAACGCCATATTCCACGCGGCATACACGCCGATCCTGGCCGGGGTCCTGAGATAGGTGATGTTCTGATATCGCTCCTGAAACACGGACACGATGGCTCGTTCGTTTTCCGGAGACGCGGCATCCACCACAATGATCTCCATGTGCTGGATCATTGTCTGGTTTTCCAGATCTGTGAGACATTCCCGCATAAAGGCCTCAGCGCAATAACTGGAGACGATCACCGAGATCAGCGGAGCATCCCCGGCAGCCCTGAGCCCGGCTGACACGACTGGTGACTCGCTCAGGCGGCGATTCTTAAACAGGGCATTGCCATGCGTGGGCGAGTGCGGTGACAACGGGGCAAATGAGACGAGTTGCTGGTCATCGGCAAGCAGCGCGACGAGATCGTCGAGGCAGCGGGCTCCCTGATAGACCTCTTCAAGACTTGCTTCGACATAGAGAACTTGGATATGGCGTTTGAGTCCAGAGGACATCGAGGACAGGATTTGATGCTCGGCTCCTTGCACGTCGAGGAGGAGCATATCGGGCTTCAGCAACCCGAATTCGTGAATGACCTGGTCGAGTGTGCGGCATTGCACTCGGGTTGCGGCTATTTCCCTGACGTGCGGAAAGATCTCCCGATGTCTGCCCAGCCGCAGGAGGGAGCTGGACTCCCCGTCGTTATTGGTGATGAAAAAGTCCTCCTCGCCATTGTGGTCTGACAGTGCAACAGGGAATACACGGACACGGGCATCTGTCATCTCAACCCGCTTCAACTGTAGCGCCAACTCCGGGATGGGCTCGAACAAGTAGATGTGCTCGAGATTTGGAAAGAGCTGATCGAAGAGTTGCCGCTCTTGGTACCGGTGGGCTCCTCCGACGCAGAGTACGCGAATATTCCTGGCGATGGGGGTGTTCGCGAGCGAGGTCAGGAGGTCATGCTGCGATGGTGCGGCTGCCATGCGTATATCCTTCGGCAATACAGGGGTTGATGTTGTCGCTGGGCTCTGACGACGCCCGGGGGTGGATTCCTGCTTGTCTGCAACGAGTGGGACCGGAGACGAATTCGCTCGCTCGATGACTTGTTCGGAGCAATAGACATCCCACTCGTCGTTGAGAGGCACCCGCCGGTACGCCGTAGTGCGCGACGTGAGCCTCTCTGCAAGGACTCGCCGAGCCATCAGCGTGACCTGGGAAGGAACTTCCAGGGACTGTTCGAAACCCCAGCGCGTGTCCGGCATAACCTGGGTAAGACGGCGGTGGGCCCGTGTGAGCGCCTCGAGATAGGGAATGAAACAATGGGTCAAGCCGGGAATCGTCAGGCGATAATGAGGGTGCGACACCGGGATAGCCAAATCAGGACTGCCCAGTTTGAGTGAATGAAAGTGATAGAAAATAAGAACGGCGTTCGCGACCCAGGTGTGGCCTTCATGCGAGACACGGATGTCATACTGATCGTGATTCCATGGTCCGACACCTCCGCCAAGGTGTTGCAGAACAGTCACTCCCGCAAAGCGTGTGGGCCAGTCTTCGAGATACAACTGGTCCCCCATCTTTCCCTGTTCGTACCGCGCAAAACACCACTCGAGACAGCGCTCTCTCCACCAACGCAACGCCTGTAACCCTTGCGGATCTCTTCGAAAGCTAAGCAGGCCCACGTTGAATCGGCCATTGTGCGAGCCCAGGTGAGCCTGGCTTGGCGAAAAGCGATGTTCATGGATGAGAATGGAATGTTGACCAAGTTCCTCGAACAGGGGTTGAGGCGATGAGAAGAAAAACAGATCCGCGTCGAGGTAAGTCAGAAGATCGACCCTCCGATCGCGCTCCAGAATGCGTAGAATGATCGTCGGGGTCATGGTCCAGTAGTACTCGACTAACGAGCGGGACCGTTTGGTCTTCAGCAGCACCTCGTCTCTCTGCTCGATCTCATGCAGGGAAATCAGGTGAATTTCAGGAAGGGCGAGCTGAGCCAGGATGACGCGCGTGATCTCATCCATGCAGACGACAAACAGGGTAAAGCGAGAGGTCTCGTGCTGCCGGAGGGATTCAAGAAGCGCGAGCCCCCGACTGAGGTACTGGCGATCGAAATAGGTGCAATAGTAGCGCATTATCGTCCTATCCTCGCAGATCGATGCGGTATCACAGCGTCATGGGCTTGGAGTAATGCGTCCGGCCAGGCTCGGAGGAGTTCGCAGACTCGCTCTATCTGGTCCTCCCGCTGTTCAGGAAAACAGGGGAGAGTCAGAATATGGTCAGCCAATCGCTCAGTAACGGGAAGGCAATCCCCTCCCCTGATGCGCCCTGCGTAGGCAGGCTGACGATGGACCGGCATCGGATAGTGTCTGGCTGTGCGGACCCCACCGCGCAGGAAGGACTCCTCCAGGGCCGAGCGAGCGTCGCACTCCAGCACGAAGAGATGCATTGCGTGCGTGGTGCCTGCAATGACCGCTGGTGCTGTCAACTCTGTACAGTGGATGGCCTGGCGATATCGCGTGGCGATTCTACGCCGGTGTTCGTTTCGTCGGTCCAGGTGCGGGAGTTTGACTCGGAGGATTGCCGCTTGAAGTTCATCCAAGCGTGAATTGCCTCCTGTGACATGGCTGATGTAGCGTTCGCGCCATCCATATTGGCGCATTTCACGCACCCGCTCTGCCAGGGATTCGTCATCGGTCACGACCGCTCCGGCATCACCCAGTGCCCCGAGGTTCTTCGTGGGATAGAAGCTGAAGGCGGCCGCATGGCCGAAGGTGCCAACCTTCCGGCCAGCGATCGCGGCTCCATGCGCCTGCGCGCAGTCTTCGACGACGGCGAGACCATGGGAGTCGGCAATGGCCAGGATGGGCTCCATCGGGGCCGGTTGTCCGTAGAGGTGCACTGGCAGGAGGGCCTTCGTCCTGGATGAGAGTACGCGGGGGATCAGGTCCGGGTTGATACAGCGTGTCACCGGGTCAATATCCACAAACACTGGCACTGCCCCGAGGGTCTCGATGGCGGCCACGGTGGCAACTGCCGTATGGGAGACGGTCACCACTTCGTCGCCCAGCTGCACACCGACCGCCCGTAAGGCAAGGGCAATGGCATCCGTGCCGCTCGCCACCCCCATGCAATGACGGACACCGAGATACGCGGCCCATTCACGTTCGAAGGCCGCTGTTTCTTCTCCGAGGATGTACGTCCCCCCCGAGAGAACTGTATCGATCGCCTCCTGGATCGAGGAGCGTAAGGCTCTCACCTCAGCCCCAGGGTCGGCGATCGGAATCCAGTCAGACTGCAACGGCAGCGGGCCAGTAGTGCGTCGCGTGGCGTTCATAAAACTCCAGGGTGTGTCGCAGGCCTTCCTGGAGGGACGTGGTGGGTGTCCATCCGAGATGCCGGCGGATTTTTGCGAAGTCGCCGTAGTAATCGCCGATATCAATAATCTGTCGTGCTGCGGGGAACGGGATCAGCTGATACGTGCCTGTGCCATGAAGCGCGATCAGCTGTTCGGCTGTCTCTCGCAAGCTGACCGGGTGGTCGTGGCCGAGATTGAAGACCTCGCCGTTTGCGTCCTTTGAGAGCGCGACCCGCACGAGGGCGTCCACGACATCGTCGACATAGTTAAAATCTCGAATCTGGTCGCCGGTGCCATAAATCAGGATCGGCTGGTCTTCGAGGAGGCGGCGGATCCAGATCCCCAGAAAAGTCTGTCTCGCATCGACGACCCGCATGCGGGGCCCGTAGGTATTCGTCAACCGAAGAACTGCCGTCTGGATGCCGTACACCTGATGATAGAGGAGGTGATACATTTCACCGGCGAGTTTGTTGATCCCGTTCACGTCAACAGGATGAAGCGCGTGGGCTTCGTCCACAGGAAGATAGGCGGGCTTGCCATAAATCTGCCGTGTACTCGCAAAGACAATCTTGATGCGCGGGTTGTAGCGTCGGCAGGCTTCCAGGATCGAGAGCTGTGCGCGGGCATTGATTTCCAGGTCTGCATGCGGCTGCTCCATCGAGTCCACGTGGCTTGTCTGTCCCGCAAGATTGAACAGGATGTCTTGATCTTGGAGCAGGTACTTCATGGCGTGATCGTCGCGGACGTCGGCAATGTTAACGCGGACATTCTCGCGAACGGATTCGATGTTCCAGAGATTACCGCCGTATTCCGGGATCATGCTGTCGACCAGCGTGACCTGCGCGCCCATGGACACAAGGCGGTGTGCCAGGTTGGAGCCGATAAACCCCAACCCTCCTGTAATCAAAATCCTGGCTGAGCGAAACCCCTCATCCATGACTGCCGGCCTTTCGAAAGACATAGGTCGCTTCAAATTCATCCCGCTCAGGGTGGCTGTCGTACTCCAAGGTCTCGAGCAGTTCCAGACCATGATCGCGACACAGGCCAAGGATCTCTGGCTCATTCAATCGCAGTTCATGGGTTTCAATCCCGTAGGCGAACTTCTTGAAATGGCTTGTCGGGTGTGCCCGACAGACGGGCGTTCGATGCAGCACGACAATCTGCGAAGA
>Ga0209048_10006991_pt1 | contig 10487 bp, 9 predicted proteins | sample FrelakmetCRP12CR_FD_187146 | JGI IMG/M metagenome (GOLD analysis project Ga0209048, IMG submission 187146) | Freshwater lake sediment microbial communities from the University of Notre Dame, USA, for methane emissions studies - CRP12 CR (SPAdes)... | ecosystem: Environmental > Aquatic >... | reverse complement strand
CCCTGCACCGCCTGGCGGATGATCCGGATCGACTGCCGGAACTCCTCGAGGCGCACGAGGTACCGGTCGTACGTGTCGCCGCGGGCGCCGAGCGGCACGTCGAACTCCATCTCGCTGTACGCGGCGTACGGCTCGTCCTTGCGGACGTCCCGGCAGACGCCCGACGCGCGCAGGGGCGGGCCGCACAGGCCCACCGCCACGGCGTCCGCCGCGTTGATGATGCCGATGTCCCTGGTGCGCTCCAGGAAGATGCGGTTGCCCGTGAGCAGTTGCTCGTACTCGGGCAGCTTCTGCTCCTGGACGTCGCAGAACGCCAGCACCTTCCTGTCCCAACCCGGCGGCACGTCCACCGGCTGGCCCCCGATGCGCATCGAGTTGTAGGTGAGGCGCGCGCCGCAGTACTCCTCGAAGAGGTCCAGCACCAGCTCCCGCTCGCGCAGGCCGTAGAGCAGCACCGTGAGGGCGCCGAGGTCGGCCGCGTGCGTGCCGAGCCACAGCAGGTGGCTGGCCACGCGCTGCAGCTCCGACAGCACGGTGCGGATGTACCGGGCGCGGCGCGGCACCTCGATCGAGTACAGCTTCTCCACCGTCTCCACGTAGCCGAGGTTGTTCGTCGCCGCCGCCACGTAGTCCATCCGATCCGTCAGCGCCACGATCTGCGTGTAGTCGCGGTTCTCGCTCAGCTTCTCGACGCCGCGGTGCAGGTAGCCGATCACCGGGTCGCAGGCGAGCACGCGCTCGCCGTCCAGCTTCAGGATGAGGCGCAGCACGCCGTGCGTGCTCGGGTGCTGCGGGCCCATGTTGAGGACGAGTTCGTCGGTCGCGAGCATCGGGCGGGGCGTGTCGGTCTGCATGGTCACGTGGCTCACTCGATGTCGGCGCCCATCGCCGACTGTCGCGCCTTCAGCCAGTCCTGCGGGCTCTCCATCAACAGTTCGCCCGGCCCCTCGAGCGGGTAGTCCTTGCGCTGCGGGTGGCCCTGCCAGTCGTCGGGCATGAGGATGCGCCGCAGGTCCGGGTGGCCCGCGAAGGTCACGCCGAACATGTCGTAGACCTCGCGCTCGAGCCAGTTCGCCGCCGGCCAGACGCCGGTGACGCTCGGCACGGCCTCGCCCTCCGCCACCCGCGCCTTCACCCGCACCCGCTGGCGGAGCGTCGTCGAGTACAGGCTCGCGACGAGATCGAACCGCCTGTCCCGCGCCGGCCAGTCGACCGCCGTGAGATCCGAGAGGTAGTCGAACCGGCAGCCCGGCTCGTCGCGCAGGAAGGCGCACACCTCGGCGAAGCGGGCGGCTGCGACAATCACGGTCCAGTCGCCCACCCAGTAGCTGACCTGCTCGACGGCGCCAGCCACTCCGGACTGCACGGCGGCGACAAACGCCGGCACGGCCGCGTCCGCCGGCGGCGCCTGGTCCGGAGGCCCGGGCGGCGCCGCCTTCGCCTCCGGCTTCGGCGAGCCAGGGGCAGCGGCCTTCGGCGCGGCCGGCTTCGGCGCCGGCGCTGCGGGAGCCGGGGCCGCCGGCGCGGCCGGTTCCGCGGGCTTCCCCGTCTCGGGGTGTTCGGATGCGGGCTTCGGGCCTTCGGACATCAGCGCTCTCCGCCTACGCCCACTCGAGGGCGCCCTCCCGCCAGGCGTAGAAGTACCCGACGACGAGGATGAACAGGAAGACGACCATCTCGATGAAACCGAACCAGGCCATCTCGTCCACGATGACCGCCCATGGATACAGGAAGATCGTCTCCACGTCGAAGATCAGGAAGAGCATCGCCACGAGGAAATACCGCACGCTGTAGCGGTCGCGGGCGTCGGTGACGGGCTCGATGCCGCACTCGAACGGCTCGAGCTTCACCCGGCTGTAGCGCTGCGGGGCGATCATCCACGCGAGCAGCAGCGTCACGACGCCGAAACCCACGGCGACGACGAAGTAGATCAGGATTGGAACCCACGCATTGACCATCGCCGGTTCACCTGGGAGCGACTTGCGAGGATGGTTCGGACGCGCCGTGGCATGTCCGGCGCGCCGGCTGACAGCCTTCGGGTTATAGCACGCGGTCCAAAGCCCGGTCAAGGTTGACAAGTGCCGTGCTGACAAGCGTTTCGCGGAAACGGTATACTGGCCGAAAGCCAGCCTGCAGCAAGGACTCGCCATGGTGAAGTGCCGTTTCTCCGCCTCCTCCCGGCGCGCGCTCCGGCTCGCGCCCGCGCTCATCGCCATCCTCGCTTCCGCCGTCCCCTGCTCCGCTCAGTCGGTCGAGCGGGAGATGTTCGTCAGCGTGCTGAACCAGGCCGACGAGCCGGTGCTCACGCTGGGGGTCCCCGACTTCATCGTCCGCGACGACGGTCGGGTGCGGGAGGTGCTCAGGGCCCGCCGGGCCACCGACATCATCGACATCGCGCTGCTGGTCGACAACAGCCAGGCGCTTGGCAGCCAGGTGAACGACGTGCGGAAGGGCCTCGAGGCCTTCATTGCCCGGATGCGCCCGCAGGCGCAGATCTCCATCATCGGCCTCGGCGACCGGCCGACCATCTACGCCGACTTCACCAACAGCGAGGAGCAACTGGCCCGCGGCGTCGGCCGGATCTTTCCGATCGCCGGCGCCGGGGCGTACACCCTCGATGCCGTCAGCGAGGTCGTAAAGGGCTTCGAGAAACGAAAGCCCGCGCGGTCGGCGGTGGTTGTCGTCTGGGTCGGCGGCCGGGAGTTCGGGAACGAGCACTATGAGACGCTGATCGAGGGGCTCGCCGCGCACGGGACCGCCCTGCACGTGGTCGCCATCAGCGACCAGCTGCCGCCGGACGCCGAGACACCGGAAGGCAGAAACCGCGAGTTGCTCTTCGATCGCGGGACGACCGCCACGGGCGGCCGCCGCGCGAACATCCTCACGTCGATGTCCATGACGAGCGCTCTCGAGCGCCTGGCGGCGGAGCTGCTTGGCCAGTACCGCATCACGTTCGCGCGCCCGGACGCGCTTGTCCCGCCCGACAAGACCGAGGTCGCCGTGCGGCCGGCCGGACTGACGGCGCGGGGCATCCTGATCCCCGCCCCGAAACGGTCGAGATGAGATCCGCACGACGCGGGCGGCTGTTCCTGCTGGCGGCCTCGCTTGCCGGGCCCCTGGTAGTCGCGGCCGGCCCGCGGCAGGCGGTGCCGCAGGTTCCCCCCGCCCAAGGCGGCATGTTCAGGAGCGGCATCGACCTGGTCGCGCTCAACGTGACCGTGACGGACCCGTCGAACCGCTTCGTCACCGACCTGGGCGCCGACGATTTCACGATCTTCGAGAACGGCGTCAAGCAGGAGATCAGCTACTTCAGCCGCACGAGCCTGTCGCTCTCGGTCTCGATCCTGCTCGACAGCAGCGCGAGCATGGACGAGAAGATGCGCACGACGCAGGAGGCCGCATCGGCGTTCGTCCGGCTCCTGCGGCCGCAGGACCAGGCCCAGGTGATCGACTTCGACAGCCGGGTCACCGTGCTCGCTCCGTTCACCAGTTCGAAGGCGGACCTCGAGAAAGCCATCTCGTCGACCGTCGCCGGAGGATCGACCTCGCTCTACACCGCGCTCTACATCGCGATGAGAGACCTGAAGAAGACCGAGGCCCGGCCCATCGAGGATCGCCGCCGGCAGGCGATCATCGTGCTCACCGACGGCGAGGACACCTCGAGCCTGGTGTCGTACGAGGAGGTCCTGGAGCTGGCGAAGCGGTCGGAGACCGTGGTCTACGCGATCGGCATCCGGTCCAGGGAGCCGGGAGCCGCCAAGGGTTACGGCGAGGCCGATTTCGCGCTGCGCCAGTTGACGACGCAGACCGGCGGCCGGGTGTTCTTCCCTTCGGGCATCGACGAACTGGCGTCGATCTACGCGCTGATCTCGCAGGAGCTGTCGAGCCAGTACCTCGTCGGCTACACCTCATCGAACCAGAAGCGGGATGGCGCGTGGCGCCGGATCATCGTGCGCGCGTCGCGCCCCGGGTCCACCGCGCGCACGCGCATGGGGTACTACGCGCCCGGCGCCTGAAAATCGCCCGGTCCCGCTCCGGCTCCCTCCGGAGAGAACCTGATATGCTTGGCCCGCCCGCGGCTCTCCGGGCGGGGTGTGCGATGCCGAATCGTCCCATGGTGTATTTCATCGGCGCCGGGCCAGGCGACCCTGGCCTCCTGACGCTGCGCGGCGCCCGCTGCCTGGGGCGCGCGGATGTCGTGGTCTACGACCGCCTCGTGCACACGGCCGTGCTGCGCCACGCGCCGCCGGGGGCGGAGCGGATCGACGTGGGCCGCGCGGCGCCGCAGGGGACCGACCGCGACGCGATCGCGTACCTGCTGGTCGAGAAGGTCCGTGACGGCAAGCGCGTGGCGCGGCTCAAGTGGGGCGACCCGTTCATCTTCGACGACGGCGGCGAGGAAGCGCTGTTCCTGCACGAGCACGGGATCCCCTTCGAGGTCGTGCCGGGCGTGCCGGCCGCCGTGGGGACGCCGCCCTACGCGGGCGTGGCCGTGACCTACCGCGGCGGGGGCGACACGTTGACGCTCGTGCGCGGCCACGAAGACGCCAGCGGCAAGCTCCCGAAGGTCGACTGGGGCAGCCTCGCGCGGCTCGACGGGACGATCGTGTGCTACGTCGGCGCGTCCCAGCTCTCCGCCGTGCTCTCGGCCCTGCGTGATCACGGCCGGCCCGCCGACGAGCCGGTCGCCCTCATCTACAACGGCACCCTGGTGACCCAGCGAACCATCGTGGGCACGCTCGAAACGCTCGCCGAGATGGCGCTGCCGGCCGAGACGCGACCGGCGATCCTCGTGGTGGGGCGCGTGGCGGCGCTGCGCGACCACCTGCGGTGGTTCGACGTGAAGCCCCTCTTCGGCCGCCGCGTCGTCGTGACGCGGCCGCGGGAGCAGGCGCGCGAGCTCGTGGAACTGCTCGAAGACCAGGGCGCGCAGGTGATCCTGGCGCCTACGGTGCGCCTGGCGCCGGTCGATGACTACGGCGAACTCGACGCGGCGTGCGCCGACGTGGGCTCCTTCAGCTGGGTCGTGCTGCCGACGCTCACGGGGACCGAGGTGTTCCTGCAGCGGATGAAGGCCGGCGCCTTCGATCTGCGGACGCTCAAGGGCGTCGGGCTCTGCGCGATCGGCCAGTCGGCGGCCGAGCGCTTCGCGGAGTCGGGCCTGCAGGTGGACGTGGCCTCTGCGGAGCTGAGGCCCGATGCGATTGTCGAGGCCCTGTCGGTGCGGGAGGGCCTCGACGGCCGGCGCGTCCTGCTGCTGCAGGCCGAAGGCGCGCGCGACATCCTGGGGGCCGAGCTGCGCAGGGCGGGGGCGGACGTTGTCGAGATCGGCGCCTACAGGACGGTCAGGATCCTGCCCGGCGATCCGGGCGAGCCCGACTTGTACAAGATGCTGCTCGAGCAGCAGGTCGACGCGATCACCTTCACCAGTCCCTCGACGGTGCGCGAGTTCGTCGACATCTACGGGGCCGACGCGGTCGCCGACGTGCTTCGGACCACGCTCGTGGCGTGCGTCGGGCCGGTCACGGCCCAGGCGGCGGTGTCGCTGGGCCTGATGCCGGCGGTCGTGCCCGACGAGTTCACGATGTCGGCGATGGTAGCAGCCATCGCGCGCCAGTTGCACGGCCAGCCCAGCCGCCAGGCGGGCTGACGCGGCCGGCCGGCGGTCAGCGGCTCCCGGGGATGAAGCGGTCGAAGAAGCTGATGCGCGTGAGATCGTTGTAGACGACGGTCACCATCAGCACCATCAGCACAACGAACCCCGCCAGCATGAGGCGTTCCTTCATCTTCATGCTGAGGTCGCGCCGCACGAGCCCCTCGACGGCCATGATGAAGATGTGGCCGCCGTCGAGCACCGGGATCGGCAGCAGGTTGAGCAGGCCCAGGTTGAGGCTGAGCGTGGCCATGAAGGTGAGGAGCGCGATCCAGCCCGCCGCCGCGTAGTCCCCCGACATCTGGGCGATCGCCACGGGCCCCATCAGCTGCGCCGGCGAAGTCTCCCGGGTCAGCAGGCCGCGCAGCGTCTGGACGATGAGGCCGCCGAACTTCACGTTGCTGGCAACGCTGAGCTTGACGGCGCCGAGCAGGCCGGGCTGCACGGTCCGGTACGGGTCCTGGATGCCGATGCCGATGAGGCCGATGCCGCCCTGCCGGCGGGGCGTCACCTGGATGTCGATCGCCGCGCCCGCGCGCTGCACGGTCAGCGTGATGCGTTCCTCCGGATGCTTCCGGATCTCGGCCGAGAGCTGGCCCGAGAAGCTGATGGGCTCGCCGTTCAGGGCCAGCACCACGTCGCCGGTCTGGAGGCCCGCCTTCGCCGCCGGGCCGTTCGCCTCCAGGCTGCGGATGCTGGGGTGCACCTTCGGCAGCACGCCGATGTCGCCGATGCGCAGCTTCGTCTGGGCCTCGGGCTTCACCGTGACGACGGTTTCGCGGCCTTCGCGCAGCAGCGTGATCGGAACGTCCCGATCGGCGCGCCCGCCGATGGCGAGGAAGAAGTCCTCCCAGGTCGCGGTGCGCTGGCTGCCGACCTTGATGATGCGGTCCCCCGCCTTGATCCCGCCCCGTTCGGCCGGCGACCCCTTGGTGACCACGGCGACATCGACGGGGTCGTTCTCGAAGATCGGCACCTGCGCGCCCTGCGCGAGGACCACCGTCATCAGGACCACCGACAGCAGGATGTTCATCACCGGGCCGGCGAGCAGGATGCGGAAGCGGTCCCACTTGGGCCGCGGGAGGAACTCGTCGGGGGCCCCGGTGCGGGGCTCGTCCGGGTTCTCGCCCGCCATCTTGACGAAGCCGCCGATCGGCAGCGCCGCGATGGCGTACTCCGTCCCGCCGCGGGTGAACTTCAGCAGCTTGGGCCCCATCCCGATGCAGAAGGTGATCACCCGGACGCCGAGCAGCCTCGCCACGAGGAAGTGGCCCAGCTCGTGCACGAAGACGAGGACACCAAGGACGAAAACGAACGCAATCAGCGAATTGAGCAAGGAGAAGCCTCTGTCCTAATTGTAATCTCGGATGACGTTCTGGGCGAACTCGCGCGCCCAGCGGTCTACCCTTCGGACGTCATCCAGCGTCGTGACGTTCCCGGCGTCGTTGGCGTCCATCGTGCACTGGATGACCTCGGCAATCGAGACAAAGCTCAACTGGCCGGCGAGGAAGGCGGCAACCGCGACTTCGTTGGCCGAATTCAGGGCAACGGGCAGGCTCGAGTCGCCCTCGAGGGCGCGGAACGCCAGGCCGAGGCACGGGAACCGCTTGTGGTCCGGTGCGGCGAAATCGAGCTGGCCGCAGCGCGTCAGATCCAGCGGCGCAAGCGGGCTGCTCCACCGTTCGGGGTAGGAGAAGGCGTACTGGATCGGCAGGCGCATGTCGGTGACGCCAAGCTGCGCGATGATCGACCCGTCGCGCAGCTCGACCATCGAGTGCACGATGGACTGCGGGTGGATGACGACGTCGATCTGCCGGGGGCCGACGCCGAACAGCCAGCGGGCCTCGATCACCTCGAGGCCCTTGTTCATCAGGGTCGCCGAGTCGATCGTGATCTTCCGCCCCATGCGCCAGGTCGGATGGCGCAGCGCGTCCTCGGGCCCCACCTTCTTCAGTTCGGCCGCCGAGTGGCTGCGGAACGGCCCGCCCGACGCCGTCAGGATGAGCCGGGTGATGTCGTCATGGCTCCGCCCGTGCAGGCACTGGTGGATCGCGTTGTGCTCGCTGTCCACGGGGAGGATGGCCACGCCGCGCCGCACGGCGGCCGCGGTGACGATGGCGCCGGCCATGACGAGCACTTCCTTGTTGGCGAGCGCAATCGTCTTCCCGGCGTCGATCGCGGCCAGGACGGCTTCGAGCGCGGCCGTTCCCGACGAGGCGCAGAGGATCACGTCGGCCTCGGGGTGCGTGGCCACCTCGACGAGCCCCTCGGCACCCGACACGAGGCGAGGCTGGATGCCGCCGCCAAGATGCGATCGGACGATGTCGAGTCCGTGCGACGTCGCCATGGCCGCTAACCGCGGGCGCGTGTGGGCGATCTGGCTCGCCAGCAGGCTGGCGTTCGCGCCGGCGGCCAGGGCCACGACCTCGAGGCGGTCGGGGTGCGCGTCGACAACGGAGAGGGCGCTGCGGCCGATGGAGCCGGTCGATCCCAGGATCGCGATCCGCCGCTTCGCCGGGAGGCCGGCCGTCATGGGAGGAGCGCCAGGATGAGGTAGTAGCCGGGGATGACGAAAAGCAGCGCGTCGATGCGATCCAGCACGCCGCCGTGGCCGGGAATGAGTGCCGAGCTGTCCTTCACGCTGGCGCTGCGCTTCAGCAGCGACTCGAACAGATCGCCGGCGATGCCGAGGGACACGAGCACGGCGCCGGCCGCCGCCAGGACGGGCGCGCCCGCGAGCGGGAGCCAGACCCGCCCGATGAGCACCATCGCGGCAATGCCGGCGACGAAACCGGCAACGGCCCCTTCGACACTCTTCTTCGGGCTGATGGCGGGCGCGAGCCGGTGCTTCCCGATCGTCGAGCCCACGTAGTACTGGGCGGTGTCGGAGATCCACACGACCAGCAGCCCGAGCAGCAGGACCTCGCGGCCCCATCTGTCGCGGATCACGGCCGCGAGCGCGATCGGTACGGCGAGATAGATGACGGGAAAGACGGCGGCCGCAGCCGCGGCGGGCACGTCGGGCGCAGGGTGGCGGGTGGCGAGCACCGCGATGAACAGCACGAGCATCGTGCCGATGAGCAGGAACCCGCTCTGCCCGCGGCTGCCCGCCACGGCGGCGCACGCGACGAGCGCGCCGGCGGTTGAGGCGTAGCGCGGCACGACGACGCCCGCCCTCGCGAAGAGCCCGGCCAGCTCGACGCAGGCCGCGACGAGGACGACGCCCAGCATGAGCAGGAACAGCTCCGGCGGCGCGTACCAGATCGCGGCCAGGAAGACCGCGATCATCACCAGCCCGCTCAGCAGCCGGGTCACTTGGCCACGCGGGCGCGCGCCAGGGGCTTGATCCCGCCGTAGCGGCGGTCGCGTCCCTGGTACTCGAGCACCGCCTCCAGCAGGTGGCGGCACCGGAAGTCCGGCCACAGCACGTCGGTGACATGGATCTCGGCGTACGCGATCTGCCAGAGCAGGAAGTTGCTCACCCGCATCTCGCCGCTGGTCCGGATGAGCAGGTCCGGATCGGGCTGGCCCGCCGTGTAGAGCAGGTCGCCGAACCGCTCCTCGTCGAGCCGATCCGCCTCGATGCCCGCAGCGATGGCCCGCCGCGCGGCGTCGACGATTTCGGCGCGGCCGCTGTAGTTCAGCGCGATGTTGAAGATCATCCCCCGGCACGATGCCGTGCCGTCGTGCGCGCGGGCGAGCTCCTGCTGGATGTCCCGCGGGAGGCCTTCGACGCGGCCGATCACCTGGAAGCGGATGTCGTGCGTGACGAGCGTCGGAAGCTCCAGCGTCAGGTACCGCTTCAGCAGGCGCATCAGCGTCATCACTTCGAGCTGCGGCCGCTTCCAGTTCTCGGCCGAGAACGCATAGAGCGTGAGCACGTCGATCCCGAGGCGCGCCGACGACTCGACCGCGTCACGCACCGCGTCGACGCCGGCCTGGTGGCCGCGGACCCGTGGCAGATGGCGCCTGGCCGCCCACCGGCCGTTGCCGTCCATGATGATGGCGATGTGCGCCGGGAGCCTGGAGGGGTCGATCCGCCGCGCCAGAACCTCTTCTGGCGAACCCGGTTTGACCGACGCCAGGAGCTTCTCAAGCGCCATGCGGGTAACCTGGGGAACGCAAACTCTTATGATACAGGCTTCGCGCCGCATGCGCCACAGCCGGGCGCGCGGCCCGCTCAGCGTGAGGCCGGCGCCGCAGGGTAGAAGACGCGCACGAGGACCAGCCCGAGCGGCGGCGCGGTGGCTCCCGCCGCGGACCGCTCGCGCGAGGCGAGCAGATCGCCCACCGACGCCTCGTCGCGCCGCCCTTCGCCTATCTCGACGAGCGTGCCCGTGATGGCGCGCACCATGTGGCGGAGAAACCCGTCCGCCTCGATACGCACGGCGAGAAGGCGGGCGTCCGCTCCCGCGCCGGAGCCGGCGGCGTCCGGGAACGCGACATCCGCGCCCGGCTCACGGACCTCCACGCGCGCGAGCACGACGGTACGCACCGCCGACGCTAGGCGGCTGCCGGCCGACTGGAAGGCCGAAAAGTCGTGGCGCCCTTCGAGCACCCTCGCGGCGCGGTCCATCGCCGCCGCATTCAACGGCCGCGGCAAGTGCCAGCTCCAGGCCCTCGCGAACGGCGGCTGCACGCCGCCCTGCCAGATGCGGTACTCGTAGAGCTTCCCGGCGGCGTCATAGCGCGCGTGGAAACCCGGCGGCGCGTCCTCGACGGCCACGACCCGGACATCCCGCGGCAGTACCGCGTTGAGCGCCCGGCGCAGCACCGCCGGATCGAGGGCCGACGACACCCGCGCCGACGCCACCTGACCGAAGGCGTGCACGCC
>Ga0209048_10006990_pt1 | contig 10487 bp, 10 predicted proteins | sample FrelakmetCRP12CR_FD_187146 | JGI IMG/M metagenome (GOLD analysis project Ga0209048, IMG submission 187146) | Freshwater lake sediment microbial communities from the University of Notre Dame, USA, for methane emissions studies - CRP12 CR (SPAdes)... | ecosystem: Environmental > Aquatic >... | reverse complement strand
CGGCGGCCCTCCACGAGGCTGCCCCCGCAATCAATCACCGCGACCGCCCTTTCGCCGACCACAAAACCGAGATTGGCAGTGGCACCTTCGTTGCCGCTCTCCATCAAGGCCACGGCACCCGAATAGACGTAAACGCCTGGCGCAATTTCAGTCATTGGTAGCGGGCTGACGGACCCATCGACCGCCAAACACTCCATGCCCGCTGCCCACAAAATAAGCACCGCCAAGAAAAATCGCATCATTTTGAGGGCCCGTTCTCTGTGCCTGTGCCCGTCTCGGCAGCAGTTTTGTCTATTTCGCGGCCCACCCCCCTTGCACTTCCCGCCAGAAAAGAGTCATAATGACGACAGTTTCCGGCTGCAAGGTTATTGGTGAATAGGGAGCGCCAATGGCACTTCGAAGGCCAGTGGGCTCGTTTTGCGAGCTCGGGTCATGCAACGGTCGTGACACGCTGTCGGAAACTTTCCCAGCAGGAAGATTAATGCGGCCGCGAGGCTTGATGCGGGACGGTCGCGTGTCTTTGCAGCTCTTCGGGAGGAAGGCGATGCCTATGTCCAAGATCGGTAAGCTTGCTTTAATGACGTCATGTGCGGCGCTATTTGGTGGCGCCATATTGCCTGCCGCAGCCAATGATGAACTGGCCAAGTTGCAGCAAGATCCCAAACAATGGGTCATGCCCACGGGTGATTTCGCCAACAATCGCTATTCTAAGCTGAAGCAGATTTCGGCCGACAACGTTAACAAATTACAGGTTGCTTGGACTTTCTCGACTGGCGTCCTACGTGGCCATGAGGGTGCTCCCCTCGTCATTGGTGACACTCTTTATGTGCATGCGCCCTTCCCCAACACTGTTTACGCGCTCGACCTGAATAATGATGGCAAGATCCTATGGAAATACGAGCCCAAGCAGGATCCCAATGTCATTCCCGTCATGTGCTGCGACACCGTGAATCGCGGCTTGTCATACGCCGACGGCAAGATCTTCCTGCACCAGGCGGACACGACACTTGTAGCCCTCGATGCCAAGACCGGGGCCGTTGCATGGTCCGTCAAGAATGGTGATCCGTCGCGCGGCGAGACCGGAACTTCGGCGCCGATGGTCTTCAAAGACAAGGTAATTGTCGGCATTTCTGGCGGCGAATTCGGCGTTCGCGGTTCGGTGACTGCCTATAGCCTCAAAGACGGCAAGCGCGTCTGGCGCGGCTATTCGATGGGGCCTGATGCCGACACCTTGATGGATCCAGAAAAGACGACCGTTCTCGGCAAGCCCGTCGGCAAGGATTCCGGCACCAACACCTGGCAAGGTGATCAATGGAAGATCGGTGGCGGAACGACCTGGGGTTGGTATTCCTACGACCCAGAACTGAATCTGATGTATTATGGTTCGGGTAATCCTTCGACCTGGAATCCGAGACAGAGGCCGGGCGACAATCGCTGGTCGATGACCATTTGGGCCCGTGACGTCGACACGGGAGCCACCAAGTGGGTCTATCAGATGACGCCTCACGATGAATGGGACTATGACGGCATCAATGAAATGATATTGGCCGATCAGACGGTCGGCGGCACGCCGCGCAAGACACTGATGCATTTCGACCGCAATGGCTTTGGCTATACGCTCGATCGCACCAATGGGGAGCTCCTCGTCGCCGAGAAATACGATCCGGCCGTGAATTGGGCCACCAAAGTCGACATGGATAAGTCGTCTAAAACCTATGGCCGGCCATTAGTGGTCGATAAATATTCAACTGATCACAATGGTGAAGACGTCAACTCAAAGGGCATCTGCCCGGCGGCACTTGGTTCCAAGGACGAGCAGCCAGCGTCCTATTCGCCCGACACTGGTCTCGTGTATGTGCCAACAAACCATGTCTGCATGGACTATGAGCCTTTCCGTGTAAGCTACACGGCAGGCCAGCCATATGTCGGCGCGACGTTGTCCATGTTTCCGCCTCCCGGCGAAAGCAATATGGGCAATTTCATCGCCTGGGACGGCAAGACTGGCAAAATTGTCTGGTCGAATAAGGAGCAGTTCTCGGTCTGGTCCGGCGCTCTGTCTACAGCCGGCGGCGTCGTCTTCTACGGCACACTCGAGGGATATTTGAAAGCCGTGGACGCCAAGACGGGCAAGGAACTTTACAAGTTCAAGACCCCATCAGGCATTATCGGCAACGTCATGACCTACGAGCACGGCGGCAAACAATATGTCGCTATATTGTCGGGCGTGGGCGGTTGGGCTGGCATCGGCCTTGCTGCTGGTCTGACCAAACCGACTGAAGGCCTGGGCGCAGTTGGCGGCTATGCCGCGCTGTCGAACTACACGGCACTCGGCGGACAGCTGACCGTTTTTGCATTGCCGAACTGATCACACGAATTAGAAGTCCGGCGCGCCGTCGGCGTGCCGGACTTTTTTTCAAAGATCAGCTCAGTGGCATTGTAAAGGATGTTCAGCGTGAAAACTCTCTCATGCGCTGTTGGAATAGCCGTAGTCGCCTGTCTCGCAGCAATTGACGCGGTGCGTGCGGATGGATCGGGTGATCCAACAGCTGTTTCCAGTGATAGCGGCAAGTACTTTGACAAGGATGGCAATCCGACATTCAAAATCCAGGCGGACGGGACGGTCGACTGGTACACCTATTCGGGATTTCGTCGTTATCATTCCGAATGCCATGTCTGCCACGGACCAGAGGGCGAAGGTTCGAGCTACGCTCCGGCGCTTAAGGATTCGCTCAAGAACTTGAGCTACGCTGACTTTCAAGCCATCGTCGCGGCTGGTCGCAAGAACGTCGGCACGGCATCGACCAATGTGATGCCAAGCTTTGGCGAAAACATAAATGTCATGTGCTACCTCGACGACATCTATGTCTATTTGCGTGCGCGCGCTGATGATGTGGTGCCGAGAGGTAGGCCACAGAAGCGCGAAGATAAGCCGGACGCAGCCGTCAAGGCCGAAAAAATCTGCCTCGGCGCGAGTTGACCGGAAAATGCGACGAATAGCGATCTTGATCGCGTTATTGACAGGACTAGCGCCCGTCAAAGCGCAAGAAGCGGAAGATCCGGGATCCTCGATCGAATTAATCGATCCGCGGGTTTTTCGTGTGTGTTCCGATCCAAGAAATCTGCCCTTTTCAAACCAGAAGGGCGAAGGATTTGAAAACAAGCTGGCTGAAGTCTTTGCCAAAAAGCTTGGCAAAAGCCTCACGTACGTATGGTATCCGGGCGCAACCGGATTCGTCCGCAATACGTTGCGCGCCCACAGATGCGACGTGATCATGGGATTTCCACAGGGCGACGACCTCGCTCAGAATACAAATCCCTATTACCGGTCTGTCTATTCGCTCGTGTTCAAGTCAGGACACGGCCTTGACGGCATAGAATCCCTTTCAGATCCGCGCCTTAAAGACAAGCGTATTGGCATAGTCGCTGGAACGCCGCCAGCCACGAATTTGGCGGTCGCCGGGTTGCTCGGACATATCAAATCCTACCCGCTTGTCGTCGACACTCGGGTCGATTCCTCGGCGGAGGCGATGATCAAAGACATCGTTAGCGATGAGGTGGACGTGGGAATATTGTGGGGACCCATGGCCGGTTACTATAGTCGACTAGCCGATCCTCATCTCGTAGTAGTGCCGCTCGTCAAAGAAACCAGCGGTCCTCACCTGGCCTATCGCATCACGCTGGCTGTGCGCCCAGCGGATCAGGAGTTCAAGCGACTTCTCAATCGCCTCATTCAAGAAAATCAAGGTGAGATTAACAAAGTTCTGTTGGACTATGGTGTTCCGATTCTGGACGAAAAGGATCAGCTGATTGCGCCTGCATCATTTGTAACCAAGGAATGAAGCTCGGCGTTTCCATAATTGCCGCCGTCTGTTTAGCCGGAACATTTGTAGTCCACCCACTCGCCGATGATTCTCAAGTCGTCGAACCGAGCAATTACCGGTTGCAAGATTATCGATCCGCGACCCCGGAAACCCTGCGCGGCGCCCGTGTCGTTACAACGCAAGAAGCAGCGCAGATTTGGATGGCTGGGACCACTGTCTTCATTGATGTCCTGCCGAAACCGCCGCGCCCGGTCAATCTGCCGGCAGCGACAATCTGGCACGAAAAACCGCGGCTTGACATTCCTAGAAGTATTTGGCTGCCAGACACGGGATATGGTGAACTCCCTCCCAAGATGGCAGAATACTTCAGGCAAAACCTTGCTTCCGCGAGCGGTGGCGACAAAGCAAAACCATTGGTCTTTTATTGCTTGAGGAATTGCTGGATGTCGTGGAACGCAGCAAAACGCGCCGTTGAGCTTGGCTATGAAAGCGTAATCTGGTTTCCGGATGGAACCGATGGATGGTCAGAGGCCGGATTGCCCTTATCCCAGACCGAGCCACGACCGCGGCCGGAGTGAGTGAGTTCGTTGAATGGCTACTCAATTGTCGACTGTATGGCACGGCCCAGGGCAAAGAGACGACGTTCAATCTCTACGGGGACCTCGCATGCAAAAGCAGTCGATCGCCGCCGATCTTCGAATATGCGTGTATCCCACTCAATTTGCCGCGACAATTCTTGCAGGGCCATTTCGTCGTGACCCGCACTATCCTGGAGTTCGCGAAGTTTAATCGTATTCGAGCGAATCGATTCGGCGAGTTGCTTCTGCGACCTAGAAAAGCGCTCCAATCCATTCATGACTTCGGCACGTTGCCGGTTGAGAGTGTCAAAAAGTCCGGCAAACAGCACTATGGCTTTGCGTTGCTTTACCACGGACGAGCCGGTCACAAAATCGACAATGAGTTTCTGCGCTTCTTCCATTGACGTCCGCCGCGCCGCGAGCCGCTGGACCAGGTCGCCTGCTTCAGGATCATTCATCCAGGTGCGCTCGAATTCCTCTATCGAGGGGCCGGACCATACGGCAGCCAGAGACAATTCCGGTACCTTAAGTTGCATGCAGGGCCAATCGGGATAGCGCTTGTCGGCTGCGCTTAGGGGCGTTGCCAGGCAGAGCACCAAGACAGCCGCCGTCATGATGACGCGTTTCATTGCCCACCTCCGGGTCCGCCGCGCAATGCGATTAGGCCGCGCGAAGGGTCATATGCGACTATGGCGGCGACCATGAACAAAAGGCCGCAGACCACCACAACCGCAAGCGAAGACCAGTCCAACTTTGCGTATAATGCGAAGCGAATGAGTTCGACCGCGTGGGTAAACGGATTGAATTCGCACACTCTATACAAGAGAGGGCTCGATTCCTTAACTCGCCACAGCGGGTAGAGTGCCGACGAAGCAAAAAACATCGGAAAGATCACAAAATTCATCACGCCTGAAAAATTTTCGAGTTGTTTGATCAGCGAAGACAGCAACATGCCGAGAGCCCCAAGCATAAGTCCTGACAAGACCAGTGCTGGCAGTACGGCAATATAACCAATGATTGGCGGTTCAACATCCCAGAACCACGCAATAGCCAGGTAGGTGTAAACCTGGAGAATTGAGACAAGCGTCCCCGCAATTAATTTCGACAACAACAAATACCATCGCGGAAGCGGGCTCACGAGCAGCGTACGCATATTGCCCATCTCGCGATCGTAGACCATCGACATCGAGGACTGCATGCCATTGAACAGCTGAATCATCGCAATCAGGCCCGGTGTAATATAGACTTCGTACAAGACATAGGTTTCGTACGGCGGAATGATCGAAACGCCCAACACTTGGCGAAAGCCGGCGGCGAAAATGAACAACCAAACAAGCGGCCGTACCAGGGCAGAAACGAACCTCTCGCGTTGATGCAGGAACCGAAGATTTTCGCGCCAGACGATGCCCTTGAGGCAGATGCCATATTGCCGCAAGGAAAAGCCGGGCGATGTTGTCAGCGTCATGCCGCCTCGCTATGCGTTGCGGTCGGATCGGTAAGCATCTTAAAGGCTTCTCTGATATCGCTGGACCCAACCGATGCGACGACCGCCTCGAGTGAGCCTTTCGCCATGACCTTGCCGTGATGCAGGACAATCACGTCATCGCCTCGGCTAACCTCGTCAATCAGATGAGTAGCCCACAGAACGGAGATTCCTTCCTCGGCGACAAGTCGGCGAACATGGGTCACCAGGTCGGCGCGCGCCTTGATATCAAGTCCCACTGTGGCTTCGTCGAGGACGAGCAGGCGAGGCTTGTGCAGCAACGCGCGCGCTATCTCGACGCGTCGCATTTGCCCGCCCGAAAGGTCGCGGACCTTGTCCTTAGCCCGGTCGGTCAGGCTCATTCGTTCAAGAACCCTGTTCGCGCTAGCCAGTGCATCGCGATTTCCAATGCCATGCAGTGCGGCGTGATAGAGAAGATTCTGCATGACCGAAAGATCGAGGTCGAGAGTTCGCGCTTGAAATACAACTCCGACCAACTTCAGGGCATCGCCAGGCTCGCCGTTAAGATCATGGCCGAAGATTCGTATTGTGCCTTTGCGGGTGTTGAACAGCCTGGTGATCAGCGAGAAGAGCGTGCTCTTGCCGGCGCCGTTCAAGCCGAGAAGAACGGCAAATGTCGCGGGCTGAACGGAAATACTGACATCGTCGAGGGCCTTCCGACTCCCATAGGAATGGCTGAGGCCGTCAACGGCAAGCGGTAGGTGCCCCGGCCTATCGTCCCTTTCAAGCATGTATTTGCAACCCCGGATATCGCATTCAGTTCGGTGTGATTGCCACGCCCCAGGGCAAAGTTCCTACCTGGAGCGTCTTTATGACTTTCAGGCTGGCAACGTCAATCACGGAGACGTCATTCGATACGCCGTTTGCTACCAGAAGATATTTTTCATCGGGCGTGAATGCTCCGTGCCAGACCCGCTGGCCAACCAAAAGATATTTGAGGACCTCGTGGGTCGTGCCGTCGATTACCGCTATGCGGTTGGCAGGACCCAACGACACGAAGCCCAATTTGCCGTCCTTCGTCAGATTGATCCCGACAGGTTGGATCGCTTCCCGTCGCAGCCCGGGAATATCAAAGACGATCTTTTTGGTGACTTCGTGCTTGACGGGATCGATGACGCTGATCGTCCCTCCGACCTCGGATGATACCCAGACTTCGGATCCGTCCGATTTAAACTCAGCAAATCGAGGGCGTGAGTCGACTAAGACATTGGCAAGAATCTCGTGAGAACCGGCATCGATGAAGTGCGCCATGTTGGTTGTCTCTGAGGTGCATACGACGATCTTTCCGTCGGGGCTCATGCCCATGCCTTCGGGTTCCACCCCAACTTGCACGTCTCCAATTGCAGCGCGCTTTTCCACATCCACGAGCGTGACGGTATTATCGTTTTCATTGGCAATATAGAGTATCCTCCCGGTCGGATCGAAAATGAACAACTCCGGGTCGGGACCAGATGGCAGCGTGCCGACAATCTCATGTGTCTTCGTATCGATCATTTGCACCGTGTCGTCATCGCCAACGGCGACGACGACATATTTTCCGTCTTTGGTGACAGCAATGCCGCGTGGCCTCTGGCCAACCTTGATCGTATCCACCACCTCCAGTTTGTCGGTGTCGATAACCGTGAGTGTATTTCCCTTCTCATTCGAGACAAAGGCCTGATAAGCCCCACTGGGATTAGTCAGCGCAATCAAAAGCAAAATGCCGGCACACGCCGCTTGATGGTTCCTCATGAGATCATTCCTACCCTATTGCAGCCGGCATTTGCTCTCTGGCCGATCGTAACCAAGAGTATCGAGTTCCGAGAACTGGTGCAGAAAACCCTCCTGAGGCGACACCGACGCAATGTTGCGGCCGTCGCTTAACAGTATTGGTTGACGCAATTGCAAGTTCCAGTCGCGCAATGTCAATTTTTGTCCCTTAAAGGCGGCAAGGGCAAATTCGGGACTGAGCAAGAATTCACGTATTCTTGTTGGGTCGGCGGATCGGGTTCGTGTTGCACCTTCACCGATCATCCTGGCGGCAGACCAGGCCTGGAAATCTTTTGCCGACATCCGGCGAGAAAACAAATGCACAAAGCGATTTTGCATCTGTGTGGCGCCCCATTGCTCGTGCGAGGGGTCCCAGCTCGTGGGAACAAGGCCGGCTGAGCCTGCCACGGGCCTGGGGTCCCAAGTGCGGTAGGGCATATAGGCAGCAAAGACTTCGCTTTCATCGGCCGCGACGAGAACGTCATAACTCGGTGCGTCCTGAGTGAAAGTTGGAATTTGACGCTGGATTTGGACAATCCCGCTGTCAGTACGGCGCGCGCCGCCCGTGTCTTGGAACACGCGTTCCTCAACAATTTTTGCGCCAAACCGCGACGCAGCCCGCTTCAAGGCATCGCCCCATAGACGATCATCAGGATGGGATCCGACGACAAAGAACCATTTGCGCCATTGTTTCCAAACTAGATATTGGGCCAAGCCATCGGCGAGCATTGCCCTCGTTGGAGCGACATGAATGACATTAGCGCGGCAATCCTCTTCGCGCAGTCGATCGTCCGTCGCCCCGACGTTGAAGAACAGCATGCCACGTGCACGCCCTGCGTCGGCGGCTTTGAGCAAAGCTTCGGCAGGAAGATCGGCGATAATCAAGAAAATACCGTGATCCGCGAATCCGGAAACGGTTACCGCGGGATCCTCATTCAATCTTATTTTCACCTCTTCGAGCGCAAAAGTTTGATTCAAAAACTTACCCGTTGTGCTGTTGTCGGCGATTGCAAGCTTGGCGCCTTCGACACCGTCATTTTCGGCCGGGACATCCATAAGCGAAATGGCAACCTTCTGCTCGGCGGATCGAAGGTAGCCGATCTTAACCTGCGTCACATCGGCAGCCAGGGATCCGGAAACCCAAGCCAAGAGAAACCCCAAGCCAACGACGATCCGCATGCTGAGCGTCTCCAAACGCAATTTCGGCAATGAAAATAGGCGTGCCAGGCCCATGCTGCAAGCGAATCATTGGCGCGCCGTCGTACACCCTTGCAGGCGTCTCACGCGGGGCTATAATGGTCGGATGAAAGTACCGTTCCACGGCGCCTTTGCGGTTGCCATTACCCTTCCCTTGATAAGCGTTTCCATACCTGCCGCGGCAAAGACGGTTGCCGTATTTGACTTCGAATTGATCGATACTAGTCTCGAGGGGCAAATGAACGGGCCGCGGTCCGACGAACGGGCGAGGATCGAACATCTCGGAGAACAATTGCGGCAACGATTGGCGCAGACCGCTGCCTATCAGGTGCTGGACATCGCGCCTGTGGAGGCCGAGGCGAGAGCGAGCAATTTGCAGGCCTGTGGTGGATGCGATGCGGTATTGGCTAAGCGCATAGGCGCTGATTTTTCGATCACCGGCACTGTCCAGAAAGTATCAAATCTCATCCTGAACGTGAACCTATATGTACGCGACATCGAGAGTGGCAAAATGGTTGCCAGCATGAGTGCGGACTTTCGTGGGAACACGGATGAGTCGTGGACCCGGGCACTCGATTGGCTGATTCGTAACCGATTGCTGGCGCCTAACTTCGGGGTACCGTAATGACCATGTTCCTGGCGAGCGTCGCATCGGCAGATGAGGCGAGGACGGCCCTCGATAACGGCGCCGATCTGATCGACTGTAAGGATCCATCAAACGGCGCGCTGGGTGCACTGGCCCTGGAGACGGTTAAGGAGGTCGTGACCTGCGTTGCTGGAAACCGCCCGGTAAGTGGCGTCACTGGTGATTTGCCAATGGATCCCGGACCGCTTGTCGCTGCCGCGACTGCCCTGGCTGATGCAGGAGTTGACTATGTGAAGGTCGGTTTGTTCTCTGATTTGGAGCGCGCGGCGTGCATTCGATCGCTCGCGCCGGTGGCGCGCCGTGTTCAGCTGATTGGTGTCCTGTTTGCCGATCGTGAATCGGACGTGGATCTCCTAGATATTTTGCCGCAATTGACCGAGCATGGGTTTGCTGGCGTTATGCTTGACACGGCGGGAAAGGGAAATGGCAGTTTACTCGATCATCTCCCGATTGAAGCTCTTGATGTCTTTACGGCCAAGGCGCGTGAGTTTCGGCTGATGACGGGCCTGGCGGGGTCTCTGGAGGCACCAGACGTGCCGCGTCTACTAATGCTAGCTCCGGATTTCCTCGGCTTTCGCGGCGCTTTGTGCGAGTCTCAGAATCGTACGTCGACAATGTCTTCCGAAGCGGTCGCATTGATACGACAATTGATACCAATTGACGTGCGTAGCGCGACCCACAAAGAATCCGTCTCAAAGGTCGACTATCGGTTGTTGGCGGCGCGTGGATATTCGAATGACCCCGGCAAGGAAACTGGCTATACAGATCGAATTTTTGTGCACGACCTCATTTTACCTGTGAGCATTGGCGCCTACGTGCGCGAACGAGAGCACACGCAAAGAGTACGCTTCAATGTTGACATCGACATACAGCGTTCAGCGCGCGTTCCCGAAGACATGCGGGACGTGGTCTCCTATGACCTCGTAACGGATGGAATCAAGATGATCGTGGCCAGAGAGCATATTGCACTCGTAGAAACCTTGGCGGAACGC
>Ga0209048_10006989_pt1 | contig 10488 bp, 8 predicted proteins | sample FrelakmetCRP12CR_FD_187146 | JGI IMG/M metagenome (GOLD analysis project Ga0209048, IMG submission 187146) | Freshwater lake sediment microbial communities from the University of Notre Dame, USA, for methane emissions studies - CRP12 CR (SPAdes)... | ecosystem: Environmental > Aquatic >... | reverse complement strand
AACCGGGCGCGGGCAGCGCCGCCGCGACCGCGCGATCGGCTGCGTCCTGCACTTCCGCCTCGACGTCCTTCTCCAGGTTGTCAATGCCCTTCTCGTCGAGGATGCCCTCGCGAACCAGGAACAACTGGAAGCGCGTGATCGGGTCGCGCTCAACTTCCGATTTCCGCTCCGACTCTGGGCGATAGAGTTTCTCGTCGTCCGAAAGCGAGTGCGAATACGGACGGATGACGTGTCCGTGCACAAAGGCCGGCCCATTGCCGGCGCGAATGTAGTCAACCGCAGCCTTCAGCGCGGCGTAGCTGGCCAGAGGATCGGTCCCGTCCACTTCCGCGAAGTAGAAGTTGGGGAAGCCTCTCACCAGCTTGCTGATGTTGCCGCCGGAAGTGCCGACTTCGACCGGAACTGAAATGGCGTATTCGTTGTCTTCGATGAGGTACAGCACCGGCAGCTTGAGGTTCGATGCCGAGTTCAAAGACTCCCAGAACTCGCCCTCGCTAGTGGTGCCGTCACCGGAGGAAACATAGACGACTTCGTCGCCATGGAACGTGACGTCCTTAAACTGGCGATAGTCGCTCATCGCTTTTCCCGCGGCCTCGGGATGGCGGGCGAAGTAGCGGCCGGCTTCGGCGCAGCCGACGGCTTGCAGGAACTGCGTTCCGGTCGGCGACGATTGCGTCACAATGTTCAGCTTCTTGTGTCCCCAGTGGGACGGCATCTGCCGACCACCGGAATTCGGGTCGTCGGCCGCTCCGACCGCTTCCAGCAGTTGCTCATACGGCGTCATACCAACCGTCAAACACAGCGCGCGATCGCGATAATAGGGATAAAACCAGTCATAACTCGGCCGCAGAACCATCCCGGCGGCCACCAGCAGCGCTTCGTGCCCGGCGCCTGAGATCTGGAAGAAAATTTTCTGCTGCCGTTTCAGCAGGATCTCGCGGTCGTCGAGCTTACGCGACAAATACATCAGCCGGTACATTTCGATCAGTTGCTCACGGGTAAGCCCCTCGTAATTCGCTTCAGGGACCGCTTGCTCGGCTGCACTCGTCGGCTCAGCTTTCGTGGTTGCCATCCCTTACCTCAGAAGTGAGATACCGGTTCCAGTCACGGCTCGACACGTTTTTCTATTGTAAATGCTCCCGCAGCGGGCCTGTGAAATGGACGCACCTCGCGGAGATTGCCACTCATCGGAATGGCTATACTGGAGCGAGATGATACGCACGTTCCGCCCCATTCCGCTGGACAAAATCAAGCTCGTCATTTTTGATCTCGACGGCACGCTGATCGATTCCGAAGTCGACCTCGCAGCCTCCGTCAACGCCATGTTGCGCCATCATGGCCGCAAAGAATTGCCGCTGGCCGTAATCGATTTCTACATCGGTGACGGGGCTCCCACGCTCATCCGCCGGGCGCTCGGCGATCCGTCCGACCGCGAGTTTCTGCAGGACGCGCTGAATTACTTCCTCGCCTATTATCGCGATCACAAGCTGGATAATACCCGCCCCTACGAAGGCATGAAGGAAGTCTTGCAGAAGTCCGCCCATCTCGATGGCACTCCGCGGAAGCTGGCGGTATTAACCAATAAACCGGTCCGGGCGTCGCAACACATCCTTGCTGGTTTGGATTTGGCGGACCACTTCATGCAGGTTTATGGCGGTAACAGCTTCGACACTAAGAAGCCCGACCCCTTCGGCGCGAATCAATTGATGACCGAAGCCGGCGCCCAGCCGGAGGAAACGGTCATGGTCGGCGACTCCGAGGTGGACATCCTCACCGCGCGCAATGCCGGGATGTGGAGCATAGGCGTGACCTACGGTTTTGCCCCGCAGACCCTGGAGCAGGTGCCGCCTGACGTGCTGGTAGATACCCCCGCAGAGTTGGCAGTGGCTCTCACGACGGCTTCCGTACCCGTCGAACGGGCTCAGCCAAAGTAATCGGCTGCTGCTATTCTGGTCGCATGTCGCAGGCCGCTCGCAGGCATTCCGCGTTTCAAGATGGCTTTGCTGCTCTGTGGCATGACCCTGCCCTGCTACTCGGTGAGATCACCTGGCGCTGGTGCTTCGGATGCTCCGCGTGGGCCCTGGCGATCGTCTCCGCGGCACTATTCCTCGACAGTCTGAAAATCTCTCATGGCGACGAGTTTCTGCTCGGCACGCTGCAACCCCTGCTCATCGGCAGCGCCGTGCGCCACATTTTTCATGGCAGTGCCGCGCGTTTTGTGGCGGAACAGGTCGCACTTGTCCTCGGCCTCACGTTGTTATGGTCTCTCGCCGCAACCGCAGGCCGGGCCGCCACGCTTCGCCGCCTGGTTGCGATGTTCAGCGCCGACGAAGAACCGGAGACCTTGCGCTGGGAATTTGGCCCCATCTTCGTTCTGCAATTGTTGCGCGCCACATGGTCCCTGATCGCGCTCAGTGTGATGATTCTGTTGCTGGCACTGGGGAGCATCATGGCCGCTGACGGCCGCCCGGTGAGGGCCGCGTTCTGTTTGTCGTTCGGTGTCGGCCTCGCCGCGGCCTCCGGAGTGGCACTGAACTGGTTCTTAGGCGTTGCGCCTCTGTTCTGCATCCGGTCCGGCGCCGGTGCAATGGACGCCCTGGCTCAATGCGTGGATTTTGCCGCCCGCCAGTCCGGGCGGTTGTGCGGGCTGGGCCTGGGATTCGGCGCGCTGCGCTTGGTATGGGCGGGCACGATGTTCTTTGTGGTGCTGGCGCCAATCAATTGGGCCCGTCATATTGCGTCCGGGTGGGTGATGGTTGCAATGGCGGCGCTGGCACTTGTCTACTTTGCCGGAGCCGACCTGTTGTATCTCGCACGGCTGGGCGCCTATGCGTCGCTGGCAGAAGACGACTCCCGGCCCGCCGAGGAGGATAGCCTGACGCCGACACTTTCCCCCGTTGCAACGAATCCACCGCCGGAAGTTCCGCCTTTTCCTGAGCCGGCGACTGGCTAAACCTCCTGCAACGCAAAAGCCCCGCCGTTTTAGCGGGGCTCGATCGGCTTGACGTTCGGCTTAATGTGTTAACTGGAAGCGCTCTTCAGTTTTCTTGGGGCTCTTTGCTTTCGCGATGCTCAGCACATCCACCGCTTTCTGCGCGATGTGCTCGGCGCTGACCTCGAACTCCTTGATCAGCTCCCATGGCGCGCCGGAATCGCCAAATCGGTCCTTCACGCCAATCGCGCCGGTAATCACCGGCGTCCCGTACAACTCAGGACTCTCGGTAACAATGCCGCTCACCCGCCACGCTAGCGCGCCGATCTGGTGCTCCTCCGCAGTGACAATCACGCCGGTCTCCTTCGCTGCGCGAATGATGGCGGTTTCGTCGATAGGCTTCATAGTGTGGATATTGATGACGCGAGTTTCGTATCCGAACTCCTGCTTGAGGATCCAGGCCGCCCGCATGGCTTCGGGCACCATTGGCCCGCAGGCGATGATGCTGAGGTCTTCGTTCTCGTTCTGATAGTTGGGCGCGAGCACGGTGTCGAACGCATCGATCATCTCCGGCGCTTCCCGCCGCAGCCGGATGACGTTCGCCATCCCAAAAACAAACGGTGTTTCCTCGCGGGTAACGATGGGAGTGGCCTCACGTGCGAAGCGTATGAATTTTGGCCCGACATGCTGCAGCAGCAGGTAGTCGGTCGCCTTGCGGGTTTCCACCGCGTCACAGGGCACCACTACCGACATGTTGGGCAGGCCGCACATGGCGAACAGATCTTCCAGCGCCTGGTGAGTGGCGCCGTCTGGACCAACCGAAACTCCGCCGTGCGCTCCCGCGATCATCACATTGAAGTTCCCGTAACAGATGGACACGCGGATCTGGTCGAGATTGCGCGCCGCAGCAAACGTTCCATACGTTCCGAACACGGGCAACTTCCCATCTCTCGCCAGTCCCACCGCAGCCGCGGTGGCGGATTGCTCGGCAATGCCCATGCTGATCCAGCGGCTCTTGCGCTCCGGCTTGCCGCTGTAAAAATCGCTGATGGTGATCGAACCTGAAATGTCCAGCCCGAGACAGACAATGCGCTCGTCGTCGCCGTTGTTCTGTAGCGACTGGCCGAAGCCCTTGCGCGTCGGCTCCATCTTGACCTTCATCTGCGTGCCGTTGTTCCACCAGTAGTCGCGGGAAAAGCTGGGCGTCTTGGCGGCGAGCGTGGCCTCGACTTCCTTCTGGTACTCCTTCGCCTTCGCCAGGAGCGCGTCGTAGGCGATGGTCTCTTTCAGGCCCAGCTCGTCGAGGGCCTTCACCAGCTCGTCATAGTTCGGTGCCTTGCCGTGCCATCCAGCAACGTTTTCCATGAAGCTGACGCCCTTGCCCTTCACCGTGTTGGCGATGATCACGGTAGGTTTGCCGGCAGCCGGAATGTTCTTAGCCTTCTGCAGGCCGTCCACTACCTGGGTCATGTCGTGTCCATCCACCACGATGACTTCCCAGCCGAAGCTGCGATAGCGCTCTTCCAGCGGCTCGACGTTCATCACGTCTTTCACCCAGCCGTCAATCTGCAGGCGGTTGCGGTCGATGATGCCGACCAGATTGTCGAGCTTGAAGTGCGAGGCTTCCATGACAGCTTCCCAAATGTTGCCTTCCTGCTGCTCGCCGTCGCCCATAATGCAGAACACCGTGTGCTGGTCGTTATCGAGTTTGCCGGCGAGCGCCATGCCTACCGCGATGCTCAGGCCCTGACCCAGCGATCCGCTGGAGACCTCGACGCCGGGCAGCTTCAGCCGGTGCGGGTGTCCCTGGAATGGCGAATAGAGCTTGCGCAGGGTGACGATGTCCTCGATTGGGAAGTAGCCGGCGAAGCCAAGTCCCAGGTAGAGCGCGGGCGCTTTGTGCCCAGCGGACCAGATGATGCGGTCGCGCTGGTCCCAGTCAGGGTTGTTGGGATCGTGATTGGCCACCTTGAGGTACAGGGCGGCGACAATCTCCATCACGGAGAGCGTGCCTCCCGAATGGCCGGAGCCGGCGGCGCACAGGGCCACAAGGTCGTAGCCGCGCATCAATCGGGCGGCCTGTTGGAGTTCTGTAAGGGAAAAATCGCGGACAACGGCTTTCGAAAAAGCGTTGACGATCGGCATGACAAGTCCTTTGTGCGGGCGAAGGCAGGTGCGCTCGGGCGCGCGCCTTCAGAAGGACCCGCGATATGTGGGACCCCGGTAAAACTTAGGCTAGGCTGGCAAGAACATCGGGTCAGTGAGGTAAATCACGTGGGTCTGTGACATGGGTCGCTGGCGACTCGCGCCGCCCTACCGCGGCTTTCCGCTGCCGAGTTCCAACTCCAGGGCGGCCAGCGAGACAGTGATGTCGCGAATGGAGTAATAGATGGAAACCACCAGGGCCAGCAGGCACAAGGCGAAGAAAGGCAAGGCCACCAGGTCAAGGTGCAGTCCGAGAACGCCTTCGGCGAAGAGCGACAAAATAGTCAACGACACGAAGAAAATGCTCCACGAGGCGTAGATCATGGAAGCCCGCAGCAAACGCGCGCGCTGATGAGTGTGCTGCAACTGCTCTTCCATGTGCCTGACGCGGGCGTGGCCGGGCTCGCTCTCGTCGAGGTCGTGTTTCAGCAGTCGCGCCCGGTCGATGGCGCGGCCGTAACGGTTGGTGATGCTCAGCAGCAACAGGCCCACGCCGGAGATGACGATGACCGGGGCGATGGCGCCCGTCAGGATTTGCACGACTGCCGAAGTGGGCATGTGTCTCTCGATCCCGTATCTATCATGCATGATTTGACCACAATCCCGCCATCACTGCAGCCGACGTCACCGGGGAATACAATGCTGGGTGCGGTCGAGGCCTGAAACAAAATGCAAACCGCAGAAGTAGTGATCATCGGTGGCGGCATCATGGGCGCCAGCATTGCGTGGCACCTGACAGAAGCGGGCTGCCATGACGTCCTGATCGTCGAGCGCGAATCGCACCAGGGCAAAGGTTCGACGGGCAAGAGCATGGGAGGCGTTCGCGCGCAGTTCGCGACCGCACCCAACATCCAGATGTCGCTCTACTCGATCCCCTTCTACGCCGCTTTCGAAGAGCGGCTGGGCCTGCCCTCGGAGTATCGCGGGCAGGGCTATCTGTTCGTCGCGACGAAACAAGCCCATCTCGACTACCTCGGAACCAACCAGCGCCTCCAGAAATCCCTTGGGTTGCAGCAGGTGAGGATGCTAGCGCGCGATGAGATCGTCGCGATGGTCCCGCAACTGCGCTCCGACGACATTCTGGGCGGCAGCTTTTGTCCCACCGACGGATTCGTCGATCCCTACAGCGTCATGGTGGGATTCACCACGCGCGCCTGCGAGCAGGGGGCGAAGCTGTGGCGATCGACCGAAGTCACCGGCATCACGGTGACAGGCGGCAAGGTCAGCAGCGTGGAGACTTCGCGCGGCCCCGTCAGCGCACCCACTGTTGTGAACGCCGCCGGCCCCTGGGCGGCGCAAGTGGCGGCCCTCGCCGGAATCGACCTCCCAGTGGAGCCACTGCGCCGGCAGTTGATTCCTACCGAGCCGTTCGATGGCGTCTCTCATGCCATCCCCATGGTCATCGACATGACGAATGGCTTTCACTTTCGCCCAGAGAGCCTGGGGTTTCTGTTGGCGTGGAACGATCCGGAGGAAACACCGGGCTATAAGACCGATTTCGAGCCTTCGTTTATCGAGAAGGTCCTGATACGCGCGGCTGACCGCGTGCCCTGCTTCGAGAATCTTGCGGTCAACCCGAAGCGGGCGTGGGCTGGGCTGTACGAGATGTCGCCCGACCATCACGCCATCATCGGCCAAACTACAGAGGTGCCGGGCTTCTTCTGCGCCAACGGCTTCAGTGGACACGGCGTCATGCACGCACCCGCAACCGGCAGGATCGTAGCTGACCTCATCCTGCACGACAAGACGGAGGTTGTAAGCGAAGTCGAAGCGCTCGGCCCGGCGCGTTTCGCGAAGGGCGCGTTGCTGCACGAGACAGCGGTATTGTGATCCCGCTCTAAAACGATAACGGGGCCGCGACGATAAGCCGCAGCCCCAACCAGCCTCCCTCGCAGCGGACTAAAGCTGCGCGCACACCGTTTTCACCTCGGTGTAAAGCTCCAGCGCCTCGTGCCCCATCTCGCGGCCCCAGCCCGACTGCTTGTATCCGCCGAAGGGCAGCGACGCATCGAAGACGTTGTAGCAGTTGATCCACACCGTTCCGGCCCGCAACTTCGCGGCAACACTGTGCGCCTTGCTGATATCCCGCGTCCACACCGCGCCGGCCAGACCGTATTCGCTCTGGTTGGCCTCGGCGATCAGCTTGTCGATGTCGGTGAACGGCATGGCGCAGACTACCGGCCCGAAGATCTCCTCGCGGACGACCTTCATGCTGGGATTGGTCTTGACCATGACGGTGGGCTCCACGAAGTAGCCCGAGCCGGCGCGCTTATGGCCGCCAACCACGGCCTCGGCGCCTTCGCTGAATCCGCTCTCCAGATAGTTGCAAACGCGGTTGAGCTGTTCCTCTGAAACCAGCGGTCCCATGGAGGTATCCGGATCGAAGCCCGGTCCGACTTTGATCTTCCTGGCTTCATCGGCGACGCCGCTCACTACCTTATCGAACATGCTCTGCTCGATATACAGGCGCGACCCGGCGCAGCAGCATTGGCCCTGATTGAAGAAGATTGCGCTGGAGGCTCCGGCGATCGTGGACGAGATATCGGCGTCGGCAAAAACGATGTTGGGCGACTTGCCTCCCAATTCGAGCGTGACCTTCTTCAGATTTCCCGCCGCCGCGTGCACAATCAGCTTGCCGACCTCGGTCGAGCCGGTAAACGCAATCTTGTCCACGTCGGGATGCGCGGCCAGCGCAGCGCCCGCGGTTTCGCCGTAGCCGGTGACGACATTCACCACGCCGTCTGGGAAACCGGCTTCGGCGATGAGTTCAGCCAGCAGGAGCGCGCTCAGCGGAGTCTGCTCCGCCGGTTTCAGCACCACGGTACAACCTGTCGCCAGGGCCGGACCGAGCTTCCACGCTGCCATCAGCAGAGGGAAATTCCATGGAATGATCTGGCCAACCACACCCACCGGCTCACGCCGCGTGTAGGCGAAGTACTTCGGGGAAAACGGAATGGTGTTGCCTTCGACCTTCGTCGCCCAACCCGCCATGTAGTGGAACAGGTCCGCCGCCAGGGGAACGTCGGCGACACGCGCCACCGCCAGCGGCTTGCCGTTGTCGAGGCTCTCCAGTTGCGCGAACTCTTCCAGGTGCTCCTCGATGAGGTCGCCGAGCTTCCAGATGAGCCGGCCGCGCTGCGAGGCCGACATGTTCGGCCACGCACCGGTTTCAAAGGCGGCGCGCGCTGCCTTCACCGCGCGATTGATGTCTTCGCGATCACCTTCGGCCACCTGCGCCATCACCTCACCGGTGGCAGGATTGTATGAGGGGAACGTCTTGCCCGACGCCGCCTCCACCCACTTGCCGTTGATGAACATTTTCCGGGGCTTACCAACAAAGTCGGCGACCCGGCTGTGCATCTTCGCTGTGCTCACTGCGGTAGACATCATGGACCTCCCAGGCAAAGTGCTGCACACTCTGCATGCAATGTTGAAGTGAAAAGACCTTTAGTAATGACGTTCGCGGAGATGTTCACCGCCGGCGCGGAACCCGCCCTCATCCACGCGCCAAAGTCTAACAGAGGAACCGGGCTGCGCGTCACCCTGGCTGGCAATCGACTAAGGATCCCTGCTCTCACGCCACCTGTTACTATCTGCGATAAATGACTCCGCAGACTATTCATGACGTCGTTTCAGCCCTCGACGCAATCGTGCAACAGGCTCACGAGAATGCGAGCCGGCTGGGATATTTTGCCGCGCTGTACCGGAGAGTTACCTGTGCAGTGCGCGATGGGATCGCCACGGGACGCTTCCAGAACGGGCCGCTGATGGAACAGCTCGATGTCAATTTCGCTAACCGCTATCTGCAGGCTTTGGCCACGTACCAGTCGGGTGGGACCCCGACGCGCAGTTGGCTGGCGGCCTTCAAAGCGTGTGATGACGGCAGCCGTCTCATTCTGCAGCAGCTCCTGGCAGGCATGAATGCACACATCAACCTTGACCTGGGCATCGCCGCCGCGCAAACCCGCCCTGGCAAGCGTCTTCCCGAACTGAAGCCGGATTTTGACCAGATCAATGGCGTACTGGGAGACTTGACCGGCACGGTGGCAGCGGAAATTGCAGCGGTTTCTCCGCTTATCGGCGACCTGGAGCGGATAGGCTTGCGCGACCAAACCTCCATCGTGAACTTCAATATGACGGCGGCGCGGAATAAGGCCTGGTTCACTGCGCAGCGGCTGGCGATTGAACCGCCGGCGCTGCACCCGCTCACCATTGACGGGCTCGACCTCGCCGTCTCGATCGCGGGAAAGGCGATCCTCTACCCGCTCGCGGCTGAGGTGGGTCTGGCGGTCATTCGGAGCGCCGAGGTCAGCGATGTTCGCCGGGTCATCGAGGTACTGTCGCAGACAAACGCCGCCGTCGCGCAAACGGCGGGCGCAAACTGAAAAGCTCTCGACGGGTAGAAGGGCGAGGCTCGTTACCCAAGTTCAATCTAAGATTCGGCCTTTAGATTGCGCGGGCTTCCTCGACGGTAGATGCAAAGGTGAAGAGATTGTCGACCTTAGTCACCTGTAACGATGTCCGCAGCCGCTCATTGGCCCCCACAATCACCAGCTTCCGGCCGGAATGCTGCCGCGAAACATGCGCCCCCACCAGGCAGCCGATGCCTGCAGAATCGATGTAGGGCATGTCCGCTACGTCAATGATGAGCAGGCTGCTCGTGTCCGAGCGCACCATGGATTGCAGTGGGAAGAAGTTACCCAGCAGCAGCGGCCCATGCAGGCGGAGGACCACGTAGCCTTCCCCGCCATCCTCGACTTTCTCTATCTCCAGAGGTTTCTCTTGCATAAACTATGATTGTATAACGGCGTCCGCAAGACCATGTGTTAATTTCCTGTTACGGCAACCTCTCTGTTAGGCATGACCCTCAATGGCCCGAGATTCATACAGCTTGACCCTGGTAGTAGTCTGATGCTCGCATGGTGACCACCTTGAGACGATCTCCTCTTCGCGTCCTTGTCTTGTTCCCTACCGTCCTCTGTCTTGGCCTTTCTTCCCTGGCACAGAAGCCCCAAATCCTGCCTCCGAAAACCAAGGCGCAAGCTGCCCCGCCGCTTGTCCAGGCGCCATCACCTGCACCGCAGCTTACCAGGGAAGATGTCGAAGCCTTCCTCGACGGATTCTTGCCGATCCAGTTGCAGCGCGACGACATCGCCGGCGCGGTGGTCATGATCGTCAAAGACGGCAAGGTGCTCTTCGCCAAGATACTGCTGCGGTAAAGCCTGCGCCAAGTTCTGCGCATTCAGGGCTGCGAAGCTTGCCCCAAGCTGTGCCACACTCTGCGCAGGCGCGTGGAGAGCGTTCTTGATGGCCAGGATACCGGCCAGGCCACAGTTAAGTGTAGCACTGCG
>Ga0209048_10006988_pt1 | contig 10488 bp, 13 predicted proteins | sample FrelakmetCRP12CR_FD_187146 | JGI IMG/M metagenome (GOLD analysis project Ga0209048, IMG submission 187146) | Freshwater lake sediment microbial communities from the University of Notre Dame, USA, for methane emissions studies - CRP12 CR (SPAdes)... | ecosystem: Environmental > Aquatic >... | reverse complement strand
GAAGGCACGTCAGAAAGAGCATGCGCGTGAGGCGCCTTGGCATCGAGAACCTCCTCTTGGTCGGGGAGAAGTCAGTTGGACCAGCGGGTTATAACACAATGGGTTATGGCCGTCTAGGCTGGTCGCGCGTCTTGCGGTTTAGTCCGGTTTTGTTGGGTCTTGCGCGTCCCTCCGTCCGGTCTCATTCCGTGTCGTTCCGCGTCGTTCCGCGTAGCAGGTTAGCAACTGGGTTAGCCGTGGAGCAGCGCCCCGAGCCGCGCCGCCGCGTCCGCTTGCATGCTCGGCATCACGTGCGCGTACACCGAGAGGGTCATCGTCGCGTTGCTGTGCCCGACGCGGGCTGCTACCACGTGCACGGGCACTCCCGCCGCCAGCATCAACGTGATGCACGTGTGCCGCAGCCCGTGAAACTTGATGTCCTTCACACCGGCCTGCTTGATCAACCGCTTGAACCGCTTCTCGGCCAGCGTGCACAGCGGTTGCCCGAGCGCGGCCAGCGGCGTAACACAGTCCTCGGGCTCCTTTGCAAACATGAGTCCGAAGTCTTGATACACACCACGGTTCGCCATTTTCAATTCCGCCTGGTGCCGTTTGTGCGCGCGCAGGAGCGTGACCGTCTCGGCACCCAGGGAGAGGGCCCGCGAGCGGCCGGTCTTCGTGACGCCGAAGACGGGTTCGACACCTGCCTGGTCCAACTGCCGGGTGATGGTCAGCACGTCGCTGTCCAGGTCCACGTCGCTCCACAAGAGCCCGGCAAGCTCCGACTTCCGCGCCCCGGTATCGAGCGCGAGCGCGAAGAACGCCGCCGGCTGCTCACCCGCTGTCCGCGCGGCAGCGAGGAAGCGTTGTGCCTCCTGCGCCGTCCAGCAGTGCTCGCGCGCCGCCGTGTGGTCCGTGGACGGGCGCTGGCGCTCCAGGTCCGTGGCGGGGTTCACGCTGATGAGGCGGTCCTTCACGGCCTTGCGGAGTGCCCGGTGCAGCACGGCGTTATGGATCTGGATAGTGCCAGGGGCAAGCTTCAGGTTCGCGAAGTACCGCTCGATGTCGGAGCCGCGCAGCTTCTGCAGTGGGATGTTCGCCAGCGGTGCGTGTGCGACGTGGTGCTCGATGGCCGTGCAGTAAGACCGGTACGTCGCGGGCCTCCGCATCGGTGGCTTCACGCTCTTTTCGAGCCACGCCCGCAGGTAGTCGATGAGCGTCAGCTTCGACGGCTCGACGAACTCGCCGTGGTTCGCCGCCCCCACCAGTTCGGCGAGTTTGTTCCCGGCCTCGGTCTTCGTTCCGTGAAACGTGATCCACTGCTGTTTGCGCTTGCCCGCCACGCGCCCGAGGTCGATGACGAGCGCCCAGCTGTTCGTGCCGCGATGGACGAGGCTGCCAGTCATGATGTGCCTTTCGGGCGGAGCCCTTGACGGTTGGTACGCTTGGTTTGCCAGTTCACCGACTTGCACTTCGGGCAGCGCACGATGACCGGTTGACGCGGCACCCACCAGTGCGCGCACCGGTGACAGAGGAGCGGCGCGGGGAGTTTGATCTTCTTCATAGACTGAAGTATACACTAGAGTAAACATCGAAGTCAAGGACGCCGTATTGCTGAATGTTTTTGCGTTTAAAAACTGCTGTCAAGCGCAAAATAATGCCGACCACTCGCACGTAAATATTTCTTTACAACCGCGTTACGGTGTCATACACTTTGTCCAGTCTCGCGAGCCCGTCACAGACGGGCCGGTGGAGCTGGAGCCGCCCCACACGGGGCGCGCAACCGGGTGAAGAGTCCAGTCCTGCCGTAAAAGCGCCAGTCCAGGAACCTGCTGTGGCGCGCAAATCGCTCCTTTGAAGAGGAGTAGTTTGTGCGCCGCACTAAACCCCACGGACCTCCGGCGCGTCCACGTCGTTACCTGAATCAGCCGACGTTCTACGACACATTCCGCGCCAGCGGCCGCCCATCCTGGCTGCTCGCGGTGCAGCTCGGGTTGACACACCCGACCGTCCTCTCCGGGCTGGTGTGCGCCGACAGCGTTCCTGACACCCCGATCAACATCGAGCGACTGGAGCGGATCGCCGACGCCATTGGCTTTGACCGCTCACAGCTCTTCCTGGACGGTGCCCAATGACCGTCACGCGCATGACGCCGCTCAACGAGCTGCCCGAGCTGCTCCGCCCCGAGGAAGCAGCGGCGTGGCTCGGCATCTCCCGTGGGCTGATTTACGAGCTGGCGAAGCGAGGCGAGCTGCCGAGCGTGCGCCTCGGGCGCCTGCTACGGATTCGGCGCGAGGGGCTTCGGAGCCAGCCATGACGCCCTTCACACCCGTCATTGACGACGATCTGGTCGAGAGGCTAGCCCACGCAGGGCCGCTCCCGTTCGGCGCGAAGCTCCTGTTCGCGGGACGCGACGAGACGCTGATCCACGACCTTGCCGTGGCCTTTCGCATGGACCTGAACGACAAACCCGTGTTCGTGTTCGCGTTCAGCCCCCGTGTGTTCCAGGTCGCGCTGATACCCGAGACAGGGCGCCCCGGAATCGCCCTGCGCTTGCTCCTCCGCGACAACCACGACGTTACCGTGCTACCGACGCTGGTCACACTGGACCCGAAAGACGGTGAGGACTGGCAGCACAACGAGTGGACCGCGCAGCCCATCATCGACGCATTTGAGAGCTTCGTGGTCAGACGACTTGTACCGATGGGAGTGGCGCAGTGACCGTTGCCCCGATTCAGGAAGTCGGCGTCGTTGAACAGACGCTCGACTTGCTCTGCCCTGGCGCACCCGTGGAGATACGGGTGCTCACGGACAAGATGCTGGTGCGGCGCTTCGAGAACCACACCGAAGCAGCAGCCTGGGCACTATCGTTCCCCGACGCTCGCGGTATCTACGTGGTCATGAATCCGTTTGACGCGTCGGCTATCGAACGGTCTGCCGTCAACGACACCTCCGTCACCCGCCGCCGCTGGCTCTTGATAGACGTGGACGCGGAGCGTCTCCCCGATACCAACGCCGCCAACGCCGAGCTTGCCCTTGCATTGGCGCTGGTGGAGCAGATCAAGGCGTACCTGCAGACGTGCGGCTGGACGGACCCCGTAGAGGCAGTGTCCGGAAACGGGGCACATCTCCTGTATCCGATTGACCTCCCGAACGACGCCGAAGCGCGGGCGCTTGTTGAAGGCGTGCTGACGTATCTAGCGAGCACGATCAAGATGACAGGCGTGCACGTGGACACGTCCGTCGGTAACGCCTCGCGCATTACGAAGCTCTACGGCACCATGGTACAGAAGGGACCAGCGACACCCGACCGGCCACATCGCCTCTCAGCTATTACCTGTATTCCTGATGTCCTGGTGCCGGTGCCGCTGTTCGACTTCCAGAAAGTCGCCAAGCTCGGGATGGGCAACACGCCCCCGGTGACGCCGACGGCGACCATCACCGAGAAGCGCAACAAAGCGTTGACGTCCGAAGCCGGAAAGCTCCGCAACTTACGGTTGAACGAAGACGAGATATACGCGGCGCTGGTAGCCATCAATCGAAATCGCTGCAAGCCGGAGCTCCCGGAAGCCGAAGTTAAGAAGATTGCCAAGAGTGTGGCGGGCTACGACCCCGGCGCGGCCCCCACATCGGGGCCGAACCTTATCATCCGCCGGGCCTGCGACGTGCCGGACGAGAAACTCGTGAAAGCCTTCGGTGGCCGCCTCGTGCAGGGTTCTATCGCCTTGGTATCCGGGCCGGGGGATTCGGGGAAGGGCATGTCGTCCGTCTATCTACTGGCACGGTTCACCACGGGTGAGCCGTTCCCGGGTGAGACGACTGGGCGCCCGCGGATGACCGTCCTGCTTTGCGTCACCGAGGACTCGGAGGGCCGCGTGAAGTCCCGGCTCCGCGCAGCGGGGGCCGATCTCACTCGTGTGTGCTTCGCCTCTGGGCCGGACGTCACTCGCGGAGGGCTCACGATGCCATCGCCGATGATGCTCGACGACGATGCCGGGCCGCTGGTCCGCTACGCCAAACAGCTCGACGCGAAGGTCCTCTTTCTCGAAACGACGGTGGAGCACTTCGGCGGTCGTGACCAGACCAAAGTACGTCGCAGCACGAACAACGAGGCCGACGTGCGCAGCGCCCTGGCCCCTTTTCGCGCAGTGTGCCAGGAGGGCGGACTGTATGGTCTCGGCGCCATCCACCCGCGGAAGAGTACGGAGGGCAGCATCAACGATTCGATCTCCGGGTCTGCCGCCTTCCGCAACGTGACCCGCTCCGCTCACCACGTCTACTGCGACCCCGAGGACGAGTCGGACAACCCGGTTCGGTTGCTGTTCACGAGCAAGGCGAACTACCTGGCCCGTAAACCGTCGACGCTGCGCTTCCGCATCGTGTCCTGGGACGAGCAGCAAGGCATGCCCTGCGATTGTCACGTGGTGAACTGCGGCCATGAGGGGCGCGTGGTGTGGGACGAGGAGCCGGAGGACGACCGAACAGCCGAGCAGATCTGGAAGCAGCTCGCCGAACGTAACAAGCCACGGAACGATGTCGCGGTGGAAGAAGCCGAGGAGTTCTTGAACCGAGTGCTGGAAGGTGGGCTGTTGCCGCCGAAGGAGATCGAGAAACGAGCGAAGGCAGAACTCATCTCGATGGCAGCCGTGAGGCGCGCCAAGGAGAAGCTGAAAGTGGTGAGCGTGAAGGAGGGGTTCCCCGCTGAGGTGGTGGGGTGGAGGCTGCCCGGGATGTGACAGAGGGGCGCCGTCGGGGATGCTTGTTTTTCTAGCCCCCCTCTTAGCCCCTCTGTAGAACATTCAATGTTTTGTTGAGGGGCTGGGCATACACGGGGCGCCCCTCTGTAGAACATTGGGGTTTTGCCAGAAAGGCTAAGAGGGGCGCCGGAAATACACAGACGACGGCGGGGCGCCCCTCTGGGTGGATCTGGGCGCCCCTCTGTCCAGCCCGGCGGCTAGGGCAAATGCCCTACAAAACGGAGCGCGGGGCACATAACACGTAGTTAACAGCCCGCGCGTAAGTGGTGGAATATGAATGACTTAGACAACACGGCTAACCCGTTGCTAACGAGCAGTGCCCCGTCTGCTCCAGCCCCAACAGACGTCCTTGAAACGACCCGTTGCTCCTCCTGCGGGGCTGAGGTGCCGGTGGGAAAGGGTAACTGCCCAGTCTGCGGGAAGTTCCAGCCGAACAACGACGCGGCTGTCACTCACGGACTTCGGCGCGGGCGCTTCACACCCGTGGAGACCACGCTTCGGGATGAACTGATGGAGCAGTTGTTCACCGAGCGCGGTGGACGAGACGCGGTGGACATTATCGCGCGCTACCTCGTTCAGGAATACGCAGAGCTGACCGTCCACATCAACCGCGTGGACACCTACCTCGGGGAACTCGGGACGTTGACCAAGGCTGGTCGCCAGCCCGCAGCCCTGAAGGTAAGGCTCGATCTCGGTGCCCGCCGCGATCAAGTCGCCGCCAAGATTCGGAACGACGCGCCCTCCGGGCTGGGCACGTCGCCCAACGCCCCGGGCCTCGACAGCATGCCCACTCCGGCGCTGGAACTCGCACAGGAACTGTTGTCTCGTCTATCACGTGGCGAAGTCCTCACCGAGCGCGAGCAGGGCCAACTGGACGTGCTGCGCGGCGCGATGTACGGCCGCGTGCTTCTGCCCCCCGAGGACGGCTACCGAGTGCCGGAACCCGGCGACGCCGACTATCGCGAGGCTGCAGAACCAACTAGCGAGGCGCGACCTCCAGCGGCCGTCGAGGCACCACAGCCCGCGGTGCCCGAGGACATTCGCCGCATTCTCGAATACAGCAGTGAGGCCGAAGTCGAGCGGCGACGCGCCGAGGCGACCGCTGTGATGCTGAAACAGCTCGGCAAGACATCGCCTTTCCTTTGATAAGGAGACCCGTTATGACGCGTGAACAGATCGTCCGCGAACTTCAGGCCGTCGAGCAAACGCTCAACGACCGCGTCCGCATTACGACGAGCATCATCGACAAGGACGGCAACGTACTCGCTCGGATCCAGGACGGCTGGTTCCAGGCACCGCAGGAGGAAAAATGAGACGACACCCACTCGGCGAACATCTACCCACGTGCAGCAGTCCGCGGGACTGCCTCGAATACCGCGATCTTCTGACGATGGGGTCGGAGGGATACGCGACCTATCTCACGGTGACGCAGGGCATGCTGCGAACTGCCGCTACCAGGGGCACCTTCCGCGTCAGTCAACCCCGCGACGAGGTGCGAAAGAGCCCGAGCGAGTGGGCAGATGACTTTGGCGAGGTGATTCAGGGCTACGGCAGCCTCCAAGTCGACGCGCCCCCTGACCCGTACGCCCCAGCGACGCGCCAGGCACCGACGCCGCCGTGCCCGCACGACGACCCCGATTATCAACCGCACGGCACGCCGCCCGATGGCTACAGCATTGCCATTCGCCGAGGAGGAAAAAAATGAGGACCATCGAATCATTGCGGAAAGAACTGACCGCGTTGCCCGACCCACTCGATGTGTCCGGCAGCCCGCGCGAAGTGGTGGCCATCGAGGGTCGCCGCTCGGCGCTCAACAACGCGATCCACGTGATTGGCGTGTCCGCGACGACGCTCGCCGAGTGGCGCCCGCGCCTCGACGCGGACGTCGCGTACCTGGACGCGTTGAACAGGGTGTTACAGGCGCTGAACGACGAACTACTGGCGCTCGCGCGTCCGCGCACCGACCACGAATGGGGTGTGCTGGCGAATGTGAAGCTCTCCATCGTGGCGATCCACCGGGGGGTGGGCATCATCGATGGCACAGGTTGGGAGCTGTCGACCATCCGTCTCGGCAAATTGCTGACGGAAGCAGGTATCGAGTGGTGCGGCTCGCTGCCGGAAGTCGAGCGCCGGATCCGCGAGGCGCAGCGCCGCTGTGACGATGCGCAAACGCGGCTCGACGCTGCCCAGCTCGACGACGCGGAACGCGCGCAGCGCGACGGCAAGCTCGCGGCCACCAGTTAGGCGAAGGGGATCGTCAGGTGCGAGCTGGGAACGGCCTCGCATTTCCTCGGGCTGGTAACAGTTCGGGGCAGCCAACCACCGGCCCTTCGCCCCGCCGTGCCTCTGAAGGTGCGACGGCTTTTCTCCGGTGGCTGGCACAACTGTTCCCGTGGTGTCCGGGCGGAACTGCCACTGTCAGCTCGAGTCGCACGGCCTTTCCTCCGTGCGACTCGGGCATCCGCCCACCCTCATTCGACTCAGTCTGGCCCCGGACGGAGGGCCAGTGTCAGCCCGCGCCGAGTCGAGTCGCTACCACCACCAGGCGATGAACCTCGTCGCGGGCACACGTCCTGCGGGGCACATTCCAGGGCTGTCGGGCCGCAGCCTCAACTCCAATCGGTGCCCCGCGCGCCTGCCCACACAGGCGTCACGTGACCGGACCGGGGGCGGTCCTCACGGTCCTCATGCCAGACCTGCCCCGCTAATGTCCTACCTGCCGTTCTAATTGGCCCGTCTCATCGGGCGACTCAAGTCATAGTCGCATGATTGGCGGTCAGCGAAGGTGGCCTCAATCAGGAACCTGAGCTTGTCGATGTCAGATGTGACCGTGTCCCAGTTCGCTACCGAAACCTTGGCTCCGCTCTTCAGGAGGTTGTCCACGATTCGGTCCGGCATGTCGGGGTAACGCGATTCGTACTCGGCTCTGCTCGTGATCGATATCCAGTTTGAAGTCTCAGGATAGACAAACGCCTTCTCGCTGTTGCCGTGAGCGGAGTGATATGACTTGCATCCGGTAGTCGGTAGGTTGATAACAAGCACGCCGGACTTCTTGTTTACCGGGCCGTCATACATGCTCGAGTAGACTTCCCAGTCGACGTGCTTTCGGTACTTAGTCTCAGTGCCGACGAGCACTATCGTCACAGTGGAGTCCTGAAGGTAGCCGTCGCGAATGATTCGGCGTATGGCCGCGTCGTCAAGACGGTCGTCGATGTCGCCGGTGTCGACTGACCAATCCCAGAATAACCCGCATCGCTCGTTCAGCTTGACGAGGGCTTCCTTGTAGCCCTGGTCGTTCGCGTGGTGATAGCTGATGAAGACCTTATGTCTTTCAATGGCCACAGGTCAGCCCTCCAAGTTCGTGAGGTCTTCAACGCCGGCCATGTCCGCGAGCATCGCCGTGTAAGTTCTCAGCACCACTTGGATCTGCGCCAATTCGGCTCTGAACTGAGCACGAAGTTCCGGCTTGTCGAAGCCCCTCTCAACCGACACCTTATGCCACTTGGCGGTGAAAGGCCTGACCTTCTGATTCAACACTACGACGGCTAGTTTCGTGAATTCGATGCATCCCCTGCCGTTGTCCTTGATAATCGAGCGTGTGGTCGGAAACAGCGAGTAGATGCTGTCGAGGGCGGTCTTCTCGTCGCCATTACGGTCACCCAGCGGTTGAGTAGCGATTCTGGTCAACAGCTCGATGTACAGGTCCCAAGCCGCCTTTTTGTCTGGCTGTGATGGACGCCAGTCCATCTCGAGGTACCGAGTCTTGATTTTGAGCGAAGTCATGTCCCACTTCTCGAGCCACTTCTTCCACTTCACCTGGCCCTCCTTTCGAATTGGGTGCGTGTGACATCGTCCACACCCGAGCGTCGTCCTTCCCGTCCGACAACGTCGCCACATTCTCGCCCTGTTGGACGGGCGAGGCAAGTTCCTGCCGAAGGTGTCCCCTCAAGGGTCCGGGCCAAACTAACTTGACCTGTCCTTGCGGTCTTCGCGGCCCATCTGTAACATGCCCTGCAATTCGTCGCCGCACATCACTCAGCTTATGCGCCACAGGCGTGGAAGGAGTGTGCCATGCAGGAACGGCAACAGGCGGGTACGGGCGGCCGACGGACCATCGAGGATTTGCTGGCCGGGGTTTGTGGCTTCATCACGTGCTTGGCCACAGCGGTTCTACTCGCTTGGATTGAGCGCCAATTTGGATTCGCGCTCTACACGTGGATGTTCTGGCTCATCGTCCCTGTTGGTGCAGGCTTCGCGGGATTCGCCGGTGCAAGTGGATACTACTTTGGTTCCATCCTCTTCGGCCATCGCCCCACGAAACTCCTTCTGCTGAACATCGCGCTTGCGTCTCTCGCAACTTTCTTCCTCATTCACTACCTCGAGTACTCAACGCTCCTAATAGACGGCAAACCAGTCAGCGACTACGTCCCCTTCACGCGATACCTCGACTTCGCGATTAGGTCGACCAGTATGCAGTTCCGTTTTCGGACTGCGCCGATGGGTACTACCGGCGAACTAGGAGCGTTGGGCTATGGCGTTGCCGCTCTCCAGATAGCGGGTTTTGCCGTCGGCGGGATGCTGGTCTGGGTTTACCTGTCAAGTCTGCCCTTCTGTGAGCAATGCTCCAAGTACCTTTCGCGGAAGGGAACGAGTGAACGCTACACGGGGACTCCGGGCTTGCTACAGGAAAACGCTGAGGTTGTGGTTGGTCATTTGAAGGCGAACGACCTTCAAGCTGCGGTCAAGGCGCAGCAGTCATTCGGAGGCCCCGACACCGGCAAGGAAATGTTCTTGCGCTCGGTCGTCGTCGTTCGATTCTGCAAGAAGTGCGGGAAGCACTGGCTGCAGTACAAGGTGGAGAAGAGGTCTGGACAGGATTGGAAGGAGATACCCGAGCTAACTACTGCGGGCTTCACGGACCAGCAACTTACCGTGTAGCGACAGCGGAGGAACTGATGCCTGAGATGATTCCGGCTCCGGTCATGAAACGCCGCGCTCGTCCGTGGATGATTGCGCTTGGTTTCATCCTGCTGCTTGGCGCGAGTTTCAATTCGACGAGGTTGCCACCTCCGCAGGGGCAAGCCGAAGCGATTGGAAGCCTCGTGGGCTTCCTCTTCATCCTCGGTTTGTCCGGCTGGTTGATATTCGCAGGCTGGCCGAGAGACTACACCCTGGGAGTCAACTTCCGGAAAGCCAGACGTCGGACCTGGTACAAGCTCGCAGGTCTTGGGCTCTTGGTGATGTTCGTTTCGTTCGCAGGTCTAGCGATGGCGGGATGGATGACGGCTGCCGTACTCGTGTCGTGGGTCTACTGGTTTGGGTGGACCTGGATTTCTTGGCGCATCGCATCGAAGCAAGCCGAGCGAAAAGTGGGCGGCCGGTACGTGTAGCTGCCCGGTGCGCGAAATCCTCGACGAGCAGCTTGCCCGCAAGCTGGCCTAGACGCTACACGGCTGAAATCGACGGCGCCAGCTGCGCAGCTTCGCGCAGGCGCGAGTTTTTATCTGTCCTCCGACCCAAACTACCTGCCCGCTCCCGCCCGCCTACAATCGCCGCACAGCGATTTCGGTTCCGCCCGTTAGCCAAGCGTTAGCAATTTGAGAGCTATCAACGAAAAAGGCCCGCTTTCACGGGCCTTTTCTCAATGGCGGGTTTATAACACAAAACCAGCCGACGTGATCAGTTGTCAGTTGCCAGTTCCCGGTCGCGCGCAGGCGTCCGCCATCTTCGCGCCGTCGAAGTCCTTGTCCGT